>Ga0335075_10006280_pt1 | contig 18350 bp, 20 predicted proteins | sample Lox_Sample_24_FD_206723 | JGI IMG/M metagenome (GOLD analysis project Ga0335075, IMG submission 206723) | Soil microbial communities from Loxahatchee National Wildlife Refuge, Florida, United States - Lox_Sample_2.4 | ecosystem: Environmental > Terrestrial > Soil > Wetlands | place: USA... | reverse complement strand
CTCCCGGCAAGCCGGCGAGACCGTACAAATTACCACTTGCTTGTTAAACCGAGTCTTCCAGACTCTATGCCTCGCCGCCTGAAATGCGGAAAGTCGAGCTGAGGAAGTCTGTGAGCATCCTCCGCCTCGAGGCCGCATCGGGCGGGAGCAGCAAGTAGTTTTCGTCTATACGCCCGGTCCTCCGAATCGCGGGATCGATCCGATAAGCGTAGTTGGTGGCCATGATGAAGATGCTGCGCTCCGCACGACGCAGATTGTTGAGTTTAGTCAACATACCGGGCGTCATGAACTTGAACACAGTATCCTGTTCGCGGTGCCGTTTTGAGCTTCGATCCAGCACCAATTCATCGATCTCGTCGAAGAGGATCACCACATTCGCCTGTGCTTCAAGCACGTCGAAGATCATCTTGGCGCGTGCTTCCACCTCGCCGCCGCCGCCCGCCAGGAAATCACTGACAGTAATAGTGATGAGGCGGAAGCAAAGCGCGTCGGCCAAGTTTTCGGCAACGCTGGTCTTGCCAGTGCCGGGTGGGCCGTAGAGAAGCATCGAATAGTTCCGCGGACTGATGCCCTCGAGCCAGGGGATCAGGAATTCCTCTTCGACCTTTCGGTAGGTCGCGAAATAGTTGCCTAGCGACGTAACCGGTTCAAAATCCTTCCGCAGTGAGGCCTTATCATTGGCGGCTTCGGCTATCACAGTCTTTCGAGTTTGCTGCTTATCCCGAGTAGCATCGCTCCACGACTGTCTGGCGCGCTCAGGCTTACGTACATTAAATCGGGATATGCGCAGCGTGGTGCGAGCGATGTGGTTGTAGAGGCTGCGGCGGTAGCCTAGCAGGAACCCGACCACTTGAGCAGTATCCCAGAGCTGTATCGAGTCTGGATCGGCAACATGGTCTGAATGCCATCCGGATTTCCCGGACCCAAAGGTCACACGCCGCGCCGCGAGCCATTCCCAGAAGCGCCGGAAAAGGGCGATATAGCGCTCCGAATAGGGGTGGAACCGCTCGTCTTTGTCGAGCGCAGCGCAGGACCAGCGTAGCGAATTGGCCGCTTCGACGCTGATCGGGAACAGGACCAGTCCGCGCTCACTGCGCAGGAACGGCTTGTTGGGCCGCCAATGTGCGCTAGTGTTCTGTGCCGCCTCCAGGACGTCGAGCACGCGGTCGAACAAGCGCGTGTCAACGGATTGCTCCGGAAGCCGCAGCAATCCTTCAAGGCAAAATATCAGCTCCGCTGGGTCGAAGCGGCTGTCGGGTATCGCTGAGTAGGAAAGCTGATCATGAAGCGTGCTTTCGAAATAGCGAAGGTAGTTGGCTTCGTTCTTTTCATCCTCTGTGTCGCGAACGTCCAGGAGTCGGCAGGCGCGGACTACGCGTAGCGGAATGAATGCGTTGGTGAGCGGGGTCGATTTCTGTGGCGGCTTTCCTTCAGGACCGGGGCTTGAGAAGTCGAAGAATCCGCTGATATCCTTTTCGGGATCACGGTGAAGAAGGTCCTTTGCCCGCTTCTTAGCGTAGCGCCAAACCTGATTGTCGCTGCCAGAATCGCGGACGGGAAGAATCTCGGCGAGGAACGACAGTGTTAGCGGATCATCTGTCCCGTATGTGCCCGACCAGGTACTGGGACATGGCGCCTCCGATTCGCTTCCGTCTTTTTCTGACGGCGCAATCCGGGCGACAAGCGCCTTGAACGCTGCCTTGCGTTGCTCCCCCAGCCTCTCGCTCAGAGCGCCTAGCTTAAAGGGGTAGGGCTCGCAAGGACCGCGCGGCACCGCCTCACGCAAGAGATCGATCGCATGGATCATCATCGCCGTAGTGCTCTGCGAGAATTCCCGGGACTCGTCCGGGTCTTTGCGGCGAATCTCGTATGGCCAATCCTTCGTTTTGTCGTCGAATTTTTGGACGATCGTCTCACCGGTTTCGGCCAGGATGCGTTCGATGGCGGCAATATCTTCTCGGTCGCGATGGATGCCGTCGCTCAGATAGGCGTCGAGAGTCAGCAAGATGGCCTCGGATCTTCGTTGTCTCCCGCTGCCGCGAACGGCCCGGGTTTGATAAGCATAACGTAGTGCTAAGAAAAGAGCTATGGGAGCGTTCAAAGTGAAGCAGATCGCGCTCGAGATGGAAGGCGACGGCCTCCGCCGGCTGCAAGTCAGCGCGACCAGTCCGGGGGCGAAGGCCGGTGACATCCAGGGTGATCCCGGACCTCGTGATCTGTCACCTCGACGAGGGCACGAGCCAATCGCAGGCACTCATCTACGCCGACTGGGCTCCTGGACGCTGTGTCCGCTCTCTGTTAGCCGTTCGCGGGGCGCCGACGGGCGCCATTGGCGCGAAGCCGCCAAGCGCTTCGATACTCAACGTCCGATTCCGGGGCACCCTCACGGCCGGGCTAGGTCGAAAGCGGTCAATTGGGTCGCTGCTATTACCACCCGTCCGAAAAGGCTGCCGCACAGTTCTCGCGCGCCCGCCCCATGCCCGCCCGCCACACGCACAGAAAAAAGTCATGTCCCCTAACGATTTCCCTTGCCCAGGTCCGCCGTTATGCTTATATTCCACCCATGCCCGACACCGCCAACAACCCGATCGCAGCCGCCCAACCCGACCCCAATCGGGCTATGCCGCCGCGCATCCGCGCGGTGCTCGGCATCCTCCACACCCTCATCGCCTACGGCAACAACCTCGCCGAGACGCTGGAAAACCACGCCTCCGCCCCGCATCTCCTCCCCTGTTTCCGCTTCATCGCCAGCATCTTCGCCAGCAGGGACATCGCGCTGATTCTCGTCCGCATCAAACGCGGCCTGCTCCGCGCCGCCTTGCTCGAGGAACGGCTCCAAAAGCGCGCCGCCAGCGGCCGAGACATCCAACCTCTGCGCATCCGGCCCCGCTCCCCACGCAAGCCACGCGCCGCCGAATCAGCCACCCGTCCGCCGGCCTACGACCTGCGCCTGCCCACCTTCGACCAGATCGCCAACCAGGTCCGCCGCCGCTCGATCGGCGCTTCCCTCGTCGATATCTGCCTCGATCTCGGCATCATCCCCGGTCAGATGGACCCGGCGTCCTGGGCCCAGTTGGGCGACGCTCTCTCCCTCTACCGCGGCGACCTCACCAACCTCGCGGTCTGGCGCCAACACCGCCCGCGCCCGCGCCGTCGCCCTCGCGACCCCAGCTTCTGGCCCGTCGAAATCCCCGGCCAGACCGGCATGATTTTTCCCCCCTGGCCGGCGCTCTCCCCGCCTCCGCTATCGCCCACGTCCTCGGGCTTGTCCCCGGGAACCACCGGCCCGCCCTGACAACTGAAAACTGACAACTGACAACTGGCCTCAGGCACCTCGATGCCCCGGCACAGGTTTGTCCACTTGGAAATCCGTTCGCCCTTTCGGGACTCAGCTACCCCGCCGCACTGTCATATAAACCGGACGGCCCTCGATCTCGTATTGCGGATCGTTGTAACCATGCACCGCGACATGCCCGGACGGCACGATCCGTTCCACCATCGCTTCGTCGTCGGCATCGAAGGGCGCCGAAAGCGCCGCCAGGTAATCGTCCCACTGTTGCTCGGTACGCGGACCACCGATCACCGCGGTGACAAGCCGGTTGTTCAGCACCCAGCGGACGGCAAAATGCACGGCCGAGACACCCTTCGCCTCGGCATGACGGCGGATGTCCTGCGCCAGGCGCAACGCCTCCGGGTGCCATTCCGTCTGCATCATGCGCCGGTCCTGCCGAGCGGCCCGGCTGCCGGCAGGCGGCGCTGCGGCAGGATCATATTTCCCCGTCAGCACGCCGCGCGCGAGCGGGCTGTAACTCACCACGCCCATGCCGCGATCGCCGCAGACCGGAAGCTGCTCCACTTCGGCGACGCGGTTCAGCGCGTGATAATAGGGTTGGCTGACGATCGGCCGATCCATTCCCATCTCATCGCACAGGTGACAGATCCTGGCGATCCGCCACGCCCGGTAGTTCGACACACCGAAATAGCGAACCTTGCCGTCGCGGATCAGATCGCCCATCGCCCGAAGCGTCTCTTGCAGCGGCGTGCCGTGATCTTCCTTATGCAAATAATAAATATCGACATGATCGGTGCCAAGCCGACGCAGGCTCGACTCGATCGCCCGCATCATCCACTTGCGCGACAGCCCGCCGCCATTCGGCCCAGTCGCCATCGGATTGGAAAGCTTGGTAGCCAGCACCCAATCGTGGCGGTCGCCGGCGATCGCCCGCCCGGTCACTTCCTCCGAACGCCCGCCGGCATACGCATCAGCAGTGTCGATGAAGTTGACCCCCGCCTCCCGTGCGCGGGCAACGATACGCGCAGCAGTCGCTTCATCCGTCGGCCCGCCGAACATCATGGTCCCGAGGCAAACTGGCGAGACCTTCAACCCGCTGCGTCCAAGTGCGCGGTATTCCATGTGCGTGCTTCCTTCCACCTGAAATCGACTGCGAGAACAGCAGAGCTAAGAATTCTCCGACGCCGCCACAAAGCGCTGCTGGCGAAGAATGTCATCAATATCAGCGGGCCGTTCAAAGGGTTCCGGCATCGCCTCCCCCGGCCGCCTCGGGCGGCCGATAGCACGGAACCAGTCCTCCAGCCCCGGCGGCATCATCAGCCACAACAGCCGCATCTGCGTGGCGCCCGTGTTATGCACGGTGTGCCAGACGCCGCGGCCCACCAGGATCATCGTCTCCTGACGCACCTCGCAGCGCCGCCCGTCGATCTCCGCCCAGCCTTCGCCCGCATAACAGAACAGCACCTCATGGCTACGCTCATGCGCGTGGCGCCGGATATGCCGGCCTGGCTCCAGCACCTGCAGCCCAGCCGAGAAATCGTCGAACGGCATGCAGTACGGCGTCAGCTTATTGGTCACATAGCCGGTGGAAGGCAGCGGCTGCCAATACGACTCGCCCTCTTCCGGTTGCAGCACCAGCGCGTATCCCTTTGCGATATCCGTCATTGGCGATGTCCTCCCGGCGATCTGGCGTGCCCCAGGGTTGCACCGCCGTTTCCCCAAGGCCAGCCTCCGGCCCGGAGGCCCGAGGCCGATGAAGCAGTTCCAGGCAAGCGACGGCATAAGACTGTCCTACGACATCACCGATTTCACCGACCCCTGGACCACGCCTTCGACGCTGATCCTGCTGCACGCCGCGATGGGCAGCTCGCGCCGTTTCTATGCGATGGTCCCGCCGCTCTGCCGCCGGTACCGGGTGGTGCGCCTGGACCTGCGAGGGCACGGCCAGTCGGACGTACCCCCGCCCGACCCGCCGCTGACGATGGACCGCTTGGTGCAGGACGTACGCGAGCTAATGAACAGGCTCGGCTGCGACCGCGCGCATTTCGTCGGCAACTCCGCCGGAGGCTACGTCGCGCAGAACCTGGCGATGCAGTCCCCCGAACTGGTTGCCAGCCTCTGCCTGTTCGGCTCGACGCCCGGCCTGAAAAACAGCCAGGCGCGAAGCTGGTTGCCGCAAGTGGCGCGCCAGGGGCTGCGAGCCTTCCTGGCCGACACGATCAGCGACCGCTTTCCCGTCGGGCACGACCGACAGCACATCGAATGGTTTCTGGACGAAGCAGCCAAGAACGATGCCGCCTATATCGCCCGGTTCATCGGACTGATGACGACTCTCGACTGGATGGAGCAACTAGGGCAGATCACCTGCCCGGTGCTGCTGGTCGCGCCAGGCGCCGAGACCGTGGGCGACGTCGCTACGTATCAGCACATGCGCCGGCGAATCCCAGATGCAAAGCTGATCCTCTACGACGGGCTGCCGCACAACATTTGCGACATCGTCCCGGAACGCTGCGCCGCCGATGTATTGGCTTTCTTATCGGACCGGTTCGGTCGATAGCAGCCTCCTCAAGGCCGGACCATCAGGTCCCCGCCAAGCAGCAGCAGGCCCACAAGGAACAGCACCCGAAATGTCGCCGGATCTACCCTTGCACGGATCATCTGCCCGATACCCATCCCCATAAAAGCAGGCACGGTGCAAACCGCAGAAGCCCCCGCGGCTGCGAGGTGAAAGGCGCCACGGCTCGCCAGGCCGGCCGCCAACGCGATGGTGGAAACCGTGAAAGACAGGCCCAGAACCTGGACCAAATCCTCCTTCTCGAACCCAAGCGCCTGCAGATAGGGCACCGCGGGAATAACAAACACGCCGGTTGCACCCGTTACGACGCCCGTCGCCACCCCAACGACTGGGGAAACCCAGATCTCATATCTCCTGGAAACCGAGAGACGAAACCTGGCAAGCCCGATGCCGGCATAAGCGACGAGCGCGGCCCCCAACCAGGTGCCGGCCTGCCGCGCGCCGGCCCCGGTCATAAGACCCGCGCCCGCCCATGTGGCGAGGCAGATCATCAGCAACATCGACCACGTCCGACGCAAAGCAACCAGCCGATGCCGCCCCGAAAGAAACTGCCAGACATTCGTAACCAGCGATGGGATGGCGACAAACGCAGCCGCTTCCGCCGGCGCCATCAGCACCCCCAACAGCCCCATAGCGACCGTCGGCAGCCCCATCCCGGCCACCCCCTTGACCAGCCCGGCGAGCACAAAGATGAGCGCGACGATAAGAACTTGAGAGTAGGTCCCGTGCATTCAGGGAACTTGATCAAGCCACGCCCCAGTGACAATTTGGCATTTCCCTAGCCTGCCTTCGGCATACACGAAGGCAAAGGACGACACCGAGGATGCGCTTCGACCTGGTCGATCTGCAGCTCTTTCTGCACGTCGCCGAAGCCACGAGCATCACGCGCGGAGCAGAGATGTCGAACATCGCGCTCCCTTCCGCGAGCGAGCGCATTCGCAAGATGGAAGCACTCGCCGGCGTCGCATTGCTCGAACGCGGCCGGCGCGGCGTCATCCTCACCCCCGCTGGCCGGGCATTCGTTCATCACGCCCGCCTCGTGCTCCAGCACATCGAGCACATGAAAGGCGAATTATCCGAATATGCGGGTGGACTGAAAGGCCGCGTCCGCATGCAGGCCAACGCATCCGCGGTCAGCGAATTCCTCCCGCAAGCGCTCAAGGTATTCCTAGCCGATCACCCCGGCATCGACATCGACCTCGAGGAGAGCTCGAGCTACGAAATCGTCAGGTCCGTAGCCGAAGGCTTCGTCGAGGTCGGCATCGTCGCCGACATCGTCGATTTCGGGGCCCTGGAGGCCTACCCGTTCGCGACCGACCGGCTCGTTCTCGTCACGCCGCGAGACCACCCCGCCGCAGATCAGCGGCCCCTGCCCTTTCGATCCCTGCTCGACCAGGAATTTGTCGGCCTGGCAGCCACGAACGCCCTCCAGCAACACCTTGCGCAGCGTGCCGTGCAAGCCGGAAAGCCCCTCAAATTGCGTGTGCGCCTCGGCAGCTTCGATGCCGCATGCCGGATGGTCGGTGCCGGCATCGGATTGGCCATCATCCCGGAAACCGCGGCCCGGAGGTGCAGACGGACCGCTCCGATCCACATTTCCCGATTGGCGGACCCATGGGCCCTGCGCCAACTGCACGTTTGCGTCTGTCGTTCAAACGAATTGCCACCGCCTGCGCGCTTATTGTTGGAACATCTTCGGGGACAACGACAGCGATTACGCAAGTTGCCCTGAACGGATTGACCGCCCTGCCACAAGGCTGGCCATGACGGTGGGTTTACGGCTTCAGCGCCTCGGCATAGGCCCGCACTGCCGCCGCGAATCCCATCTCCAACGCATCTGCGGTCAGCTCGTGCCCGATCGAGGCCTCAGCCAGGAATGGCACGCGGGCGACGAGCGGCGGCAGGTTGTGCAGGTTGAGGTCGTGGCCGGCATTCACCACCAGCTCTCGCGCTTGTGCCTGCCGCGCTGTCTCCGCACAGGCATCCAGCAGCGCTCCCGAGTTGTCCCCCCGGAAGGCGGCCGCATAGGCGCCGGTGTAGATCTCCACGCCCTCGGCACCCGCCTCGACGACTCGGTCGAGCACGGCGGGATCGGGATCGATGAACAGGATCACTCGCGCGCCGAGCGCCTTCAGGGCGACGATCGCCGGCCGCGCCAGACGCATCTGATCGCCGGCCAGCTCCCAGCCCTTCTCCGAGGTGAACGCATCCGGTGCGTCCGGCACCAGGGTGCACTGCTCGGGTTTCGTCTCCCGCGCAATCTCCAGCAGGCGGTCGTCCGGATAACCTTCGATGTTGAGCTCGATGCGCGGGCGCATCGGCGCCAGCAGCCCGGCGATCGCCGGTACGTCGGCGCGGCGGATATGCCGCTCGTCTGGGCGTGGGTGCACGGTGATGCCCTGTGCGCCCGCATTGATCGCGAGGCGGGCGAAGCGAAGCAGGTCGGGCACGCCGGTGCGGCGCGAATTGCGCAGAAGGGCGATCTTGTTGAGGTTGACGCTGAGCCGGGCCATGGACCTCCTTAGCAGTCGGCGGCGCCGGGCACCATGGGATGTCGTGTCGCACCCAGTCCCGAGAGATGGCTGGATTCTTGTTGACACATCACCATTAATTCACTATAGAATGCACCGATGAAGCCCCTGACGGACCCGTCCCGGTGCGACAGGGGCGAGCGGACGAGGAAAATACTCAGGCAACTTGCCGCTGCCGCCTTCGCGGCAGGCTTGGCTGTTGCCTCGGTTGGGGGCGCGAAGGCTGGTACACTTTACCAGAACCTGCCGACCGGTGCGAACGGGGACTGTATTTTCCAGACCGCCTGCTCCTTCGCTGGCCCGCCTCCGGGGCCGATCTATGGCGGTCAGCAATTCACCACTGCCGGCGGCACCGTCGCGGCGCTGGGCTTCTACTCGATCGACTACGCCCCGCCTACATACACGATAATCAACTGGTTATTCCTGTTGAATAATGGGGCGGGCGGCCTCCCGGGCACGGTGATTGCCAGCGGGACCTCGGGCCCGCCGATCTATGGCGGGACAGTGCCGGGGTCGCCGCTCAGCAGCGACCTGTGGGAGTTCAACGTTCCGTCATTTGTGATCGGCGCCGGCAGCTACACCGTTGCGTTCAGTGCCGTGGCCGGAACCTTCGCGAACTATCTGTCGGACCCGGGCTTCGACACGGTCAATCCGTCGGTCGAGTCGGATGACGGCGGGACCACTTGGTCGTTCAATTACGCCACCTGTTGCAACCTGCCCCCCGGATCTGTCGCGGCGGTCGTCTTTAACACGCCGATCAATTTGCCGGAGCCGGCGAGCCTTACGCTGCTTGGCACCGGGTTGGTCGGGCTGGGTGCCGCGCGTCGCCGCTCGCGGCACTGATCCGCAGCCAACTGAACAACCGGCGGCGCAATCGAAGCGCGCGCATTCTACGCCGCGCGAATGGCCTCGTTGAGTGCCCGCACCCCTGCCGCCGGTCCGTCCGGATGGTTCCAGACAGAACCGACAACGGCCAGGAAGTCGGCCCCTGCTTGCACCAGCGGCGCGCAATTGTCCGCCGTGATGCCGCCGATCGCACAGCAGGGCAGCTCCATCAGCTCCGACCACCATCGCAGGATCTCCGGATCCACCAGGCGTGTCACCTGCTTGGTGCCGGATGGATAGAAGGCGCCGAACGCGACGTAGTCGGCGCCGTCCTCGCCGGCCTGCATCGCCAGGTCGCGGCTGGCATGACACGTTACCCCGAGCATCAGCTCCGGGCCGAGCGCGGCCCGCGCCGCCCGCGCAGGCATGTCCTCCTGCCCGACATGCGCACCGTCACAGCCCGTCGCACGGACAAGGTCGGCGCGATCGTTCAGCAGGAATGCCACGCCGCGCGACTGCGCCACCGGGCGCAACGCGTCGATTGCGCGCCGCCAGGTGGTATCGTCCGCATCTTTCAGGCGGAGCTGCAGCGCCGCGACGTCGCCGGCATCCAACGCCTGGGCGAGCAGGTCGGCGAACGCCGGAAGCTCGAAACTGGGAGGGGTGATCAGGTAGAGCCGGCACCCCTCATTGGTGATGTTCGGAGTTGATTTCATTGCGCCTTCGGAGATGCGCCACACTGAAGTGGACACGGAGTGCCGCCGAGCTTCCACAGAGTTACACGGAGTAGGGATTCACACCAAGGACCAAGGCGCGTGACATCTTGTTGGCGCTCATTCCACCCACCGTCATGGCCGCGCTCGTATCGGTGCGTGGTGGCCACTTGCCCATGCGGAGCGCCGCCACTCGGTCCGGGACATCGACCATAAATCAGCTCCGTGCAACTCCGTGGGAACTCGGTGATCTCCGTGTCCACTTGATCGACTTCCACGCTATTAGGGACTTTCGCCGTGCAGCCACTCCGACAGTCGCCGACCTGCCCCACGCATCGCCAGATCGAGTGCCGGTGGTCGCTCGGCCAGCACGGCACCGCCGCGTTCGGCGGCGATCGCCGCAACCTCGGCCCAGCCTGGCGCATCCGCGGCAAGCACGATCAATTGTTGGCCGATGCGCAACGCTGCCAACGCCTGGCCAGACCCATCAGCGCAGTCCAGCACATCGACCACCGGTGTCGATGAATACGCCCGTCGGGCTTGCGCAACCATCTCCCGCCACCACAGGCAGCCGGCATAAAGCGCAGCGCCCGGCGCGGAGATCAGCGTCACCGGTGCGCCCTCCGCAAGCGCCGTGCGCGCGTCCTCCAGCCCATGCACCACAACCGCGGGATAGCGCACCATGCTTGACGTTCGGGCGTTTGCCCGCTCAGTTCAAGCGGCAGCGAGTCGCGCGCGGAAGGACATGGCCGGAGAGACCGAGAACGCCGATGCTGCCGCCCAGCGGCTGGAGACGGCGCTGGAGCGGATCGCCAGCCTGGCCGGACGCTGCGCGCCGCCGCGGACAGGCGCGGACGCGCCGCCGGTGGCCGAGATCGCCGCGCGGCTCGACGCGATGATCGAGCGGCTGCGGGCCGCGCTGGACCGCGCGTCCTGAGCAACCAGAAGGAGCCCCCGAATGGCCCAGGTCACCGTTCGCATCAATGGCTACGCCTATACGGTGGGCTGTCAGGACGGCGAGGAGCAACACCTCCTGGCGATGGCCGGCGAAGTCGAGCGGCGGATCGACAGCATCAAGGCGGTTGCCGGGCAGAGCGGGGAATCGCGCATGCTGGTGATGGCGGCGCTGCTGATGGCCGACGACCTCTATGAGATGGACAAGGCGCTGAAGGAGACGCGGAAGCAGGCCGACGCGGCGGCCAAGGCCGCGGCCGCGGCTGCGCAGTCGGCCGCCGATCCGAAGCTGGAGCGCCGGCTCAGCCGGCTTGCCAAGCGCGCGGAAGAGATTGCCGCCGGGCTGGAGCAACCCTAGATTTGCCCGGCGGAGCTGCCCGGTGCGTCAGGCAATTCATCCCCGGGGCCAGTAAGCATTCTCCCGGGAGCTGGCGCTGCCGAGATCTTGGTCTCGGTATCCGGCGCCCACCTGCAAACGCAGGCTCTGGGAGGATGAGACGCCAACGGCCATGGCGGCTCCGCACTTGCCATCCCCAGAGGTGATCGAGGCGAAGCGCGCCGCCCGTGCCCGCGCCCGCAGCCTGCGCGCCGCCTGCGATCCGGCGTTGGGCGCGGCGCTGACCGCGCATGTTCTGCGCCAATGCGCGCCGCCGGCGGGCGCGGTGGTCTCCGGCTTCTGGCCGATGGGCGAGGAGATCGACATCCGCCCGTTGCTGCACGCGTTGCATGAGCGCAGCCATCCGATCGTGCTGCCGGTGACGCCGAAGCGCGGGGAAGCGCTGAGCTTCCGGGTGTGGCGGCCGGGCGACGTACTGGTGCGGGAGAAATTCGGCACCATGCGGCCGACCGGTGATGAGCGCGTGCCGACTTTCCTGCTGGTGCCGCTGCTCGCCTTCGACCGTTCCGGGCATCGGCTGGGCTATGGTGGCGGATATTACGATCGGACGCTCTCGGCGCTGCGGGATGCGTTCGCGCTGGGCTGCGCCTATGCCGCCCAGGAGGTGGATGAGTTGCCGGTGGCGCCGTACGACGTGCGGCTGGATGCGGTGGCTACAGAACGGGGTGTGATCTTCTTCAAGGACAGGTAGATGCGAATTCTGTTCATCGGCGACGTGGTGGGACGCACCGGCCGCGAAGCCGTGGCCGCGGTGCTGCCCAAGCTGCGGGAGCGGCTGCGGCTCGATCTTGCGGTGGTGAATGCCGAGAACGCCTCGCACGGGTTCGGTCTTGGGCCGGATATGGCCGACGCGCTGTTCGCCGCCGGCGCCGACGTGCTGACGTTGGGCAATCACGCGTGGGACCGCAAAGAGGTGATCCCCTACATCGCGCAACATCCGCGCCTGTTGCGCCCGCTGAATTACCCCCCCGGCACGCCCGGGGCTGGCAGTGTGGTCGTGGATTTGGCGGATGGTCGCCGGGCGCTGGTGCTGCAAGCGATGGGACGACTGTATCTGGATGCGCTCGATTGCCCGTTCCGCGGCACGGCCCAGGAACTTGCCCGCTATCGGCTGGGTGGCAACGTGCAGGCGATCGTGGCGGATTTCCACGCCGAAGCGTCGAGCGAGAAGATGGCCTTCGCGCATTCCTTCGATGGTCAAGTATCGGTGGTGGTGGGGACGCACACCCACTGTCCGTCGGCGGATTATCAGATCCTGCCGGGCGGCACGGCGTTTCAGTCCGATGTCGGCATGTCGGGTGACTATGACAGCGTGATCGGGATGCAGAAGGAGGTGGCGACGATCCGGTTCTGGAAGAAGATGTCAGGCGAGAAGCTGAACCCGGCCGAGGGGGAGACGACGGTGTGCGGCCTGTTCGTGGCGACCGATGATGCGAGTGGCCTGGCGCGGCGAGTGGAACCGGTGCGCCAGGGCGGGCGGTTGGCGCAAGCAATGCCTGGGGATTGATGGCGGGGCGTGCCGCTGCGGACCTTACTGGCCTCACCCAGTTCGTATATTGCCACTGAATGGCCAAGAACGGAGATGGCGCGATGGACGTTAAAGAGGCAATTGCAACGGCCAAAAATTACCTCAACGAGGTTTATGCGGACGAGCAGGTGACAAATCTCGGTTTGGAAGAGGTCGAGCATATTCTAGCGGCTGGCAATTGGATAATCACTTTGGGCTTTTCCCGGCCCTGGAATACCCCGCGAACACGAGCACAGGAGGTCCTGGAGAATCTCGGGGCGGTGTCTTCCTTGACGCGACTTCAACAGTGACTTCGGGAATAGCGAGTAAAACGAGGCGCTTACGCAAGCGCGCGAGTTCCTTAGCACCACGGCAGTGTGGCGGAGCCAGTTTGTCAGGCCGGTGGGGGTTCGCGGATGTTTGCCGGAAGCGCGATGCCGGCGGCTTTGAACAACGGACCGATGCCACCGGTTGCTGGCGTGCGCAGCACAATCTGGCGGCCGCCCGAGCTGACCTCGACCTCCTGGAGGCGATCGAGGTCACGTAGCACGTCGCCCCATTCGGGTCGGAACCCGGCACGACGGCAGCGCTGGTCCAGTTCTTTGCGCAACACGAGTGCGAGAAACGAACAGAACACATGACCGCGGATGGCAGCATCCGAGGAATGATAGATCGGCCTCGTGCGCATCAGCGCCTTGGCGGTGCGGAACAGGTCTTCCACTTGGAGCAAGTCTCGGTAGCGAAGTACCGCCTGCAACGGTGAGATGCGCGCATTGGTCCGCAAGACGAAGATGCCGTCGAAGCGTGCTTCATCGGCAAGCTTGCCCGGATCGATCTCGAACACTCGCCCACCGGAAGTGGTGCGTAGGTAGCGTCGATAGGCAGAGTTGCCGATCAGCGCCTTGTCGCCGCGCTTGAGCTGCTGGTCCAAGGCGGCGACGATGGCCCGGCGGTCGGCAGCATCTTTTTCCGCTTCCTCTTCGTTGCGGCAGACGACGTAGCGCCGGTTCACCTCGTTGAGCTTGACCTCTTTGACCCAAAGCTGGGTGTCCTTGCCGTTGGCGCGTTGTATACAGAGCGGGGTGAACGGCCGGCCGTCCTCGAGCACAACGCTGCGCACCAAGGTGTCCGTGCGCTCGCGAACGCCGAGCACATATTCCAGCCCGCGTTCCTCCAAAACAGCGATGGTTGCCGCCGAGATCATGCCACGATCGGCGACGACGCAGACCCGCCCAATGCCAAAACGCGAGCGTAGGCGGTCGATGACCGGCACCAGCACGGTGACGTCCGCCGTGTTGCCAGGCCACATCTCCGAGCAAATTGGCCGTCCCTCAGCGTCGATCACCACCGCCACGATCATCTGCATCAGGTCCGGGCGATGGTCCTTGGAGTAGCCGCGCTCGCCCAGGGTCTCGCCGCCGGCGCCTGTGAACGATAGCGACGTGGTGTCCAGAAACACAACGGAGAGCTCACTGAACAGATCGCGCCGTCGCGCGAACAACCGCTCTTCGATCAGATCTTTGGTCGTGCGTGGCGCGATACCTGTGGCAGCAGCCTGCTGATCCGCCTCGAGCTCCTCCCCTAGCCAGGCCATTGCGCGATACAGGTGGTGTAACGCCAAGCCGTCGACACCGGGGATGTCATAGTCGGCCATCCACTTCTCGCAGGCACGATCTGATCCGGAGACCATGATCCTATGCAGCACACTGACGAAAACAGCGCGCTCGACAGGAAATTCAAAGCCGCGCGTGGCAAGCAACTCTTCAAGCACCGTGCGGCAGCTGGTCTCTTCCCACAATCGCCCGAACAGCAGCGGCGCCCCGATGCGTTTGCAGGCGAGCCCATCGGGACTCCCGGCGACGAGCTGCGAGAGCACGATCGCTCGCTCGGCATAGCGTGCCACTGACGCAGCGAGCCGCTCGAGTTCACCAGAGGCGACCACAACCTCTTTGCGGCCGAGGTTCTTGATGATGCGCTGTTTGGTGCGGCCGTCCTCGCGCACGCTCTCGACCAGGTAGAGGTAGGCGTAACCGTTGATGTGCTTTTCGCGGACAAACACGCCTGATTAGCAGCAAGCGCTGCGCCGATTCGTCAAGGGGAATCGACAGACAAACTGCATTATTTAGCACTACACGAAAACTCATTTAAAAATTCACTCCAGGCAACTCAACAGCTTCCGCTGCTTCCGAAGCCGAAATCGGGGCTCCACTGTTCAAGTTGGGCTTGAGAAGGTCATATAAAGTCATTACCATAGCTGATGACGGAACGGTCCTCTCTATGAAGAACCGCGAAAAGAAGGAGGTAGCTGAATGACAGGGGTTGTCGTCGTCGACGCCAACCTCCTGGTGCTTTTGGTTGTCGGTTCAGCGTCCAAAGACTATATCGCCTAGCATAAGCGCCTACAAGATTACACTATATACGACTTCGAGCTGCTCGGCTCAATAGTCGCCGACTTCACGGATATAGTTCTCCTGCCTCACGTCCTGGCGGAGGCTCCAAGTTTAGCCAGACAAATCAATAATCCTGCACGGACGGAGATCCAGGCTGCGTTAAAGACCCTGATTACCACCGCTATCGAGCTCCCGATCCAAAGTATCTATGGCATACAACGTGACGAATTCTATAAGCTTGGACTCACCGATGCCGTCATTCTCCATCTCTGCAATATGAGTATAAATGGAGTCAATCCAACGCTCGTAACCGCTAATGTGGATCTGGTCAACAGCGCCTCTTCCCTCGGGTATAGTGTCATCGACTACCGAGCTTTCCAAGCACTCTAGCCGTGCCTCAGTGCCATCATCAAACATGCTGACGCTTGGGGACCACAAACTGGGGTGATCGCCTACATCCTGACCGCGCGCCGCTCGTGGAGTGCGAGACCAGTCATGGCCGCGCTCCGTCCGACCATCCCGTTGTCCCTCAGCGATCTCGGTATCCTCGCTGCCCTCTGTGTCGAAGGCCACCGCGGGGGAGTCTTGTCCGCCGCGCCAGCTACGCGCACACTCGCACGGCCGGCACGAAGGGGAAGGAGCCAGCCATGACCAGGATCGGATCAGTCGTAGCCTGCCTACTTGTATTTGGCGCCGTCTCCGCCCGCGCCGACACGCTTGTGGTCTGCACCGAGGCCAGCCCGGACTTCCTCAATGCCCAGCTCAGCACTGCCAACACCAGCTTCGACGTGACCGAGCAGGTCTCCGACCGGCTGGTGGAGATGAAGATCGGCGGTTCTGACCTTGTGCCGGGGCTGGCGGAATCCTGGACCATCTCGCCCGATGGTCTGACCTATACCTTCGAACTGCGCCATGGCGTGAAGTGGCAATCGAACGCGGAATTCAAACCGACACGGGATATGAACGCCGACGACGTGGTGTTCAGCTTCCAGCGCATGTTCGACAAGTCCAGTCCTTTCTATAAAAGTGCCAATGGCAATTTTCCTATGTTCATCGATCTTATCCAGTCGAACCTGGCGTCGATCGACAAGGTCGATGACTATACCGTCGTAATGCACCTGAAATCACCGCTGGCACCGCTGCTGCCGTCGTTGTCGGTGCAGTCCTTCTCGATCGTCTCGGCGGAGTACGGAGCCGACCTTGAGAAAGCCGGCAAGCCCGAAGACCTCGACCGCAACCTGATCGGCACCGGGCCATTCAGTTTTGTGCAGTACCAAAAGGATGCACTGGTCCGCTTCCGTGCCTTCCCGGATTTCTGGGGCAAGAACGGCGCCCAGCCGGACCGGGTGGCGAAAGTCGATAACCTGGTATTCGCGATCACGCCGGACGCTTCGGTGCGTTATGCCAAACTTCGCACCAACGAGTGCCAGATCGCGCGCTATCCGAACCCGGCCGACCTGCCGGCGATGCAACAGAATCCGGACCTCAAGATCGAGCAGGGCGTGATTGCCGCCCACAACGAGATCTATTTCAAGATGGATGAGAAGCCGTTCACCGATCGGCGCGTGCGCCTTGCCCTCGCCGAGGCAATCGATATGCCCGATCTGGTGAAGGACGTGTTCCAGGGCAGCGGCACGCCGACCGCAGCCCTGGTGCCCCCATCTCTGTGGGGTCACAACGCATCGCTGAAGCCATACAAATACGATCCCGAGGACGCCAGGAAGCTGCTCGCCGAGGCCGGTTATCCGAACGGGTTCTCGACCGATCTGTGGGCGGTGCCGGTGGTGCGTGCCTATATGCCGGACGGGCGGCGCACGGCCGAAATGATCCAGGCCGACTGGGCGAAGATCGGCGTGAAGGCGAAGATCGTCACCTATGAATGGGGCGAATACCTCAAGCGCGCTCGCGCCGGCGAGGCCGATGTCGGCATGTTGGGCGGCACCTGGGATTATCCGGACCCGAGCGAGATCATGCTCGGCCGGCTGTGTCACGCACCGGGAAACGCCGGGCATTTTTGCGACCCGGCCTATGACGCGGCGGTATCGAAGGCGAACGTGGTGACCGATCAGACCGAGCGCGCGAAGCTCTATGAGCAGGCACAGCAGGTGCTGTACAATGACGTCGCGCAGGTCCAGCTAGCCGACGTCACGGCCTATGTGCCGGTGCGCAAGAATGTCGAAGGCTTCCGCCTGCACTTCCTGGGCGGCCAGCCGTTCGGCGGCGTTTCTTTGGGGAAATAACATGCAGCTCGCACTTTCGACCTGGCAGGAGGTGGAGGAGTATCTCCGCACCTCCCGCGGTATCATCATCCCGATCGGCTCGACCGAGCAGCACGGACCGAACGGGCTGATCGGCACCGATCACCTGGACGCCGAGTTCGTCGCCAAGGGGGTCGGCGACAAGATCGGCTGTTTGGTCGCGCCGACGCTGACCATCGGCATGTCGCAGCATCACCTGGGCTTCACCGGCTCGATCACGCTGCGTCCATCGACGCTGATCGCGGTAGTGGGCGACGTGGTGCATTCGCTGCTGCGACACGGCTTCGAGCGCTTCCTGTTCATCAACGGCCATGGCGGCAACGTCGCCACGGTGACGGCCGCGTTCGACGAGGTGTATGCCGCCGTGTCGCTGCGCGGCGACTCGTCGCCGGTACGCTGCAAGATGGTGTTCTGGTCGGAAGGACTGCGTTGCCGCAAGCTGGCCGACGAGCTGTATGGCGATTCCAACGGCAGCCATGCCACCGCGGCCGAGGTGTCGCTGTCGCAGTTCTATTTCCCGCAGGCCATCAAGCACGCGCAGATGTCGCCCAAAGTGGCGCCGAAGAGCCGCGGCTTCTTCGACAGCGCCGACTTCCGTCGCCGCTATCCGGACGGACGGATGGGTTCGGATCCGTCGCTGTCCTCGCCCGAGCATGGCGAGCGGCTTTATATGGCGGCGGTCGAGGACATGGTTGAGGTGTATCAGAAATTCGTGGCGGACTGAGCGGCATTCTCAAACCGGCGCCCCCTTGCACCTCTCCCGCCCTGCGGGAGAGGTCGGTGTCCAACCGACGACATGGGTAACAGAATAGACCGACGACATGGGTAACACTTTCCATTCGTCAGCGAATCAGATCCTCTGGTCTTGGTTGCTGGCCCTGTGGGGTTGTGGGCAACGCGCTTGCGTT
>Ga0335075_10006279_pt1 | contig 18351 bp, 19 predicted proteins | sample Lox_Sample_24_FD_206723 | JGI IMG/M metagenome (GOLD analysis project Ga0335075, IMG submission 206723) | Soil microbial communities from Loxahatchee National Wildlife Refuge, Florida, United States - Lox_Sample_2.4 | ecosystem: Environmental > Terrestrial > Soil > Wetlands | place: USA... | reverse complement strand
GTGCACGGCGTCTACACGTACCGGTGCAACGACGCTGGCCAGCTCGTTGCCCTGCGCGCGTTCTGGGAATTCGAGAAGGCTGAGCTCATCGAGGCCTGAGCCAGGCTGCCGATTCGCGGGTCGTTCGTGCGGTTCGGCGGGCCAGCGCTGATCGTCAGCAAGTACCCTGCCTAAGCGGTCGTTCAGCCTGAGCGAGCGCGCGGCAGTCGCCCTGGCAGCCGCCCCGGACAACTCGCCCAACCGACTCGGAGCAGCTGGCAGTGCGCATCGGGCAGATCGCCATCGACGTTGCGCCCCTGCGCGAGAGCCGTGACTACCGCAGGCTGTTCATGGGGCGTTTCGTTTCCATGGGCGGGAACGCACTAGCCACAACCGCAGCAAACTGGCAGGTCTATGCCCTGACCCGCAACTCACTGGCCGTTGGGTTGCTGACGCTGGTATCGGGCATCGGCATGCTCATCGGGCTGCTGAACGGCGGAATGCTCGCCGATCGGCATGACCGGCGCAAACTAATCCTCGCGGTCCAGCTCCCGCAGGCGCTGCTCGCTGCGTCGCTGGTGGTTAACAGCGTTCTCGGGCACCCTGCGTTGTGGCCGCTTTATGTCGTCACTTTCTGCCTGGGCCTGTGTTCCGGGCTGGCCTCGCCCGCATCGACCGCGACCACTCCCGCCCTGGTTGGCATCGACAAGCTGCCCGCGGCCGCCGCCCTGAACGCGACTGCCGGCCAGCTCGGCCAGCTTGGCGGACCCGCCATCGCCGGGCTGCTAATCGCCGGGCCCGGGCTGTCGACCTGCTACGCGATTGACACCGTCTGCTATGCCGTGTTCGGCCTGGCGCTTCTCGGGATGTCGCCGCTCCCGCCGACGGTCAAAGCGCAGCGGCCGGGGCTGAAGTCGCTGGCCGAGGGACTGGCGTACGTCAGGCGCAACGGTGTCGTTGGCGGCATGCTGCTGGTGGACACCAACGCGATGCTGTTCGGCATGCCGTCGGCACTGTTCCCGGCGCTGGCGAGCACACACTTCCACGGCGGCTCAGCCACCTTTGGCCTGCTGGTAGCCGCGCCCGGGCTTGGTGCGCTGATCGGCGCCGCCACCAGCGGCTGGACCGGGCGGCTGAGGCGGCCCGGCATGGTCGTCATCGCCGCGGGGATCGTCTGGGGAGCGGCGATCGCGTTGTTCGGCGTCGTCAGCAGCCTGCCGCTGGCGCTGTTCTTCCTCGCACTCGCCGGGATGGGCGACCTGATCTCGGAAGTGCTGCGCAACGCCCTGCTCCAGCGCTACGCGCCTGATCAGTTGCGCGGCCGCGTGTCGAGCCTGTACCTGGCGCAGGTCACGACTGCCCCGGCGCTCGGGAATGTGGAGGCTGGCGGCGTAGCGAGGCTAGTGACGCCGACGTTCTCCGTGATCAGCGGAGGTCTGGCCTGCGTCGCAGGCGCGCTCGTGCTCGGCGCGATGATCCCGGCACTGCGGCGCGCCAGCCTGACCTTTACCGCAGATGATTTCGGTCCTGGACCCGACGTGCCGGAGCCAGCGGAATCACGGCGCGTGACCGGTACGTGATCTCTATCGGGCACAATGTGTGCGCGTAGGCACCCGCAGCTCGGCTGGACAGTTCGGTTGCAGTTCAGCTGCCAGCCCCCGTGGCCTAACGGATAAGGCAGCGGCCTTCTAAGCCGTTGATTGCAGGTTCGAGTCCTGCCGGGGGCACCCACCCGATTTTCACCGCCGGCCCTCCGCGGCGCCGATCCGGTGCAAGATGGCCGCGTGCTTGCTGCAGTTATCGCGCGGATCGATCGTTTCAACGCAGCCCATCCATGGAGTCATAACGACTTCTATCACCGGTGGCTGCTGCGGCAGTTGCCCCGCAGCTTGCCGAAGGCCATCGACATCGGCTGCGGAACCGGCAATCTAGTGCTTGCCATCGCGGAGCGGGCTGACGTCGCCGAGGGCATCGACACGGACCCGGCCGTGATCGCCAGAGCGCGTCAGCGCGCGGAGGCCCGGCCGAACGCCGTATTCGCAGTTCGCGACCTCATGGACATCGCAGCCGACGGGCAGTACACCGCGGTGACGGCGGTCGCCTCCGTGCATCACCTGCCGCTGACCGAAGCGCTGGGCCAGCTGCGCTCGCTTCTCGCCCCCGGCGGCCGGCTCGTGATCGTCGGCTGTTACGCGCTGACCCCGGCGGACCATCTGGTCGAGCTGGCCGCGAGCCCGGCAAACATGGTCATGGGCTTGCTGAAGTCCGCGAATGCCCGCCAGGCGCGGATTGCGATGTCCGCGCCGACGGCGGAACCGCAGCACACGCTGGCCGACATCCGGCTGGCAGCCGCCCAGGTCTTGCCCGGTGCCCGGATTCGCCGCCGCTTGTTCTGGCGGTACACGCTGACGTATACCGAGTCGCCCGTTTTGCGCCCGGCCTCAGCGTCATAGCACTCCAAAAGTGCCATCGAAATCGGGCATAACCGTGGATAACAGGGCAGCCCGAGGGCCGGAGCGGATGCTAAGTGAGCAGAGGCAGGCAGCCGTGGCGTAATTTGGGCGGAATGCGTCGTGCTCTCATCATCGGCGGCACCGGTCTCGTCGGCACCGCACTGGCCAGACGTCTCCTCGCCGCAGGCTGGCAAGTCGACCTGACCGGACGGGACGCCGCGCACGTGCCCGCGTCGCTGACGCAAGCCGGTGCGCGGTTCTTCGCGGCTGACCGGTCAGATGCCGCCGCCATGCGCGCCGTGGCGGGCGACGGCGCCGACCTAGTCGCCGACTGCCTCTGCTACACCGCGGCCGACGCGGCCGGACTGCTGGCACTAGCAGGTGCTGCCAACTCGACCGTGATGATCTCCAGCAACGCCGTCTACATCGACGCGGCCGGGAACCACACGAATTCGGACAGCCCGGTGCACTTCGCTGGCCCCGTCAGCGAGACACAGCCCACCTTGGCGCCATCTGCCAGCGACGAGTACCAGAGCAGGGAAGGGTACGGGGCCTGCAAGGTGGCGGCCGAGCAAGTATTGCTCGACAGCGGCGCGCCGGTAACTGTGCTGCGGCTAGGAAAGGTCCACGGCCCGTGGGCAGCCAGGCCGCGGGAGTGGGTCTTCGTCAAGCGCGCGCTCGACCGCCGGCCAGCCGTATTCCTAGCCAGGCGCGGCGCCGGCGTGGCTCAGACGGTCGCCGTGGACAACGTCGCTGCGCTCGTCGAGACGGCAGCTGACAAGCCGGGGCGCCGGATACTCAACAGTGCCGACCCCGACGCACCCAGCGGGCTCGAGATCGCCAGGACGATCGCCGGGCTCCTGGGTCACGAGTGGGATGAGGTTCTGCTCCCCGACCCGGCTGACCTGGCGGGCCTTGACCACGTAGCGAGCCCGGACCTCGGGCGTCATCCGTGGGACACGAGGTTCCCGATCGTGCTCGACATGACTGCCGCGCTCGATCTTGGCTACGTGCCGGCGGGCAATTACGCGACCACCGTGGCAGCCGGAGTCGAATGGCTGACGTCCGCGGCGGCCGGGAACGAGGGCGACCGCGCGCTGGCCTGGCTGAGCGATCCCTACTTCGACTCGTTCCTTGACTATGCCGGCGAGGACCGCTACCTGGCCGAACGGGCTGGCTGACTCAGAACGAGCTGGGTCCCATCGGGCCGACCTGTGCCGGGTTCAGCCGGTCCGCGCGGGCCGTGACGATCACCCGCTGCACCGCAAGGCTGATCGCCAGGTAAAGCAGCACCGTGGCGTCGCCGAGATCGCCGATGTCCTTGTGCTGGCCGATCAGGTAGTCGTAGCCGAGATGGGCGCCCAGCGCGACAACCCACAGCGCAGCGGTCAGCAGGTTCCCCTTCACCCAGGCCTGACCGTCCTGCATCCAGATCTTGACTGTCGCCGCGCGCGCCGCGCCGAACAGCGCGGCCAGCACCAGGCTGCCGACCAGGGCTATGACGGCCGCCGATCCCGCGTGCAGTTTCTGGATGTACTGAACGGCTTCGACCAGGCCGATGATCACGAGGATCAGCACAATTCGCTGGTTACCGCGCACGGGCCTGGCCCTCAGCTGACGGTAAATCAGCAGACCGAGAACGGCTACGCCTATCACAAGGTAGAGCAGCGACTGGCTGGACATATATCCCCTGTCAGCTGCTCCCGCCCGAGCCCCGTCGCCCGGCGGCAACTGTCGGAGCAGCTCCGGGTCCAGGCTACGGCTTTCAGGGCTCTAGGCGTCTATGCCCGGAATCCGGATCTGACCATTACAGATGTCACCCATCGACGTCACCCGGTCACTGAATGATCACGCGCGGTCGTTATGTTGTGCCGGGGGAATTCTCGAAGGGCCAGATCGGAGGTATTCGATGGGCCTGCCTGTACGGCAGCGCAGGGAGCTTGAGCGGATCGAGTGCACGCTTGCCGGATCAGACCCGAAGCTTGCGGCGCTGTACGCCATTTTCGCCAGGCTTAACCGGGACGAAGAGATGCCCAGGATGGAGCAATTGCGGCATAGGACCCTTGTCGCTATGGCCCGGCTGCGCGCCATTCCCGCCGCCATCGGCGCGAAACTGCGCATCCAGCGATTGTTCCGGCTCCAGCCGCGGCAGCGTTACGCGCTGTTCTTCCCGGTAGCGGTCGTGATCGCAGTCGTCGGGATCGTCTTCCTTGCCCGGGCTACCTCGGGCAGCTCCTCCTGTACACAGATCCGGACCGTTTCCGCGGCTCAGAAGGCCCATCAGTCCAAGCTGTGCAAGCCGCCCTATCGCTATCGCCTCGCCCCGGTCTACGTCGGCAAGTAGCGACGCTCAGGTCCTGACTGCCTCGAGCTCTGGCCGACGGCAGACCGGCGCAGAATTCGGGCTAAGCGCCGCCCCGACATCAGGGCATGTCGCGAGCAACGCGATCGTGCTGCCCGGGCTGATGCTGCCGCCCAGGCCAGACAGGTCGACGAAGTAGTGCGGCCAGGGAAGCGACGCAGACGTCCAGACAATCCGCCTCGTCTTCAGCTGGTAGCCCCACGCCTCCCCGAGGCCGTCCTCGTCAAGCCCCAGCGCCACCCCGTTGATCACCGCGTACAAGCTGGAGGCAACCGAGATCGGAGCAGTGCTGTCCAGCACTCCGTTCGCTAGGTTCACGCCGATCAGGTGGTTGCCGCTTGCGAGGTACGCGCTCGCTGGCTGGCCGCTGTCGGCGAGCTCAACGTCGGCAAACCTGCGATTGCGGCATGAGGTCGAGTTCGCCACGCACCAGAGCATCTTGCCGGTAGTGCCGTCGTATGCCGTCACGCCAGCCGACCCGGAGAACACCACGACGTTCCCCGCCGCGTCACTCAGCGAGCCGGGAGGGACCCCCGCCAGCGTGCTCAGGGTCCGCACAACCTCAGCTCCGGTCCGCAGGTCAATCCGGCGCAGCGTGGTCTGGCCGGCCGCGCGAGCCGAGTCGCCGGCGAGGTAGATCGTGTCACCGGTGACCCGCCAGGCCTCACCGGCCGGCCCGATGGCCCGGCTCCAGCGCACGCGGCCCGTCGCGTTGGCGTAGGCAGTGATGGCATCCGTACCGACGATCACGGTCCGGAAGGAGTCCGCCGCCACGGCGCCGCCGTACGTGGCAGCCGGGTAGATCCGGATCTGGCGTCCGGTTGCTGCTGACAGCATGACCTCGTAGCGCCCGGCGCCCGACAGGACCTGCCGCGATAGACCGTGCTGAGACTTACCACCCCGCGCCGACTGGCCTTGCGATGCCGTTAGTCGCGCCGGCGGGGCCATGCCGACTGCGATTATCTGCTGGAAGGCACGAACGCCCACGACTGCCGACCCGGCCGGAACGCCGGTCAGGGCTACCCGCCACAACCGCTTCCCCGTGCGTTCATCGAACGCGCTCACTCCGGTACCGGCCCCGATGACCGCGACGCCGCCACCAGTCGCGGCGTACGCCCCGACCTTGTCGGGAACCGTGCCGGACACGCCGGGCTGGGCGAGCCAGAGCCCTGGCAGCCCTGCCGTCCACAGAATCGATCCCGCCGCGGTACACCGGATGCCCGCGCAGTGCTGGGGCTCCCCGCTGCTGGCCCGGCCAGGAATGACCGCCGCACCCACCAGGACGATGGCGACGAACGCCCGCTTCGCCCAGGTAGCTGGCCCCCGCGCGACCTTCACGACTCCCGCCGTTCCTCCCTGCTCCGACAACTTCCCAACGTCAGTACGCGACAAAGGTAACCGCACACAGCCGGCTGTGTAGGCCCGCCTACCCCCGGCCCGGTGGTCGTTTCAGTAGCGTTGATCTGGCTACCCCCGCTCCCGAACTGGAGGAATCGAATGACTGAACGCGCTCCGCTCCCGCAGGACGTCCTGCCGAAAGTCCCCTCGTTCACCGTTGAAAGCGACGACGTCGCCGACGGCCAGCAGATGAGCGATACCCAGGTCTACAACAGTTTTGGCATGAGCGGCCAGAACATTTCCCCGTCGCTGCGCTGGCATGGTTTCCCGCCGGAAACCAAGGGATTTGCGGTGACCTGCTACGACCCGGATGCCCCTACCGGCTCGGGCTTCTGGCACTGGCTCGTGCTTGACATCCCGGCATCGGTGACTGAACTGCCGGCCGGCGCCGGCGGGAGCGACGGTGCGGGCCTGCCTGCCGGGGCATTCTCCGTACGCAACGACTACGGCACCAAGGACTTCGGTGGCGCCGCGCCGCCGCCTGGCGCGCCGCACCGGTACGTGTTCACGGTGCACGCGCTCAGCACCGACCACCTGGGCGTCGACTCCGACGTCTCACCCGCGGTGGCAGGCTTCAACCTGACGTTCGCCACGATCGCCAAGGCGTACATCGTGCCGGTCTACGGCCACGAAGGCTAGTCTCCGGCGTCCCCACGGATAACTGCATTCAGGCTGGGAACGGGCTCGGTTCGATCTCGGCCGCCGGCCCGCTGGCGGTCGACGAAACGCCCGTTCCCGCCCAGGTTTTAGCGATATAAGGACGGGCGGCCAGGCCGGCCACGGCCGGGCTGGCCGCCCACGGCCGGGCTGGCCGGCCCGCTGCCATCGCCTGGCGGCCGCACGGGCGAGGCCGGCAAGAATGGGGCAGTGCCCCCAAGCAACCCAGCGCCCCCAAGTAGCTCGATAACGCGGTCAGTCTTCGACTCGGCCGCCGGCGAGTATGACGCAGCCAGGCCCGCTTACCCGGACGGGCTGTTCGCGGAACTAGCCGACCGGACCGGGCCGCTGGCCGGGTTGCTGACCCTGGACTGGGGCGCGGGCACCGGCATCGCCAGCCGGCAGCTGGCCGCGCGCGGCGCCACGGTCGTCTCGCTGGACATCGGCGAGCTGATGCTGGCGAAGGCCAGGGCGCGCAACCCGCAATCGGCCTGCGTGCTGGCCGACGGTAACCGGATGCCGGTCCGGCCCGCAGTCGCTGACCTGGTCACGTTCGCCCAGTCCTGGCACTGGTTCGACCGGCAGCGAGCCGCCGCCGAGGTGGCGAGGGTGCTGAAGCCGGGCGCGCACTGGGCGGCCTGGTGGAACCAGGTCCACGCTGAGCGTGAGCCTTGGTTCGCTGAGTACGAGGAACTGCTTACGGCGTCCTGTCCCGGCTACCACTTGCAGCGGCACAGGGACGAGCACCTCGCTCCGGACTGGACCGACGAGGTGGTGGTGGCGCAGGGCCGGATGGACCCGGCCGGCATTGCGGTCGTGCCGTGGACGCGGCGCGTGTCGGCCGCCGACTGGATCACCGGCGAGCGCAGTAAGTCTTACTTCATCGAACTGGAACCTGACGCGCGGGAAGCCGTACTCGGCCGGGCGGCGAAGATCATCGCTGACCGCTTCCCTGACGGCCAGATGACGGTCGGCTACGTCACGCGGCTTGTCCTGGCGCGGAAGGCAGCCTAGAAATTCGCCCGCAGGAACTCAGTCAGTTTCTGGTGGGCAGCCAGCAGCCTCTCCCGGTCAGCGGGCGCGATTCCGGCAAGTTCCCCCAGTTCTGACCCCATGTCGGCAAGCACTTCGTCCATCGCGGCTAGCAGGCGCTCGGAGTCCTTGATCGCCATCAGGTCCCGGTCCTGGCGGACGATGACCTGATCGCGCACCAGTACGTCGGCTAGCTCTTGCGTGCACCCGAGCCCGGCCTGGAGCAGGTCACTCCAGCGCCGCCCGATCGACCTGACGCCCGACAACTGGTAGCCCAGGTAAATCGCTTCCCAGGCACCGTAAATGAACCGGTCCCAGCCGATCTCCTCGATGTCAGCGAGGTCACTGTCGTACACGGGGGCAGCTTAAGTCAGGCGCTGCCTCTGAGGGCATAAGCGGGAATGACAACTTCCGGCAGTTTAAGCACCAGGGGCCATCGGGGAGCGCTAGAGCAGTTCCGGCCGCTGCCAGTCCTCGCCGAGCACGTGCTCGGCGAGGAACGCCAGCACCGTGGAGTACCAGACTTGCACGTCGCCGGGCTTGAGCACCCAGTGGTTCTCGTCCGGGAAGTACAGGAACTTGGCCGGGACGGACTGGAAGACCAGGTCCCACCACAACCGGAGCGCCTCGCCGACCGGCACTCGGTAGTCCTTGTCACCGTGGATCAGCAACATCGGCGTGACGATCTTGTCGGCGTGCAGGTGCGGTGAACTGGCCAGGTAGCGCTCCGGCTGGCTCCGCGGGTCGCCGAACTGCCTGCGCCAGTATGGCGGTCCGTCAGTCGTGCCGAATATCTGGTCGAGCGCCCACACCCCGGCGTGGCTCACGATCGCCTTGAAGCGGTCGGTGTGCCCGGCTATCCAGTTGGCCATGTAGCCGCCGTATGAGCCGCCCATCATCGCCGTCCGCGAGGCGTCGATGTCCGGTCGCTCCACGACTACATCGGTGATGGCCATGACGTCGGTATACGGGTTGCCGCCCCAGTCGTCCCAGCCGCGTGCGATCATCCGGTGGCCGTAGCCGGTCGACAGAGCCGGGTCCGGCAGCAGCACGGCGTAGCCGCGCGCGGCCATCAGCCACGGGTTCCATCGCCAGGACCAGGAGTTCCAGCTCGACACCGGGCCGCCGTGCACCCACAGCAGCAACGGAGCCGGACGCTCGGCACTAGCGCCGTCCGGCAGCACCAGCCAGCCGCGGACTACCGTCCCGTCCGCCACAGTCGTGGCCACCTCGGTCACGGTTCCCGGCAGGGACACCTCGCCGCCGGGATTCGGCAACAGCTCCACCAGGCCCGGTTCGGCCGCGAGCGGGATCCTCACCGGTGCGGGCGGCGAGTTGATAGCGGACCGGAGGGCGTACAGGCAGCTGCCGTCCGGAGCAGGGCAGAGGTCGTCGTACGCAGCGTCGTCATCGGTGATTTTGACCGGTGTGCCGCCGTCCACGCCGACCCGGAAGACCGGGCGGCGGCCGTTGTCGTCCGCTGTGAAGTAGACCGAGCGGCCGTCGCGTGCCCAGGCGGCCTCGGCCGGCCGGCGGTCGAAACCCGCGAGCAGGTCACGAACGCTGGCCTGACTCGCGGCAGCCTGCCCGGCCGCAGCGGCGAGTGCGGTCACCACCAGGGTCGCGTCCCCTGGCTGGTCGTAACTGTCGTACTCCTCGCGGATGGCCAGCACCAGGTCGCCGTCCGGTGAAATCCGCGGGCCCATGAAGTCAAAGCCCGGCTCGCCGAGAAGCGTGTACCGCAACTGCGTCCCGGAGTCGATGACCACGATTTCGTCCCGGAACTGGCCGCCCTCCTCGGCGACACGCCACCCGGTTACGACGGCTGAGCCGTCGGGAGTCACGTCGAACTGCTGCTCCTCCAGCGCCTGGCCGGCATCGGGCGTCAGGTCGAGGGGCTCGCGGGCAGCCTTGTCATCGCTCTCGTCGCTGCCCTGACCGCTTCGTTGCCAGCCGAGCGGAACGAGCAGCCGCACAGTCTCAGGGCCCAGATCGTGATCCCAGTACCGCAGGCTGCCGCCGGGCTCGTGCAGGATCGCGCTCACGCCAGCGTCCGCACGGGCTTTCCTGCGGGCGGCGTCCTGCTCGGTGTCCGCGGTACCAGGGAAGACCGCGGCGGCGTAAACGAAGCCCTGCCCCCCGGCCGCGGCCGCTAGCCCGGCGACTCCGCCGCCGGGAGCCGCGATGCGGTATGCCTCGCCGCCGCCGGCGGGCAGCAGCCACACAGCCGGCTTGTCTTTACCCGCCTCGGCGTCTTTCTTGCCCGTGCCGTAAGCAGGGCGCTTCGACGCGAACAGCAGCGACCCGTCGCTCAGAAACTCCGGGCCTGCCTCGCCCTCCGCGCTCCGGGTGAGCCGGACCGGCTCGTGATTGCCCGTCGTGTCGATCCGCCAGATGCTCGACAAGTACTTGGGTGGCTCGCCGCCCATCGTCTGCACGACCGCCGCCAGCCACGACCCGTCCGGCGCCAGCCGCAGCGCCGTCACTCTCGGAATGGCGACGTACTCCTGCAAGTCACCCAGCGACATCGGTTCGCGCCTTTCTCTAGTGCACGGTTACGAGCAGTTGTGAGCCGGCTCTCACGCCGTCTTATCCGTCATATCCGACAGCCGGCAGCGCGGACAAGTCACGGCGGCACCCAAGCCCTCGCCAGGAGGGTGGCTGCAACGGGCCACTGCCCGCGGCTACGACAAGCTGGCCTGGGGCACGACCGGTCCGGCGATTTGCCCGGTTTGCCGGGCCGATGCCGAGCTCGCGGCTCACGTTTCACGGATTTGTGCAGCGCGAAACGCCACAAACCAGTAGAAAATGTCGACGAAGTCCGTGAAAAGTCGGCAGTTGACCGATGAGGTTTACGCCACATTCACGGTGCAGCCGGTTGCGGCCAGCCCCCTGCAGGCAAATGCGACGAGCGCGCCGATTTGGGTGCGGCGCTGATGAGTGAGGGCCGCCATCCGAACGACGGTCGCTACCTATGATTGCGTTTGACAAGACTAGTGGACGCAACTTAGGCGCAGTTCCGGGCGATGCCCGCTTAGTCCGGGCAGAGCCGACCTTCAGCTAGTCTTCAGCTGCTTCCGCTTCGATAACAGTTGCGGTCGCACCGGACGGTGCGTCTTAGCATTGATGCGGCACCTCTTCGCAGCCCTGAGACAGACCCCCACAACCCGAACGAGGCAGGCATGGGCAAGGCTGAGCGGATCCGGCGGATGAACGCTCGGGAGAAAATCGCGGCGCAGCAGGCTGCCGCGCGGCGGATGGAAGCTCGCAGGCGCACGTTCCTGGCCGGCGGCAGCGTACTTGGCGTACTGATCGTCGTTATCGTCTTGATCATCGTCAAGGGCGCGAGCAACACTGGCGCGAGCAGCACCACGGCCACATCTGGCCATACCGCGAGCTCAGCCACGACTGCCACGGTCACCAAGGACATCGCATCCGTGCCGGCCAGCACTCTCAACTCAGTGGGTAAGGGCAGTGGCGTGAGCCCGCTGATCGCGACCAAGGGGCAGCCCGCGCTGACGTCGGGTGGCAAGCCAGAGATGGTCTACATGGGCGCGGAGTACTGCCCGTATTGCGCCGCCGAGCGCTGGGCCATGGCGGTGGCGCTGAGCAGGTTCGGCACCTTCTCCGGCCTGCACCTGATCCACTCGTCCAACGACGACGTCTACACCAACACCGCGACGTTGTCGTTCTACAAGTCCAGCTACACCAGCAAGTACCTGGTATTCAAACCGGTCGAGATGTACAGCGAGAAGCAGGTCGGCAACGGGTACGCCACCCTGCAGAAGCCCACCGCGGTGGAGAACGCGCTGATGTCAAAGTACGACGGTCCGCCGTACGTGCCGTCCACCGATTCCGGCAGCTTCCCGTTCGTGGACGTCGGCAACAAGTACCTGGTCATCGGGGCCCAGTATCTGCCCTCGACCCTCGGTAGCACCGCGTCTGTTGACGCCGGGCACTACGGCCTCAACTGGACGCAGATCGCCGGCGACCTTAAGAACCCGGCCAGCCCGGTCGCGCAGAGTATCGACGGCGCGGCAAACTCCATCACCGCGGCGATCTGCAAGATCACCAACAACGCGGACGCCGCGGTGTGCAGCTCTACGGCCGCGACGGCCGGGGCGGGATCCCTCTGATGGCCGGCCAGAAGCCGTCCGGGCGCCGCTCAGGAGGCACGAGGCAAGCTGCGGTCCGGGCGGCCCCGACCGCGCGCCCGGCCACGGCCAGCAAGTCCCAGACTGCCGGCAAAGCCCAGACTGCCGGCAAGCCGAAGGGCACGTCGCAAGGCCGGCCGGATACTGCCAGGTCAGCTACCGCGACCGGGAACGGAAGCGCTAAGAGCAAATCCCGCACTGCTGCCAGCGGTCCTACCGCGGTCGCTCCGAAGGCCAGGGCCGCCGCGATCCCGGCGGCAGCGCCGGCCAGAGGGCGTTCCGGCGGCTTGTTCAGCGCGGTCTGGTCGTCGCTGCGGTCGATGGGCGGGCTGCCACTGGCCACGCTGATCCTGTCCCTGTACGGGCTGGGGGCGTCGATCTACCTGACGATCGCGCACTACGACACGCATATCTCGCTGATCTGCTCCGACAAGGGGCTGATCAACTGCGAGGAGGTCACGACCAGCCCTGAGTCGATCGTGTTCGGGATTTTCCCGGTCGCGGTCCTGGGCCTGGCGTTCTACGTCTTCATGGTTGCGATCAACTCGCCGTGGGGCTGGCGGCTGAATCTTCCCGCGGTCCGCTGGCTGCGCCTCGGCTCCGTGATCGCCGGCATGTGCTTCGTCCTCTATCTCATCTACGCCGAAGTCGATGAGATCCACGCCATCTGCCTGTGGTGCACGAGCGTGCACGTGGCGACGTTCCTGATCTTCGCCCTGCTGATCTTCTACTCAGCCTTCCACTGGGAGAAGCCTGCGGAGGCCGCTAGCGGTCGCCTGACTTAACCGCGGCTGCGCCCCGGCGGCCGGAGGACGAACCGGACGCCAAGTGGTTCGCACAGCGTGCCATCATGGAGTGACAGCGCGTAACAAGCGTACGAATCTGAGGAATCGATCCTGAACATGGGCAAGGCTGACCGCAACAAAAGCCAGTCCGCACGGGCGCGGATCGCCGCCCAGCAAGCACAGCAGCGCCAGGCTGAGAAACGACGCCAGATGTTCATCATGGGCGGCGCCGGCGTGGTGCTGCTAGCCGTGATCGGGGTCATCATCGGCGTGGCTCTGAGCAGCAGCTCGCCGAAGCAGGCGGCGGCCACCAGTGGTCCGTTGCCCGCGAGCGTCCAGGCCGACCTCAAGGTACCGGCGAGCACGCTGGCCGGGATCGGCGCCGGTTCGGTCTACCCGGGAGCGATCAGGACTGTCAGCAGTCCCCCGCTGACCTCGGGTGGCAAGCCGGAGATGCTGTATATCGGCGCCGAGTGGTGCCCGTACTGCGCGGCCGAGCGCTGGGCGATGGCCGTTGCGCTGAACCGGTTCGGTACCTTCTCCCCGCTGCACGGCATCCACTCATCGTCGACCGACGTCTACCCGAACACCGCGACGCTGACCTTCTACCGGGCGAAGTACACCAGCAATTACCTGGTGTTCACGCCGGTGGAGAACGAGGACATCAATCACGCCCTGCTGCAGAAGCCGACGCCGGCTCAGCAGGCACTCTGGAACAAATACGGCAGCGACAGCTACCCGTTCATCAACTTCGGCAACCGTTACATCGCGGGCACCACCTACAACCCGCAGGTGCTGCACGGGCTGACCTGGAGCCAGATCGCCTCGGACCTGCATAACCCCTCGTCACCGGTGGCGCAGGGAGTGAACGGCTCGGCCAACATGTTCACCGCGGCGATCTGCAAGCTGACCGGCAACGCCCCGGCGAATGTCTGCACGGCCGCCCCGGTGACCGCCCTGGAAGGCAAGATCTAGCCGGGAACGATCTTCATGGATGTGAATCCGCGGGGCCTATAGTGCCCGCTAACTTCACAACGATCATGGTGACATGCCGGTCCCGCCCGGCGTTGCGGGTTTGACGGCGCGATTTGCGCGGTAGCCCTCTGTTGTCGCTTCGGGCGAAGGAGGCTTCTGTGCCAACTCCAGCAAAACTCAGGGGAGTCTCCGATTTAAGGGAATTCTTCCGTACGAACCAGCGGCCGATCTATTTCGTGTCGCCGACCGCCTTCAACTTGCTCGGCATCGACCGGTGGGTGCGCGAGTTTCGCTACGTCTGTCATTACGACTCGTTCGACGGCGGCCACCCGAACGTGTTCGTCCCGGCCGACCGCCGCGCGCCGGAGTTCGAGTCAATCGAGGACATCTGCAACTACCTGCTCCGGCATCCCGAAGTTCGCAACCTAGTCCGCTCGCGCGGGCCGGGCGGCCTCGTCACATTTGTCATGTTCGACGAAGAGACAGAGGCGCTTGCCGCCGAACTCGGGCTGCGGGTGGCCCATCCGCCCGCCGCGCTGCGGCACCGGCTCGACTCCAAGATCGTCACCACTGAGCTCGGCAATGCCGCGGGCGTACCCAGCGTGCCCAACGTGCTTGGCCGTGCGGCCAGTCACGCCGAGCTGATCGCGCTCGCGGCGACCGCCGGGCTCGGCACGGACCTAGTCGTCCAGCTGCCCTACGGGGACTCCGGCAAGACCACATTTTTTATTGGGAACGAGGACGCTTGGTCCGCGGCCGCAGCGAAGGATGCGGTCGCCACCGAGGAACTCAAGGTGATGCGCCGCATCGACCACCGGGCCGTCGCGGTGGAGGCGGTGCTGACCAGGTACGGCACGCTAGTCGGTCCGTTGATGAATGACATCACCGGCCATCAGGACCTGACCCCGTACCGCGGCGGCTGGGCAGGCAACGACTACCCGGCGACCCTGACCGCCGGGCAGAAGCAGCGCGCGCGTCAGCTGACGCGCAAGCTCGGCGACCAGCTGGCCGGCCAGGGCTACCTCGGTTTCTTCGAGGTCGACTACCTGGTCGACACCAACTCCGGCGAGCTGTACCTCGGCGAGCTGAATCCGCGGATCAGCGGTATCAGCCCGATGACTAACGTGACCGCTGGCGCGTATGCGGACATGCCTTTGTTCTTGTTCCACCTGCTCGAGTACCTGGATCTGGACTACGAGGTTGACATCGACGAGATCAACCAGCGCTGGTCGCGCGAGGCGGCTGTCGATGTCTGGAGCCAGCTCATCCTCAAGGAGACCGCGACCGGCGTCGACCTGCTCACCAGCGCGCCGCGGACCGGCGTGTACACGCTGGCTCCGGACGGGACGGCGGACTTTCGACGGCAAGCCACCGACTGGCACGGCATCAGCGACGAGGCCGAGGCGTTCTTCTTGCGCATACTCGCGCCGGGCGACTTCCGCTACCGCGGAGCGGACCTGGGCGCTGTAGTGACGCGCGGGCGGCTGCAGGGCGACGACAACTCACTCGAGCGCCGGTGCCTGCAGTGGATCAGGGGCATCCGCGGCCACTTTGCCGGAACTCCGGTGGTGCCGCTGCAGGAGGGGCCGACCCGGCAGGAGTCGTTCAAGCTGGCCTGAGCCGGAGGCGCTGACGTTTGCACTGCCTCGCCCGCGAGCGAGAGATCTCAGGCGGCGGTCCATTCCTCGCTGCGCTGCCAGAGCTTACTGGCAAGCTCGGCTGTCGCCACCGGGCTCGGCTCGCGCTCGGCGCAGTTGTCGTAATATCGCCCGCTGACCCCGGTTAGCTCGGGGGACGTCGCGCAGTAGAGCGACGTCTGAGCCCCCTGGTCGACGGTGAGCATGCGGCGGGTCACCAGCGGGCGAACCGGCCACGGTACCCGGCGCCAGATGTCGGAGGCGACCACACCGGGGTGCAGGACATAGCTGGTGACGCCGGTCCCGGCGAGGCGCCGCGCGAGTTCCTGGGTGAACAGCACGTTGCACAGCTTGGACACCGCGTACTCAGGCATGCCGGTGATACCGCGGGCAGGGCGGCGCAGCTGATCGAAATTCACGCCCTTAGCCGCGTAGTGCGCGTCGCTGGCGACGTTGACGATCCTGGCCTGGCTGCTAGTGAGGCAGTCAAGCAGCGCGGCGGTGAAGGCGAAGTGACCGAGATGATTGACGCCGAACATCATCTCGAAGCCATCCCTGGTCAGCCCGCGCCTGCCCGCGACACCGGCGTTGTTAATCAGCACGTGCAGTGGCTCGCCGAGCGCAAGAAAGGCCTGAGCACTCGTCTGGACCGAGCCGAGGTCGGCGAGGTCCAGTTGGTGGAACCTGACCTGATCGGTTCCGGCCGCAGCGGCAATCGCCGCGGCTGCCGCCCGGCCTTTCTCTCCTGACCGGCAAGCAAGGTGAACCCGGCCGCCGCGCTGCGCCAGCGCGCGGGCCGTCGCCAAGCCGATCCCGGTGTTGCCGCCAGTCACCAGGAACGTACGCCCGGACAGATCGCCGTCCATCTGCGTCCTTCGTTGCCATCGCCGCGTTAACTTACAGCTGCAGCGAGCCCGTAGTTCTCGTCGACTGCCAGAACTTGGCCAGCTGCGTGCCGCAGCTGCCTTTCTTCTTCTTGAGCTGGCCGTAGATCCTGCTGACGTAGCTGCCGGAGCCGCTGGCGTCCCGGTAGCCGCCCGCGCCGCTGTGGATCACATACGAGCCCTTGAATACCTCGGTGAACTTACACGTTGCCGGGTTCGGCACCGACTCCGAGGTGCTGGTTGCCCTGGTCACCAGGCGCAGCCTGCCGTGGCTGAACACCAGCACGCTGACTGCGCGGCTGGCGGCGAAGTCGCCGGCCAGCGCGTCGCCATGTGCCGTCAAGACACCGGTCGCATGCAGGTTCTGCCGGCGTGCGCTGGCGTCGCCGCTGGTCAGGTGGAACCGCTCGCGAGCAGGCGCCTTCGCGGCGGCTGGTGTCGCCGGTCGCGCGGATGCTTGCGCTGCCTTCGCCTGGCCGGCCGGCCAGGCCAGCAGCAAGCCCGCGGCCACCGCGGTCAGAGCAAGTCCCCTTCGCATTAGTCCTCCCGTGGTTAGCGGTTCAGCCCAGCCAGTAGGCAACTGTCACGATCGCCGCGCCAGCGACTGCGAGCAGCGCGATGCCGTCGAAAGCTCGCCATCGCAGCGACCGCAGCAGCAGAGCGAACGGGTCGAGCGGCGGTGCAGCGCTGTCCCTGAGCAGCGCGACAGCGCGGCCGCCGCCATGAGCCGCGCCGATAACCGCCGCGACCATGACGGTCACAGGCAGGCTGCCGGCGGACGCCGCAAGCAAAACGAGCATGCCGAAGCTGGCGTACGGATTCCTGGTCAGAAAGCCCGGTCCGAGTATCGCGCCCCAGACGAGCAGCCGGCGGGTGCCGCTCGCCCCGATAAGCAGGTCCTGCGGCACTTGCCAGCGGCGGCCGGGCACAGCGGGCCACCTCAGGCCGCAAACTTCCGCCACGCCGTAGACACAGCCGTAAACCGCAGCCGCCACAAGCGCCGCGTGAGCTACCGGGAGCGCACCGAGTACCAGCCCGGCCAGCGCCCAGATAGCGGCGGCGGGGACCGCATAGGCGACCAGGACAGAGCAGGTTCTGGCAAATCTCCCGACCGGAAGACAGGCGGCAAGCGAGGCCGCCGAGTTGGCGCCTCAAGGCGAATACGCCTTCGCGTACCCGTTGCCCGCCGCGAGCGCCGCCGCCAGGCCCGCGAGAAGGACGGTGCTGCCAGCGCTCAGCCATGCCGCCGCCAGGCCGGCGCCGACCGCAACCACGGCGGCCAGGGTCAGGCTGATGACAGTCACCGCGGGCCGGCTGACCACAGATCGGCTGACTGCGGGCCCGGACATCGCAGGCCCGGGCACCGTGGGCCACTTCACCGCTGCTCGACCAGCTGAATCCGGTGCTGCTCGGCCCTGACATCCGCGACCGTCCGGCACTTACAGCAGATGCACTTGCTCAGGCAGGTGCACCAGTCCTTGCAGCCCCCCGGACCTATGCAGTCGTAGCAGACGCGGTAGCCGTACCCGTCGCCGAGGCCCATGCAGGCGATCCAGGTACCTTGCGGCCACTCACAGCGATACCCCTGGCTGTTGAAGCAGTTGCCGGTGAACGAGCCCTTGCAGAGCTCGTACCCGTGCGGGCAGCCGACGTCGGGGCAGCCCGAGCACCGCCGTGTCGGTCCGCAATGACAGGCAGCAGCCAGCGCCGGCCGCTCGCCCGCGGCCAGCGCGGCGAGCCCGGCCGTGCCGCCAAGCACCACGCCGCGCAGCGCATTGCGCCTGCTGACGCGCCGCACCGTTCGCTCGGCAAGGTCACCGATCCGGGCGTCGAAGCGCTCTCCAGCCTGCCTCCAGCTCACCTGGCGACCTCCCGCTCGTTGGTAATGCCGTCACTTGCACTGGCCCGCGCATAGGACCGGACGTCGGCCAGCCTGCTGGCAACCCCGGCAGCTCGCACGGTGCCCCGGCTGTCGACGGCGACCAGGAGCGGCGTTCCGGTGGCGCGGTACGCGGCCACTTCCGCCGCGGCGAGC
>Ga0335075_10006278_pt1 | contig 18353 bp, 14 predicted proteins | sample Lox_Sample_24_FD_206723 | JGI IMG/M metagenome (GOLD analysis project Ga0335075, IMG submission 206723) | Soil microbial communities from Loxahatchee National Wildlife Refuge, Florida, United States - Lox_Sample_2.4 | ecosystem: Environmental > Terrestrial > Soil > Wetlands | place: USA... | reverse complement strand
TCTCGGCCGCCGAGGCCGTCGCGGCCTGGGAGGGGATCAGGTTGCGGCCGCGGATGCTGCGCGGAGTCGGGCAGGTCAGCACGTCGGTCACCGTACTCGGCCACGAGCTGGCGACCCCGGTCTGCGTAGCGCCCACGGCGATGCAGCGCGCGGCACACCCCGATGGTGAGGTCGCGACGGCGCGGGCAGTGGCGGCCGCCGGCTCGCTGATGGAGCTGTCCATCAACTCCGGGTCGATGTTCGCGGAGATCGGCGCCACCGGTGCTGCGTGGTGGCAGCAGCTGTACGTGATGCGGGACCGGGGCGTGACCAAGGCGCTGCTGGAGCGCTCGATCGAAGCGGGGGCCGCGGCGATCGTGCTGACGGTGGATACGCCGGTCGTCGGGCGCAAGTACACCGCTGGGCAGAGCATCTATGACATCTGCCCGCCGGACTACCACCTGGCCAACGTCGACAAGACCGGCCTGCCAGACGAGGCTCTCGAGCAGGCCGACGACCTGATCCCGGACGACATCGGCTGGGTGCGCGACATCACCGGCCTGCCGGTAGTGGTCAAGGGGGTGCTGCGCGGCGATGACGCCCGGATCCTGGTCGCAGCAGGGGCCGCGGCCGTCCAGGTGTCCAACCACGGCGGCCGCCAGCTCGACCTCGCAGTGCCGACCGCGGACGTGCTGGCTGAGGTCGCCGATGCGGTCGCCGGAACTGGCGCTGAGGTGTACGCCGACGGCGGCATCAGGCGCGGCGAGCACGTCCTGGCCGCGCTTGCTCTCGGCGCCCGTGCGGTGTTTCTCGGCCGGCCGGTGCTGTGGGCACTCGCGGCCGGAGGCAGCAGTGGCCAGGGCAGTACCGATGGCGTGGCCGAGATGCTGAGCGCCGTCACGGACGAGCTCAGCCATGCGATGACGCTGGCGGGCGCGCGCAGCCCGGCCGAGGTCACCAGCGACCTTATCTGGCGGCGCGGCTAGCTCGCGGGCGGCGCATCCACCCAGGCAGTGTGGTCGCGAACGTACCCGGGCCGCCCGGATCCACGGCTCTCACCAGCGCAGGCGAATCCGAGGCTGCGCACGATGGCGGCGGCCGTCCCGCCCGCCGCCGGAAGAGAGCCGTACTGGCTGATCAGCAGCCGGCCGGTACCCGGACGGCAGGTGCGCTCCAGGTGGTGCCGGATCAGTTCGGCCCGGCGCGGCCGCGGCACGCAGTCCAGCAGGAGGTGGACGTAGTCGAAGCGCAGGCCGGCCGGGGGCAGCCAGTCGATCGCGTTGCCGACCCAGATCCGCTCGGCCCACTGTGGCAGCCGGCGTCTGGCCAGTTCGACCAGGCCAGTGCTGAGATCCACGCCGTAGGGTTCGATCCGGAGCCCGCGCTGGGCGCACCAGGTCGCTACCGATTCCATCAGCAAGCCGTTGGCGCAGCCAACGTCCAGGAACGACCCGTTCCGGCTGATGCCGTCGGTTATGTGCAGCCGGCCATCGCGCCAGTCCTGCGCACTCCCGCCGAAGCCCGAGCCGCCCTGCGCTGTGTCGGCGCGGAGGTAGGACGTCTCGAGCCGCAGGACGTTGTCGCTGTAGAAGACCTCGTCCGGCAGCGAGCGGTACGACTCGGCCGCCGCCAGCACCGCGGCGGCGGACACGGTCTCTCCGGCGGCGTCGAGCGCAGCAGCGGCATCCTCCGCTGAGCAGGTCATGAGCTCCGCGCTGACATGAGGGCGATGACCCCGGTACTGCGCACCCTCGATCCAGGCATACAGGTGGTCGCCGTCCAGGCCGAATGAGCGGAATCGCTGATACCGGAAGCCTGCTGTCTCCAGCGGCACTCGCAGCACCGTGTCGAAGCGGTAGTCCTCGCCGACCTGTACTTCTCCAGTCGGCAGCGCGGGCCCGGCGGCCCCGCCGATGAGCGCGCACTGGCCATCCTCGAGGAACGGAACGAAGGTGATGCGGCGTACCCGGCCTGCGTCCGGATCATCCCGGACAGGGGCGAACATAGCTGGCCAGCCTAGTCTCAGCCTGGACGTTCTGCCGCGGCCCAGCGAGCTCCCGCGTGGTTGCGACCCGTCGTTTCCTGGTTGGTGGCGTCGCCTACCGTAGTGGCATGAAAGCGCCAGGTGCCGGCGGAGGCCGGGGGACGGAGGATGGCGGCACGTCAGTTCTCGTGGTCGAGGACGACGCCAGCATTGCTGCCCAGCTCGTCCGCGGGCTGACCCGCGGCGGCTATGAAGTGGCCCACGTCATGACCGGGAACGAGGCGCTGACCTGGGGCGACCCGGACGTGGTGCTGCTCGACCTGGAGCTGCCTGACGTGGACGGTGTCCAGGTGTGCCGCAAGCTGCGGGGGCGCACCGCCGCGGCGATCATCGTGGTGACCGCGCACGGCGCGGAGCCGGACCGGGTGATGGCCCTGGACGCCGGCGCCGACGACTATCTGGTCAAGCCGTTCGGTCTGGCTGAACTGCAGGCCAGGATCCGCGCGGTGCTGCGCCGTGTCCGGCCGGGCGGCGACGTGGTTCGGTACGGGCCGCTGGTGGTGGACATCCGGACGCACCGGGTGACCGTGTCAGGCGAAGAGGTGGCGCTCACCCCGAAGGAGTTCGACATCCTGGAATGCCTGGCCACCGACCCCGGCCGGGTCGTCACCCGCCAGGAGATCCTGGAAACGGCGTGGGATGCGCACTGGTACGGGCCGACTAAGGTCCTCGACGTGCACGTCACGTCGCTGCGCCGCAAGCTCGGGGTACCCGGCCTCATCGAGACTGTCTACGGCCGCGGGTTCCGGCTCGGCGAGGTTTAGGCAGGCCAGAGATGACTCGCCGGATCGTCCTCGCGGTCCTGGCCCTGGTGGCAGCCGTCATCGGCGTCGTGGCTGTGCCGCTGGGCCTGCTCACCGCCAGCCAGGACATGCGGTCCTTTCGCGACGAGGCTGTCACCTCCGCGATCACGCTGGCCAACGTGGCCGAGGAACGGCTGGATGACGGCGCCAGCATTCTCTCGCTAGACCGCACGGTGCGCCAGCTCAGCGGCTCAGGCGACCTGGTCAGCGTCTTCGACCGGGCTGGCATCAGGATCGCGGGGACTGCCGTGCGGCCGCACGCCACGGCCGCTCAGCTCAGCAGGGCGACCAGGACTCGCGCGACCTCGACGTATCCGGCCGATGACCGGCTCGTCGTCGTTACCCCTGTCGTCAGCGACTCCGGCAAGGGCTCCCTCGGCGCCACGGTCCTCGCCAGGTCGACGACGGCGGTCAGTCAGCGGATCGCCGTGCTCTGGGGCGTGATCGCGGCCGTCGCGACCGCAGGGCTGGCGGCGGCCGCGCTGGTCGCCATCGGCCTGGCGCGATGGGTAAGCCGCCCGCTCAGCGATCTGGAGTCTGCGGCTCAGTCGCTCGGCGACGGGGAACTGAGTACCCGTTCGCCGGCTGATGCGGGGCCGTCCGAGGTTCGCCGGCTGGCGGAGAACTTCAACTTGATGGCCGCCAGGCTCGAGGCCCTGGTCCGCGGTCATCAGGCGACGATGGCGGACGTGTCGCACCAGCTCAGGACGCCGCTGGCCGCGTTGCGGCTCCGGCTCGACGTGCTGGCGGAGGATACCGACGCCTCGACGGCCGCCGAGCTTGCTGGCGCCCAGGAGGAGATCGCGCGGCTCTCCAGGCTGGTCAACGGCCTGCTCGCGGTTGCGCGGGCGGAGAACGTCGCGACGCCGCAGGTCAACCTGCCGGTCGCGCAGGTGATCACGGCAAGGGTGGCAGCCTGGCGGCCGGCTGCGGAGGAGCACGGCGTCAGCCTGCGCACCGGTCTCGAACCGGTGGCGGCGCGCATCGGCGAGGGACATCTCGAGCAGATTCTGGACAATCTGATTGCGAACGCGCTCGACGTACTGCCGGTCGGCGGTGAGATCCGCATCACTGCCGCGGCGGCTGGCGACCGGGTCCAGATCGTGGTGGCTGACAACGGGCCCGGCATGACCGCGCAGCAGCGGCACGTCGCGTTCCGCCGGTTTGCCACGAGCAACGGCGGCGGCACCGGCCTTGGCCTGGCGATCGTCGACCGGCTGACGGCCGCCAGCGGCGGCTCCGCCGTCCTGTCTGACACGCCCGGCGGCGGGCTCACGGTGACGATCGAGCTCCCGCTGGCACGCCGGGACCGGCCGCAGCGCCGGCTGCACCTGCCCGGCGGCCAGGGCCGCGCCGACCTCTCCTCGCCGCTGCGCTGGCCCCATCGAACAGGCGCTGAGCAGGCACAGTCCGGCGAGCGCTGACGATTAACCAGTTCTGAACTTTTTCTGAACCGGTCCGGAGTACCGGGCCGGGCAAGCTGGTGGAGGTGTTGCCCGAGGGGGAGGAGTTGAGATCAGCATGCCTGAGCGCGTGCCTCATGCAGCGGCCCGTCGTGACCAGCGGCTCGCGCAGATCCGGAAGCTCTCGCTGTGGATCACCGGAGCTGCTGCCGCCGCGTCGATGGGCCTCGGCACGGCCTTTGCGCATGCGCTGCCCGGCCACAACAGCGCCGCGCCGCGGCATGCTGCCCACGGGCACCCGGCAGCTGCTTCCGGTCCGGCTGGCGGTGCCGGTACAACGGGGGGTACCGGCACCGCCGGCGACAGCCCGGCTCCGGCTAGTTCCAGCAGCGCCCCGCAGCTCAGTCACCAGCGGGAGATTCACCAGCAGCCGAGTCACCAGCAGCAGAGTCACCAGCGGCAGAGTCACCAGCAGCAGAGTCACCAGCGGCAGAGTTCCGGGACGAAGCTGGCGGCGCCGGCGCAGAAGCCAGCTGCTGCTCCCAGCTCTGCGCCCGTGGTGAGCTCCGGAGGGTCGTGAGCATGGTGAGCCAGGCCGCCTCGACGGCGGCTCGGTCAGCCATGCACGCAGCCGGGCACGCGGGCAGCTCGCACATGGCCAGCCTGCTGGCGGCTGGCGCCGCGAGCCCCAGCCCGCTCTGGTACGCCACACGCGCTACCGGCGCGGTCGCGCTGCTGCTCCTGACCGCCACGGTGGCGCTGGGGGTGGCCGGCATCGCGCGGGTTGACTCGCCTGCACTCCCGAGGGTCGTCCGGTCCGCTTTGCATCGTAACGTGTCGCTGCTCGCCGTGGCCTTCGTGTGCGTGCATGTGGTGACTACAGTGCTCGACCCGTTCACGTCGATCAGCTTTGTCAATGCGGTTGTGCCGTTCACCTCGTCGTATCGCCCGCTCTGGCTCGGCCTCGGCGCGATTGCTTTCGACCTGCTGATCGCAGTCGTGGTGACGAGCCTGCTGCGGTCGCGGCTGCCGTACCGCGCCTGGCACGCGGTGCACTGGCTGGCCTACGCGTGCTGGCCGATCGCGCTGTGGCACGGCCTCGGCACCGGCACTGACAGCAAGGTGCCCTGGCTGCTCCTGCTGGACGCACTCTGCGTGCTGGCAGTCGCCGGCGCGGTCGTGTGGCGACTCCGGCTGGCGGGCAACGGAGGCATCCGCCTCGCCGGGATGATCGCGACGAGCGCTTTCGTGCTGGCCACGGTCGTGTTCGTGGCCGTCGGTCCGCTTCAGCACGGCTGGGCCAAGCGTGCCGGGACTCCGGGCGCCGCGCAGGTGGCGCGTGAGCGGCTGACGCCCGGGGCCAGTCGGGAGGTCCGGCATGACATATCACCATGACGGCAGTCCCCGAGCGCATGGCGCGGGGACGGGGCGGCTTACCTCGTCCTGGCAGGCCTCCGGCGCGCCCGCCACCCTGCGCGAGCACACGGCCTGCTACGGGCCGCTGCCGCAGGCAACCGGGAGGGCCAGGCGCGAACTGATAGACCAGGTTGCAGCCGCGGGGCTGACCGGTCGCGGCGGCGCGGGGTTCCCGACCGCCACCAAGATGCGGGCCGTGGCCTCCGGCCGCGGCCGCCCGGTGATCGTGGCGAACGGCATGGAGAGCGAGCCTGCCAGCGAGAAAGACCAGGCACTGCTGGCGCGATCGCCGCATCTGGTGCTGGACGGGATCTCCCTCGCGGCTGATGCCATCGGAGCGACTGAGGCGCACCTGTGCCTGGCCAGGACCAGGGACTGGCTGATCGACACGGTGGCGGCCGCAACGGCCGAGCGGCACCGCGCCGGGCTCGACCGCGTCGCGGTAACGGTGCACGCCATGCCGCACCATTACGTGTCGAGCGAGGAGACCGCCCTGGTGCGGTGGCTCAACGGCGGCGAGGCGAAGCCTGCTAACACACCGCCACGGCCGTTCGAGCGGGGCGTGGGCAAGCGCCCGACGCTGGTCGACAACGTCGAGACGCTGGCGCACGTTGCCCTGATCGGCCGCTATGGCGGGGCCTGGTTCCGCCGGGCGGGCAGGGCAGGCGCGACAGGCACGATGCTGGCAACAGTCACCGGCGCGGTCTGCAGGCCCGGTGTCTACGAGGTCGAGGCGGGCACCCGGACCGGGGACGTGCTCTCGATGGCAGGCCTTGACGGCGGCAGCGAGGCCGTCCTGATTGGCGGCTACTTCGGCACCTGGCACAACCTGCCGACGGTGGCAGACCTGCCGCTCAGTGCTGGCGGGCTGCGGCAGGTCGGCAGCTCGCCAGGAGCAGGTGTGCTCGTCGCGCTCCCGGCCGGCGCCTGCGGCCTGGCCGGGGCCGCGAAGGTCCTGCGGTACCTGGCCAGTGAGAGCGCCCAGCAGTGCGGACCGTGCAAGTTCGGGCTGCCCGCGATCGCGGATGACCTCACTCAGCTCGCGGCCGGCCGGCCGGACGGTGACCCGCTTGCCCGGCTGCACCGGCGGCTCCCGGTGCTGGTCGGGCGCGGAGCCTGCCGTCATCCAGACGGCGCGGTGCGAATGGCCGCGTCGGCGCTGGCCTCGTTCGCGGCCGATGCGCAGTCGCATGCTCAGGGCCGCCCATGTGCCGCTCGCCAGCCTGTCGCCGCGCAGTCCGGGTTCGCTGTGGGGGACTGGCGATGACACAGAAAATGCTGATAGATCGGACAGCCTGCACCGGGCACGGACTGTGTGCTGACCTGCTGCCCGAGCTCATCGAGCTCGATGAGTGGGGTTACCCCATCATCATCGACACCGTTCCATCGGGCCTGACGGCACATGCGCGCCGTGCCGTCACCGCCTGCCCCGCGCTGGCGCTGCGGCTGGCCCGCGCGCCGCGGCAGTACGAGCACAGATAACCAGCCAGTCAGACAGGCGGACGCACGGCGGTGGCACGAAGTGAGGAGGAATGCAGGTGAGCCCGGATTCGGCCGGGCGGCCGGTAGTCGCGCGAAACGTGCCGCGGCACCGGCAGCAGGGTGACGCGGCAGGCGTCCTCGGCAACGAGAAGCTGACCGCCATGACCGGCACGATCCTGCTGCTCGGATTCTTCGTGGAAGGCCTGACGGTCCTTGAGGTCCGGCGGCTCCTCTTCGTGCACATCCTCGTCGGCGCGCTGCTGATCGGACCGGTGCTGCTGAAGATTGCCTCAACGGGTTACCGGTTCGTCCGGTACTACACCAGGGCCCAGCCGTACGTCCGGAAGGGGCCGCCCGCGCCCGTACTGCGGGTGCTCGGGCCGCTCGTCATCGCGACCTCGCTCGCGGTGCTGGGGACCGGGATCGCGCTGGTTGTTGCCGGACCCGGGAACGGAAACTGGCTCTTCCTGCACAAGGTGTCGTTCATCTTGTGGTTCGGCGTCATGACAGTGCACGTGCTCAACTACGCGCCGCGCCTGCCGAGGATGCTGGCCGCCCGATCCGGCGGCCCCGGCGGCGCCGCGGCAGCCGAAGCGGTGCCGGGTTCGGCCGCCCGATGGCTCGCGCTGACAGTGTCGCTGGCGGTCGGCATCGTCGTGGCGGCTGTGGCGCTGCACCTGTCGACCAGCTGGGACGTCAGCTTCTGATCCGGCCGGCGGAAGCGACGGGTCGTCGTCCGTCAGGAACCTGGCCGGTTCAAGCGGAGCAGGAACTCCGCGGTGCCGTGGCTGGCGAGTCCGCCGAGGAAGCCGGCTCCGGCGGGCTGGGTAATGTCCCAGCGGCTGAAGGTCACCGGGATCGACCCGGCAGTCTGCAGTTGCCGTCCGGCCCTGCGGGCCGCGAGTGTGACTGTGACCAGACGCGACAAGCCGTTCATAGTCAGCTCACCGGTCGCGGTAGCCGTCACGGTGCGGCCGGCCGCGAAGCGCTGGCCGAGCGGCACGGGCGCCCGGAGCGTGAAACTGGCGACGGGATGATCGCGGGTTCCGAGGCTGGCCGCGAACTGTGCCTGCTTCTTGCCGTTGACCTCGATGGTGGTGAGGTTGATGTGGAAACTGGCCGCAGTGACGGTTGTCCCGGTGATGACGATCGTGCCGCTGACGGAAGGTGTCTGGCCACCCACGTAGTTGCTGAAGCCGAGCGCGCTCTCCTGCACGCGGAAGCCGGCCACCGACCCGGCTCCGACGTCCCACGTGCCGCCGAGCGGGCCGGCCGGCCTGCTGACCTGACCCTTTGGCAGGACCAGCGGAGCAGCCGACGGGCTGAGCTTAATGAACGCCGCGGCGCCGAGAACGACGACAACGATGACCGCGGCAACGCTGGCCAGAAGCCATCGCCACCAGCGGCGCGTGCGCACCGAGCTTGGTCTCGGATCCGTGCGGGTGACCAGGAAGACCGGGTAGCGCGACGCCACCAGGGCGAAGCTGCCAATGTCGGCGCGGTGGCTGACCGGGACATGCAGCCGGGCGCCGGGAACCTGTCGCAGGTACTTTCTGAGGATCGGGGGCCGTTCACTCACCGGGACCTCGGCGAGCAGGCATCGCGCTGCCCGGCCGTGCCTGAGCGTGACTACCCCGTGAGCGGCGCGGACGTTCTGGACCCAGTTGCACTGCTCGCCGAGCATCGAGACGAGGTATCGCCCGCCGCCCAGCGTGGCCATTCCGAGAGGGAAACGCGTCGGCTGGCCGGACTTGCGGCCGGGCACCTCCAGCGTCACCCAGCGCCGCGGCGCAAGGCCGAGACCGAAGATGCGTGCCCACATCCGGGCAAGGCGTCGGGCTGTGGGGTCCGCGCGGCCGTCCGGGTAGGTGCCGAGGCGCCGGCCGGCTGAAGACGGTGAGCTGCTCATGGCTTGATCTCCCCTCGCGGTCTGGGTCCTGCAGCGCTCAGCGCTACAGTGAGATCAGGATTGCAAGTATGGAGCTTGAGATACAGAGTCTAAAGTCCCAAGGTGGCGATGGGAAGAGGCGCGCGCCACAGCTGGGAGGGGACCTGGAGCGGAGACGGATGGGCGGTTCGCAGGGACCGACGGGCCTGGCGCGGAGGAGCCGGCGGCTTTCGGACGCCGAGACCGAGCAGCGGATGCTCCAGGCAGCCGTCCGGATGGTGAGTTCTGCCGGGCTGACCGTGAGCCTGGATCACATCAGCCTCGAGGAGGTGATCAGGGAGGCGGGCGTGGCGCGGAGCACTGTGTACCGGCGCTGGCCGCATAAAGACCTGTTCTTCAGCGACCTGGTTCGGGAGCTCGCCCGGAACGCCACCCCGACAATCCAGGCGCAGGAGCGCGAGCTCATCGGCCGCATCGTCGCTGAACGCGCCGACTGGCTCGACACGCCGAACGGGCGGCAGACCCTGGTCGCCGAGCTCTTCCGCCAGCTCGCCGCGTTTGATTTCCTGACGCTGTCAGACTCGGCGGAGTGGCGGACGTACCTGGCGCTGCACGCGACGTTCGTCAGCATTGCCGATGACGAGCTCAGGGATCAGGTGCAGGCTGCGCTTGCCGAGTCAGAGCGCGACCACCTCGCTGCGGTTGCCAGTGCCTGGGCGCGGCTCACCAGGCTGCTCGGCTACCGGCTGCGGCCGGAGCTCGCAGTGACATTCAAGGACCTCGCTGCCTTGCTCGATGCGACCATGCGCGGCCTGGTCATGATGGCACTTGCGGTACCAGAGCTGGGCAGCCGGCGCACGGTCGCGCAGCCGTTCCCTGCGGCTGGCGCGGCCGACTGGTCCCTGCCCGCGCTCGGTCTTGCGAGCATTGCGCTGGGCCTGATCGAGATCGACCCGGAAGTCGAGTGGGACGCCGACCGGATCGGCAGGATCAGGCTGGCGCTTGCCGCGCTGACCGAGCCGGTCAGCTAACCCGTCCGGGAACTAAGCGCCAGCACGCTTTCTGCCGGGCGCCGTGTGCTGATCGCGTTCTGGACGGCAGTTCCGAGCCGGAGGATCAGCTGCGGGTAGCTGCCGTCACCGAGCTCAGCCCGGAGCGCCTCGCGCAGCCAGGCCACCTCGGTGGGCTGGCTGTGCAGCGCGCATGCCGCCCCGAACGCGGCGGAGGTCAGCAGCATCTGCTGCAGGACCTGGCCTGCGTTCACCCAGTCGGGCGGATCGTCCGTCGGCGTGGTCAGCATCCCGACCAGCCCGGTGAACCTGACCGGCGAGATAGCGGTGACAAACTGAAGGCCCCAACCGTGGCCATGGGCGAAGTCGCGGCCGGGAAAATACGGGCTCGTTACCTCGGGACGTGCCGGATAAGACGAGGACGGCACCCCGTCGAGCCGCGGACTGCCGGGCGCCGGCACCCACTCGGCAAGCTCGCGCAGGTAGGCGCTGTCCGAGCTCTCGGCGTGCTCGGCGGCCTCGGTGATCGCAGCCAGTGCGGCCCGCGCCTCATCGGTAATGGCGACTCGCAGGGCGGCACCGTGCCGAGCGGCGTCCTGCCGGAGGGCATCGACAAGGCCCGGCGGGGGAGGCACTGGCTCGAACCCGCCCCGGTGTGTCCGCCGCTTGGGTACCTGGCCGAACAGCTCCTCTTCGCCCGCAGTGACCGCCGCTCTGCGACGCCAGCGGAGCCGTGCGATCAGCAGCGGATCCGCCGGATCGGGGAGCACCTTAGTCTCGGGCAGGTACCCGAGCGACCGAAGCGCGAGTCTTGCGGTGAACAGCGCCGCTCCGCAGCTGATCATCATCTCGCGCCCGGCCGGATCGGCGACGGCGAGCTGGCGGCCGGCGTCAGCTCGGAGCGTGATCTCGGTGCCGTCGGCGGCAAACCACCACGGCTGGGTGTTGTGGACGGACGGGGCCCATATCGCCGCCTGCACGACGTAGGCGGCCACCTCGTCGGCCATACGCGGCAGCGGCCGTTCTAGCTGTCTGAGGACGTCCATGCCTGCTCACCGCCTCAACCTCCGCTGAGCTGGTTTGATCAAGTCAAGCCGGTCAGGCAGGCCGCGGTGCAGCAGCGGAGGTCCCGCATCGCGGGGACCTTCGTCGGGCGGCTGTGAGCTCGCGCACAGCGCGTCCGGGTTTCTGGGGTTTCTTCCAGGTAAGCGCGCCAGGTGCCGGTAGCGGGGCTGGCTGACCGGCGCGGGGCGGCCCTACCATGACAGCAAAACGGGTCGTCCTCCGAGCGGGAGTCAGCAATGAGCAGCGAGAAGCCGCAGTCAGCGCTGCCGAACCTGCGGCTCGACGAACTGCTTGCCGAGCTTCAGGTGCGGCTGCAGGCCGTGGTCGACACCCGCGACCGGGTCAACGCACTTTTCGACGCCGTGATGGCCGTCGGGACGAACCTGGACATAGAGGAGGTCCTGCGCGGCATCGTCGAGGCGGCCGCTCGGCTGGTCGATGCCAGATACGGGGCCATGGGCGTGATCGGAGACGGTGGCCGGCTGGCCGACTTCATCCCGGTCGGCCTCAGCGAATCCGAAATCGCCCGGATCCACCACTGGCCAGAGGGCCGCGGCCTGCTCGGCGCGCTGATCACCGACCCGCAGCCGCTGCGCATCGCTGACCTGCACAGTCACGAGCTCTCCTCGGGATTCCCTGAGGGCCATCCGCCGATGACGTCCTTCCTCGGGGTGCCGATCCGGATCAGGGACGAGGTCTACGGCAACCTCTACCTGACCGAGAAACGCGACGGCGCGCAGTTCGACGAGGAGGACGAGGCAGTCGTCATCGCCCTCGCCGCCGCGGCCGGCGTCGCGATCGAGAACGCCCGCCTCTACGACGAGGCCCGCCGCCAGCAGCGGTGGCTGGCGGCGACCGCGGAAGTGACCAGGGCGCTGCTGTCGGGCGCGGATGTCAGCAGCGCCCTGGAGCTGATCGCCACGAGCGCGCTGGAGATGTCAGGCGCGGATCTGGTCGTACTAGCACTGCCGACCGCTGATCCGAAGCTGCTGCAGATCGAGCACGCGGCCGGGGCGGGCGCCGGCGAAGCACTGGGCCTGGTCCTGCCGCTGGCCCGCTCCGCCTCTGGTCAGGTGATGACCAGCGGGCAGCTGCTGACTGTCGACGACTTCAGTCACGACGAGCGCGTCGCTGCGATCGCCAGGGAGCACATGAACCTCGGGCCCGCCCTGCTAGTGCCGCTCGGCACATCCGGCACTCCGCGGGGGGTACTGACGGCAGGCCGGCGTCCTGGCGCCATGCCGCTCGCCCCGGCCGCTGTCGACATGCTCACGACGTTCGCGTCTCAGGCGGGCATCGCGCTGGAACTTGCCGATCACCGTCGCCACGCCGAGCGCGTCGCCGTGTTCGAGGACCGCGACCGCATCGCCCGCGACCTGCACGATCTGGTCATTCAGCGGCTCTACGCAACCGGCATGTCGCTGCAGGGCACGATTCCGCTGGCCGGCTCGCCAGAGGTAGCCCGGCGGGTGAACAGTGCCGTCGATGCGCTGGACGAGACGATCAGGGAGATCCGGTCGTCGATCTTCGCGCTCCAGACCCGAACTGAGGCGAAGGCACTCGGCCTGCGGGCCAGGATCCTCCAGATCGTCGACGAGATGACCGTGATCCTCGGCTTCCCGCCTGCGCTGGTGCTTGACGGCAGGCTCGACGATGACGTGGCAGAGGATGTGTCCGAGCAGCTACTCAGCGCGCTGCGCGAGGCACTGTCCAATGCGGCCAGGCATTCCGGCGCGAGCAGGGTGGACATTCACGTCCGCGCCAACGCTGAGCTAACGCTCACCGTGCGCGACAACGGTTCAGGCATCAAGGACACTGGCCGGCGCAGCGGGCTGAGTAACCTGGAGCAACGGGCGAGGAAGCTCGGCGGCTCCTTCACGATCGAGGCAGCCAACGGAGGCGGGACAAAGCTCGACTGGCGAGTGCCGCTCCCCATCGACCGGCAGCCAACTCCCCGAAGCTGACCCGCGCGCTGGGAATGCGGGTGGGCGGGACGAGTCGCAGGGGCCGGCCGGGATAACGCCGCGGACAAGATGGCGAGGCGCTGGGAGGAGCCTGACGCCTAGTGCTGGTCGAAGATCCGCGACGCGTATGCGGCCGCCTGCGTGCGCCGCTCCATCCCGAGCTTGGCGAACAGAGCTGAGACGTAGTTCTTGACCGTCTTCTCCGCCAGGTACATCCGCTCGCCGATCTGCCGGTTGGTAAGGCCCTCGCCGATCAGCTCCAGAATCCTGCGCTCCTGGGGGGTGAGCCCGGCCAGCGGGTCCTTGCGCGCCGCCTGCTCGCGCATCCGGGTCATCACCTTGCGGGCGGCCTCCGGGTCCAGCATCGACTCGCCGGAGGCGACGGTGCGCACCGCGCCGACCAGGTCCGTGCCGCGGATCTGCTTGAGCACGTACCCGGCTGCGCCCGCCATGATCGCGTCGAACAGAGCCTCGTCGTCACCGAACGACGTCAGCATCAGGCAGGCGATCTCCGGATGACGGGAGCGAATCTCGCGGCAGACGGTGACGCCGTCCCCGTCCGGCAGCCGGACGTCAAGCACCGCGACATCGGGCATCAGCGCCGGAATCCTGGCCAGCGCCGACTCAGCGGTCCCGGCCTCGCCGATGACTGTGATGCCTGGCTCGGCCTCGAGCATGTCCTTCACCCCGCGCCGGACGATCTCGTGGTCGTCGAGCAGGAACACCCGGATGCCCGCCTTGCCCTCGGCCTGCTCGGTCATCTGCTGCCGCCTCTCCGCGCGGTTCAGTCAAAGCCCCAATTCCCAGCGGGAACGAAGCCGTCTACGCCAGTGCCTCCACGATAGCCGGGGCCGCCGGGCCCGGCGCAGGACCAAGGTCCCGTCCGGGGCCGGCCGAACGGCTCGGGACCCCGGCCGATCCGCCCGGACGATAGCGCGCGGGTCAACGACTGGCGTGGAAGCCTTGCGGGGCTGGTCGGCGGCGTTAACGCCTGAATGATCGCTGTCAGGTCTGTTCAGGCACCATGTCGATGGCTCCGCACGGGCACTCCTCAGCGCAGATCCCGCAGCCCTTGCAGTAGTCCAGGTCGATCTCGTAGCGGTCGCCGGGCCCGAGCTTGATCACCGCGTTGTCGGGGCAGACGCCGTAGCAGTTGTCGCACTCGAAGCAGTTGCCGCAGGAGAGGCACCGGCGTGCTTCGAAGAGCGCCGTCTTCTCGTCCAGGCCGCCCGTCACCTCGTCGAAGGTGCTGATCCGGCGGGCCAGTTCCAGCTGCGGCCGCACCGTGGCGGGCGCGTCGGAGTAGTACCAGGTGTTGAGCCTGCTGAAGTCGGCGAGGCGGGGCTCGGCAGTCGCTGAAACGGGCACGTTTCGATCCTGATGGTTTCTAAGCCAGGCATCGATGCTGCGGGCTGCCTTCTTGCCGTGCCCGATCGCCACTGTGACTGTTCGCTCGGCCGGCACCATGTCGCCGCCGGCGAAGATGCCGGGGTGGCCGGTCATCAGGCCGGCGCCCACCTGCACCACGCCGTCGCTGATCGTGACGCCCGGGACGCCGTCGAGCAGCGAGAGCTCTGCCTCCTGGCCGAGCGCGAGAACGACCGTGTCGGCGTCCAGCTCGGTGAACTCGCCGGTCGGCTGCGGGAACCCGCTCTCGTCGAGGCGCATCTTCTCGATCGTGAGCTTGCCCTCGTCCGCGCGGGCGATCGTGGACAGCCACATCATCCGCACGCCCTCGTCGGTGGCCTCCTCGACCTCGACATCGTGGGCGGGCATCCGCTCCCGGGTGCGCCGGTAGACCACGACTGCGTCGGTTGCGCCGAGCCTGCGGGCGGTCCTGGCCGCATCCATCGCGGTATTGCCGCCGCCGTACACCGCAACCCGGCGGCCGAGCTGCGGGCGCTCGGCGCCTTCTATCGAGTGCAGGAGGCTGACCGCGTCCAGGATCTTCGCCGAGTCGCCGGCCGGGATGTAGGCACGCCTGCCGCGCTGCGCGCCGACCGCGAGGAACGCGGCGTCGAAGTCGCCGTCGGCCATCTCCTGCCCGATGTCGGTGACAGGGTGGCCGCCCGCCCAGACCACGCCCATCGACAGGATGCGGCCGACCTCGGCGTCCAGGATGTCGCGGGGCAGCCGGTAGGCCGGGATGCCGAACCGCAGCATCCCCCCAAGTCTTGCCGCGCTGTCGCGGAGCGTCACCTGGTGGCCGAGCAGCCGCAGGTGGTAGGCCGCGGACAGGCCGGACGGGCCGGCGCCGACGACGAGCACCCGCTTGCCGCTGTCCGGTGCGGTGACCGGCACCGTCCAGCCCTGCCGGATCGCCTCGTCGCCGAGGAAGCGCTCGACCGAGTTGATGCCGACGGCGGCGTCAAGCTGGCCTCGGTTGCAGGCCGTCTCGCACGGGCGGTAGCAGACCCGGCCCATGATCGCGGGCAGCGGGTTGTCCTGCATGATCTGGCGCCAGGCTTGTTCGTAACCGCCGTCTTCAGACTGGTAGAGCCAGTGCTGGATGTTCTCTCCGGCCGGGCAGGCGTGATTGCACGGCGGCAGCAGGTCGACGTAGGCCGGCCGCTCCGTGCGCCAGGACCCCGTCTTGTTGGCCAGGCTGGAGCCAGGATCCAGGGTGATCGCGAACGGCTTGTCCGTCATCATGACGCGGCCTCCTTGGTCTGCTCCGCGTCGTCCGGCGAGGGTCCGTCGGCCGGCGAGGGTCCGCCGGTGTCCAGCAGCCCGAACCTGGCGATATTCCGGTCGGCGAGCCGTTGCAGCCTGCGGATGGTGGCGGCGCCGTCCGGTGTCCTGAACAGGTGCGCGTAGCGGGTCTGCAGCCGCAGGTAGTCCTCCACCGGAGCGAGCCTGCGGATCTTCGACACGCTGATGACCTCGCCGCCGACAGCCTCGAACACCGGGAACAGGCCGGTCTGCTCGGCCAGCCGCGCGATCTTGATGGTGTCGCCTGGCGCGCTGCCCCAGCCCAGCGGGCACGGGACCAGGATGTGCAGGTAGCGCGCGCCGCGGAACTGCATCGCCCTGGCCACCTTGTACTCCAGATCGCGCAGCCCGGCGACGGTTGCGGTCGCCACGTACGGGATCTCGTGCGCCATCGCGATCAGCGGCGCGTTCTTGCCCTGGCCGAAGGAGTTGCCCGGCTCGGGCCCGACGGCCGGCGTGGTCGCGGTCCTGGCTGCCGGGGGAGTGGCGCCCGAGCGCTGCACCCCGGTGTTCATGTAGGCCTCGTTGTCGTAGCAGATGAACAGCACATCGTCGTTCCGCTCGAACATGCCGGACAGGCAGGCGAACCCGATGTCGACCGTGCCGCCGTCGCCGCCCTGACCGATCACCCGGACGTCCTCGCGGCCTTTCGCGCGCAGCGCGGCCGCGACTCCGGTCGCGACCGCCGGAGCGTTGCCGAACAGCGAATGGATCCACGGAATCCGCCAGGATGTCTCCGGGTACGGCGTGGAGAACACCTCAAGGCACCCGGTGGAGTTCACCGCGATCAACTGCCGGCCGGTGGCCCGCATCGCCGCGTCCAGCGCGTACCGGGCGCCGAGTGCCTCACCGCAGCCCTGGCAGGCCCGGTGCCCGCAGTTCAGTGAGTTAGTCCGGCCAGGCTCTGACTGCACCGAGCGCTCATCGTCGGCCAGCAGCCGGTTGCCCACCGCGAAGCTGCCCACCTGGTAGAACTTGATCGGCTGGACTGGCATTGTGACGCTCTCCTTCATCCGATCTTGTGCGCGACGGCACCCAGGTCGCGGAGGATGTTCTCGGCGGCCGGCCCTGAGCGCCGGGTCGCCGCGGCGCGGCTCAGCTCCCGCTCGATCAGCCCGGTGTTCAGGTCCAGGAAGGTCAGCGGCTCGAGCTTGTCCTCGGCGGCCCTGGCGAGCAGTTCCCGGAGCGAGGTCTTGGTGATGGCACGGCCGCCGAGGCCGGCGACGACGGTGTAGCCATGCAGCTGGACTCCGGAGAGGGCCATCCGGACGTTCGCTGACACGATGCCGCCGATCCCGACGGCCAGGGCGCGCTCCAGCACGACCACCCGGCGGGCGCCGCTGAGGGCATGCCGTACCTCCGCTAGCGGGAACGGCCGGAACGAGGTGATACCGAGCACGCCAATGCGCTGGCCGCTCTCGCGCAGCTCGTCGACGACGTCCTTGATAGTGCCGAGCACCGAACCGAGCGCCACCACGATCGTGTCCGCATCGGTGGTGCGGTAGTTGCGCACCAGACCGCCTGAGTCGCGGCCGAACTGGCCGGCGAACGCTGCGGCGACCTCCGGAATGAGCTCAAGCGCCTGCTGCTGCCGGGCATGTGCCAGGTAGCGCACCTCGGTGAACGCCTCCGGCCCTACCATGGCGCCAATGGACACCGGATCGTCTGGGTCGAGCACCTGCCGTGGCTCGTACGGAGGCAGGAACCTGTCGACCTGCTCCTGGCCGGGAATCTCCAGCCGCTCGTGCGCGTGGGTGAGGACGAAGCCGTCCATGCACACCATGACCGGCAGCGAGACCTCCTCGGCAATCCGGTACGCCTGGATCTGCAGATCCAGCGCTTCCTGATTGGTCTCGGCGTACAGCTGGATCCAGCCGCAGTCGCGCTGCGACATCGTGTCGCTGTGGTCATTCCAGATGTTGATCGGTGCGCCGATGGCCCGGTTGGCGACTGTCATGACGATCGGCAGGCCGAGCCCCGAGGCGTTATAGAGCGCCTCGGTCATGTACAGCAGGCCCTGGCTCGCGGTCGCGGTATAGGCGCGCGCGCCGACCGCCGACGCGCCGATCGCCACCGACATAGCGGCGAACTCGGACTCGACGTTGATGAACTCGCACGGCGCTAGCTCGCCAGACTTCACCTTGGCGGCGAGCGCCTCCACGATGTGCGTCTGAGGTGAGATCGGGTAAGCGCAGATGACCTCGGGCCGGCACAGCGCCACAGCGTCGGCAACAGCCCGTGATCCCTCGATCTGGCCGATGCGGCCGCCGGTCGCGGAGTCAGCGTGCGCCGCCGGCGGTCGGCCGGCCGCGCCGGCTTCGCCGGGTGCGCCGGGCCCGAGTTCTGCCAGCGCCATATCGTAGGCGGCCTGTGCGGCGGCAGCGTTGCCATCGCCGACCTTGCCGCTGAATCGCTCGCGGATCGCCGCGAGCACTGACTCGATGGAGACCGCGCCGGTCAGTGCGGCGAAGGCGCCGAGCAGCGCGGCGTTCGGTACAGGCCGGCCGACATGCTGCTGGGCCAGCTGGGTGGCCGGCACCGTCAGCACGGATCCGGGCTCGAGCCGCTGGGTGAACTCGGCAATTCC
>Ga0335075_10006277_pt1 | contig 18354 bp, 21 predicted proteins | sample Lox_Sample_24_FD_206723 | JGI IMG/M metagenome (GOLD analysis project Ga0335075, IMG submission 206723) | Soil microbial communities from Loxahatchee National Wildlife Refuge, Florida, United States - Lox_Sample_2.4 | ecosystem: Environmental > Terrestrial > Soil > Wetlands | place: USA... | reverse complement strand
GGCTCGGACCCGACCAGCACGACGCGACCATCAAAGCCGCGCTCGCGCAGCTCCTGCGCGGCCTTCGCGCCGGCCAGGCTCGCGCCGACGATCACGAACGTCTGCTTGCTCATTGCCTCAGAGCTCCTATCGGGCGTCTTGGTTCACGGAGTGGACGGGGCAGCCACGACCGTCTCGACATCGTCGCGGTAGGCGTCGTACGCGGCGGTGTACTCCATGACGCGCGCGACCTCGGACACGAACTCCCCGCTATAGCCGGCCCGGTGGAGCAGGTGAAAGCCCATCTCCATGCCCGACGTGATGCCGCCGGCGGTCACGATCCGGCCGGCGTCGACCACGCGCGCCCGGCTGATCCGGCAGGCCGGCGCGAGCTCGGCCAGTCGGTCGATCGGGACCTTCCCGGATGGCGCGGACTCGACCCGGTCGGGCTCCTTGCGATTGGTCGCGGCCAGCCCGTCGAGCAGCCCCATCCGTGCGTACACCCAGGAGCCCGTGCACACGCTCGTGAGCAGGCAGTCCTCGGGCAGCGCCGCGATGAATTCGTGCAGCCGCCGGTTGTACATCTCCTGGCGGGTGCCGAACCCGCCCGGAATCAGGAAGGCGTCCATCGCGGGCCGCTCCGCGAAGCTGTAGTTCGGCAGCATCGTGAACCCGGCCTGCGCCTGGACGGGGCGCATCGCGTCGGCGATCAGGAACGCGTCGAGCTCTGGATCAAAACGGCGCGCCACCGACCACACGCCGTAGGGCGCCGCGAAATCGACGATCTCCGCGTCTTTGAACACGTAGATCCCCAACCGGAATCCTGACATCGCCTCTCCTAGTCTCGAATTACCTCCAGCCTATGGCTCGGGGCTGCACTCACGCCGCCCGGCTTCGGAAGTAGTCCGCGTTCAGCTCGGTGAAACGCCGCCACTCCTCGGGGACCTGATCCTCGGCGAAGATCGCGTCTACCGGACAGGCCTCGACGCATGCGTCGCAATCGATGCACTCCTCAGGGTCGATGTAGAGCTGATCCACCGCCTCCCACCCGGGCTCATCCGGCGTGGGATGGATGCAGTCGACGGGGCAGACCTCGACGCATGAGTTGTCCTTGACCCCAATGCAGGGTTCGGCGATCACGTAGGTCATGTGCGCCTCCGGGGAGGGAAATCTTTTTCACAGAAGACTTGGGAAAATATTACGGCATGGGCGAGCTCAGTCGATGCCGTGGCCGCGCGATCTGGAGGATCCGCTCGCTGTCACGCTCCTCTTGGAGGTCACGAAGACGCCCGGCGAGCATCGCGGGCAGCGTGATGATCCCGACGATCTCACGGCCCGGACCGCGGGCGATCACCGGCATGCGGGTGACACCGCGCTCCGCCATCCGATTGGCCACGTCGCGCAGGGTCTCGTCCGGGTACGCGGTGGCGAGGTGGTCGCTCATGACTTCGCCGATGGTCTGATCGCCCGCGGGGTGGTTTTGGGTTGCGCGCAACAGATCGCGCCGCGTGACCACCCCGACCAAAGCTCGGTCGGGACCCGTGACGGGATAGATGCGCTGGCGCTGCGCGACCGACGTCAGTTCGGTCCCATCGCGCAGGAAGTCGGCGAGCACATCCGATAGTCGGTCGGTGACGTCATAGACGACCACGTCCCCGGTGTCCATCACCTCGCGGACGAACAGGATCGCCAGCGGATCGACGTCGTACTCGCGGGTCAGGTGAAACCCGCGGCGCGCGACCTTCTCGGTCAGGATCGAGCGCTTCAGGGTCAGCGAGGTGAACAGGTACGCGCCCGTCGCCCCGATCAGGAGCGCGAGGAGAGCATCCCAGCGGCCGGTCAACTCCATCGAGAAGACGACCGCCGTGAACGGCGCACGCATCACCCCTCCGATCACGCCCGCGAGGCAGATCAGCGGCCAGAACCCGGGCGCCACGTGCGGCAGGAGTGGCGCGAGGAGGGCCCCGAAGGCGCCGCCGATCATGAACATCGGAGCCAGCACGCCGCCCGACGTGCCGGAGCCGAGCGACAGGGACCAGATCAGTGATTTGACGATGAAGATCCCGACGATCAGCGACATCGCCGCGCGGCCGGTTAGCAGCTCCCTGATCACGTCGTAGCCGACCCCGAGCGCGCGAGGCTCGGCGAGGCCGCCGAGGCCGATAATCAAGCCGCCGATCGCCGGCCACCACATCCAATGGATCGGCAGCCTCATGAAGCTGTCCTCGGCCGCATAGACGAGCGCGGTCAGCAGCGCCCCCAGCGCGCCCGTCGCCATCCCGACCGCCGCGCAGCACACGAAGATGGGGATCGACAGGTGTAGAGCCACGTCCGGGACGGCGAACACGGCACCCGAACCGAGGATGTGCGTCCTCGTTACCGTCGCGACCGCGACGGCCGTCGCGACGGGCAGCATGCTCCGGGGACGCCATTCGAACAGCAACAGCTCAACGGCGAGCAGGACCGACGCCAGGGGCGCGTTGAAGGTCGCCGCCATCCCCGCGGCGGCACCCGCAACCAACAGCGTCTTGCGTTCATCCGCGGTCAGTTCGAGGTGCTGCGCGAGGACCGAGCCCAACGCCCCACCGGTCATGATGATCGGGCCCTCGGCCCCGAACGGTCCGCCCGAGCCGATCGAGATCGCGGCCGAGATCGGCTTGAGGATCGCCACTCGCGGCTCGATCCGGCTGCCACGGGTCAAGATCGCCTCGATCGCCTCCGGCATGCCGTGTCCGCGGATCTTCTCGGACCCGAACCGCGCCATCAGCCCGACGACGAGTCCGCCGGCGATCGGCAGGAACAGGATCAGCAGCCACGAGTGAGGTCCAGCGCCGGGGGCGACCAGCTTCGTCTCCGCCCGGCCGTAGAAGAACAGGTTTGTGAACAGGCCGATCAGCCGCAGCAGGCACCAGGCGGCGAGCGCCGCCAGAAAGCCGACCGGGAGCGCGAGCGCGCAGATCTGGAGCACGCGAGGGGTAACGGTGAAGTCGCCCAGATGGCGGGCGCGTTCGACGGCTCCGGCGCCGGTCACGACCGAGCGCACGGCCGCCGTGGGTGCCGCGCCGTCGCCCCCGTTCGGCATGCGCCCGTTGTCGGCGCGCGGAGGCATCCCGTCTGACCCGGCCGGTTCGGACATACCTCAGGCCGTCAGCGACAGTGGATGATCGGCCTGAACGGAGAGGCTGGGTGGCGCGCTCGCGGCATTGGACTCGAGCGCCTCCCACAGCGCGCGCATTGTCGGGGCCAGGTGGGTCAACTCGGCCAGGTGCGTCTCCGAGAGCTGGTTGAGCTTGACCATCCCAACCTTGGTCAGCGACACCCGGACCTGGGTCCCGTTGACCGGATCGGGATTGCGCGAAACCAGACCCGCGGCCTGGGCGCGATCGATCAGCTCGCTGGCGGAGTGGTGGCGCAGGACCAGGTACTCGGCGATCTCACCGATCGTCGGAGACACGGACCCGGCATGGCCGCGGATGGCCAGGAGCAGCTGGTGTTGCGCGGATGTCAACCCGGCCGCCTGCGCCTGCTGCTCGCTCCAACGCAGGAAGCGCCTGAGTCCCGTCCTCAGCTGCAGCAGGTGCTCGAAATCCGCTTGGTTCAACTCCACCGCTTAGACAGTATCGTGGTACGACATTTTGTGAGGCAAACGCATGCCGGCCTCGAACCGATCGAAGCACCGTCTGTTCTCGAGGTTCCACGGCCGACCGTGGGCGGGGGCGTTCAACGTGGTCATGGCCACGACGGTGGTGTCGATCGCCGCTCGCGACGTGGGCCTCGAACTGCTCTCGCTCGCCCTGCTGTGGACGGCCATCGCGGCGTTCATCTCACTGGCGGCGCTGGACGTGTGGCTCGCCCGCCATCCGGTGGCCCTGCTGCGCCGGGCCAGGCGACCGGGTGAGGGATTTCATGCCCTCGGCTTCGTCGCCGACGGGTGCGTGCTCGGAGCCCGCATCGTGGGACCAGGAACGGCTCAGCTCGCGATCGCCGCGGGCCTCCTCGCCTGCGGTTGGGTCCTGTGGCTCCTGATCCTCGGCGAGGTCGCCGCTGAGCACGGCCGGCGCGGTGGAGCCCAACCACGTGGAGAGTGGCTCCTGGCGGTGGTGGCGACCGAGGGCCTCGCGATCCTCGCCGCCCTGATCGCCGCGCTCGAGCACCTCCCGTTGCTGCACGCCGGCGCGACCGCGCTCTGGATCGCCGGCGGCGTCGCCTACCTGCTCATCGGGGCGCTGCTGGTCCACCGCGCAGTCCAGCCTCGCTTCGGGCTGGCCGACATCTCGCCGGACTGGTGGATCGTGATGGGCGCGCCGGCGATCTTCTGCGTCGCGGCGGTCAGGGTCGCGGGCGCCCACCCCGGGACGCCGGGGGGCGCGGCCGCCGTCGTGGCCTGGGGTGTTGCCAGCGTCATGCTGATCGTCATCGCCGCCGCCGAGGTGCTGCGCAGCCAACGGCTCGGCCTAAGCTTCACGCCCGAGCGCTGGACGATGGTGTTCCCGCTCGGGATGTACTCGGTGGCGAGCTGGAACCTGGGGCACAGCCTCCACGCGGGGTGGCTGACCGAGCTGGGCCGCCTGTGGCTGGCTGTGGCCCTGGCTGCATGGGCGGCCGTGGCCTTCGGCGAGCTGCGCCATCTACTACTTGGGAAATGACAGCGCGACCCGCATCGGCTCCGCCCCCCGCGTGACCTCGAGCGCGATCGGCCGGAGCCTTCCCCGCGAGCGCTGCAGCGCCAGCTGGAGATCGCCGCGGCTTCTCAGCGGGCGGCGGTCGGCCGATGTGAGGAGGTCTCCGGGGCGGATCCCGCTCGCGGCGGCGGGCCCGCCGGGATCGACGTGGCGAACCAGGAGTCCCTCGAGCGGCGGCAGGCCCACCGCACGTCGCCGCTCCAACGCCATCGGCGCGCCCTCGAGTACCAACCCGAGCTCAGGGGCGAGCGGGTCGTCGGCCGCCGCCGTGTCCTCGAGCGTGTACAGCAGCTTGCCCAGGAGGCGCCCGAGCTGGTCGCGCTCTTCGTCGGCCAGGCCTGACAGGAGCTCGCCGGCGTTGGTCAGGTGCTCCGGCGCGCACGCCTCGAACAGCTCGCGTCCCTGGCGAGTGATCGAGATGACCGCGCCACGGCCATCGTCGGGGTCGGTTTCGCGCTCCACCAATCCGCGGCCCACGAGCCGGTCGATCCGGAGGCTGATGGTCCCCGGTGAGAGACCGAGCTCCGCCCCCAGCCGACGCTGCGAGATCGTCTCGCCCTCGAGGCGAACCAGCGTGGCGAGCACCGCGAAGTCGCTGCCGCGCAGCCCGAAGCGCACGAACACCTCCTCCAGCCTGGGGGCGAGATGGGCCTGCAGCCGGGCCAGCCGTGCGGTGATCGCGATCGGCTCAACCGGGAGGTCGGGTCGTGCGGCGTGCCAACCGGCGATCACGCGGGCGATCGAGTCTTCGAGCTCGATTTGGAAGGAATGGGCGCGACGCGGCGTCATGCGATGGAGGGTAGCTTTCCCATCGGTCATAATTTGGACTCAAACTAATTGACTGAACTATCTCTCGCGAGCATCTAGGAGGACTTGATGAGCGAAGTCGGGCAGAGCCAGGTTGTCGCCGACCATCACATGCGCGTGGACCGGGTGGACTCAAGACCCCGGAGGGTCCTGATCGTGGTCGCCAATCCATCCACCTCGACCACGCTTGGATGGCCGGTCGGGTTCTGGGGTGCGGAGCTGACGCATCCCTACTACGAGTTCACCGAGCGCGGGATCGAGGTCACGATCGCCAGTCCCGAGGGGGGACGGGTCGAGATGGACTCGCTCAGCGACCCGCGCGATCCGTCTCAATGGTCGGCCGGGGACCTGATCACGATGGGTTTCGTCAACACCCCGGCGCTGATGAACCTGCTCGAGGACACTCCGCGGCTGGCCGATCTGGACCTCGACGATTTCGACGCGATCATGGTGGCGGGCGGCCAGTCGCCGATGTTCACCTTCCGTGAGAACGACGAGCTCAAGCGCGCGATCCGGCACTTCTACGAGGCGGAGAAGCTCACCGCGATCTACTGCCACGGCACCGCGGTGCTCGCCGACCTGACCTTGTCCGACGGCTCCTACCTGGTCGACGGGAAGACGGTCACGGGGTTCGCCAACGTCGAAGAGGAGTTCAGCGACTCGTTTGTCGGGCAGCAGGTGATGCCATGGCGAGTGGAGGACGTGCTCTGCGAGCGCGGCGCCAACTACGTCCAGGCCGGCCTGTTCAAGGCGTTCGCGGTCCGGGACGGCCGGTTGATCACCGGGCAGCAGCAGTACTCGGGGCGCAAGGTCGCCCAGATGGTGATCGAGGCACTGGGGGTGTGAGATGAGGATCGGTGTGATCGGCGCCGGCCGGATCGGCGGCAACTGCGCGCGCCAGGCGGTCAAGGGCGGGCACGAGGTGATGCTGTCCTTCGCGCGCGAAGTCGCGGGACTTGAGCAGCTGGCGTCTGAGCTGGGCTCAGAGCACGCCTCGGTCGGGAGCCCGGTTGAGGCGGTCGCGTTCGGGGACGTGGTGATCTTCGCGGTGCCCTGGGGAGTTATCCCCGACGCGCTCGCCCAGGCCGGCGACGTGGATGGGAAGGTGGTGATCGACACCACCAACCAGTTCGGGTCCGGGCCGATGCCGCGCGATGGCCAGACCGCCGCCTCCTTCAACGCGGAGCGGATGCACGGTGCTCGCTACACCAAGTCCTTCAACACGCTCACCTCGGCGTTCCAGGCCGAGGTGGCGGGACGCACCGGCGGCGAGCGGGCCGTGCAATGGATCTGTGGCGACGACGCCGCAGCCAAACAGCTCGTCGCCGGGCTGATCGAGGACATGGGCTACGCGCCGGTGGACCTCGGCGGCACGGCCGGCTGCGCGGTGATGGAGGCGCCCCGGCGCCCGGGTGCCGTCTACGGCGAGGAGTACCGGGCGACCGAGGCGCACGCCGTGGTCGAGGCCGTGCGGGCCGGCGCCCCCTTACCCCCGACGCCCAGCTACACCTGACGCCCGGGCCATCAGGCCGCGGCTGGCGCCGGAGCGAGATCGGCGACCTCGAGCGGACGGCTGAGCAGCAGGGCAGCGACCACCAGGACGGCGGCACCGGCCGCCACCATCGCGCCCGTCACGCCGAGCAGCGAGACAAGCGGGCCGGCGATCAGCGACCCGACGACGATCCCCCCAATCGACGCCGGGAACACCAGGCCGTAGGCGCGCCCCAGCACCTCATCGTCGAGCATCCGCGGCAGCGCCGTTTCGACCAGGACCTCACCGACGACCATGCCCCCGCCGCCGATCACGGCCAGGCCCACCGCAGCCGCCAGGCTCGGCACCAGGCCAAGCGCCGCAACCGGGATACCGAGGAGCAGCAGCGCGACCAGCAGCGCGCGACGCCACTGCGAGGGTGCATCGATCCGGCCGGTGACGCCCGCCCCGAGCACGCCGCCCACGCCAAACCCGCCGAGGAGCAGGCCGTAACCGCCGGCGCCGGCCCCCAGCTTGCGGCCAATCAGAACCAGCGTGACCGTGAGCATGCCGTACACCGCGCTGCACAGGATGTCGGCGCTCACCAGCCGGATGGCCGCAGGAGCGCCCCGCAGGGCCCGCGCGCCGGCAGCGATCTCGGCCGGCAGGCTCGGCATCTTCGCCTCAGCGCTTCGCGCCGGCGGCTCGAACTCAGTGCGCGCCCCGATCGCGCCGACGGCCAGCGCCGAGACCAGGAACGTGCCGGCGTTGAGCAGGATCCCCAGCGCCGGGCCAGCCACCACCAGCACCAGCGCGCCCAGCGCCGGCCCGACGACGATCGCGGCCATGTTGACGCCGGAACGCAGCGCGTTCGCCCGCTGGAGCTCCTCGGTGGAGACCAACCGCGCCGTACACGCCGCGGTGCAAGAGGGAAACACGGCGCCGGCGGCGGTGGCGGCACCAGCAAGCGCGGGGACGAGCAGGATCGGCAGACCCGTCGCGGCCGCCACCCCGAGAGCGACCATCAACACCGCCCGGATCAAGTCGGAGGCGATCATCAGGCGCCGGCGGTTGTAGCGGTCGGCGAGCACGCCGCCGAGCGGGCCGAGGACCACGATGGGTAGGACCCGGGCGGCCGTGGTCAGCGACACCCAACCCGCCGAACCGGTCCGCTCGTAGACGAGGGCGAGCAACCCGACGTTGTAGAGCCAATCGCCGCACGAGGACACGGCCAGGCTGGTGATCAGGAGATGGAAGGGGCGGCCGCCCGGAAGGCGCAAACGTGAGATGAGGCGAGTAGCGAGCATGCGGAGAGCATGCGTCTAAGCCGGGTATCTCCACATCGGGCGGCGGCCCGATCTTCGCGGGGCGCCTACCTCAGATCTCGCGCTCGGCTACCTCAGATGGGGCCGAAATCGCGACCAAGCCCATCCGGTGCGCCATCGCTGCAGCCTCGACGCGCGTCGCGGCCCCGAGCTTGGCCAGGATGTTCGACACGTGCACACTCGCCGTCTTGCGCGAAATGAAGAGACGCTCGGCGATCTGTCCGTTCGTATAACCCTCGACCACCAGGGCCAGCACCTCGCGCTCGCGCGTGGTGAGGCCCAGGCGAGCAAGCTCGTCCGGGGGCGCATCCGCCGCGGCCGCTTGCGCTCCATCGTGATCTGGCTCCTTTACGAGACGCAGCCGTGCCCGGCGGACGAGCGCTTCGATCTCCTCGCCCAGCGGACGCGCACCCATCGCCTCCGTCAGTCCGAGCGCCTCGCGAGCGGACTCCGCCGCGGCTTCGAGGTCGCCCCGGGAGCTGAGCGCCTCGGCATGACGGAAGAGCGCGTAGGCCAGCGGATGCGGCTCGCTCATCGCCCGCCATGCGCCTACGGCGCCCGCCCACGCGGCGACGTCATCGCGACGGAGCATCCGCGCGTACTCGGCCTCGACCAGCGTCCGGTGGCCGCCGTCGGCTGCCGTGGTGGCCGCCAGCGCGTGTGCGTGCTCCCGGAACGCGGCCATCCGCGTAGCGTCCTCGGGCCCACGCCGCCCGCGGTCGCCGCGCGCCAGCGCACGCTCCACCTCGATCCGCGCCCCCAGGGACAGCAGCGGCCACTTATAGCGAGGCTCCTCAGTGCTCTCGGCCCGAGCCAGCGCGCGCTCGATGTGCTCCCCGGCGGCGTCGAGATCGCCCCTGGAGCGGGCGAGTTCTGCCTCGATCCCGGCGAGCGGCAGAAGAAACTGAGCCGCGGAGGACCGGCGCAGGTTGGCCCGGGTCTCGCGCAGATCGACCTCCGCTTCGTCTGGGTGGCCGCTGAGGAGACGCAGCTCGGCGCGGAGCATCAACAACGTTGCGGTGCATACGCCCGGCGGCTCGCCGGCGGGAACGGCAGCCGCCATGGCCTCGGGCCAGCGCCCCAAGCGCATCAGTGCCTCGGCCTTGTTGCCGCGCATGAACGCGCCGATCGTGCGGTCGATCCCCGCCTCCTCGGCCAGCGGCAGGCCCTCGTCGATCGTCTGGACCACGGCGTCGTAGCGGCCAAGCATGAGCTCCTGGTCCGAGAGGCTGATGAAGGCGCGGGTGGCGATCCACAGCAGGCCGGCGCGCCGGCTCTCCTGCACGACCTCCCGCATGATCGCCAGGCCCGCTTCCGTTTCGCCCGCGTAGACCATCGCGCGGGACAGAACGAGCTGCGACTCGAGCTTGGGATCGAGCGCGCCGACCGCCTCCGCCGCCGCCAGGGCTCGCCTGGCCAGCTCGCCGGCCCGCTCGAGCTGGTCCACGCGCGCCATCGTCCGAGCAAACGAGCTGAGCGACTGTGCGCTCAGACGGCTGGGAACGTCCGCGGGCAGCAGGCCGACGCCTTCGTCGAGCGCCTCCAGCGCCTCCTCATCACGGCCGAGATCTGCCAACAGTTCGCCGCGGCGCACGAGCAGCCTCACCCGTCGCTCGAGCGCGCCCTCGTCGCCGACCTCGGCCAGCGCCTGATCGACGAGGGCCAGGCCGCGCTCGGCGGCTCCGGCGCGCCAGGCCGCGTCCGCGGTGAGCTCGACGAGTCGCGCATGGTCGATTCCGGCGCGCTGCTCGGGGTCCGGCACCTGGTTCCACAACTCGAGCGCCAGCTCGAGGTGGCGCTGGGCGGCGGATGGGGCCCAGGCCGCGGCCGCGGCCCAACCGGCGCGGACCGACGCAGGCAGCGCTCGCGGCAGATCGTGCGCCGCTAACCAGTGGTGGGCCAGCATCGAGCTCGCATCGAGATCGCCGGCGAGCTCGACGCTGTCCTCGATCGCCTCGGCGTAGGACCGGTGCAACTGGGAGCGCTCGCCCGGGAGCAGATCGTCGTGGACGGCGGCCCGGGCCAGCTCGTGGCGGAATCCGTAGCCCCGGCCCGACTCGTCGACGACCAGCAGCTGCTGGCCCATGGCCTCCCGCAGGCCGGCATTGAGGTCCAGCTCCGAGAGCCCAGCCACGGTGGCCAGCAGAGGATCGGACACCCACCGGGCGGCCGCTGAGACCACGCGCAAGATGTGCTGCCCGTTGTCGGACAGGAGCTCGATGCGGGCGAGGACGACGTCGCGCAGCGAGGGAGGGAGGAAGTCCTGCTCGACGCGCCCGTCCCGCACCGCCCCGAGCAGCTCCTCGACGAACAGCGGGATGCCCTCGGAGCGCTCGGCGATGAACCGGACCAGCTCGCCACCCGGACGCTCGCCGAGGATCGCCTCGACCTGCGCCGCGACCTCAGCCGGGACCAGCCGCTCGAGCTCGAGCCGCTCGGCGACTCGCTGCTGCTCCCAGCGCGCGGCCATGCGCCGGAACGGATGCGCCCGGTGGAGCTCATCGGATCGAGCCGTGAGGATCAGGAGCAGCGGCCCGGTGCTCGAGCGTGCCACCAGCAGGGCCAGGAGGTCGAGCGTCGGCCCGTCGCCCACTGCAGGTCCTCGAACACCAGCATCAGCGGAGCGTCCATCGCCAGCCGGCCGACCATCCCGACCATCAGCTCGAGCAGCGTCGCCGGATCGCGCTCCGACCTGGCATCGCTCGGCGAGCCGTCGCCGAGCTCGGGCACGAGGCGTCCGATCTCCGCGCGGGCCGGACCGAGCACCGCGTCGAGCTGCTCCCCGGACAGCTCGCCGGACAGGGCGCGGATCATCTCGACCAGCGGCGCGAACGGGATCCCGCCGCCGCCGAGCTCGACGCAGCCGCCAAGCAGCACGCGAGCCCCGGAGCCGCGGGCGCGGTCGATCAGCTCGCGAACCAGGCGTGACTTGCCGACGCCGGCCTCGCCGCCGACCAGCACCGTCTCCTGCCCGCCGGCCATGACGCGCTGAAGCGCACCTGCCAGAGACCGCAACTCCGCCTGGCGTCCCACCAGGACGGGGCTCACCAGACTCGCCGCCACGCGCCCATCATGCCAGACGGGTCGGTAGGTACCTGCCGGGCCAGACGGCTTTGTTCTCACTTCTGATAACGTTCTCGTATGCGAGAACCAATCGAGAGGGGAAGCCACCATGCCGCGCACTCCTAAGCCCGGCACGCGCCGCCGGACCGTCATCATCGTCGCCGGGGCAACGCTCGTCGAGACCGCCGGACTGTGGCTGCGAGCCCGTCGGATCGGCGGCAACGTCGTCGTCCGCTGCCGGCAGGGCCACCTGTTCACGACGCTGTGGATCCCTGGCGCCTCCGTCAAGTCCCTGCGGCTCGTGGCCTGGCGCTTTCAGCGCTGCCCGGTCGGCCGGCACTGGTCGCTGGTGACCCCAGTCGACGAATCAACGCTGACCGAGGACGAGCGCCGCCGGGCGCACGAGCACCACGACTTCCCACTCCCTTGACCGGGGGTTGTGATGGGTTAACCCCGTATAGCGCGGTTAACCCATCACACCCCCGAGTCCTCCGGGGTCACGGGGCCAGCCCGCGCGCAACCCCTCGCATCGAGTCGTTTCCCAGCGCCTCCTGAGCGCAGCGCGCGAACAGCCACAGCCGGACGCGCTCCGGGTCGACCTCGAGCAACTCGGCCATGCGCCGCGACAGCTGCACCGGATCGCGGGCGAGCCGCGCATCGCAGTTGAGCATGTGCTGGACCGCGTCGAAGGCGCGATCACCCACCAACGGCTTCGGATCGATCACGAGCCACGGCTCGCGCTCGGCGGCGAGGACGTTCCCCGCGTGAAGATCTGTGCACAGCAGCGCCCCGTCCCCCGCGGCCGCGCCCGCCGGCAACTCACGAAACAGCTCGATCCCGGCCCGCGCAACCCCCGGGTCGAGCCCGCGCGGATCCGCATCGAAACTGGCCTCGAACGAGTCAGCCCACGCGCTGCACATCTGCCCCAGTGAGTCGAACGGGTGACCAGTCGGCAGCGACCGCGCCCACATCCGGCGCAACATCCCGGCGATCACCACGTCCTGCTCGAGTTCGGGGAGCACCGCTCCCAGCGGAGTGCCCGGTACGCAACGTTCGAGCAGCAGCGCCGTCGACTGATCGAACGTACGCGTCCTGAAGCACCGCACCGCGCCATCGCCGTCCCAGTGCTCGAGCGCGTCGCCCTCGTGCTCGGCCTCCGGATGCCGCCACCCCACCTTTAACACCAGGTCATCGCCGGCGGCGCGTGCGCGGGCGACCCAAGCGCACTCCCCGCTGGGAACGTACGGCTCCCCGAGTTCGAGTTCCCAGTCCGACGCGATCTCGTCCACCAGTCGCGGCAGCTCCTCGAGCCATTGCTCGGCTGGACCCCTCGGCATCGCTCCAGCCGGGTAGCAGTGCGGCATGCCGAGCCGCCGGCTTACACGCCGCCGGCCACGCGCAGCACGGCGCCCGTGGCGTAGGCAGCGTCGGGGCCGAGCAGCCACACGATGGCCGGCGCGATCTCGTCGGGCTCGGCCAGCCGGCCCAAGGGGATCCGCGACACGACCTCCCGCGCGCGGTCGGGGACGCCCGCCGCGGCGTGGATCTCGGTGTTGACGATGCCAGGCGCAACCGCGTTGACCCTGATTCCATCCTCGGCCAGCTCCTTGGCCAGGCCCATGGTCAGCGCGTCGACCCCGGCCTTGGCCGCGGCATAGTGCACGTACTCGTGGGGCGACCCGAGCGTCGCGGCCCCCGAGGAGACGTTGACGATCGCCCCGCCGGGCCCGCCGCGCCGGACCGACATGACCCGCGCCGCTTGACGGGCGCACAGCACGACGCCAAGCAGGTTGACGTCGATCACCTCGCGGATTACGTCAACCGGCGTGTCGGCCAGGTCGCCGATGTGCGCGGTCAACCCGGCGTTGCTGACGAGTCCGGTGACCGGCCCGAGCTCCGCCGCCTCGGCGAACAGGCGCTCCACCTCGCCCTCGACGGTCACGTCGGCCCGCAGCGACAGGCAGCGGCAATCGAGGTCGATGGCCGCGCCGCGCACGCGCTCGGCCGCCTCGCGATCGGATCGGTAGCTGAAGGCGACGTCGTGGCCGGCGCGCGCCAGCGCCAGCACGGTCGCCGCGCCGATTCCCCGGCTGCCTCCGGTCACGATCGTCACCGGACGCGCGCCTTGCTCCACGGCCGACCCCGTCTACGCGCCGGCGAGCTGCTCGAGCTGCGCGAACGCCTCGGCTTCGAGCAGCGCTTCACACGCTCGCGCGCACGCTCGGCACGCCTTGGCGCAGAGCGCGCAGTGGCGGTGATGGGCGGCGTGCCGCTCGCACTCCTCGGCGCAGTCCGAGCACGTGATCACACAGGCGCGCAGCAGGTGATGCGTCACGCGGTGGTTGGCGGCAACGCGCCGGGACAGCGTTCGCTCGGTCGTGGTGCAGACGTCGGCGCACGTCACACACAGCGCGACGCAGCGCGCCATCGCGGCCACGTCCTCCTCGGCCAGGTCCGAATCGGCGCACGAAACGCACGACTGCTGCGAGCCCAGACACGCTTCGATCGCCGCGGCAACCGCCTCGACCGGGAGCTCGGAGGCCACCGGCGAGGCATCCAGCATGTCTCGCACGAGCGTCATCCCCGCCGGTAGCGCTCTTCCTCCTCGACCGTGCGCTCGGCCGTGGGAATCGCCTCGAGCCGTCCGTCCGGGATCGGCTCGCCGCTCTCGACCGACAGCCCGTAGGTCCCGGCCTGGAGTCTGGCCTCGGCGCGTTCAACCGCCGCGAGCTCGTTCATCAGCTGGTCGCGATGTCCCTCGTCGAACTCGTCCTGGTAGAGGTCCTGGTCGTCCTCGTCGCCGGGCTCCAGACGGTCGTCGCCTTCGAGCGGACCGTCACGTTTCAGTTCGGCGAGGGCGTCCTCGATTCGCGTCCTTTCGCGGTCGAGGAGCTTGCGGGCGTGCTTGGAATCCATGGGCGGAAGCCTAAACCTTCGCGGCCGCTCACCACCACTTGCGCTCCATCGCGACGCCGGTGCCGCGACTCCGATCCAGCAGATCGAGCGCCGCCATGTCCTCGTCGGAGAGCGTGAAGTCGAAGATCTGCGCGTTCTCCTCGATGCGCTCCCGATGCGTCGACTTGGGGATCACCGGGATGAGGCGCTGCACGCACCAGCGCAGCAGTACCTGGGCCGGCGTGCGGCCGGCCGCACCGGCGATCCGCGTGACCGTCTCCTCGCCCAAGTGCCGACCGGTACCGAGCGGGCTGTAAGCCTCGAGCACGACGCTCCGCTGCTCGCACGCCTCGAGCAGAGCGCGGCGATTCTCGAACGGGCTGAACTGGACCTGGTTGACCGCGGGCACGATGGTCCCGGCGGAGCTGACCTGCTCGAGCTCATCGACGTCGAAGTTCGAGACGCCGATCGAGCGCGCGTACCCGAGCTCTCGCGCCCGCTCCATCCCCGGCCAGGCCCAGGTGGGGCCGCCCTGGGGCCAGTGGATGATGTACAGGTCGACGTGGTCGACGCCCAACCGCCGCAGGCTCTTCTCGGCCTCGACGGCCGGGTCTCGCTGGCGGTTGCGGTTGGGGGGGAAGAACTTGGTCGTGAGGAAGACCTCCTCTCGCGGGACGCCGCTCTCGCGCAGGGCCTGACCGACGCTCTCCTCGTTGCCGTACGCCTGCGCGGTGTCGATGTGCCGGTAGCCGAGCTCGAGCGCCCAACGCACGGCGTTCACGCACTCGGCAGCGTTGGGCACCTGCCACACACCCAGACCGAGCAGCGGCATCTGGTTTCCATCGGCGAGCGGGCGGACATGACGGTCGTCAGCTGGATCGGTCGACATCGGGACTCTCCTTGGTAGGTGGGCAGGTCCTGCGCATCATGTGAGTGTGCACGCTCGGACGATCTACACGATCGGCATTCCACCCGCTCGCCGGAGGAGCTCCTCGCCCTGCTCGCCGCCCCCGGCGCCCGGTTGGTTGCCGACGTGCGGACGGCGCTTCTGTAGCCGAGGGACGTCCTTGTCAGAATGGGCTCGATGCCCGAGCACTATCAGCGTCCGGGCTGGTTCACGACCAACGTCTTCAACCGTGTCGTCGCGGCGCTGACGCGAGCCGGCGTGAGCGTCTACGGCTCGCGCATCCTGGAGGTGCAGGGTCGCAAGTCCGGTCAATGGCGGCAGACCCCGGTCAACCTGTTGCGCTTTGCCGGCGAGGACTACCTGGTTGCCCCGCGCGGGCAAACGCAGTGGGTCAAGAACCTGCGGGCGAGCGGAGAAGGCAGGCTCCGGGTCGGCCGGCGAACGCACCCTTTCCGCGCGATCGAGCTCCCCGACCCGGAGAAGCCCCCGCTGCTGCGCGCATACCTCAAGAAGTGGAAGTTCGAGGTGGGTGTGTTCTTCGCTGGCGTCGGTCCCGACGCACCGGACGACGAATTGCTCCGGATCGCCCCCGATCATCCCGTCTTTCGCCTCACCCAGACCTGAGTCCGCGAGCGCGCGATGAGTATGCCGGCGCGTGGCGGTCTTACGGATCGGACATACTTTCGATAGGCGCCGTCCCGCGCCCAACCCCCGATTCCGGCGCTCACGCCGCCGGCGCTAGCGGGGGCAAAGGGGGCTCGTGCCCTCGGGAAGCCGCTTGGTTGGTTGCCCTTTCCGGCGGGGCGCCGTGAGCGTGAGTTGCGGGGCCACGCGCGTTCGAAAGGACACCTGAAGTGACCGAGCACAAGTCGTTCAAGCGCCTGGTCCGCGCACGCATGGAGAAGACCGGCGAGAGCTACACCGCCGCCCGGGCGATGCTGCTCGCGGCCGAGGAGCCCGCGAGCTCGACACTGCCGAGGCTCAAGACCTCCGACGTGAAGATCCGCCAGCGGACCGGGCGTGGCTGGGAGGAATGGTTCGCGATGCTCGACGACTGGGGCGCGGCGGAGCGTCCCCATCGGGAAATCGCCCGCTGGCTGGCCGAGCAGCAGGGGGCGGTACCGCTCGCCTGGAACGTCCAGGCGATCGTCGGAGGTTATGAGCTGACCCGCGGCCTGCGCGAGGTCGGCGAGAAGGACGACGGGTTTGTCGTGACCGCGTCCAGGACGGTGGCGGTCCCCGCCGAGCGCCTCTACGACGCTTTCGTTGACCCGTCGGTGCGCGAGCACTGGCTGCCCGACGCCCAGCTCTCGGGACGGACGGCTACCCGGCCGAGGTCGGCGCGTTTCGACTTCAGCGACGGGACGACACGCCTCCACGCCACGTTCCTGGTCCGGGACGAGCGGAAGAGCACGGTTGCGCTCGAGCACCGCCGCCTTGCCAATGCCGACGAAGCAGCGCGACTGAGGGTCTACTGGCGCGAGCGTCTCACGGCGCTCAAGGAGCTCTTGGAGCGAGGAGATATGTGACATGAGCGAGCAGGCAACCCACTCCATCGAGAACCTCATGACCATTGGTGTCCCGGTATCCGACCAGGATCGGGCACTCGCCTTCTACCGGGACACGCTGGGATTCCGGCCGATCCGCGACGTGCCGCTGCCCCAGTTCGGCGGCCGCTGGATTGAGGTGGCGCCGCCGAGCGGGTCGGTCACGATCGCGCTCGTGCCCGCGCGAGAAGGCCTTCCGGCCGGAGTCCCAACCGGGATTCGGTTCACGACGGCCGACGCATCCGCGGCCCACGCCGAGCTTTCCTCGCGCGGCGTCGAGGTTGGCGAGCTCCTGCACTGGCCCGGCGTGCCGCCCATGTTCGCCTTCCACGACCAGGACGGCAACGGCCACGAGATCGTCGAGATGAACTGACCAGCAGTGCGGCGGCGGCGGTCGACCCGCCGCCGCCGCTCCTAAGGCTCGGCGCCGTAGGTCGAGCAGTTATCAGGAGGCTTATCGCCGGCGAAGGCGTTCTCCAGATAGGGAAGCGCCGCCTTCCAATAGGGCACGATCCCGGTCAGGTGATCGCCGCCTGCCGGGTCGCGGTCGTAGTCGACGGTCACGCCGTGCTGGCAGTAGTCGGCCACCCACGTGTCGACCGGTGGGATGAACGCCAGATCATCGTCGACCGAGTTGTGGAAGAACAGCGGGGCCTTCGGCAGGGGCCCGTTCTTCAGGCTCAGCTCCTCGAGACCCCGGTGGACCGGCGGGTAGGCGGCCAGCGCCTCGGAGTCCGGGAAGTTCGTGTACTGCGCCGCGTTGCCGTAGGGCTCGTTGAGCGTCGAGCCCGCGCAGCCGCTGCCGTCCTGTCCGTCCTTCGCCGCCAGGGCCTGGCCGGCGGCGTTTAGGATCTTGGCCAGGTCGAAGTCCTGCGGCAGGGCGCGGCTGAAGCTCTCGAGCACCCCGATCTCGGTGCCGTACCAGATCGAGTTGTCGAGATGGTCAGTGGTGTAGACGAAGTCGGGGAAATTCCCACCGGCGGCGACGCCCACGATGTCGAGTCGCGACGCATACTTCGGGGCGAGCGCGGCCGCCCACGTCGACGCCTCCGAGCCCCCGGAGTAGCCGTTCAGCGTGACCTCGGTGTCCGTCCCCTCCAGGCCCGCCGGGGCGAAGTGCTCGACCGCGATGATCGAGTCAAGCGTCGCGTATCCGAGCATCGGGCCGACCGCCCACTCGCTGTCGAGTCCCTCGTAGTCGGAGGTCACCACGTCCCACCCCTGCGCCAGCTCCTCGCTCATCATCGTCTGCTCGGTAGGACCGTTCGTGCCGCCACCGTTGTTGCCCCCCTGCCCTCGGCAAGATCACCGTCGTCACCGCTGCGACCGGCTGGCCGGTGGCGTTCGTGGTGGCATACATCAGTTGGTAGGCGGCTGCGGCCTCGGCCTGGGTCGGGCCGCTGAGGGTCACTTGCCGTTCGCGCAGGATCGTCCCATGCGGATACTGCGCGATGTTTGCGGGCTGCGCGTAGAACGGGTCGGAGGCCGGGGGCGTGAGCGCGCTCGCTCCCGAGGGCACCAGTGCCGACGCAATCAGCACGGCGAATACCGCGGACAACGTTTTCATTTCTCCCGCCTCTCCCTGTCTTTGGAGCCTGCCGACGGCCGGTCTACCCGCCGCCGGGTGACGTCAGTCGAGAAATCTGATTTCAGACCCACCCGGCCGCGGAGCCACCGC
>Ga0335075_10006276_pt1 | contig 18355 bp, 17 predicted proteins | sample Lox_Sample_24_FD_206723 | JGI IMG/M metagenome (GOLD analysis project Ga0335075, IMG submission 206723) | Soil microbial communities from Loxahatchee National Wildlife Refuge, Florida, United States - Lox_Sample_2.4 | ecosystem: Environmental > Terrestrial > Soil > Wetlands | place: USA... | reverse complement strand
CGACCTCGAGGCGACCCGCGCGATCGCGCGGGAGCACGCCGACGACCTCGCGGCCGTCATCGCGGAGCCGATCCCGATGAACATGGGGTTTATCCTTCCCGAGGACGACTTCTTCCCCGGGGTGCGGGAACTGTGCGACGAGCTCGGCTCGCTCCTGATCCTGGACGAGATCAAGACCGGCGCGAAATATCCGCACGGTGGGGCCGCCCGGCTCGGCGTCCGCGCGGACCTGATCACGCTGGGGAAGTCGATCGCCTGCGGCGTCCCCCTTTCGGCCATCGCGGCCGGCCCGGGCATCCTGGACGAGGTCGGGCCGCGCAAGGTCGCCCACGCGGGGACGTACAACTCGAACCCGCTCGGGATGGCGGCCTGTCTCGCGTCGCTCGACCACATCCTCACGGAGGAGGCGCTCGAACGCTCCTCCGCGCTCAACGCTCGCCTCGCGAAAGGCTACGGGGAGGTGTTCGACGACGCCGGGGTCATCGCGCACGTGGCGGCCGACGGGGTGTCGGGCACGGTGTACTTCACGGACCACCCCGTGCGAAACTGGCGCGAGTTCCTCACCGTGGACGGCGACCGTTCGATGCTCTACTACTACCAGTGCCTGAACCGCGGCCTGATCCCGTCGGGGACGGGGCCGGACGAACAATGGACGATCTCCGTCCAGCACACGGACGCCGACGTCGAGCGCCACCTCGAGGTGCTGGCCTCCGTCGCGGAGCACCTCACCGGCGCCCCGCAGGCAGGCGAGATCGAGGAGTCGGTGTAGGTGGGACGGCCCCGGCCCGATCGCTAAACGACCGGCTTCTCCGACGGGGAAAAGACGACGAGCAGCACGAGCTCCTCCGTGACCGAGTGGAATCGGTGCGCCTGGCGCGCCGGGACGAACAGCACGTCGCCGGGGTTCACCGGTCCTTCCGACGCCCCGTTCCGGAACTGCCCCTTCCCGCGCACGACGTAGTAGATCTCGTCCTCGGTGTGCGGCGACTGGCGGTCGACCGCCCCCGCCGCGAGGACGTAGACCCCCGCGCTCATCGATGGCACCCGGAGGAACTCCGAATAGCCCTCCGCCGAACGGGCCCGGGCGACCTCGGTCTCCAGTGCCGTCACGGGGACCCCTCGGCACCCGAGGTCGCGGTCCGAGATAGCGGCAGAGGGGACGGTGTCGGACCCCGCGACCGACACGCTTCCAGGAACTCCTCGGCCGCCCGCGTCCCCGTGTCGATCGCCCCCGCGACCGTGCCGGACTGGCCGTCGACGTCGGTCGCCTCACCGGCGAAGAAGAGACGCCCCTCGACGGGAGCCGCGAGAGCCCGCCGGGCGTCGAGGCCGACCCCCGGCGGCAAGAACGAGTATCCCCCCCGGACCCACGGGTCGACCGGCCATCGATGGACCGCCCAGCCGTCGACGGCGCCGAGATCCACCTCGGGCGGCAGCATCGCTCGCCACTCCTCGACCGTGGCCGCGACGAGTTCGCGGACCGGTAGCGCCGCGCGTCGCCGGGCTTCCCGACCGACCGTGAATCCGGTGACCACGTCGGGGACGCCGGGGAGTCCGACCCCGGGACGGTAGAGCGAGGTCGGGGTCCCGCCGTAGAGCAGCGCGAAATCCCCCAGTCGCCGGCGCAGGTTCCCGCCGCTCAGCCGGAGTTGCACAGCGTAGGCGTCCCCGAAGGCGATGCGCTCGATCGCCGAGCGCTTCGGGTTCGGCAGCGGCGGGTCGAAGGTGATCGTCCCGGACTTGAGCACGCCGAGCGAGACCGTGACGATCGCGCCGGCGGCCCGGAACTCGACCGCGGTCCCGGCGGGGTCGACGGCCGTGACGCGCACCCCGTCCGCGTCGACGAGTACCTCGGTGACGGGAAGGTCCCGGTAGACCCGACCCCTCCATCGAGCGGTCGTCCGGTCGACGAGGGCCGAGTACCCTTCGACCAGCTGGAAGTTACGGAACCCGTACGGTTCCCGGGCCCGCCGGTACTCCTCCGCCGGGCCGAGCACGCCGATCGCCTCGGGGTCGGCGGCCGAGACGTGGGCGTAGAACAGCTCCACGATCTGGCGGGCCGCCGGGATCATGGCTCGCGCATCGAGGAACTGCCGGATCGAGCGGTCGGGCGGCCCGGCCGACTCGATCTCCCGGGGGACCCGAACGAGCCCGTCGTACGTCGCCCGAGCGCCGACCACCGGATGGAGCGGGAGGGCGTACCACGGGAAGCTCCCTGCCCGACGGCCGACCACGATCCGGCTCCGCTGCTGGACGGGCAACCGCCGCGTATGCAGCCCCTCGCGCATCGCCCACGCGTGGGTGACGGCCGTCCGACCGTGGACCATCTGCGCGCCGAGCTCGAGCGGCCGGCCGTCGGCGAGCCGGTAGTCGGTCCGGGCTCTCCCACCGAGTCGGTCGCTCGCTTCGAGCACCACGAACCGGCACCCGGCGGCCTCCAGACGGAGCGCGGCGGAGAGGCCGGCGAACCCGCCGCCGACCACCACGACGTCGCACGTTTCGGTCCGGGCGGTCGCCGCGGTCACTTCGGGAGCGTCGGCAGGTCCTCGAGGATCGTTTGAGCGGCGTTGTGGCCCGGCGCCCCGGTCACCCCGCCGCCCGGGTGGGCCGCCGAACCGCAGAGGTAGAGGCCCCGGACCGGGGTCCGGTACCCCGCCCATCCGAGGACCGGGCGGAACGAGAAGAGCTGGTCCGGCGTGAGGTTCCCCTGGAAGATGTTCCCGCCGGTCATCCCGAGGGTCCGCTCGATGTCGAGCGGCGAGACGATCTGCCAGTCCCGGACCGCCTTCGGGAGGTTCGGAGCGAACTCGGCGAGTGTGCCGAGGATCCGCTCCGCGGCCTCGGGCTTGAACTCGTCCCAGCTCGTGCCCCGGAGCTCGTACGGAGCGTACTGGACGAAGCAGGTCATGACGTGCTTCTTGGGTGGCGCCATGGACGGGTCAAGGACACTCTGGAACTCGCACTCCAGGAACGGGTGGGTGGAGAACGCCCCGTACTTTCCGTCGTCGTAGGCGCGCTCGAGGTACTCCATCGATGGGCAGACCTGGATCGCCCCCGCGTGGTGCGGGCCCGGAGTCTTCGGGGCCGCGGTGAACTTTGGCAGCCGGTCGAGGGCCGCATGAAACTTCAGGGCCGCCCCGCGACTGCGGATCCGCTCGACCTCTCGGACGACCTCCGGGGGCACGGCCTCGCGCGGGAGGAGCTCGAGGTAGGTGTGCTGGGCGTCGACGCTCGACGCGACCGCCCGCGCCTCCACGAACTCGCCGTTTCCGAGCGTCACCCCGGTCGCGAGACCGTCCCGGACGTTGATCGAGCGAACGGTCGCCCCGGTGCGGAGGGTGGCGCCGAAGTGGACCGCCGCCTTCGCCATCGCCGCGGTCATCCGTCCCATCCCGCCCCGGGAGAAGCCCCAGACCTTGCGCCGCCCGTCGATCGTCCCGAGGCTGTGGTGAGCGAGGACGTACGCGGTCCCGGGGGTGCGCGGACCGACCATCTCGCCGATGACCGAGTTCGTCGCGAACGCCCCCTTCACCTCGTCCGACTCGAACCACTGGTCGAGCAGGTCGGCGGCCGACCGGAGGAAGAGGGTCCGCAGGAGCTCCTCCGCTTCCGGCCCCGGGAACGCCGCGACCAGCTCCGCGAGAGGAACGGGCGGTGCCAGCAGGAGGGGTTCCAGCAGGTCCAGGACCCCGTCCCAGAACGCCTCGTATTTCGGATACGCCCGCGCGTCCTTGAGGGAGAACTTCGCGATTTCCTTCTGCGTCCGCTCCGGGTCGTTCCAGAGAGTGAGGCTCCGGCCGTCCGGGAACGGGCAGAACGCCTGCGGGTCGAACAGGATCGGCTCGTAACCGAACGCCCCGAGCTCGAGCTCCTCGACGATGGAAGGACGGAGCAGCCCCGCGACGTAGGAGAACGTGTTGATCCGGAACCCGGGCCACGGCTCCTCGGTGATCGCGGCGCCGCCGACGAACGGGCGCTGCTCCAGCACGACGACCTTCGCCCCCGCCTTCGCCAGGTACCCGGCGGCGACGAGACCGTTGTGGCCGCCGCCGACGATCGCTACGTCGAACTCCGCCATCGAGCGCCCCGGTCGGAACGGGAGGTCGGGACTTAATGGGTCGTAGCTCGGAGGAACTCCGGGAATGGGTTGGCTGGGCGGGGGAAGGCGCCCCCTCGTCCCAGCGTCGAAGCGTGCCGTCCTAGGCCGAAGCCCGTTCGGTCGTCGCCTCGGGGTCCGGCTTGACCTCCCCGGGGGTACCGAACGCCCGTCGGATCGCGGCGAGCCGCGCCCGGAGACCGATGCCCTTGCGGGGGGTCGGCACCCAGGCGACGCTCTCCAGGACCCAACGGTAGTCTTCGCCGGGGTATTCGCGAGCCGCGAACTCCCTAGCTCGGAACCCCGCGAGGAGCAAGTCGGAGCCCTGACGTGCGTGGACTATTTGCCAGGTCTCCATGTTCTCCCTCCTCGGTCATGGTCACCCAATCTTGCCCGGTCGAACTATAAAACGAGCCCTGTCGCGAGGAAAGCAAAAACTATAGAGAAAACGGAACACCGCCCCCAAGTCCCCCTCATATATCGTAACAGACGCCACTGTCGCTCCACTAGCTACAATCTCGAGTCTACCGATGGAGTTTGCGAAACCCATAGTCGACCGGACCGGACACTACCATCGGCCGCCCCGTGGGAACTGCCGCCTGGTCGGAAGGCCGGGCGGTCCGCCAAAGTCGCTCCCCTGGCCGGTCCCTGACGGTGCGGGTGAATTTCGGTTCACGTGGGAAGGATATTCACTGAGAATCGTGTGCGGGGGCAAGTGATGGTCGTGACCGAGAGAATCCGCCCCACCGCGCCGACGCGGCTTGCCGCGTCGATTTTGGGCCGGAAGTCGGTGTCGCTCGGACACGGGCTCGCTTAGGGACAACTGAGGTGGAAAAATGGCGTTCGCGGCATTCATCGACGACCTAGGCTTCGTAGTGGCCCTGATCCTCGCCGGCGCCGCGGTCATGACCTACGTCTCGATCCGATCGTTCTGGCACATTCTTCGGAACGACCCGACCCGAGTACGGGCGTCCATCAAGGCGTCGGCGGTTCCCGCCGGCATCATCGGCATGGCGGCGCTCGCGATCGGCATCTTCATCGAGTACACGTGGCCGTTCCTGCTATCGGACGGGCTCGGATCGTACAACATCTTCTTCGGTGACGTCATCTGTCTTTTCGCGATGGTCATGATCGTCTACTCGATCGTCGCGTACAACGGGCTCAAGCTGGAGTACGCGGGACTGTTCGCGTTCGTCGCGGGGGTCATCACCGCCTGGTACGGATACTGGGGGTACACGACGCTCGTCTCGCCCGGGGTCCTCGGACTCACGAAGGACCCGCTCGAGACCTTCCTACTGTATGGGGCGTACGCCGCGGCCGGGGTCTTCGCGCTCCCCGCCTCCTTGGTCGTGGATTGGTGGCTCGAGCACCCGGGACCCACCTTCCCGAAGCTCTCCGTCAGCATGAAGCCGATTTCGGAGGAGCCCGCCACGAGCCCGGCCGCGAGCGCCGAGTCCGAGAAGCCCCACTATCGCGTACCGTACTGGGTCTACCTGGCCACGGTCTGGTTCCCGCTCTTCATGTTCCTGGCCGCGGTCGCAGCCTGGTTCTACATCGGGGACATTCTCCCGGCGCACCTCACCAGCCCGCCGTGAGACAAGAAGTCACCCACGCCAACCCTTTCCCAGCAACCGAACGGTCTCCCTCCCTGGCAGGGCGATGCTCCCGGCGGGATTCGAACCCACGTCGGAGGGTTTCCTCGCCCTCCCGAAGGAGGTCTCGAAGGCCCTCTATCCTTGACCGGACTAGACTACGGGAGCACGACGGCCGGGAACCACTCTATCCCTTGAATGTTCCTCGCCGCGGGAGCGATCCCCCGGCTTAGCGACCCGCGGGTCCGGGCGAGTGCGTCGCGGCGGGGAATCGCCGGTCATCGGGACGGCGGCTCGTCGAGCACGGAGAGGGTGATCGCCTGTTCGGCGATGTCCGACGCGTAGCCTGCGATGCGACCGAGGCTATCGAGGACCACTCCCAGCGCGAGCAGTTCTTCCCCCCGTCGCCGCGCCGCTCGGCGAAGGAGGTCGTCGACCAAGCGCTGATGGCCGGCGCGGCCGTCGATCGCACCGTTGGCTTCGTCGAGGTCCCCGGTCGCGAGCGCCCGCACCGCGCGGTCGAGGAGGGAGACCGCGGAGGTCGACGCCACCCCGAGGGCCGCTCCGATCCCCGGTTCGAGCTCGTTTCGCCCGCACAACGGGGGAAACGTCCCCGCAATCCGAGCGTCGTGGTAACCGATCCGCTCGAGCGCCTTCGCCGTCAACGCGTGCGCCCAGACCCGGGGGAGCTCCGGCCGGTCCAGGCCGTCGGGCGAGGCGCCGGGCGTCAGGGAACACTTCGCGGCCATCCAGTAGAGTCGTTCGACATCGGGGCCCCGCTGGGCGACCTCGAGGGCGAGCCCCGCGTTGCGTTGCTGCAGGGCGCGCGTCGAATCCTCCAGCATGGTCCGGACGAGCCGGTGCATGCGGCGGAGGCACTTCTCGGGGCTCAGCTCGGACCCGCGCGAGAGGTCCTGGACGACGAGGGTCGTTTCGGACTCCTCGATCACCTCGGGGCCGACCACGTAACGGCAGAAGTCTCGGGCGGCCCGGCGGACCGCCGGTCCCTCGGCCGCGCCGAACCGGACCTCGACCTGCCCGAAGCCCGAGAGGTACGCCCCGATCAGCCGCCGCCGCAGGTGTTCCGACGGGACGTCGGGGCGCTGCTCGAACGTCTTCGCGCGAAGGGGAGGGCGCTCCTCCCGCGCGGCGCGGACCGAAACGGACCCGTCCGCCGCCGGGCCGACGAACAGCGTGTCGCCGGGTTGGAGGCCGGCGTCCCGTACCCACCGTTTGGGGAGCGAGACCAGGTACGTCGACCCCCCCGCCAGCTGCAGCTTGCGCCCCTCGACCATGGTGCCTGTCGCGCGACGAACTCGGGGCTGGTCCGGGCCGGATCCGCTGCCCTCCGGGGCGAGCGCCCGATGCGCCTCCACCTCCCTTCGGTCCGCGTCGGCCCGCCCGTCAGTGCGACGGGCCGGGCGGTCGGACGCCCGTGGTTGCCCGATGCGCGAGGGCGGGGAAGTACTCTGGTCGCCGCTCCCCGGTGATCGCGTAGATCGCCTTCTCGGCGATCTTGCAGGCGTTGTCGCCGACCCGTTCGAGGTGGCGGCCGGCGAGCAGATACCGACCCAGCCGTTCGGTGGGGGCTCCTCCCTTCTGGAGCAGTGCGAACACGCGCGCCTGCAACTGCTCGTGGAGGTCGTCCACGTCGTCGTCCAGTGCGAAGATCTTCTTCGCGAGCTCGGCGTCGTTCTGGACGAACGCCGCGATCGACCGCTCGACCATCGCCCGCGCCCGCTCGTCCATCTTGCGGAGGAGCTCCGCCGGCGTCGGGTCGGACGGCTCGGGGGAGGAGGTCAGGTTCTTCGCGAGGTCGTAGCCGAGCCGACCGACCCGGTCCACGCAGTTCGCGATCTTCAGGACGGCCCCGATGGTCCGAAGGTCCACGCCCTCGGGCTGGAGCGTGGCGATGAGCCGCATCGCCTCGGTCTCGATCGCGATGTCGAACCGATCGAGCGGCGAGTCCCGGGCCGAGACGCTCCGGGCGAGCGCCTCGTCGCCCGTCAGGAGCGCGCGCGCCCCGTCCGCGACCATTCCCACCGCGAGCTCGCTCATCGCGGCGACATGGCCTTTGAGGGCCTCGATCGGGTCGTCCGGCACCGGCGCCTTCGGGGGCTCGGGGGTCGCGTTCATGAGAACCGTCCGGTGATGAACTCTGCCGTGAGCGGGTTGCGCGGCCGCTCCAGCACTTCCGCGGTCGGGCCGACCTCGATGAGGTGTCCCTGGTGAAGGACGGCGATGCGGTCGGAAACCCGCGCCGCCTGGCTCACGTTGTGCGTGACGAGGACGACCACGTAGTCCTCCTTGAGTCGCTGCATCGTCGCCTCGACCCGCTGCGTCGCCGCCGGATCGAGCGCGGAGGTCGGCTCGTCCATGAGGAGCACCCGGGGCTGGGTCACGAGTGCCCGGGCGATGCAGAGGCGCTGCTGCTGCCCCCCCGAGAGCGAGAGCGCGGGCCGGTCGAGGTCGTCCTTGACCTCCTCCCAGAGGCCGGAGCGTCGGAGCGCCTCCTCCACGTTCTTCTCGATCACCGAGATCTCTTCCCCCACGAGCCGCAGCCCGAACGCGGCGTTCTCGAAGATCGACGTCGGGAAGACGGTCGGCCGTTGGAAGACCATCCCGATGCGGCGACGGACCATCACCGGGTTGACGTGCGGGTCGTAGATGTTCTGTCCGAGGTAGAGGATGGCACCGTCGATCGTGAGCCCGGGTGTCAGCTCGACCATCCGGTTCAGGCTACGGACGAACGTCGTCTTCCCGCATCCGGACGGCCCGACGACGGCGGTCAGGCTGGAGGACTCGAAGTCGAGCGAGACGTCGTCGAGGATCTTCTTCTGCTTCGCGCGCACCGTGAGGTGCTGGACCGACACCACGACGGTGCCCCCGTTCTCGTCCGCGATCACTGGTAGAGTCCCTCCAACCGCTTCTGGTACCGAGCGGAGATCACGCGCACGAGGATGTTGAGGGCCACCACGACGACCAGCAGGATCAGCGCGGCTTGGAACGCGAGCGCCAGGGACGGAGAACCCGCGGGTTGCGAGAAGTTCTCCCAGATCGTTCCCGTGAGGAACGTGACGGGCGAGTAGATCGTCGGCGGGAAGATCACCGACTGGGTGGTGGTCAGCACGATCGGGGCCGTCTCGCCGACGCCGATCGCGAGCGCGAGGAAGACGCCGTTCAGGATCTGGGGGAAGGCGATCGGGGCCGCGACCCGGAGCACGTACTGGTACGGGCGCGCCCCCGACCCGTAGGCCGCCTCCCGGATCGGCCGCGGGATCGAGGAGTAAGCAAGGTCGGCGATGCGGAACACGTAGGGCGTCATGAAGAACGCGAGGGTCACCGAACCCGCTACGAACGAGAGCCCCCAGCCGAACGTGATCACGAGCAGGAAATAGCCGAAGTACCCGAGGACGACGGACGGAGTGCCGACCAGCATGTTCGCCGTCATTCGGACCCAACCGGCGGCCCGTTCGGGCAGGAACTCGGCCGTCGCCACGCCGCCGAACAGGCCGAGCAGGACCGCGAGGGAGGTCGCGAAGAGCATGATCGCGGCGGTGCTGAGGATCGGAACGCCGAGCGCGTCCGGGTCGTAGGGATTCGTGCTCGTGAGCACGGTCCACGTGAGGGTCGGCAGCGCCTGGGACGCGATGTAGTACACGAGGTCGAGGATCGGGATGATCGCGACCAGGAAGAGCAACGGCAGGACCCAACCGATGACCTTGTCGAATCCGAGCCGCCACCGCGTGCGGAACGACCGGTCGAAGAGGAGGTCCTGGGCGGTGTCCGTTCCCAGGCCGGCCGTCGCGCTCGCCATCGGTCCTCACAACCCCGCTACTTCGTAAGTGACGATCCGCGCGACGAGTCGCCGACCGATGATGTTGACCGCGAGCGAGATCACGAGAAGGACCAGCGCCATCTCCGACAGCGCCGCCAGGTACTGCGAGTTGCCGAACGCCGAGTCGAGGAGGAGGAACATCTCCGAGGCCATCGTGGCCGTCGAGCCGTAGACGTTGATCGGGTACGTCGCCACGACGTTGAGCACCATCGCGATCGCGACCGTCTCCCCGAACGCACGGCCAAACCCGAGGAACGCGGCGCTCAGGATCCCTCGGCTGCCGTACGGGATCGCGACGTGCCGCATCGTCTCCCACCGGGTCGCCCCGAGTCCCAGTCCCGCCTCCCACAGGTCCCGCGGCACGCTGCGCAAGGCGTCCCGGATGAGCAGGGTGGTGATCGGGAGCGCCATCAGGGTGAGGATGAAGATGCCCACCGGAAGGCCCAGGCCGTCCGCCCGGGGCGCGACCCCCCCAAAGCCCGGGATGAACCCGAGATGGTTGTAGAGCGCGGGGTTGATCACGGTCCCGAAGAACGGGGCGACCAAGAGGTAGCCCCAGATGCCGTAGACGATGCTCGGTATCCCGGCGAGAAGGTCCACGAACGGGTCGAGGAAACGGGTGATCCACCCCGGAAGATAGGTGGTGGAGGCGATCGCGATGCCGAGCCCGATGGCCATCGCGAAGAAGAGGGCAGGGAGGGCGGTCAAGAGCGACCCCGTGACGAAGATCGCGATCCCCCAGTGGTCGGGGGGATTCCAGTTGCTGCCCCAGAAATCTAGGCCGAAGTTGGTGAGCTTGCTCGAGATGAGGAGCTCGACGACAATCCCGAGGAGGAGCGCCGCCGGAATGAGCGCGGGAACGAACGGAACGATCCGGCCGGCGACCGTGCCGGCCGATCGGTGACGGTGCGGGGTCGTTGCTGCGCTCATGTTCGGGGAAGAAGGGAGGGAAGGGGTTCCCGGTCCGCGGACGCTACCGGGGCCGAGGGGTCACGCACGATGCTCCCGGAACTTCTCCCGCCTCAGCTGATGCCGGAGACGCTCGCGAGCTCCACGTTGTCGTACCCGATAACCTCGGGGGTCAGCGGCACGAAGTTCACCCCGTCGATCCAGGCCGAGGAGGCACCCGCGGAGTTGTAGTTCCCGTACGAGAGGGCCCAGTGCATGAACGCGACCGTCGCCGCGAGCGCCGCCGCCGTCACGACCGTGCCGCCGGGCACCGTCTTGATCAGGGCGTACTCGAGGTTGACGATCGGGTAGGCCAGGACTCCCGCGGCCGCGTTGGTTCCGCCGCCGCCGTGGACCAGCGTCGTCGCGCCCGCGTAGCTGCCGCCGAGGATCAGGCTGACCGCGAGCCCGTAGGTCGCGAAGTCGAGGCGGGTCAGACCGAGGTTCGCGTCGTTCGAGACCGTGGCAGTAGTGGGCAGGATGTAGTCGCTGGCCGTCGCCGCGTAGGTCCCGTTCGCGAGGGTCGCGTTGTTGCCGACCGCCGCGTACTGGAGGCCCGCCGCCGCCGCGCTCGCTTCGTAGCTGATCCCGATGTAGGCGATCGAGCCGACCTGGCCCTTCGCCGTCGATACCATGCCCGAGTTCCCGTTGCCCGTCAGCACGTTCGCGCCGCTGAAGCCCGTCAGTCCGCTGGTGGACACGGGATAGGGGAACGAGGCCAGCGACATGTAGCAGAGCGACGTGAACAGGAACGTGTCCCCGCTCGAGTCGGACCGCTTCACCGGGTAGATCGTCTGGGCCGACATCGCGCTGAGCTCGCTCGCGACCGAGGCCGGCTGCGCCGCGAGGATCTCCGGGTTGTCCCAGGTCGTGATCACGCCGCTGTAGATCTCCGCGAGGATGCTCCCGTTCAGGTTCAGGTGGACCCCGTTGAGCGGCGCCGGGAGGTTGTAGTAGATCAGCTGGGCCGAGATGGCCACGGGGAAGTTGATCAGATTGGTCGTGCTCGCGTTCGTGAGGTACCCGTCCGAGGCGCCAATATTAACGAGGCCCAGTTCGGCGCTGCTTTGGCCCGTGCCACTGCCGGTCGACGCCGCGCTAAGGACGACGTTCGAGGCCGTGTAGTTGGGGAACCAGTAGTTCTTGAAGAGCGGGTAGAGCAGGCTCGACCCCGTCTCCGTCAAGTTGATCGTGTTGTTGTTCGTCGACGAGGTCGTGGACTTTCCGAGGAAGTACCCCCCGGCGATCCCCACGATCAAGAGGACGATCGCAATCGCGACCGCAACACCCACGGACATGCCGCCGGAGCGGCGCTTCATGGGTGCCGAGAGCTGTTCGGTCTGTGGCGTCCCTGCCGTATTCTGTGCACTCATTTCTTTTTCACCAGGTCCGTCAATCGACGCGGCTCCCGGTCCCACTGCGCCGTCCCGGGCCGCGGGCCAGAGCCGCCATCAGGTCGGAGCACCGCGGCGAAGCATATATAGAAAATCACTTTAGAATGTATATTTCACAATAGTTCGATATATGCTACATCATCTCAACCCCACGTCCCCGCGCGGAACAAGGGGGGTCCCGAGGCGTCTTACGGCCGCGGCATCCTGCGTCGAACTACGACGCGCTGGCTCGTGCGGTTCGGGTACGACGGGGCGGCGTTTCACGGCTGGGCTCGTCAGCCGGGCGCCCGCACCGTGGAAGGGGAGATCCGCCGGGGGTTGGTCCGACTGGCCATCGCCGGCTCCGCCTCCTCCCGGCTCGAGGTGGCGAGCCGGACCGACCGCGCGGTCAGTGCGCGATCGAACGCCCTGACCCTGGTCAGTCGGCTCGCCGGTCCGGAGCTGCTACGGCGTCTCAACGCGATTGACCCCGACCTCTACTTCACCGCGGCGGCCACGGTACCGTCGGATTTCCGCGTTCGTCGCGCGATCCGGCGTTCGTACCGCTACTTCGACCCGTTCCCCGTCAAGGACCCGCCGCGGCGGGCCGAGGCGGCCGCGCTGTTCCGAGGGGAGATCGACGTACGTTCGTTCGGCCGCGGGGTACCCGGCGCCGTCCCGTCGTGGCGCCCGATCGAATCGGTAACCCCGAATCCCGTGGCGGGTGGGTCGACGATCGAGGTACGCGCGCCGGCGTTCGTGTGGGGGATGGTCCGCAAGATCGTCGGGGCCCTGCGGGAGGTCGACGCGGGACGCCTTTCGGTCGTTCGTCTGCGCGCCGCGCTCTCCGGCCGTGCCCGCCTCACCCTGCCGATGGCCGAGCCCGAGCCCCTGATCCTGTGGGAGGTCGAGCACGGAGTCCCCTGGGAGTTCCTCCGGACCGACGCTTCCCGGGCGCAGCGGGCGCACGCCCGGGCGCGTCGTGCGGAGTGGTGGGTCCGCGGACGCCTTCTCGAGTCGCTCGCGGAGACCGAAGACCCCGGGACCGGGACGAGCTAAGGGAGCGCCGTGCCGGCGGCGGGCGTGGGTTCGGCGAGGCGCAGCTGCCACTCGTGCCACGCCCCGACGCTCCGCCCGATCAGGAAGCCCGTGGAGAGGCCCCACAGGGCGTCGACGACCGCGAACAGCAACAGCGAGAGCGAGGAGAGGCCCGCGATCGAGGCCGCGGTCGGGAACTCGAACGGGGAGACGCCGAGGAGCGCGGTCTCGATCCCGACCCGAATCAGGAACAGCACGACGTAGACGATGGGAAGGAACGGGTTCAGCCGGTAGCTCCAGTCCGTCTGCCCGGGCGCCCGGTAGAGTTCGACGTGGCGGCGCGTGTACTGGTAGGCGAGCACGACCCCCGCGACCAGCAGCAACGCGTCCACCGCGAGCGAGACGTAGGTCAGCGGCGCGATGCTCGAGGTAGCGCCAACGAACGACACCGACGCGAGCTCGCCGGCGTAGATCAGCACGTAGAACGCCGGCAGGACCACGAGCCGGGCCGTGCTCAGCCGAACGCCCTGCGTCAGGCGGTACGACCGCCGCAGCACGAACAGCGCGAAGAGGGCCACGAACAGGTAGCCGATGAGGGCGCCCTGCGAGAGCGAGGCGGGCATGACATTCCGCGACCGGGCGCTCTGCGTCGAGCGGATATAAACTGAGTCGCCGGGGGCCGCGCTATCCGACCCGCTCCCACCGTTCCAGCTTCTGAACCGTGCCGAGGGTCGAGCCGCGTTGGATCTCCTCGCGGACCCGGTTCTCGTGCTCGAGCACGTCGAGCGCGCGGTTCGCGATCTCCTGCGCGCGCTCGCGCGGGACGACGACGACCCCCGAGAGGTCCCCCACGATCCAGTCGCCGGGGCGCACGCGCTGGCCGCCGACCACGACCTCCACCCCGATCTCTCCGTGCCCCTTCGGCTCGCCGGCGTCCGGGCTCACGTTCCGGCTGAAGACCGGGAAGCCGAGATCGAGGATTGCGTCGATGTCCCGCGCGGCGCCGTCGATCACGACCCCGGCAAGGCCGCGACCGTGGGCGCTCCAGCTGGCGAGCTCCCCCCACATCCCGGTGACGCCGCCGCCCGCGTCGATCACCAGTACGTCCCCCGGACCGGCGCGGTCGATCGCCTCGACCGGCTTCGCCCAGTCTCCGTCGCGAGTGACGACCGTGACGGCCGGGCCGACCATCTTCACGGTCCGGTCCTTGAGATGCGGAACGACCCCGTGCATCGCGCCCTTGCGCTGCAGCGCGTCCGTGACGTTCGGGCTCGAGACTCGGAGGAACGCCGCCCGGACCTCCTCGCCGCCGTACCGCCGGAAGTGCTCCGACGCGATCGGCTGCTGCGTCGCCATCGCTTCGCGGATCCGACGCGTCGCGTCGGCGATCTGCGCGCTCTTGGTGATCGCGCCGCCCACGATCAGGATCTGCGCCCCCGCGCGAACGGCGCCCGCGACCGTCTCCGAGTTCAGCCCCCCGGCGACCGCCACCGGGATCGGGGAGGCCTTCGTCAGCTCGGCCAGGACCGCGAACGGCGTCTTCGCCTGCATCTGCATGTCGATGCCGATGTGCCAGCAGACCGCCGCCGCGCCCAGCTCGGCGGCCCGTTTCGCGCGGGCGAGCGGGTCCGCGACGCCGAGCAGGTCGACGACGATCTCCGCGCCGTAGAGTTCCCCGCCGCGCACTCCGTCCGCGATCGTGTCGTCGTCGGCGGCCCCGAGGATCGTCACGAGGTCGGCGCCCGCCTTGGCGGCGATCTCGACCTCGAAGGCGCCGGTATCCATGACCTTCATGTCGGCGACGATCCGTTGCGACGGGAACGCCTTCTTCAGCTCGCGCACCGCGTCGAGCCCTTCGCTCTTGATCAGGGGGGTGCCGGCCTCGACCCAGTCGGCCCCGCCCTCGACCGCTTCCCGCGCGGCGGCCAGGGCGCGCGAGAGGTTCTCGAAGTCGAGAGCGACCTGAAGTACGGGCCGCTCCAGTCGCATGCCTGTTGGGAGCAGGCGGCCCGTAATAATCTCGCCACCCCGTGGTCCTCTCGGTGTCGCCGTCGAGCGAGGGCCCGGTCCGTCTCTGGCGGGGCGACGCGCGGCGCCTAGACGGCGTCGCGGACGGGTCGATCCATCTCGTCGTCACGTCGCCGCCGTATCCGATGATCCCCCAGTGGGATGCGCTCTTCCACCGGCTCGGCGCGACCGACTACTCCGGCATGCTGCGGGTCCTCGAGGACGCGTGGGCCGAGTGCCACCGGGTCCTCGTCCCGGGCGGGATCCTGGCCGTCAACATCGGGGACGCGTTGCGGACGATCGACGGGGAGTTCCGGCTGTGGCCGAACCACGCGCACACCCTCGCGGCGGGCGAACGGCTCGGCTTCCGGCCGCTGCCGTACATCCTCTGGAAGAAACCGACCAACAAGCCGAACGCGTTCCTCGGCTCCGGGTTCGTCCCCCCCAACGCCTACGTCACGCTCGACTGCGAGTACGTCCTCCTGTTCCGGAAGGGACGGATCCGTCGCCTGCCGCCCCACGACCCGGCCCGGGCCGCGAGCCGGTACTCCCGGGAGCAGCGCGACCGCTGGTTCAGCCAGATCTGGACCGATATCCGTGGCGTGAACCAGACGTCGGAGCGCGGACGGAGCGCCGCGTTCCCGCCCGCCCTCCCGGAGCGGCTGATCCGGATGTTCTCGCTCGTCGGGGAAACGGTGCTCGACCCGTTCGCGGGCACCGGGACCACGCTCGCGGCGGCCGTGCGCGCCGGCCGGCGGGCGGTCGGGGTCGAGTGGGACCGCGGGGCGTACCGGGCCCTCGTCCGGCGGAACGCCGCCGGTTGGAACGTCACTCGGCCGGGGGCAGCGCGGGCCGGGCGCGGTGGGCGACCTCGTCGTCCACGGCCTGCTTCAGGTACTGGAGCGCGGACGGACTGAGACGGTCCAGGTGCAGCAGGAGATAGTGCAGGTAGAGCCGCTCGGGCCGGTGCGACGGCCCGGGAAGACGGGGCGGGTCCCCCGGTCCCCCCTCGCTCTCGGTCCGGTGCCGCTCCAACGTCTCCAGATGGTGCTCGTGCTCGCTCCCGTGGTAGGAGCGCCCGACCGGGCCGACCAGCGGGGGGTAGACGTGCCCGACCGGGTCGTACGGAGCGGTCTCGGGAGGGACGCGACGCGGGGGCGAGGCCCAGGGCGGCCGGTCGGTCGACGGGGCCGCGAGCTTGCCCTCGAGGTACGGATGGACCGGCCGCGCGGGGTCCTGCAGCTCTCCGATCGGGCGACCCGCCACGTCCTCCACGATCGACTTCAGGTTCCAGCTCGCCTTCCGGCGCGGAGGACCGGCGGACGTCGCTTCCGCATCCACGGCCGGGGCTCCGTTTGGCTCCTCATAAAACCCGCTCTGGAGTCGCACCCGGGCGGGCCTCCCGGGCGCCGAGCGCGTTCGTGAGGAACTCGTACTCGGGCGAGGCGGCGACGACGGCGAGCGGAAGATGCAGCTCGCCGATCCTCCAGAGCGACTCGGAGTAGCCGACCTCGCGCGGCAGGCGGGCCTTCGGCAGCCACTCGGCCTCGGCGGGGGTCAGACCGAAGAAGGCGCGGGCGGCATCCGACACCTCGGGCAGGCGGAGGAAGCCGGTCGCGTAGAGGTTGCGCAACGTCGCGCGCCCCTCCGGGGTCGCGAGGAAGTCCTCGGGGCTCTGGCTCAGCAGGAGCAGCCCGGCGTCGAAGTGACGGACGTGCCGGACGACCCGGTCGAGGAACTCCGCGGTGGCGGGACTGCGCACGAGCAGATGGGCCTCGTCGACCAGGAGGAGCTTGCGGCCGGGCCGATCCCGCAGTCGGCCGTACGCCCAGTCCAGCAGGTAGGAGAGGTGGAACGCGAGGTGGTCGTCCGGCACCCCGCGGAAGTCCACCGAGACCGGGCCGGGGCCGGGGTCGATCGTGGACGGGCCGTTCACGCTCTGCAAGGAGCCCGTCCGAAACACCTCGAGCAGCGTCGGGAGCCGGCCGGGCGCTCCGCTCGCCCGCCCGACCTCGGTGACCAGGTCGTCCAGCGTCGGAACGGCCGGGCCCCGTTCGTAGAGGGTCGTCACCGCGCGGTCGAGCACCGCCGCCTCCTCGTCTTCGAGGCTCGGGAACAGCGCCCGCAGCATCGCCGCGACCCGCGCCGCCTTCTCGCGTCGGTCGCCCCCCGTGGTGACCGGATCGAGCGGGTTCAGGTGCGCGCGGTGTCCTTCGCCGATCTCGATCACCGAGCCGCCGAGCGCACGGACGAGGCCGGAAAACTCCCCCAGTGGGTCAAGGATCGTCACCTCGGGCGGCGGCCGCATCCACCGGGACCGCAGGGCGAGGAGCGCGGCCGCGAACGTCTTGCCGGCGCCGGTCGTGCCGAAGATCCCCCACGAGTAGCTCGCGTGCTCCCACCGGTTCAGGAAGACGGGACTGGCGTCGGACAGCGCCAGCCCCACCAGCACGCCGCCGGGTTCGAGGACGCTCTCGTCGACGAACGGGTAGAGCGCCGCCACGCCGTCGGTCGGGAGCATTTGCCAGAACCCGGCCGGCCGGCTGTCCGCCCCGGAAAGACCGGGCGGGTCGAGCGCCGAGCGGACCTCGTAGCGGGGGACGCGGGTGCGGAACCCCACGGCCGCGAGACGCTCGGCGAGACGGGTACGGACCGCCTCCGCGCGGGGGCGCGACGAGCCGAGCGCGACCAGGCGGATCCCGACCTTCCAGAGTTCCTGGGTCCGGCGGGCGATGGCCCGCCCGAACTCCTCCGCGGTGGCGCGCTCGACCTCGAGTTCGGAGGTCCGCCCGCCGCTCCCGCCCGCCGAGAGCTCGGCCTCCGCGACCGCCCGGGCCCCGTGCAGCACCTCGAGGGCTCGGGCCGGTGCCAGGCGGTGCAGCTCGACCGCGAGCTCCACGGGCTCGGTCGTCGGCAGGACGCGACCGAGGAACCCGAACGGGACCTCGGGGGGGAACTGACGGACGAGGAGCGGCGCCCGGTACCGGCGGCCGACCCGTAGCCAGGTGGGCGCCTCTTCTGGGTCGTGGGAGGGGCGGGCGATCATGCGGACCCCGGCGCCCACCGCACCGGTACCGGCCCCGAACGTCGCTCGAGCCACCAGAGCGGCAGCCAGGAGAGCCCGAGCAGGAGCCCCCGCGCGACCGCGAGCGGAGGGGGGAGGAGGAAGAACCCGGCCGCCCCCAGGAGGACGCAGACGCCCCCGGCGAACCGGCCCGCCCCCGCCCGGGCGGGACCGCCGGCCCGGTCTCGAGCCCGACCGGCCGCCCAGCCGGCCGCGGCGAGGGCCGCGAGGGCGGCGGCGAGCGCGTCCAGATAGGGGGCCACGATCCCGAGGGCGCCGGCGATGATCGCCAGGGCGACCGCTACCCGGAACGTGTCGAATTCGACCGGCAGCGGGCCCGGGAGTCGCCGTCGTTTCGGCGGGTTCGAAGTCATGTCCAGCCCCATCGCTGCGCGGCGT
>Ga0335075_10006275_pt1 | contig 18359 bp, 14 predicted proteins | sample Lox_Sample_24_FD_206723 | JGI IMG/M metagenome (GOLD analysis project Ga0335075, IMG submission 206723) | Soil microbial communities from Loxahatchee National Wildlife Refuge, Florida, United States - Lox_Sample_2.4 | ecosystem: Environmental > Terrestrial > Soil > Wetlands | place: USA... | reverse complement strand
AAATCGCGTTACCGGACAATAAACTCGGTATGGGACCAAGAATGACGCCTGAGGGAGATAGCCTCGGAGACTCGCCCAACCCTCGATTTTTCTCGGAGGCGGAAGTGCGCAGCCTCCTGCCCATGCCCGATCTGATCGAGGCCATGCAGCAGGCGCTCGTGGAATTTTCGGCGCGAAGGGTGGAGCAGCCGGTACGCACGGTGTTCGCGTTCGGAGCGGAGCATTCGCTGTTTGGGCTGATGCCTTCGTATGTGCCGTCCCTGCCCGCGCTCGGCGCGAAGTTGGTGACGGTGTGCCCCGGGAATGCGGGGCGCGGTATCGATACTCACCAGGCGCTGATTGCAATGCTTGATCCACGGACCGGAGTCGTAATGGCAATTCTCGACGGGCGTTACATTACGGAGGCGCGCACGGCTGCGGTTTCGGCAGTTTCCGCACGACTGCTGGCGCGCGAGGATGCTCGCGTCCTGGGCATCTTAGGTTCGGGCGTGCAGGCCCGCAGTCACCTGGAAGCGCTGCAATTGGTCCGGCAATTTCGCGAAGTTCGAGTGTGGAGCCCCACGATTGAACGCGTGCGCCGGTTTGCGGCCGAAACGGGCGCACGCGCCATGGAAAATGCCGAAGCGGTTGTGCGCGGTGCGGATGTAGTGGTCGCGGCGACAGCATCTTCCACGCCAGTAGTTCAAAGTGAGTGGGTTGCCGAGGGCACGCATGTGATCGCTGTTGGATCCTGCCTACCCACGCAGCGGGAGCTCGATCCCGCTCTGGTGGCGCGGTCCCGGTTAATCGTAGATTCCCGAGCCGCTGCGCTCAAGGAAGCGGGCGACGTAGTGATGGGAATCGCCGAGGGGCATTGGACTGCCGAACATATCGCGGCGGAACTTGGCGAACTTCCGGGCCGGCGCAGTGCCGATGATCGTGAAATCACGATATTCAAATCGCTGGGCTTGGCGGTGGAGGATCTGTTTGCGGCGCACCTGGTATTGCGCCGCGCCGGCTGTATTTAACTACTCGGCATCAGGAGTCCTTCGGCATCTTGATTCCCTCGCCCTGTGCAGGTACAGTTTTAACGGTAGGGCGTGCGCGCTTACGGAGGGGTCTGTGTCCAGCCAATTTAAAACCTATCTCAAGTTCGGCTCGGCAACGGTGGTAATTCTGCTGTTGCTCGGATACCTTGCCTACACGGGCGTGCAGGACAGCAAGAGCTACTACGTTACCATCAGCGAGCTGCATAAGATGGGCGACGGCGCTTACGCCAAGCGGCTGCGCGTGGCAGGAAATGTGCAGCCCGGCTCGATCAAGCGAGTCGGCACGCACGTGCAATTTGTCTTGATGGAGCAGAATCAGTTGCTCTCTGTCGATTACACCGGAACGGAAGCGCCTCCCGATACTTTCAAGGACGACTCCCAGGCGCTTGCCGATGGCAGCTTTGGCCACGACGGTGTTTTTCACGCCAAAGCGTTGCAGGCAAAATGCGCGTCCAAGTACGCGCCGCAACAGCCGGGAAGTCCCGCCAACGGCACTCAGGCTACAGATCCTGGCAAAAGCATGACCCAAATGCAAAAAGCGCCAGCTCTGAACCAACAGAACTAAACTTCCGACTGTGTTTCTGCTTCAAGCCATCGTAAGCGAATATTAAATCTTTTCCACAGGATCGCAATTCGGTTGACTTGGAACCCTCCGCACCGCTAGGGTAGCGCGGGTCTCTTTTCTGGGATCCGACCCCCGGTGCAATCCCCAAGATCGAAAAATCAACCTTGAGAGGTGTCCATGCTTTCGTTCGCATGTTCTCGTATTGCTCCGTCCAGATCGGAAAAGATAATCACCTTCACCCTTGTTCGTGCTTTCGCTTTCTTCTTCGTCGCCTGTATCTCGCTCGCGGCCTTCAGTGGGCAAGCCGCCGCAGCCAGTAAAGTTGCAGTTGGATTATGCTCCGCTCCCGGAACGCACTACACCACCATCCAAACCGCGGTTAGCGCCGTCGAGTTATTGCCCGCTCCCCGTACAGTCAGCGTTTGCCCTGGGACCTATGCCGAGCAAGTCACGATTACAGGTTCTCTGACGATCGAGGGGATCGCGGCAGGGACCACCGACAACGCGGTGATCGTGCCCCCTTCCGGCGGCCTGGTGCAGAATGGCGTCGATATTTTCGGTAATCCCGTGGCGGCTCAAGTCTTCGTTGCCAGCACGAATGGCAACGTAACGGTGGAACATCTTACAGTGGACGGCACCGGAAACGACATGGCCGGTTGTGTAACCACTACCCTCGAAGGCATTTACTTTCAAAATACTTCCGGCTCGATCACCGCAAACACCGTGAGAAATCAATATCAGACTGATTATGCGGATTATGGCGGCTGCCAGAACGGACTTGCCATCAATGTCGAAAGCACCAGTTCTTCAAGCGCCGTTACCGTCGCCAATAATTCGGTGCGAAGTTATCAGAAGAACGGAATCACCGCTACGGGAACTGCAACTGGCCCAGGTTCGGTCGGCCCGGCAGTTACCATCAACGCCAACTACATTGTGGGCTTGGGAGCGACCGCGATGAATTGGCAGGGAGTTTTTCTGGGCGAGCAAACCGCCGCAGAGAACGGCGTTCAAATGGGGTTCGGCGCTACCGGAGCAATCACCGGCAATGTCGTCAACGACAACATTTGGGGAGACGACACCAGTTCCGATACCGGGGATGCAGCCAGCGGCATCCTGATTTACGCCTCCCATGGAATCACCGTGACCGGGAATGAAGTGGGCAGCGCGCAGTTCGGAATCGTTGCCGTCACTGATCCGACGTATGGCCCGGCCGATAGCAACGATGTCGCGAATAACAAGGTGGCCGGAACCGAAATCTTCGACGCCATCGATATGTGCAGCAGTTCGAACACCGTACATTTAAATACGATCTACGGCAGCAGCGAATCGGGAGTTCACGTCGACGACACTTGTGGCTCCGGCAACAACAATACAGTGTCGAATAACACTATCAACGAAGCTTGCGCCGGAATCCTTCAGGGCACCGGCACCGGCAACACCTACACCTCGAACATTTTCTACAACGTGACCAATACCATGATCGGGGGCGATACCTGTTCGGCAGCGCCACAGGCAGGCGTAAAGATGGCGGGATCGAAAAAAGCGCAGTTGCGGCCCGCTCCTTACAAGCCCGCCCACAAGTAATTTTCGCGATTAAATTCCAGTGAAGGTGCAAGCGCTAAGTTGGCTTGCACCTTCAACCGTTATTTCCGATTCCCCGAACCGGCACGCTACGCACTTTTCTTACGCCTTGCAAATCCACCGAAAAATGCATAGATTCGCTATCGCGGACCATTTGGCTATCCCGATGACCTCTGCGACTCGTGATTGAAGCTAACATCTCGCCCGGCGCCCCTCTCGTTTCGGTCAGCAATCTCGTCAAGCAGTTTGGACGCTTCGCCGCATTACGCGGGGTGACCGCCGAATTTGATTCGGGTCAATTCCACGTAATACTTGGTGACAACGGTGCCGGAAAGACGACCCTGCTGCGAGTGTTGGCCGGGTTAGCCAATCCCACTCGCGGCGAAGTTTCCATCCTCAACAAAAATCCGCGCGAGGCCTGCCGCGAGATTGGCTATATGGCCCATCCATCTCTGCTTTATGACGAGATGAGCGGCATGGAGAACCTGCGCTACTTCGCCCGTCTATACGACATTTCGGGCGATGAGCGATGCCGTGAAGTGATTCGCGCGGTAAGGCTCGATCCCGAGTTGTCGCGGCCCGTGGGCCAGTATTCTCAAGGCATGCGGCAGCGGATGTCGCTGGCCCGCGCCATTCTGCACGACCCGAAAATCCTTTTGCTCGACGAACCCTTTTCCAATGTCGATGTCCATTCCGCGCGGGATATGGTTGGCCTGCTCAAGGGAATGCGCGATGCTGGGAAGACAATTTTTGTAGTCACGCACCAGTCCGCATTGCTCGAAGGCGTCGCCGATGAATTCATCTGGATGCAGGCCGGGCAAATTTTGGATCGCACTCGCGATCTGTCGCCTCTGGCGCGGGCGGAGCAGCCGTGAATTCTTTTTGGTCGATCACGCTGGCCACGCTGGCCAAAGACATCCGCCTGGAGTGGCGCTCGAAAGACGCCCTCAATGCCATGCTGTTTTTTTCGTTGCTGGTGGTCGTTATTTTTGTTTTTTCTTTCGATCCGCTGGCGGAAGAATCGCGGCACATCGTCGGCGGCCTCGTCTGGGTGGCCTTCCTGTTTGCCGCGGTCGTGGCGCTCAACCAAACCTGGGCGCGCGAATTGCGCAATCAGGTGCTGGACGCGTACCGCGTCTCTCCAGCGCCAGCGACCGGATTATTCATCGCCAAGGCTCTGGGCAATTTTATTCTCGTCAGCCTGCTGGAAGCGCTGATGGCGCCCCTGTTCGTAATCTTCTATAACCTGCACGTCCTCGGCCCGGCGTGGCAGTTGATTCCGGTAGCGCTTCTGGGAACCTGGGCTCTAGTGGTGAACGGAACCTTTTTCGCAGCCATGTCGATTCGCACCCGCAGCCGCGAGCTCATGCTGCCTTTGCTTCTGTTTCCGGTTTCGATTCCTGCTGTGATTGCAATGGTTGCCGCCACCACCAGCATCCTCACCGGTGACGCCTCCGCTCACTTTTACATCGTGTTGCTTCTCACCTACGATGTGGTGTTTACTACTGCTTGTCTGGGCTTGTTTGGAACGGTGTTGCAGGCGGAATGAAAAAAGCTTTCCCCATCCTTGCGGTTCTCACGGCGACGTTCCTCGGATACGCTTTTTATCTGGCGATGTTTGTCGCGCCCACCGATGCGCTTCAAGGTGACGTTTACCGCATTATTTACTATCACGTTCCCTCCGCATGGACGGCGTTTCTTCTGTTCTTTATCAACTTTATTGCCTCGATACAGTTTTTGGCGAACGCGAAGCCGTCGACCGCGCGGGCGGCAAAATGGATCGTAATCGTCATTGGGATTCTGGGCTTCGTTGCGCCTTTCATCCCCCAAGTCAAGCAATCGCTGCCCACGGGTATGTATCCCAGTTCGGTCGCGACCACAGCTGTGATCATCGTGGGAGTTTATTTCCTGGTTGGAAAATATTTTCCCGGCCAGAATCTTGATATCCTCGCGCTGACCGCAGCCGAAGTCGGCGTCGTTTTCTGCACCATCGTTTTAATCACTGGGCCGATTTGGGCGCGGCCCGTGTGGGGTATCTGGTGGGCTCCCGGGGATATTCGCCTGACTTCCACGCTGGTGTTGTGGTTGATTTACGTAAGCTATCTGGTGATGCGCCGTTTTTCCGATAGCGCCCAGACCCAAAAGCTGGCTGCGGTGCTAGCGGTCTTCGGAGCGCTGGACGTTCCGCTGGTTTATTTTTCCATCTGGTTCTTCCGCACCCAGCATCCTCAGCCGGTGATCGGGGGCGGCGGTTCGATCGATCCTCGTATGCTGCACGTGCTGCTGCTCAGTTGGATGGCGTTTCTTTGCTTTGCATTCCTGATCTGCTGGACCCGCTTCCGTCTGGAAAAGCTCCGTCGCGAAGTCGAGGAAGCGGAGGCGCTCGAATCCCTGCTCGAGTCCGGTGGCGCAGCCGAGTCGTCGGCGCGAGCCAAAATTCCGCTCAGCCGGGGGCCGCGATGAATTCCGCCAAGTTTCTGTACGCCGCTTACATTGCCACCTGGGTGATTCACGCCTGCTACATCGGCACCTTGATCGCGCGCTACAACCGTTTGCGGCAGAGAATGAAGGATTTGAAAAAGTAGGAACGGTCTTCGGCGAAGGCAGCCTTCAGTTCGTCTCTTTCCACTCCCGCTGCAACGCACTCAGGAAATCCCCGTTGCCGTTGGTGCGGAGGAACTCGTATTCCTCGATCACGGCAGCGGTTCCAATCCGTTGCGAGGGCAGCGGAGATTCCACTCGAATCACCCGCGCCGTAAAGCGCACGCGCACGGCATCGGTCAATGTAATATGGGGTGGAAAAGTGAGGGTCACCTCGCAGCGGGTTCCCGCCGGAACCGGGCGGTCCAGATAAAAGAAAACTCCACGCGCGCTGACGTTCTGCGTCTCGGTATGGATTTCGCTTCCACGGCTCTCGCCGAGAGTTGGCGCAGGTAAATTCTTAAGCTCGGCAGGGGCCTCATTCGGCTGAGTTGCTGAGGCATCCAAACGGACCACGGCGGGCAGGCGCATATCAAAGCGCCGCATCGTTCGCCGTTCTTGTGACTCCGGCTGCATCCGTCGTGTGGTTTCCGAAAGCATTCTTCTTGCGCGAAGACTGATTCAGCGAAGACTGATCTGACTGTACGGATCAATTTCAGACTGAGCGTTTCAGACTAAAGCGGCGCGGGCTCCAATCCACGACAGGTTCCAGTTAGCTTCAACTGTATAGAATTGATGGTTTATTGCAAGAGCAAAAAGGCTCCGGGAACTATTTCGGTTAATGCCTGCAATGGTTTCCCGCACACTTTGTGAAGCGTTCAATGAACCCCATCATGCCCGCTGTACAATTTGCTTGATTTCCGCAAACGCTCGCGGCATCTTTCCCCGTCTCTCAACGCATCAGACAACTCCGGGAGCGTCCATGTGAGCGGAGCCTCGCTTGACTTGGCTATCCGCCAGATGTTTAAGTAGTTGTTTATTTTCCGCTACTTCCTAAGTGGCATGTCAGCAGCGGGCGGTTTCGCCGGCGGCGAGGTACGGACTCGCGCGCCGTTTCTACTCTCTCCAAATGATCGGGTTAGGAAATGGTGCGGTTGAATCGGAGGAATGCGTAATGGGAAATGGCCGTCAGTTGGAAAGAGCTTCGGAAATTGGCATGAATGCCGGTTCAAGAAGCCATCGGATTTGGGCGCGCCTGTCGCTTTCGCTATTGGTTTTGCTGGCTGCGGGTTCCGTCCTACTGGGATTTGGTGTCCGCCACCGGGCTACGCACCAAACCGCTCCACATCTCGATGCGCAGCACGCCAGCGCTCAGAGCGCGGCCTCTTCAATTCCAACGCCTTCGCCCGTGTCGTTCGTATCATCCTCTCGACCGTCCCGCTCCTCGACGCCCAACGCGCAAGCCATTCTGAGTCAACTTCCGCTGATCTTTGAGCCCAACCAGGGCCAAACCGATTCCCGCGTGAAGTTTCTGTCGCAGGGCGCGGGATACAGTCTGCTGCTCGGTGCTACCGGTGCAATGCTCGGAATGCAGACGGTGCATTCTTCGCAGTTCGGCCAGAGCCAACAGTTCCTTCGCATGAAGCTCGTGGGCGCGAATCCCGCTGCCGTGACCACGGGAACAAAACTTCTGCCCGGCAAGACCAACTATCTCATCGGTAACAATCCTAAGAAGTGGCACACCGGCGTTCCGCAGTATGCTGGAGTTCAATACAAAAGCGTTTATCCCGGCATTGATCTGGTGTTTTATGGAAATCAAGGCCACTTGGAATACGATTTTCGCGTCGCTCCCGGCGCCGACCCCGCGCAAGCCGAATTGCAGTTTGATGGCGCAGGTAAAGTTCGACTCAGCAGCACTGGCGACTTAATCCTTACGGGGAAGGAAGATGGCGGCTTGCGCCTGCAAGCTCCTCAGATTTATCAATCCAGCGGAGATCGCCGTGAACCGGTGAAGGGACGCTTCGTTCTGCGCGCCGCCAACCGCGTGGCATTCGAGATTGGCCCTTATGATCGCAGCCGTGAACTCGTCATCGACCCTCTGCTTAGTTTTGCCTCGTACTTCGGCGGCACCGGCTCAGAAACATTTCCCTCCGTCGCGGTGAACGGCGATGGCAACATTTATCTGGCAGGAACCACGAACTCGACTCCAACCACTTTTCCGCTGAATGGAACTGTCCCCACAACCATCGGTACCGGAACCGACATTTTTGTTGCCAAGATCACGCCATCGCAGCCGCCCACGGTGGCCTATGCAACTTTCCTCGGAGGAACCGGAACCGACACCAACGTTGGTCTCAGCGTCGATAACGGCGGCAAAGCCTACATTGTGGGCAATACCACCTCCACCGATTTTCCCACCAGCGGCTTTCCCTATCAGAGCGCTCCCCGCACCAAGGGTACGCAATGCGCCTCCGTCACCTGCACGTCCGTGTATGTGAGCGTGCTTCCGGCGAACGGCGCTGCCCCGCTGGTGTATTCGTCGTACCTTTCCGGCAATGGCAGCGACCAGGCCAGCGGAATGGCCATCGATGCTAACGGCGATGTCTTCCTTACCGGCACGACCACTTCCAACGACGCACCTGCCTCTTCGCCCAACCCCGATGACTTCCCGGCCACGTACTTGCCGGTGCCATATCAAGCTGCGCCCCAGGCAGCGATTCAGTTTTTTGTCACCAAGGTGAATACCGCGATTCCGGGCGCTGGCAGCATTGCCTACTCCAGTTACTTCGGTGGATCTTCCGCTCCCACGGTCGCAGTCGGCGGAGGCATCGCAGTCGATGCCACCGGCGACATTTATTTCAGCGGCACCACCAATTTTTATAACAGCGGATCTGGACTCTACGGCAACAGCGGCGCATCCGGAGATTTTCCAATCCTCAACGCCTACCAACCATGTTTGGATACAACTCCGCCGGTCGTTCTCGCGACCGCCAATCCCTGCACCGCTCCCGCCACTTCTCCTTACCCTACGGACGCTTTTGTCGCCAAGATCAATCCACTAGGTCAGGCTGGAACCCAGTTGCTTTTCTCCACTTATCTCGGTGGCGCAGGCGCCGATACCGGAAACGCGCTGGCCATCGATAGTGGCGCCGCGAACATCTATCTAACCGGTTCCACCAACTCGTACGGCACTACCGGTTTCGTGATTCCCACCGGCAGCGTCTCCTATCAACCTTGCCTCAACGATCCGGGCGTGACGATAACCAACTGCCCCACAACCAACACGGCGAGCACCGACGCCTTTGTGGCGAAATTCTCCAACCCAACGCCGAGCACCACCGGAACTCCGTCCGATGTAGCGCTGGATTATTTTACGTATCTCGGCGGAGGCGGCAACGACGTCGGATTGGCGATCACGGCTGATACGGCTGGCGACGCTTTCGTAACCGGATCCACCACTTCGGGAACCGCCAACCCACCGGCGTTCCCGGTCACAACCGGCTCTATTCAGACCACTCTTAACGGAACTCAGAACGCCTTTTACGCGCAGATCAATACCACCACTTCCACCACGACCAACGGACTGGGCGCATACGTCACATATTTTGGCGGCGATGCGGTGGATCGCGGAACCAGCATTGCGCTCGATCCCGTCTCTCAAGATATCTTTTTTGCTGGCGATACCACCTCGACTAATGTGACCACTGTGGACGCGCTTCAAACCAGTCTGAGCGGACCTAGCGACGCATTTGTCGTTAAGTTGGCCTCCTCGCCTTTCATCTGTATCGCCTGCGTCGCGCCCATCATCTCTCCGGTTGGAGTGGTACCGGCGGGCAGTCCCGTATCGGTTACTTTCACCGTCAGCAATCAGGGACCGGATGTAGCGACGGGCGTTACTATCACCGGTTCGGTAAATTCCAGTGGAGTCACATTTGTAAGCGGCAGCGCGGGTTCGGGTAGTTGCAGCGCTGCCACCAACAACATTGTGGTTTGCACGATTCCTACCCTGCAGGTCGGAGCCACTTCGAGCGTGAAGTTCGAAGTGACACCTACGACAGTCGGCTCTTTCGAAGCTGTCGCCACGGTCGTGCAGATTAACAACACTACTACCGACGTGGTCGCAACCGCTCCGTTCACTTCCGCCGACTATTCGGTTTCCGTTAGCCCTTCCGCTCGGACCGTGGCCGCCGGGGACATCGCGTCGTATTCCGTGCAACTCTCTCCCGCCGGGGAATTCGGCGCCAATGTAGCGCTAACCTGCGGTTCGCTTCCGCCTTCGACCACTTGTACCTTCAGCAATAGCACGGTCAACTTGACCAACGGGAATACCTCGACCACCCTGAACCTCGCGACCACGCCGCAGCCCGTGAATGTTATCTCGTCGGCGGGCTGGCGCCACCCGCTCTACGCTTTTTGGCTGATGGTTCCGGGTATGGCCCTGCTGGGTGTTGGAGCCGGCAAAAAGAGCCGCAGGAACCGCGTCTTAGCGTGGCTGGCGCTCTCTGTGCTCTTCGCGCTCGTGCTGCTTCAACCTTCGTGCAGCCACAGCAACGCCACGCCGCCGGCGACGAGTGGAACTCCGTCGGGAACTTATTCCCTTACCGTAGTGGCCACTTCAGGCTCGTTCAGCCGAAGCGCCCCGTTGCAATTGACAGTCAATCCGTAAGGTTTGATCGGGAAGGCACGAGTTTCACTCGTGCCTTCAGGCCACGCGAAATTAATGTGACTAGCCACTGAGGGCAAATCCGGGCATTGCCAAGAAGCTTTTTCTTTATGCTCTCGTCTACAATTTTGGCGCAACAAGCAGATGCTACGCCCCAGCCGAAAGCTTGTGATGGCTCTTAACCTCGGCAATCCCATATTGCCGCATCTTGTAAAGAAGAGCTTTGTAGCTGATCTGCAAAATTTCGGCGGCTTGTTTGCGGTTCCAGTTGGTCTGGTCCAGAGCCTGCCGGATGGCTTCGCCCTCGGCTTCATCCTTGGCGCTGCGCGCTAAAGACTTCAATCCCCCGCCGCTTTCGGATCCTTTTCCGCTCGCATCCCCATGTACACCGCCGCCGTCATTGCGCGGACGCAGCTCCGACGCCGCAAGATTTTCATCGCCGAGAATTAAATAGCGCTTCAGGAAGTTATTCAGCTCGCGCAAATTTCCCGGCCACGAATAAGCCTGGCAAGCCTCCAGTAACGCTGGCGATAGAGGCAGCGGCGGCCGCGCATAGCGTTCCGCCATCCGCGTCATGAAATGCTTGAGCAAAATCGGAATCTCTTCCTTGCGCTCGCGCAGCGGCGGCAATTGCAACGTAAAAGCGTTTAAGCGATAGTAAAGATCTTCGCGAAGCCTTTTTGCGGCCAAAGCCTGCGGAATATCGATATTCGTCGCGGCCAGAATGCGTACATCCACGCGGATTACGCTGCGGCTTCCGAGGCGCGAGAAACTTTGATCCTGCAACACGTGCAGTAGCTTGGCCTGCAACGCCGGCGGCATCTCGCCGATTTCATCCAGCAGAATTGTTCCCTTGTTGCACAGTTCGAACTTGCCTGGCTTGGCGTGCGTCGCTCCCGTGAATGCTCCCGGCTCGTAACCGAATAATTCGCTTTCCAGCAGATCTGCGGGAACAGCCGCGCAGTTCACCTTCAAAAAAGTTCGGTGCGCCCGCGGCGAAAGTTTGTGAATCAGCCGCGCCAGCACTTCCTTGCCCGTACCGCTTTCTCCGAGCAGCAGCACTGGAATATCCACATGCGCCACCAGCGCCGCCTGCGAGCGGATTTTCCTCATCCCGGTGCTGGCCGCGATAAAGAAAGTGTCTTCCCCAACTTCTTCCACTTCTCCGCCGACAATCGCTTTTCCTTGACCCATGCACTGGTCGATGACTGCATCCAGTTCCGCTTTCTGAAACGGCTTGGTCAGGTAATCGTGCGCGCCCAGGCGCATCGCCTGCACCACTTTCTTGGTATCGTTCACGCAGGAAAGCATTACCACCTTCACACCGGGGCGCTTCTTTCTAAGCTGTTCCAGCGTTTCCAATCCGTCGATTCCAGGCATCAGCACATCGAGCAGAACCAGATCCGGCTCCATGCCCTTGTCGACGCGTTGCAGAGCTTCCTCGCCGGTCGAGGCTGTCTCGACTTTGTAATCGTCCACTTCCAGCAATGTCCGGATGTATCGGAGCATCGCCGGTTCGTCATCCACCAGAAGAATCTTGGCGGTCTCCTTCATCGATTCCTTCCTTTAACTGCAGCGCTACCCGCGGGTTTGAACGGTATGAGAAAGGAAAACTTGCAGCCCGCTCCGGGGTCACTTTCCACCCAAACTTTTCCACCCATGCCTTGTACCAAACGGCGCACAATCGCCAATCCCAATCCGACCCCTTCCTGATTTTCACTCCCCGGCAGGCGGAAGAAATCATCGAAAACTTCCTGATGAAACTCGGCTGGAATGCCCGGCCCCGTATCCGCCACGCTGACCTTCACTGAGTTTGGTTGCGAAATATCCTGACGCCGTCTTTCGCCCGCGGAGGCAGGTTCCGATGTGGCGCGCCGCTCCCACATATACGGCTCGGCATGTAACCACACCGTTCCGCCTTGCGGCACAAACTTAAAGGAATTCTCCAGGACATTGGAGATCATTCGCTCCAGCTTCGGGGCGTCGAAAGGAAAAACCGGCAGCTTGTCGTTCGCCAGAAAATAAAGTGCCAGGCCTTTTTCCTGAAACCTCGTCGACCACATACGGCAGACTTCCGAGAGGCACTCGTTGATATTCCCGGGCTCAAAGCGCATTTTCAACTCGCCGGTCTCAAGTGCGCTGAAAGTCAGGAAATCCTGGATGAAGTCTTGCAGCCGTTTCCCGCTGGCTTGCATATCGTGCAGGACTTCTCGCTGCCGCGTAGTCAACGGTCCTAGCTTTTCGCTTTGCAACAACTCGACGTAACCGTTGAGGATCGATAGCGGAGTCTTAAGATCGTGCGCCGCGCTCCCCAAAGCATTGGTGGTGCGCTGGAAACGCTGCTGTAATTCGGAATATGCCAATGGCAAATCGGCAGCATCCGGCACTCCCTCGTTCTGGGAGGCCGCTTGCGGGTTATTTCGAGCCGAGGATTTGCCCTTTCCAACCTCTGGAGCCAAGATGTTTTTTTGCACGGTAGCCATAAGGGACACCACGGCCTAACACAGAGAGGGATCCTGACCTGTTGTGGGGGATACTGTAAGAAAATCGTAAGCTGCGCACTTTTCCTTGTCAACGAAAAATGCAAGCTGATTACCCAAGTGTAGCAAAACCTTGCACTTGCGGGTCATCGCAGAAGCCGCTCTTGCGCTGCAACTGGCGAATGTAAAAGCGACCGAAAATCCAGAGATTCGATAGCTTACAACCGGAGAACAGGCAAGCTTCACTGGCTTTTACCTGGTTTTGGACCGATGCTTTTGGGCCTCACCCTCTTGTCTATGCCATTTGGCCCCGAAGATGCTGCACTTTACGGGACAAACGCGGGATCAGCCCCAGAAGGATGTGCTCTTGAAAGTGAAGGCACCAGCAGAAGAGCGTCGGCGATGGCCGCGCTTGCCGTTGCCCATCCCGGTTTTTGTCCGGACTACCGGTTCGTCTGACAGCGGTGGCAGCGACAAAGAATTCCTGGAGTTTGCCACTGCTCTTAATGTTTCCGCTGGTGGCATGTTGGTCGCGGTGCGGCGTTTCGCTCCCTCCACCTCCGAGGTCTTGCTCGAAATTCCCAGCGCCCCGCTCGCCGCGATGGCTGCCTTGCCTCGAGTCTGCCGCAGCCTGCGCGCTAAGGTGTTGCGCATGCAGCACGGTGAAGGCTACAACCTGCTGGGCCTGAAATTCTCCAAACCTCTGCTCGATTCCCGCTCTATCCCCAAACCCCGGCGCAGAAAAGTTTCTTCCGCAGTGTGAAAATCATTTCCTCTGGCTTCTCATCTCCGCATGGCACGTTCGGGTCATGCCGATTACTCTGGGTAACCGCGCGCACTCTTTGGTAAGTTGCTTTTCCTCAAGCGGATAGACTAGCCTATCGAAACACGTGTCAGTTTCCCCCCTCGTATGGTTCTCCGGATGCACTTCCGACCATGCCTGTGCTGCCAAAGTCAGGCAAACTTATGAGCACTCTAAACTCAGTCAGCGCGTTGATTCAGCCTCTCGGCGAAATGCCCCCGGACTCAGTCGTTTTCGGTGGTACCGAAGCCATGCGGGCGCTCCGCGAACGGCTGGATAAAATTGCGGGAGCGAATGTTCCTGTGCTCATCCAAGGCGAGAGCGGAACCGGAAAAGACATTATCGCTAGGATGATTCACTCGTCTTCGCCGTGGAAGAGCGGACCCTGGGTGAAGGTAAATTGCCCCGCGATTCCCGGAACTCTGCTTGAAAGCGAACTCTTCGGCTACGAAAAAGGAGCTTTCACCGGAGCCTACGGCGCCAAGCCCGGCCGCGTCGAAATGGCGCACCGCGGCACGCTGTTCCTCGATGAAATCTCCGAGCTTGACATGGGTTTGCAGTCGAAGTTGCTGCAACTTCTTCAGGATGGCCAGTTCTGCCGCATCGGCGCGCAGGAAGATAAGAAAGTTGAAGTGCGCGTAGTTTGCGCTACCAATCGTAAGCTCGAAGAAGAAATCGCATCCGGCAGCTTCCGCGCCGACTTGTTCTATCGCATCAACGTCGTGAACCTGTACATGCCCTCGCTGCGGGAGCGCGCCGCCGACATTCCGAACCTGGTGCGCTATTTCCTCGACCACTACAACCGGAAGTTCAACTCGCGCGCTCTAACGCCTTCTCCGGAACTGATGAATGCGTTCCAGAAATACCACTGGCCGGGCAATATTCGCGAGTTGGAAAATCTGATGAAGCGCTACGTAATCCTGGGGAATGAAGAGTCCATCTCGAGCGAACTTCGTCCACGCGCAACCGACTTTTTCAGTGCGGACATTTCCGTCGATGGGCCGATCTCCCTGAAGAAGATTACGCGTCAGGCTGTGCACGAGCTGGAGCGGAAAATTATCCTGAAAGTCTTGCAGCATCATCACTGGAACCGCAAGCAGGCGGCGCGTGCCTTGAATATCAGCTATCGCGCATTGCTTTACAAAATCCGTGATGCCGGCTTGCCTTCCAACCGAACGCCCCGCCGTCCGGTTCCCGCCGAAGCCAATAATACCCTCGCCGCCGACTAACCGCTATCCCCGCAGCTCCGACAGAGCTTTGCGGGCATCGCTGTTTTCGGGACTAATTCGCAATACCTGCTCCAACTGCTGCCGCGCCAACCGCGGCTGGTTTGCTTTCTGATAGGCCAGTGCGAGATGGTAGTGCACCATCGGGTCGTCGGTGCCGCGCTTCGCGTTCAAGCGAAGCGATTCCTTAAACATATCGATGGCCGATTGGTATACGCCTTTTTGGAAGTAGGCCCAGCCCAGGGTGTCGGCCGCGTCCGGCGAATCGGGCATCCCTCGACGTGCGGTCTGCGCCATCGATAAAGCCACGTCTACATTCCCGCCCTGTTGCAACATGATAAACGCAAGGTTGTTCGAAGCCACGGGATTGTCTGCTTGAAGGTTCAATGCTTGTTGGTAGAGCGCCTTTGCCTGCTCCCAGTCGTTTTGCGATTCGTACATCATTCCTGCGAGAAGGTACGACGAAATATCTTTCGGATGCTCTTTGATCGATTGTTGATAGGTAGCTAACGCCTGGCTCACTGAACCTTCGGCCGCCTGGGTCTGCGCCAGTTTCTGAAACGCGTCGGAATTGGTTTTGTCGAGATCGATGGCTTTATGAAACGCCGCGTCCGCATCGGCATAATCTTTCTTCTGGAACAGCGCCGTTCCCAACAGATCGTAAAATCCGCCGGTATTGGGCGACTTCGAAATCTGGGATTTGGCTGCGGCAATGGCCTGATCCAGTTGCTTCTGCACGAGGTAAGTATTCATCATCCCTTGCAGCCCGTCGGTGGAAGCTGGGTCGAGATCAAGCGCCCTCTGATACGACTGGATCGCTTCCGGGAATTGTTTCTGCACCAGATGCAGGTTGCCCATCTGCACATACGGCGCGGCGCTGCCCGGAGCGAGAGACGCGGCCTTGCTCATATCCTGTTCCGCCTCGGTATATTTCTTCGCATTCATCTCCACCAGCGCGCGCGTCAGGTAACCGTCGGGCGCGGTGGGCGCGCCGGAAATGATTTGTTGCGCTGTCTGCGCCAGCCCGTCATAGTCTCCGCGGCGCAGTTCCAGCGCGCTCAACGCTCTTTGCGCATCGGTTAGATCGGGACGCAGGTTGATGGCTTCGCGCAACTCCGATTCCGCCTGCCCTTCGTTGTTTTGCATTTCGAAGGCAAGGCCCAGATGATAGTGCGCCACGGCATTATTAGGATCGTTCTGAAGCGCCTGCTGTAGCGAATCCACCGCGGCCGCAGGATTATTTCTGCGAAGCTGCACCTGCCCGCGATACACCAACGCGTCGGTATCGTGCGGATTCGATTTCAGGAGTTCATCGTTCAGCTTGGTCGCTTCATCCAGTTGGTTCTTCAGAATCAGCAACTGCACATAATTTCTCTTGACCAGAATATCCTTGGGATGCTCGTGGTACAGCGAAGAATATTCCGTCGTCGCCTGGTCGAGATCGCCGTTGGCGAAATAGAAATCTCCCAGCATCCGGTAGCCTTCCGAGTTATCGGGAAAATCATTCTTCGTCTGGCGCAGGAAAGCTTCGGCGTCCTGTTTCCTGCCTTCCACTGTCAACAGGCGTACATAAGCCGCCCTTGGCTCAGGATCCTTGGGATCGACCTGGATCGCGTGCTTGAATTGTTGTTCCGCCTCCGGCAGCCGGTTGCGTGTCTCGTAGAAGCCTCCCAGCGCCAGTTGCACGTTCATCATCTTGGGCCCAAGCTCCGCCGCTTTTTTGAAATTAGCCTCGGCCTGGCCGAAGTCGCTGGCGCGCAACTGCAGTAGAGCCAATCCCAGGTAAGAGTCCGGACGCGCGGGGTCGGCGGCGATGGCTTTCTGCATCTCCTGCATCGCCGCTGCCAGATTTTCTTGTGCGGAATATAAATTCGCCCAAGCCAGGTGCGTGCCGGCGCTGTCTGGCTGTTTGGCCCGCAGAATGTCGAGCTGAGTCTGCGCCTGTTTCAGATAATCGGCATTGAGGGAGCCGTCCGAGTTTCGCGCCGCTGCAATCAGAAGATTGGCCAGGTCGGTGCGCGCCGGATAGTTGTCGGGCGCCAACTCCACACAGCGTAAAAATTCGGAATAGGCCCGGTTGCCATCCCTTAGCTTGAGATCCACTTCTCCCAACTGATAATGCGCCTCGGCAAAACGCGGATCGATTTGAATCGCATTCGAGTATTCAATGGCCGCTTCGCGCAACTTTCCCTGGTCGCGGTAGCGGTTGCCGCTTTCCAGAAATTTTTGTTTGCGCGCGTTGGGATCGCGATTGCACCCACTAAGCAGGAGTGGGATGAAGCACCCGGCAAGCAGTAAGCGGAGGACAACGGAACGGCTCATGTTTTCTCCAACGGCGTGTTTTCTAACGGAAGAGGCGAGGCTGCGCAGCCATAGTAGCTGCTTCCAAGGTACTGCAAGACCCGGCAGAAGAAAAGGTATAGGCAGTTCATAAGCGGCGGCCCATTCCTCTCAGCGCTTCGCCGGGAAACCGTCAGGACGCTTGCGAGTGTTTTGACCACGCCGTGTGCCAGGCTTCAGGGAAGAGTGTGGAAAATCTGGCTCGAGGCGCCGCAATTTTCACAATCAATTCACATTCCAGCGCGCGAGCTGCGGGGATAATACTGCGCGTTCAAATTCCCACCGCAACTCAATTATAAGGAAGTACAACCATGTCTAAAGCAGTTGCGCGGATCTTCGTCTGCCTGGCGCTTTTTGTTTTTTTCTCGATTGTTCTTCCAACCGCAGCGTTCGCGCAGCAGGCCCCTTTCTTCACACCGGGCAACGTGGTCGTTGCCGTGGAGGGCTGCGGAGTTCATGGAGGATGTGCACATCCGTCGCAAACGGCTCTGGCACCGGTGCCTACGTGATGTCACCATACGCAGACGCGAAGAAATCCGGACCCTTCCAGAACTTCGCATAACACTCCGCGCACACCCAGTCGTGACCGTTGGTGTAGCCCGTGCGGTGATCCTCTTCCTCTTCCTGCGATTCATAGAGCTCCCAGTGGCAAATGAAGCAGTGGCCCTTCTTCCATCCGCCCTTGACCAACTCGAAGTTTGCCGAGTCTGAGGCAAGACTCAACTCGAACGATAATTCCCCGCTCTTCTTTTCGACTACAACGTCGAGATTGGTCCACGAGCGCTTCTCCCAGCGCCAGTTGTACATGCGGCAGTGCTGCACCAAAACCCGCACCCGGTCGGCGCTGAGGCGCACGCCATGAAGTTCGACCTGACCTCCCGACAGCGTACCGGAGCTTCGAGTTCGAATGTCTTCATAAATCCCCGGCATGGGTGTAGCGTCAGCCGGCTCTCCCACCAGCGCCCGCAGGTTCTCCGCATCCGCGCCGCCGTCCCGCAGCACCTCGGCGGCAAAGCAATCCTTCTCGTCGAGCAGGCCCAGAAATAAATGCTCTGTCCCAATGTGCCTGTGGCCAAGCCGGTCCGCTTCAGCCGCCGCATGTTTCAGGACGCGCGTTCCGGCGGCGCTAAGAGGCAAATCCACCGAGGTGGCCCCCGGAGTTAGCCGCGGTAAGCGCTCCTCAATCCGCTGTGTGAGATTTTCAGGATTTGCTTTCGGCAGCCAGCGGAAAAGATTTTTATTTTCGCGCAGCA
>Ga0335075_10006274_pt1 | contig 18359 bp, 15 predicted proteins | sample Lox_Sample_24_FD_206723 | JGI IMG/M metagenome (GOLD analysis project Ga0335075, IMG submission 206723) | Soil microbial communities from Loxahatchee National Wildlife Refuge, Florida, United States - Lox_Sample_2.4 | ecosystem: Environmental > Terrestrial > Soil > Wetlands | place: USA... | reverse complement strand
TCGGTGTCGATGCCCTGATCGCCATCGGCGGTGAGGACACGCTCGGAATGGCCAGGAAGCTCCACGAGGCGGGCGGCAAGGTCGTCGGGGTGCCGAAGACCATTGACAACGACCTGGGCGCGACTGACTTCACTTTCGGCTTCGACACGGCCGTGAACATCGCCATGGAAGCCATCGACCGCCTGCACACCACGGCCGAGAGCCATCACCGGGCGCTAATCGTCGAGGTCATGGGCCGCCACGCAGGCTGGATCGCGCTGCACGCGGGCATGGCCGGCGGGGCGAACGTGATCCTGATCCCGGAAAAGCCGTTCGACATAAACCAGGTCTGTGAGTACGTAGAGCACAGGTTCCAGACCCGCTACGCCCCGATCGTCGTGGTGGCCGAAGGCGCGCGCCCGAAAATCTCGGCCGGGGAGGCATCTGCCGACGATGCCGAGGAAGTGGATGCATTCGGGCACGTCCGGCTCGGGAACCGCGGCATCGGCCAGCAGCTCGCCGATGAGATCGAGCGGCGGACCGGCAAGGAGGCGCGCTGCGCCGTCCTCGGCCACATCCAGCGCGGCGGCACGCCGACGGCCTTCGACCGGGTGCTGGCGACGCGGTTCGGCGTGCAAGCGATCCGTGCGGTAGCCGACGGTGCATTCGGCTCGATGGTCGCGCTGCACGGGACCGACATCGTCAGGGTGCCGCTTGCCGACGCTACTGCCGAGCTGAAGCTGGTTCCGCCGGAGCGCTACGCCGAGGCAGAGGTCTTCTTCGGCTGACAAACCAAGACCAAGATCTACACAGGGAACGCCTGCTGCCGGCCCTCAGTAGCTCGTCCGCTCGCAGTTTGGCGCCCGGTGCCATCCCGTGTTGCCGTCGCCGACGTCGGCGAGACGCTGACGACCGCAGCAGGCGGCTGCCCCGTGCTCTGCGGGCTGGCACCGGTTTAGCGCGAGTTGCCGTTGGTCATGCCCGAGACAGCTCCAGCGACCCTTGGCGCTGGCGACGTTACGCCCGCTGCCGCACGCGACAGGCACCGGCTGCCCGGCCCGGCCCAGGCTCATTGCGCTGGCAGCTGAGCCAGCGGCACGCGCGGGTTGCCGTCGGTAAGCTCAGATCATGATCAATGGGGACGTAGCGCGCGGGTGGATCAACCGCTGGGACGCCCAGCAGCAGGGCTATCTGCCGGACCGGGAGGACAGGTTCACCGCGCTGATCGACGCGGTGGAGGCAGCGGCCGGCCGCCCGGACCCGCTGATCCTTGATCTGGGCAGCGGACCGGGCTCGCTTGCGGTCCGCTTGCTGCGGCGGATACCGGCCGCCACGGTTGTCGCAATCGATGCCGATCCGCTGACGCTGGGACTCGGCCGGGCAGCGTGGCGCGAGGTGCCCGGGCTTCGCTTCGTGGATGCCGACCTGCGAACTCCCGGCTGGTCGGTCGCTCTAGGCCTGGACCGGCAGCCCGATGGGGCGGTCAGTACGACTGCGCTGCACTGGCTGCCTGAGGCCGCACTGACCGCGCTGTATGCCGAGCTCGCCACGGTGCTGAGGCCGGGCGGGCTGCTGCTGAACGGTGATCACATGCGCAACGATGACTCGGAACCGACGCTTGTCCGGCTCGGCCGGGCGCTGATCGAGCGTGAGGAGCAGCGGCGGTTCCCCGACGGCCTCGCTGAGACGTGGACGGACTGGTGGGAGTCGGCGGCGGCCGATCCGGCACTCGCGGATCTGGTTGCTGAGCGGGAGGCGCGACGAGTCGATTCTGAGCATCACGGCTCGCCATCGGGCCGGCTGAGCGTCCATCTGGCGGCGCTCCGGTCGGCGGGCTTCGCTGAGGTCGGCACGCTCTGGCAGCGCGGGGAGAACCGGCTGCTTTGCGCGGTCCGGCCAGCAATCGAAACGCGGCACACCACCTGAGCATGCCCCGCAGCGTGCGGTGGCGGGCGTAAGCGTAACTCGCGTGTACCAAGCTGGCGACAATTCGCCGGAGCGTGTCCATCTCGGCCGCGGGGGACCGTCGTGATGGTGACGACTACCCGAGGGAGACTTCCGATGAAGGTAATGATGATCCACTGGATCGACGACGCCGCACTTCCGGCGGTTGGCTCAGCTGAGGAAGTCGCGTTCGATCAGGACATCGAGGTATGGGACGCGGAGATGAAACGCCGTGGCGTGCTGGCGGGGGGCGGACGGCTGGAGCCCGTCAGCACGGCCACGAAGATTTCCATGCGCGACGGGGAGGTGCTGGTGACTGACGGCCCGTTCGCCGAGACGAAGGAGCAGATCGCCGGCTTCATCGTGCTCGAGTGCGCCGATCTGGCCGAGGCGATAGAGATCTCTTCCCGGCATCCAACGGTCAGGTACGGCGGCTTCGAGTTGCGTCCGTTGGCTGACTAAGTTCCCTGGTGCGGCCCGCCGCTATCGGGCTCTCGGAGGCCTGCAAGCCTGGCCTCGATCCCGTCCAGGATGAGGTCTACGCCGGCTAGCTGCCACTGGTCCTGATCCACCTCGAGCTGAGACACCGCCGTGAGGAATTCGGTCACGTGCGGGTACTGTCCGCTCTCGGCGAGCATCTTCATGATCGGTGCCGCGTGCTGGAACGCGTCTTGGTTGCTGACGCCGAGACGCTGTTGCGCGTCTTCCTCGATGATGCGATCCAGGGCCGCGTGCAGCGCGAGGTGGTGGACAGAGCCGACGAACTGCATTCTCGTCATGATGTCGATGTCGTAGGGATCAAAGATCGATAGCGCGTACTCGAGCCCGGCGACACCGTTCGGGGTCAGTGGCGGGTACGCGATGCTCGCCTCGGGGTACCAGCGGTGCCGACGGGAGAGCTCCCAGACCGACTCGGCCAGGGCTCTAAGGCTCTCGCGCCATCCGGTCGGCTGCGGGGGCTGCTCATTCATCGCATCGCCAAGCACGGTCTCGATCATCATGGTCACGAGCGCGTCCTTGTCGGGCACGTGCCGGTACAGCGACATGGCACCGGTTCGCAGTTCCTGCGCGACGCGGCGCATTGTGACCGCGTCCAGGCCTTCGGAGTCGGCGATATGAACGGCGGCCCGCACGATCTGCTCGCGGTCCAGGCCCGTGGCACGCCGGAGTGGTGGCTCGGCCGGTGCGCCGCCTTCCCACAGCAAGTCCATGCCTCGCAACAGTCCGGAGGCCGCATGGCCGTCGTCGCTGCGAGGGCGGCGTGGATTACCGCTTGACATGCGTACAGTGTAATCGTAGCGTACGTTGTACTCAACGAGTACAACGTACGCAGGAGGCTAGTAGTGCCTGAGGAGGCAATTCGCGCCGAGGGACTCGTGAAGTCCTTCAAGAAGACGCGCGCTCTGCGCGGCATCGACCTGACGGTTAGGACTGGCACAGTGCTCGCCCTGCTCGGCCGCAACGGAGCAGGCAAGTCGACCGCTGTGCGCATCCTGACCACGCTGACCAGGCCGGACGCCGGGTCGGCGATCGTTGCCGGCTTCGATGTGATCCGGTCTGCAGAGCGGGTCCGGGCCAGGATCGGGGTCACCGGCCAGGGGCCGACCGTCGATGAGCTGCTCACTGGCCGGCAGAACCTGGTGATCATCGGCCGCATGTTCCACCTGTCACCGCAGCAAGCGCGGCTCCGGGCCGGTCAGCTACTTGAGCAGTTCGGCCTTGCCGACGCGGCCGGCCGACTGGCGCGCACCTACTCCGGCGGCATGCGGCGACGCCTGGACCTGGCCGCAAGCATGATCGCGGCACCACCGGTCATGTTCCTCGACGAGCCGACTACGGGGCTTGACCCGGTCAGCCGAGCGCAGATGTGGCAGGCCATCCGCGAGATGGTCACGCAGTCAGGCACTTCCGTGCTGCTGACCAGCCAGTACCTGGAGGAAGCTGAGCAGTTGGCCGACGACGTGACCGTCATCAACGACGGGCTTGTCGCCGCCAGCGGCACGCCGCGCCAGCTGCGCGAGTCCGTCGGCCAGGCGAACGTCCGAGTCGTGCTGCGAGACGCTGACTCCTCGGCTGCTGGCAGGCTCGGAGCCTTGCTCGGCCCCGCGGCGCGGATCGACGGTCGCGTAGTGACGCTGGCGGCACCGGACGGGCTCGGGTCGCTCGCCGACGTCGTCGCCCGGCTCCACCCGATAGCTGCCGAGGTCGACGACGTCGCGCTCCAGCGGCCGTCACTTGAGGAAGCCTTCACAATCCTGACGTCTGCCAGGCCGTCAGAAGATGGCGCCCGGCCCGAGCACGCTATGGCGGGTGCGCGATGAGCCTGACCTTGACCGGCAGTGTCCGCGAGGCACGGGACCCTCTGCAGCGCCTGGCTCAGGCGCTCGGCGACGTCAGGACAACGACGCTGCGTTATGTCCTGCGGGCGCGCAGCCAGCCGGACGTGATCATCGGCAGCGTGCTCATGCCGGTCGTCTTCGTAGTCCTGTTCGGCTACGTATTCGGCAGCGCCATTCATCTTCCCGGCGGGCATTACCGCACGTACCTGATGTCGGGGCTGTTCGCGCAGACGACGCTCTTCTCGTCCTCGTCGGTCGCGGTAGCGGTGGCCACGGACATGAGCGAGGGCGTGATTGACCGGTTCCGGACGCTGCCGATCGCCAGGTCTGCGGTGCTACTGGGCCGGACGATCGCCACGATCATCGTCGGCTTGCCGTCGCTCGCGGTGATGATCACCTGCGCCCTGATCGTCGGCTGGCGGCCAGCGGCGGGTGTACCGAACGCTATGGCCGGATTCGCGCTGCTGTCGCTGTTCGGATTCGCGATGAGCTGGGTCGGCGCGCTCGTCGGCATGCACGCCCGCAGCCCTCAAGCCGCGGACGGGCTGTCGATGCTGCCCGCGTTCGTGCTCGGGTTCGTGTCGAACGTATTCGTGCCGACGGCCGGGCTGCCGGCCTGGCTCCGCGTCGTCGCGCAGTGGAATCCGCTCAGCGCTGTCGTCGCTGCGGCGCGGCAGATGTTCGGCACACCGCAGGGCGGGTCGGCGCACGTGTGGACACTCGAGCACCCGGTCGTCACGACGCTCGCCATGGGGCTTGTGCTGCTGGCCGTGCTGATACCGGTCACAGTGCGCCGCTACACCAGGCGGGACTAAGGGCCGGACCGAGTGCCGGCTCGAGCGAGGCGCAGCTCGAGCCGGCCAGCTTGGCCACGGGCTCAGCGTGGCCAGCGCCAGGGTAGTGGCGCGGTTCCTGAGCCAGCCTGCTGAGCGCGCGGATGGCCCAGACTCGGGCCGGGTGCGCGTCACTGGCGGCGATTGGCCCGCGCGGAGCGCGCGGCGGCCCTCAGGCTCCGCCAAGGTGGCAAACTGAAGAGATGTCCGCGCCAGCGTTGCCCGTTGTCCACCCGGCTAATCCCGACACCCCCGGTGAGCTTCATGAGCCGTGCGTGTTGCTGAAGCTCGGTGAGATCGTGCTGAAGGGACGCAATCGCCAGCAGTTCGAGCGGTTGCTGCACGACAACATCAGGCGCGCGGTGCGCGATATCGGGATCGAGGTACGGGTCTGGCAGCGCGAAGGCGTCATCGTGGTACGCGTCGCTGGCGCGGAACGGGGCGGCCTGGTCGCCGAGACTGCCGCCGACCTGGTCGCGGAGCGGCTGACCTACGTCATGGGCGTGGCCAGGGTCTGCCGCGCGGTCCGGGTCGCGAAAGACCCGGAGGCGGCCATTGCTGCGGCGGTCGGACTCGCCGCGGGCTGCCCCGGCTCCTTCGCGGTCCGCGCCAGGCGAAGGGATAAGCGCTTCCCGATCACCTCGGCCGAGCTCGCCGTGCAGATCGGCAGCCGCATCCAGGAGGCGTACGGCTACCCAGTGGATCTCCGCTCGCCGGACACCACGGTTTTCGTCGAGGTCGACCAGCGCGAGGTCTTCGTATTCACCCAGGGCTGGCCTGGCCAGGGCGGGCTGCCAGTCGGGATGAGCGGCCGGGGACTGGTGCTCATGTCCGGCGGGATCGACTCCCCGGTAGCCGCATACCGCATGATGCGGCGCGGGCTGCGCTGCCATTTCCTGCATTTCTCCGGCATGCCGCTGACCGGCCCGGAGTCGGTGTACAAGGCCTACGGGCTGACGCGCCAGCTCGACCGCTATCAGACCGACTCACGCCTGTTCGTCGTGGCATTCGGAACCGCGCAGCGGCGGCTCGCCTCGTCGGGCGCCGGCCGGCTGCAGATCGTCGCGCAGCGACGGCTCATGCTGAAGACCGGCGCTGCCCTCGCCAGACGGTTGCGTGCCACCGCCCTCGTGACCGGTGACTCGCTTGGTCAGGTCAGCAGCCAGACACTGACAAATATCACCGCGCTCGACGATGCGGTCTCGCTCCCGATCCTCCGGCCGCTGATCGGGCTAGACAAGTCGGAGATCATGGCCGAGGCCCGGCGGATTGCCACGCTGTCCATCTCCGAGCTGCCAGACGAGGATTGCTGCTCGCTGCTGACGCCGCGCCAGGTCGAGACCAAGGCACGGATCGAAGACTTGCGCAAGATCGAGTCCCGACTGGACGCGGAGGATCTGGCCGAGGAGCTAGCTGCCGCTGCGCAGGAGTACACCGCTGAGCGGAACTCCGGCCTCACGCATCGTCAGCATCCCGCCGATGCGCCCGCAGAGTGAGCCGGCCCTCCCAGATAACGGCATCTCCGCCGAGGCGGGTCAGGACGCCGCCACTCGCCAGCAGCAACCTGGTACCGCGTAGCACTGCCACTGCGCTGACGCCGCTGCCCAGGCCGGACCGGATGGCCGTGGCACGTCGATGTCCGGCGGCGTTCACCTGCAAGATCAGCCCGGCAGCCGACGCGGTGGCCGGAGTCGCAGTGACGAGCACGGTGCCGTGCGCGCCAGCCGCCAGCCGGCCGGCGAATGCGGTCACGCCAGCGTTGATCCGGGTCCAGTGAGCGCCGTTCCAGTGCGCGAGGACGAGCCGGGCGGCACCTTTGCTGGCCTCGTCACCCAGAACCCACACATCACGTTTCGAGGTGGCGAGGATGTCGCGCGCAGCAACATGAGCCAGGACACGGCCGGTTCGCACTGGCCGCCACCTCGTGCCGTCGTAGTGCAGGACGGCATGCGCTTTCGTGCTAGCCGTGATCGCCCAGATGTCGCGGCGCGAGACGGCGCTGGCGCGGTAGATCGCCCCGGCCGGGCCAGCGGCTCGCTGCCAGGACCGGCCGTTGAAATGCCACGTTCCCGTGCCCTCGCCGCCCGCAGCCGCGCCGAAGATCCAGACATCACCCGCTGAGACTGCCGTCAGTCCGGTGATCATGCGGCCCCAGCGCTTGGCGACGGACCAGCGGGTGCCATTCCAGCGCAGCACATAACCGCCGTATTCGCTGGCTGCCCAGATGTCGGTCGGGGACAGCGCGCTGGCGTCGGTAATGAAGCCGGTGAGGCCGGGTGGCAGCGCGGACGGCGTCAGGGCGGCGCCGTTCCAGTGCTCGGCTACCGGTGCGCTCGGGCCGCCAGGATTGGTCCCGCCCAACGCCCATGCCTGCCGCCTGCCAGTGACCACGATGGCCGAATAGCCCGACGCATTCGCCGGCTGGCCGAAGTGACTGCTGACCAAAACCCGGTACGGTGACGTGCTGGTCCGTACAGCAGACCGGAGGTGAAGCGGCGGGCCGTCGGCACGCGGCACCGAGGGCCGCGCGACAGCCGTAGCCGTGCCACCGGCCAGCGCCAACGCGGGCACCAGTCCCGCCACCACCGCAGTCGAGCGAACCCTCAGCATCGACGTCCCCGCATGTTCAGCCAGAGTTCATTGCCGCATTGCACGCAACGTTCTGGTCAAGGCTTTTCCAAGATACCTGTAAGAATCAGATGCCGGGCCCTGATCATCTCAGGCGGCTGCCGCAGTGGCATTCTTGGTTTCCGGGGTGATCGACGTGCGAATTGGCTTGCAGATTCCGGACTTCAGCGGCGCCGGAGGCGCGCAGCAACTCGGCAGGCAGCTGGCCGCGGTTGCCAGGACTGCCGATGACGCGGGTTTCGACAGCATCGCGGTCATGGATCACTTCTTCCAGATCTCGATGATCGGGCCGCCCGAGCAAGACATGCTCGAGGCATACACAACGCTCGGTTACCTGGCCGGCTGCACATCACGCGCCCGGCTTCTGACTCTAGTGACCGGCGCCGTCTACCGGTTTCCAGGGATCCTGGCCAAGATGGTCACGACTCTCGACGTGCTCTCCGGCGGCCGGGCGTGGCTGGGCATCGGTGCCGCCTGGAACGACTCCGAGGCGCGCGGACTTGGCATCCCGTTCCCTCCCGTCGCCGAGCGGTTCGGCCGGCTCGAGGAGACGCTTCGCATCTGCCTGCAGATGTGGCAAGGCGACGAGAGCCCCTTCAACGGGGAGTACTACCAGCTGGCACGCCCGCTGAATTACCCTCGGGCCGTGTCGGCTCCGCACCCGCCGATCATGATTGGCGGGTCAGGCGAGCGGAAAACCCTGAGGCTCGTCGCGCGTTATGCCCAGGCGTGCAATCTCTTCGCCGGCCCGGACCTGGGCCGCAAGCTCGATGTGCTGCGCGCGCATTGCGAAGCCGAGGGGCGCTCGTTCGACGAGATCGAGAAGACTTGCTACTACGCCTTCGACGTCGGCGAGCAGGGCGAGCGGGCTGCCGAGGTAGTCGATCAGCTAGGCGAGCTGGCCGAGATGGGCTTCGACATGGCGATCGGGTCCGTCGCGGGTGTCTGGAACCTGCGGCCGCTTGAGATCATCGGCGGCCAGGTGATCCCGGCGGTCGCCGGGCTTTGACGAGTCCCTGGCCAGCGCGCGCCGGAAGCTCCGTTGCTTCCGGTGCGCGTGATGCCGTGCCGGTCAGGCCCGGCTCGGGTTGCCCGCGCCCGCAAGCTTTCCGGCCTGTGCGACCGGCTGCGGGGCGGGCGTGAGCGTCCGGCCAAGCAGCTGGGGGAGTGTGTTCACCATGTCGGCCAGCTCGCGGATGTCGTCGCCGGTCAGCGCCTGATCGCCGTCGCACATCGCGGCCGACGGGTGCGGATGCACGTCGACGATGATGCCGTCGGCGCCGACGGCGACTGCTGCCCGGCTCAGCGGCAGCACCAGGTCACGACGCCCGCCTGAATGAGACGGGTCGATGATGACGGGCAGATGCGAAAGGCGCTGGGCTACCGGCACCGCACTGATGTCGAGGGTGTTCCTGGTGGCGGTCTCGAACGTCCTGATGCCGCGCTCGCACAGCACGATGTCGAGGTTGCCGCGCTGCGCGATGTACTCGGCTGCCATCAGCCATTCCTCGATGGTGGCGTTCATGCCGCGCTTGAGCAGGACGGGCTTGTTCGCCGAACCGACCGCCTGCAGCAGCGTGAAGTTCTGCATGCTGCGCGTGCCGACCTGGAGCATGTCCGCGTACGAGCTGACCAGGTCGACCGAAGCCGGGTCTATGACCTCGGTCACTACCGGCAGGCCAGTCTCGGCCCTGACATCCGCCAGGATGCGCAGCCCGGCCTCACCAAGGCCCTGGAACGCGTACGGCGACGTGCGCGGCTTGTAAGCGCCACCACGCAGCAGCGAGGCCCCGGCGGCCTGCGCCATCCGCGCCGAGGTCAGAGTCTGCTCCGCGGTCTCCACCGTGCAGGGTCCGGCTATCACGGTGAGATGACCGGGGCCGATGGGCACACCGCCAACCATGATCACTGACCGGTTCGGATGATGCTCGCGGCTGACCAGCTTGTACGGCACCGAGATCCTGACTACGTCGCTGACGCCTGAGTAGCTACGCAAGTTCAGGGCACCGAACTGCTCGACGTCGCCGACCAGCCCGATAAACGTCCGAGACACGCCACGGCTGACGAACGCCTCGCCGCCGGCCGCAGTCACCAAGTCGATGATTCCGTCGATGTCACTTTCAGTGGCCTCGGGGGCCATCACCACCACCACTGCGTCCTCCTCGTCCCCATCATGACGAAAGCCCCGGACCATTTCGGCCCGGGGCTTAGTTAGTGTCGCCTTGCGTCAGCGCAGAGTCTGGCGGGCGACCGTCCCTGGGCCGGGCCGGTAGCCGAATCCAAACCAATAGCCGCTACGCATGGCCGCTAGCCTAGCGCACTCCCCGCACGGCAGCGCTGCGCGGTGGGCGCGGGCAAGGCACTGCCGGCATGGTGGCAAGATAGCTGCACCTTGCGGTCAAGGGATCGGCATCGCGGCATGCACTGGCGCGATATCAGGAAGGGGCAGGTCAGCGCGATATGATGCAGCCCGGTACTGATGCGCGCGAACGCGGCGAGCGCGGGAAGGGGTTGCAGGCAGCGGGGCCGGAGCAGCGGGTGACTGACGACCAGGGCGGGCCTGGCGGAGACGAATCCTCCGCCGGGGCTGCGGCGGCTGGTCAGCGGCTGGAGCTGCCGCCCGGCCAGTACATACCCCGCACCTTGCCGGTACTCCACTACGGACCGGTCCCCGCGTTCAATCCGCAGACCTGGGACCTGCGAATACTCGGAGCGACGGAATCCGGGGCTGAGGCCAGGCTGTGCTGGGACGACGTCGCGGCGCTTCCGGTCAGTGAGGTCACGGCGGACTTTCACTGCGTGACGAAGTTCACTGTCCAGGCCATCCGCTGGTCGGGCGTGCTGGCGGCCGAGATACTCCGCCGCTACCCGCCAGCCGCAGCAGCGACGCACGTGATGGTGTGGGCCGATTTCGGCTACAGCGCCAACATCCGGATCGGTGATTTCGCGGCCGAGAACACGCTGCTGGCCACGCACCGCGACGATGCCAGACTGACCCCCGAGCACGGCTACCCGCTCCGGCTGGTCGTGCCGACGTTGTACGCGTGGAAGAGCGTCAAGTGGCTCCGCGCGGTCGAGTACCTGACAGCTGACCGGCGGGGCTTCTGGGAAGAACGTGGGTACCACAACGTAGCCGACCCGTGGCAGGAGCAGCGGTACTCATATCAGGAACGCGCAGGTGAAGGTCCGCCGCTTTGAGCGCTCGCAGCCAGGGCCTCGCGGCCACCACAAGCGGCGTGCTAGTTGCCGAACCCGCTGAGCAAGCCGACGTTGATGGTGATCGTCGCACCCTGGGGAGCCTGCCCGGTTGGTGAGTAACTCCCCACCGTCTGCCCGGGGCCCATCGAGTTCACCTGCACCTGGAAGCCGGCCTGCTGAAGCACCTGCTGGGCCTGGTTGGCGTTCATGCCGGTCACATCCGGGACGTTCACCATCTGCGGGCTCGAGTAATAGACGGTTACGACCTCGCCGCTGGTGATCGGCGTTCCGGCCGCAGGGGACTGCCGGATGACGGTGTTCGCTGGCTGCGAGCTATTGGTGTCGGCCACCGGGTTGATGCTGTAGCCGCCAGCCGAGCCGGCCCCCTGGGCCGCGGTTACTTGCTGGCCGACGAAGTTCGGCAGCGGCGGTCCGCTGCTCACCACGAGCTGGACCGGCTTGTTCTTCGGCCAGTGCTGGCTGGCAGCCGGGCTGGTTGAGAGCACCACGCCAGCCGGGATGCTGGTGGAGGTCTGGTACGTCGGCTGCCCCGGCACGAGGCCCGCTGCCTTCAGGTTGTGTTCGGCCTGGGCGATTGGCTGCCCGGTCACCGACGGGACCGTCACCTCGACCGGCCCGAGTGACGGGATGATCGTGACCGTGCCGCCGTGGCTGATATGGCCTCCGGCGGCGGGGTCTGTCGTGATCACCTGGCCGGCCGGCACGGTGTCGCTGTGCCGGGCTGCGCCGGTGACGACGGTGAGGCCGGCGTTGGTCAGGTCGCCGCGGGCAGTGCTCACGGTCATGCCGGCCACGGGCGGAACGGCGGTGTACTGGCCGCTCGCTAGCCACCACACCCCGATGGCGATCACCACGGCGGCCAGGACGGCCAGGATCCGCCGGCTGAACAGCCACCGTTGCAGGATTGGATCGTTGTAGCGGCGCTCTCTACGGTGGCCGGCGTATCCGTTGCCGTCGGCGTAGTCCTGGTTAAGCCCGGCCGGAACGATGAGGGTGTGCGTGGCTGCCCAGGACCCGCTGCCAGGCTGGGCCGGGTAACCGCCCGCCCAGGACTGCCTTTCGGTGCCGTGTATCGGACCGGTACTGTTCAGGTCGGCGTCAGCGTGCGAGCCAGACCCATTGCTGGTCAGCCGCTGCGTGGCTGGCTCGTGACCCGGCAGCAAGATTTCGCCGGTCACCGGGCCGTCCGCGGCCGCGTTGGAGGCGGCAGCCCAGCTGCCGTTCTCGCCAGCTCCGGTACCGTCGGCAGTCGCCTCAGCCGTGCCGAGACCCGCCAGCCCGATGCCCGCCGGCGGCCAGGAGTCATGCCCGACCGGTTGCTGGGCGTTCGGAGGCTGGCCGGGCAACGGCATGCCGCGGCGTACCTCTGTGATGGCCTTCAGGTAATGTCGCGCATCCGGCGGCCGCAGCTCCGGGTCGCGCGACGTGCCGAGCGCGACAAGGGCATCTATTGCTGCGGGCAGCTCCGGGACGAGGGTCGACGGCGCCGGGACAACGGAGTTGACGTGCTTGTAGGCCACGTCAAGCGGAGAGTCACCGGTGTGCGGCTGAGTCCCAGTGAGCATTTCGAACAGCATCACGCCAGCCGCGTAGACGTCGCTGCGCTCGTCTGCGGAGTTGCTGGCAACTTGCTCAGGTGCCAGGTAGGCGGCGGTGCCGATCAGCAGCCCGCTCTTGGTGTTACCAGCGCCTGCCAGGGCCCGCGCCAGGCCGAAGTCCGCTACCTTGACCGACCGGCCGTTGCCGAGCAGGACGTTCTCAGGTTTGACATCGCGGTGGATGATGCCCGCATCATGGGCTGCCGACAGGCCGGCCAGTACCCGCTCGATGATGTCTAGGGCCTCGCGCGGGTTAAGGCGCCCGCGGGAGGCAATCAGGTCGCGCAGCGTCGGGCCGGGCACGTACTCCATGGCGATGTAATGCAAGTCACCAGTTGAGCCCTGGTCGAAGACAGCCACGACGTTCGGGCTCGACAGCCTGGCTACCGACCGCGCCTCGCTGATGAACCGGTTGATGAAATCCTGGTCGCGCGCCAGGTCCTGGTGCGCGATCTTCAGCGCTACCGTCCGCTCCAGCCGTACGTCGCGGGCGTGGTACACAGTGGCCATGCCGCCACGGGCAATCTGCGACTCGACCAGGTAACGCCCGTCAAGCAGCTGCCCTATCGGTGCCGGCACCGTCGTATCCATCGGGAGAAGTCTAGGGTGCCCGTGACGTTCTGCGACCAGTATCGCCATGCCTGAGCCCGGCTGCCCGGCCGGGGCTTCAGTATGAGGGGCGCCTGCTCTGAGCAGGGACGGCACCCGCCTGCCGGGCGGAGGGCCGCCAGCTAGCCAGCGGAACCTGCGGCGGCGCGGGGTCAGCCCGCGGGTGGCGATGATGCCAGCGCGTGTCTGCGGCGCGGGGCTCGGTGGCGCGGGTCAGCGCGCGGGTGGCGATGATGCCAGCGCGTGTTTGCGGCGGCAGGCGGTCAGCCCGTGGGCGGCGATGATGCCAGCGCGTACTTGCGGCGCGGGACTCGACCGGCCAGAAACGCCAGCCGGCCCGCGGTGACGGCAAGCCGCATCGACTCGGCCATCAGTTCCGGGTTGCGGGCTCTGGTCACCGAGGTAGCGAGCAGCACCGCGGCGCAGCCGAGTTCCATCGCGATCGCCGCATCGCTGGCAGTGCCGATCCCGGCGTCCAGGATGACCGGCACCCCTGCCGACTCGACGATCAGCTCGATGTTGTGGTGATTCCGGATGCCGAGTCCCGAGCCGATGGGGGAGCCGAGAGGCATGACGGCGGCGCAGCCAGCCTGCTCGAGGCGCCGGGCCAGCACCGGGTCGTCATTGGTGTAGGGGAGGACGACGAAATCGTCGGCAACGAGCTGCTCGGCCGCCGTCAGAAGCTCAACCGGGTCCGGCAGCAGGGTGCGCTCGTCGGCGATGACCTCGAGCTTGACCCAGCTGGTGCCCAGTGCATCACGGGCTAGCCGTGCCACCCGGACTGCCTCGGCCGCGGTAAAGCAGCCGGCGGTGTTCGGCAGCACTCGGATGCTGCGCTCGGCGAGCAGATCCAGGACCGACCCGGCCGAGGCCGGTGCTACCCGGCGCATGGCCACTGTGGTCAGCTCGGTCCCGGAGGCGACAAGCGCGCGGTCCAGCACGTCCAGGCTCGGCGCGCCGCCAGTACCCATGATGAGCCGGGAGCTGAACGTCTCGCCGGCGATCAACAGCGGATCGTCCACTGTCACCCTCCCTGAACCGCAGTCAGCACTTCGACCTCATCGCCGTCCGCGAGCGACGTGGCATTCCACACGGCACGCCGCACGACGTCACCGTTGACCGCGGCAGCCACGCCCGTCTGCGCGCTGGTCAGCAGCGCAACCGCTTGTGCGAGCGAGATCGGGGCCGGTACCTGGCGCGGTTCGCCGTTGATGATCACCTGCATGCCGCAGCCTCCTCTGGCAGGCCCTGCTCACGACGCGGGCTGTGAGCGCGCGGCGGGAAGCGGCCGGCGCTGAACGCGGCCCAGATCGGGTCGGGCGTGCCCGTCCGCAGGTACGCGGCTACGGTGTCCGCGGTAACCGGGGCCAGCAACACCCCTGCCCGGAAGTGCCCGGTCGCGAGCACCAGGCCTGGCACTTCGCTCGGGCCGAGGACCGGCGCGTTATCCGGCGTGCCCGGCCGCAGTCCCGCCGTCACGTCTTGCAGTTCCAATTCAGTGATGCCGGGTACGAGCAGCCGCGCGTCCCTGAGCAGTTCCCAGACCCCGCCAGCCGTCACCGTCGTATCCGGCCCGAGCTCCTCCTGCGTTGCGCCAATCACAAGCTCACCGCTGTCGCGCGGTACCAGGTACACGCTCGACCCGCGGACCAGCCCGCGCACGGTCCGCCGCAGCAACCCCGGCGGCAGCCCGGCCGCGCTGGTCATCCGCAGCCGGATGATCTGACCCTTGACCGGGCGAACGGGCGGCGCCACGCCAGCGGGCAGTCCGGGAAGCTGCGCGGACTCCCAGCCAGCTGCCAGCACGATCCACCGGGACGTGACCAGGCCGCCATCGGCCAGCCGGGCTCCACGGGCTCGCCCGCCGGCACAGTCGAGTTCGGTGACAGGCTGTCGCACGAGGCGAGCGCCGCTGCCCTGAGCGGCCTCCTGGAGGGCAACGGCCAGCAGCCGGGGATCGACTGACCCGTCGTCAGGCGCCAGCAAGCCACCACGGACTGACGGATCCAGCATGGGCTCGGCCTCGCGGCAGTCACGCGCTGTGAGGTGCTCCAGGTGCACCCCGAACGACTCCTGGAGCAGCCGGGTCTCCGCAAGCAGCGCCAGGTCATCGCTGTCGTAGGCGACCTGAAGGGTGCCAGCCCGCCGGAACCCGGTCGGCAAGCCGGTTGCCTCCTGCAGTTCGCTGATGAAGCTGGGGTAGCGCCGCAGCGACTCCTGGCCGAGCCCGAAGATCTGCCGCTCGGCGTAGGCGGCCTCGGCGATCGGCGTCAGCATGCCCGCTGCGGCGTGAGTGGCACCCTGCCCTGGCCGCGGATCGGCAACCACCACCGAAAGCCCTTGCTGAGCTGCGCGCCAGGCGATGCTCATGCCGATGACTCCGCCGCCGACGATCAGCGCGTCGCAGTTGGCAGGTACTGGACCGCTCACGTTCCGCTCCCTTCGCCGGCATGACCCGGATCAGGTTCCTGCGGTCGGCGGCTCCGCAGCCGCCCTCTCAGTCCGGTCCGCACCGGACTCCCGCGCGATAAGCACATAGCTTAACCGTCCGCGGCCAAACGGCCGCGCCGAAGCACAGCGCTGCTGTGCGCCCGCTAGCTGCCGCGCTCTACGCGAATACTTCTGGGCGGCCTGACAGGCCCAGAAGTATTCGTGATCATGCCTGGTGGCTCAGTCGCGGAACAAATGATGCCCAGGTTCGCCCCGAATCGGAAGTTCGGTAAAGCGGCAGCGGCGCTGACGGCACATCGCCGCCCGGATTTGTCCAGGCGAACCCTGCGTGCTGGCTGACGAAATCGACGTCGTCCCAGTTCCCGCCGAAGCGCACTCCCTGCCGGATCGCGATCCAGCTCAGCCCGCCATCGGCGGTCAGGTAAAAGTCCCGGCCGATCGTGCCCTGCGATCCCGCTGATACCGCGATTCCGTCGTCCGCGGAGAAGAAGCGGATGCGCGGATACTGGCCAGCGCCCGCGGGCAGCGTTTCGATCCGCCAGTTACGCCCGGCGTCACGACTCACCAGCAGGTATGCGGCTGCCGGATAGTCAGTCACCGTCAGGAACGTGGTGCCTCCCGCGGACTGCGGTGCCGGAATCTCGCAGCCGGCTGACTCGCACAAGGTTGGAGACAACGGCAGCGCCTGGGTCGCCCACCGCGCTCCGCCGTCTCTGGTCACCAGGACCGACATCGAGTTGCAGTAGCCGGTAATCCAGCCGGTCCGCGTAGAGGCGAAGGCGAGCCCGTCCTTGTCGCAGTACAGCGGCAGCCCGCTGCTGGTGGGAGGGTCGCCCGCCATTCGCGGCGATCTGGCCACCAGCGACCAGCGCACGCCGCCGTCGGTGCTCTGGTACAGCCGCACCGGGTTCTGCTGCATAGCCGCGCCCAGGCTCTCCAGCAGCCAGCCGCGGCTCGGGCTGACGAAGTCGATCGCCACCGGCTCCGAGCCGTCAGGGATGCCAGCTGATTGCCGCCACGACCGGCCGCCGTCGGCGGTGCCGAATACGAGCGTCTTTCCGGACGGGCCGCTGGTGCTGGTGGGGACTGCGAACCAGGCACGCTCGGCCGTAGCAGCTTGGAGCAGTCCCTGGCCGGTTCCCAGTGCCCGCACTGCCGCCGGAGGAGTGACAATCGTCCACGTCCGTCCACGGTCCGTCGTCCGGGCAACGGCAAGCGTGCCGTCGTGATCAGGGTTCGATGGCCAGAGCAGCGCCCAGCCGATGGTCGCCGAGACCATCTGCAGCGTGTCGATCCATACCGGGGATCCGGCTCGTGCCTGGGTCGGTGCCGAGTCCGACGGTGAAGCAGCCGTATCTCGCGTGGCTGCTTCACCGCTGGGCTTGGCACTAGCCCCGCCGCATCCGCTGACCATCACTGCGAATACGGCGATCAGCGCCGCTCCCGCACAGCTGCGACCGGGAAGCAAATGCAACCGGATCATCTGAATCGCCTCCGCTTGCGGCACGATGTACTGGGCCAGCGGTAGACCTGCGTGGCTCACTACTGAGACTGCGGGCAAGGTCGCGCGGTTGCGGCCGGCTGTTCCGGCTAGCCGGCTGTGTCGGCTGGTGGGCAGTTCCGGCTGGACGGCAGTGCGGACTGGTCGGTGGCCAGTGCTGGCGGGGCGGGCGGTGCTCGTTGGATAGGCGGTGGGAGACATGATGCGGGCATGACCGAGCCGGCCAGGGTCGTCGTAGTCGGAGCCGGGCTAGCCGGGCTGCGGGTGGCCGAGGAACTGCGAGCCAAGGGTTATGGCGGAGCGCTGACGCTGATCGGTGCCGAGCAGCGACCGCCGTACGACCGGCCGCCGCTGTCCAAGAAGATGCTGACCGGTCAGCTCGACGACACCAGCCTGCGGCCTGACATGGAGGCACTCGCCGTTGACCTCCGGCTTGGCGAATCCGCTGTCGGGCTTGGTCACCGGATCGTGCGTACCGACGCTGCCGAGTATGAGTGGGATGCCGCCGTGCTGGCCACCGGCGCGGTCCCGGTCAGGCTGCCCGGCGACGGTCCGCAGCGAGTGTTGCGAACAGCGGATGATGCGCTGGCCCTGCGAGAGCTGCTGGAGCCAGGCGCGCGGCTAGTCATCGTCGGGGCAGGCTGGATCGGTGCAGAGCTGGCGACAGCCGCTGCTTCGCGCGGTGCCGCCGTGACGGTGCTGGAGGCAGCGGACGCGCCGCTGGCTGCGGCTGTGGGATCGGAGGTGGGCATCGCCACCGTGCCCTGGTACGCCGCCGCCGGGGTGGACCTGCGGCTCGGGCAGAGTGTGGCAGCGGTCCGGCCGGGCGGCGTCGACCTTGGCTCCGGCGACGTGCTGCCCGCGGACGTGGTTGTGACCGCGGTCGGAGTGTGCCCGGCCGTGTCCTGGCTGACCGGCTCGGCGGTGCGGCTTGAGAACGGCATTGCCGTGGACGCGCAGCTTCGAACTTCTGCTCCTGACGTCTTCGCGGTCGGCGACTGCGCGTCATTCTGGTCCGGTCGGTATCAGCGGCAGTTGCGGTTCGAGCACTGGGACATCGCGCTGCACGCTCCAGAGGTAGCGGCGGCGAACATCCTTGGCGCCAGTGCCGAGTACAACCCCGTTCCCTACTTTTGGTCGGAGCAGTTCGGCCGGATGGTGCAGTACGTGGGCTGGCACGGCACGGCTGAGCGGCTGATCTGGCGAGGAGACCCGGCCGGCCCGAAGTGGGCTGCCTGCTGGCTGGCCGGCGACAAGC
>Ga0335075_10006273_pt1 | contig 18363 bp, 17 predicted proteins | sample Lox_Sample_24_FD_206723 | JGI IMG/M metagenome (GOLD analysis project Ga0335075, IMG submission 206723) | Soil microbial communities from Loxahatchee National Wildlife Refuge, Florida, United States - Lox_Sample_2.4 | ecosystem: Environmental > Terrestrial > Soil > Wetlands | place: USA... | reverse complement strand
ATGAATAAAAAACAGCATCTCCTGTACTAGCGGCCGCGAACAGACCGCTAACCGCGAGCCAGGAGAGTACGCTGCGAGGCACCGGACGAACGCCACTTCGCCCCGGCCGGGTACCGGCGCAGTCACTTTCGTAGCGCAATCGAGTCCCGGCAATCGGACCCGGCAGGCGATCGCTTCGGTGCGCGAACCTCCCGTCTACACAGGATTAGGCGACATGCAGCCCGACATCGATGCTCAGCTCAGCAACTTCTTCGAAGACGCCCCGCTACCCGATTTCGCACGGGTCATGCGCGGCTACGACCCGCACCAGGTCAACGAGCACATGAAGCTCCGCGAAAACGAGGTGCGCAAGCATCAGGAGCAGGCGCAGGCGCTCCAGCGGGAGCTCGCCGAAGCGCATCGCCAGATGCAGGAAATCGAGCAACCCACGCTCTCCGGCCTTGGTTCTCGAATCGAGCAGCTCTTCCGGCTCGCCGAGGAGCAGGCCACCGAGCACATCGCGGAGGCACGGTCTGCCGCGCACGAGCTGACCGCGGCCGCCAAGGTCGAGGCCGCGGAGGCACGGGCGGCGGCGGAGAACGAGGCCGCCGAACTCCGCGCGGTCGCCAAGCGCGAGACCGACGACCAGCGGGCCTCCGCGGAGCGTGAGGCCGAGGCCATCAGGACCAAGGCAGGCCGTGAGGCCGACGAGCTCAAGTCGACCACCGAGCGCGAAGTGGCCAAGCTGCGGGCGACCGCCGACCACGAGGTCGCCGAGAAGCGTGCCGGGAACGAGCGCGAAGTCGCCAAGATGCGCACGACCGCGGAGCGCGAGGTCGCGCAGATGCGGGCGTCGTCCAAGCGCGACCGGGACGAGATCCTCACCACGGCCAAGCGCCAGGCTGACGAGATGCGCAGCCAGGCACAGCGGGCGTTTGAGGACAGCGAGGCGGCTCGGGCACAGGCCGAGGCTGAATTCGAGATGCAGCTGGCATCGCGCCGTGAGGAGGCTGAGCGGCAGGAGACCGAACGGCTCGCCAAGGCGCAAGAGGCCACTCAGAAGATGGTCTCCGAGGCCGAGCAGCGCGCGGCGGTCGCCGAGGAGCGGGCCAGCAAGGCCAGCATCCAGGCCGAGCAGACCCGCCGCGAGGCGGATCAGCACTCGCAACAGCTCGTCAGCAACGCCAAGAAGAACGCCGACGCGATCCTCGCCCAGGCCAAGTCTCAGGCTGACCAGCTGCTGGCCGACACCAAGAACGAGGCCGAGCGCATTCGCAGCGTCGCGCAGCGCCAGGTCGACGACCTCAACAAGCAGAAGGAAAGCGTCGGCGCGCACCTGGCCCAGATCAGCCAGCTGCTCGGCGGCTCGATGCCTGGCCTGGCCGACGTCCTCAAGCCCAGCACGCCGCAGCCGGCCGTCGCACCCGCGCCTACCAGGGCAGTCACTTCCGGGACCGGGCCGGCGGAGCCCGCGCCGGTTCCGGCCGCGGCAGCGGCTCCGGCCGCACGCCACTCGGCAAGCGCACCTGCCGACGGCTCTGCCAAGGCAGCTGCCAACGGCAAGCAGGCCGAGGGCGAAGACGAGTGGTGGACTGAGTAGCCAGCTAACGTCCGCCGGCTGAGACGGGAAGGGCTCCTGGCCGCTGCTGCGGCCAGGAGCCCACTTGTTTGGTGCCAGATCGGAAGGTCAGGGGCTTATCGTCTGGCCGCCATCGACCACCAGCGTCTGCCCTGTCATGAACGACGAGGCGTTGCTGGCCAGGAACACCGCAGGTCCGGCCATCTCCTCTGGAGCGGCCCAGCGCTTCATGGCCGATGACGCCACGGTCGCGGCTCCGACGGCCGGGTCCTCCCAGAGCGTCCGGTTGAGCTCAGTCGCGGTCCAGCCAGGGCACAGCGCGTTGACCCGGACGCCTGCCTCGCCCCATTCCGTCGCGAGTGACTTGGTCAGTGAAATCAGCCCGGCCTTCGAAGCGCCGTACGGGCTCATCAGCGGCGAGGCGGCAATCCCGGCGACAGACGCAACGTTGATCACCGAGCCCTGACCGCGCTCGAGCAGGTGCTCGGCGAAGGCGTGGCACACGTAGACAGCCGAGCTCAGGTTTAGCTGCAGCAGCTTGTCCCAGCCGGATAGCCGCAAGTCGCGGAACGGCACCATGAAATTGGAGCCGCCGGCGTTGTTGACCACGATGTCGACTTCGCCGAGCTGATCGATCGACGCCGACGCCGCCTCGGCGACCGCGTCGTAGCTGGTCACGTCCGCCGGGATCACGATCGCCTTCCGGCCTGCAGCATCGACGGCTTCGGCCGTCTCAGCCAGTCCGTCTGCACTACGCGCGACGAGCGCCACATCGGCGCCTGCGCCGGCGAGCGCGACTGCGATGGCACGCCCGATGCCTCGCGACGCGCCGGTCACGAAGGCCTTCTTGCCAGTCAGGTCAAACAAGCTCACTGTTGATCCTTCCACTCGGTAGGCAATGGCCATGCTGCCGGATTAACACGGCGGACGATCTCGTTCAGCACGATCCGGACGTAGCGCTCCCCCACCCACAGGTGCTTGGCGCCCGGCACGCCGATGACTTCGGCCTGCGGCACCCGGCTGAACCGCTGGCGAGCCTGCGCGGGCTGGAGGTAATCATCGTGTTCAGGCACCAGGGCGAGCAGCGGCTTGCCACCCGTCGCCCACGAGTCGAGCTCCGCGTCACCGGCACGGCGAAGCGGCGGCGATAGCAAGATCGCGCCCTCGATGTCGGGGTCGTTGCCCCATTGCAGCGCAAGCTCGGTGCCGAACGACCAGCCCAGCAGCCAGAGCCCGGGGAGGTCAAGGTCAGCGCAGTAGCCGATGGCAGCGGCGACATCGTGCCGTTCAGTCAGGCCGGCGCCGAACTCGCCCTCGCTCTGGCCGCGATCGGAGCGCGTTCCGCGCGTGTTGAACCTGAAGACTGCTAGGTCAGCCAGCGCCGGGAGGCGGTAAGAGGCCTTGCGCAGCACGTGACTGTCCATCATCCCGCCGTGCGTCGGGAGCGGATGAAGGCAGATCAGCGTGGCCACTGGCGGCCGGACGGCCGGCTGGGCGAGCTCTCCGACAAGCGTCAGCCCGTCGGCCGTGACCAGGCTGACATTCTCTCGCCTCGCGGGCAGGACAGTGCTCGCGGTGATCTCGGTCATCGGGTCCTTACCGGTGTGTCTGCGGGCCGAGCCCTGGCCGCCGGGGCCGCCGTTGCCAGCATGCGTTGTGCCAGTGCCTGCGCTCTTCCGGGCCCGGTGCGTACGCGGGCCAGACCACCACATGCGCGGTACCTGGCAGCAATTCCTGGTCGCAGCCAGGGCAGCGGTAGGTCTTCACCGCTGCCGCGCCGGGGACCTGCCGCACCACCCAGTCGCCGTCCGGCCACTCTTGCGTCTGCGGCGGCCCGAGCCGGGCGGACGCGTCGTCCGCCGGCTTCGCCGGGCCGCTGCGGCGGGCGCGCCGCGGCTTGCTCGGCGACGCCGACGGCAACCGTCGCGCCTTGCGTGGGCTCACCTGGACCACCTGCGCCATCAGGGCGCCGACCGGGAGCTGCCGCCGAACGGAATGCCCGCCGCGGCGTGCTCCGCGAGCAGCGGCGGCGGAGCGAACTCCGGGTAGCCATACGCCTCGTGCATGGCCTCCAGACCGGTCAGCACGCCCGCGGCGCCGGCCGCATCGATCAACTCGAACGGGCCTCGCGGGTAGCCGCAGCCAAGTTTCATTGCGGTGTCGATATCGGCTGGATTGGAATAACCGTCCTGACACATGCGCACCGCATCGGCCAGGTGCGGGTAGAGCAGCGTGCCTGCCAGGAAGCCGGGCCGGTCCGGGGCGTGGACGACGGTGAGCCCGAGGCCGGCGGCCAGCGCCGTTCCTGCTTGCACTGCGTCCGCGGAACTGAGGCTGGTCTGAATGACTTCGGCGAGGGTGCCAGCGGCCAGGGCGCCCGCTACGTGCAGACCGACTGCCTGCTGGGGACGGCCCGCCGCAAGCGCGGCCGGCAGGACCGGCCGGCCCGCTTCGGCGGCAATCAGCACCAGCTCAGTCGGATGCGCGGCGTTCCTGGTCACATTGATACCCGCGGCCGCCATGGCGCTAGCAAGCTCGGCCTCTATGTCGTCTCCGGCCCCAATCAGCGTGACGGTCTTCGGAGTTGCCGAGGCCTGCTCGTTCCCGGTTTGCTGGTCATCGCTTCCCGACTCGGCGTAGTCGTAAATGCCGCGGCCGGCCTTGCGGCCAGTCCGGCCCGCATCGACGAGGCGGCGCAGCAGCGGAGTCGGTGCGTACCGTGGCAGGCCGAATTCGCCGTGCAGCACCTCCATGATCGACAAGGCGGTGTCCAGGCCGATGAGGTCGAGCAGCGCCAGCGGGCCCATCGGCAGCCGGATTCCGGCAGTGGCCGCCAGATCGATATCTGCCCGGCTGGCGTAGCTGGTCGCCAGCAAGTGGAGCGCCTGATTCAGGTACGGCAGCAGCAGGGCGTTCGCGATGAAGCCGGCCCGGTCGCCGACCTGCACCGGGGTCTTGCCCAGGCGACCGGCGAGACCGGACACCGTGGCCGCTACACCGTCTGCCGTGAGCACCGAGGACACGACTTCAACCAGGCGCATCACCGGAGCCGGATTGAAGAAATGCATGCCGATGACACGGCCGGGGTGTTTGCTCGCGGCCGCGATCGCCGTGACGGATAGCGAGGAAGTGTTCGTGGCCAGGATGGCGTCCGGGCTGCAGACGCGGTCCAGCTCGGCAAAGATCTCCCGCTTGATCTCCATTCGCTCCGGCACGACCTCGATAGCCAGGTCGACTGCGGCGGCATCGCTGAAGCCCGCCGCCGGCCGGACCCGGCTGCGGATCTCAGCCTGCTCGGCAGCGGTCAGCCTGCCTTTGGTGACCGCTCGTGACAGGCTTGCGTCCAGGATCCCGACGCCGTGGCTCATCGCCGCTGCGTCGGCCTCGATCGCGACGACGCCGATCCCGGCGCGCGCGAACACCTCGGCGATGCCGGCTCCCATCGTGCCGAGGCCGATCACCGCGACGTCTCGAATCTCCATGGCCGCGAGATTACAGTCGCGACTTCAGCCGCGTTGCAGCGCCTGCCGGTGTGGGTTGGTCTCGTAACGTAACCATATTGAACTGCGATTCGCATACATCGCTTCAGAAGTGAGCCGCCGATGCCGCGCCCGGACGCCAGTCAGGCACTCGACCACGTCGTGGTCCTCATGTTCGAGAACCGTTCGTTCGACAACCTGCTCGGCCGGCTCTACGAGCCGGGCGAGGTGCCCTCATTCGAGGGCGTCGCCGGCAAGGACCTGGCCAACCCGATTCCCGACTGGGCCGCGGACCGCGGCAACGGGGACGGGAACGTGCACTACGGCGTGGCGGCCGGCATGAACACGCCGAGTCCGGATCCCGGCGAGGAGTACCAGCACGTCAATACGCAGCTATTCGGGATCATCGACCCGGCAGCCAATCGCGGCGTGCTCGCCAGCGAGATGGCCGCGCCGTACAACGCCCCGCCAGATCCGCGGCAGCGACCGTCGATGGACGGGTTCGTCGCGGACTACATCAGCTCGTTCACGGCCGAGATGGGCCGCCCGCCGCGGTATGCCGAGTACGCCCAGATCATGACCGGCTACGCACCCGGTCAGCTACCGGTCGTGTCCGCGCTGGCGCGCGGCTTCGCCACGTTCGATCACTGGTTCTGCGAGGTGCCGTCGCAGACCTTCGCCAACCGGTCCTTCTTCCATTCCGCCAGCTCCTCCGGTTTCGTTAACAACTTGTCGCCGCCGGCGTCCTTCCCGCTGCGCAACACGGCAGAGACGATCTTCGAGCGGCTGGACGCCCGCGGCCTGAGCTGGCGGGTCTACTGCGACCCGCCGAGCCGGATCTCACTGACCGGTGTCATCCACGCACCGCGGCTCTGGCCGCATTTCGGCACCAGGTTCGTCAGCACCGACCAGTTCCTTGACGACTGCGCGGCCGGTAATCTCCCGGCCTACTCGTTCATCGAGCCCAACCTGCTCTACGGGCACAACGACATGCACCCGGCATTCGACGCGCTCTTCCCCGACACGCTTCTCGATCCGCCGTCATCCCTGCTCGGCGGCGAGGCATTGCTGGCCAGGGTCTACAACGCAGTGCGGTCGTCCGCCTCGGACCGCGGCTCGAACGCGTGGAACACGCTGCTCGTGATTGCCTTCGACGAGCACGGCGGCACCTACGATCACGTTCCGCCACCGCTGGTACCACCGCCTGCGCCGGGCGGACTACCGGGTCAGCTGGGATTCGGCTTCGACCGGTCCGGACTGCGCGTGCCGGCGTTCGTGATCTCAGCGTGGATTCCTGAGCGGACCGTCGTCACGGCCGAGTACCGCAACACGTCGGTGATCGCGACATTGCGGGAGCACTGGCAGCTCGGCGCGGCGCTCACCCGCCGGGACTTCGTGGCCGCCGAGCTGTCGCCGGTGCTGTCGCTGGCACAGCCGCGCGACCCGGATAGCTGGCCGGACGTTAATGCGCCGCAGGTACCGCTCTACACCGGCACGATACCTGCGCCGGGCGCGGCGCTGCGCGGCCTGTGCAAGGCCGCGTTCCACGCCTGCGTCGCGCTGGCCGGGCATCACGGCAAGAGCGGCCCTGCGCTTGTCAGCGATGAGAATCTGACCCGCGCCGAGGGCCTCGCGTTGCTGGACGACTTGTCCGCCGACCTGTTCGTGCGGCTGCGAGACAGCTAGCCGGCCCGGCCCCTAGTCCGGCCAGTCGGAGCTCTCGATGATGTCGACGAAGTTGCCGCGCGTGAATCCGGGGACGAACCGTTCCAGGACGTCGGCCTTGACGTTGCCGAACGTGGTCTGCGGCCGGGGCGCGATGCCATCGGTGAATGCCTGCAGGATCTGGCGCTTGAAGTCCGGTCGCGGGTGCAGCGCGGTGATCGCGGCCCGGTCGGCATCGCTGATGTCGTGGTAGCCGATGCCGAGCACGTCGTATTCGACCCCGGCGGTGACGAGGGCGACCTCGGGCTCCATGAACTGCGGGATGCCGGGCGTGGTGTGCAGCGCGATGGCTGTCCATACCCGGCGGATGCTGTCCTCCGGCACGCCGCGGCGCTGCAGGAACCGGCGGGCCTCGTCGGCGCTGTCGACCTCGAACCGCCGGCCGCTGCCGCGGAACTGCTCGTTCAGTCCCAGGTCGTGGAACATCGCCCCGATGTAGAGCAGTTCGGGGTCGAAGCTGACATCCCGGTTGCGACCCTGCAGGCTGCCCCACCAGTAGACGCGCCGGGAATGATGAAAGATCAGGTCGGTGGTGGCCTCGCGAACCAGCTCGGTGGCCTCGCGGGCTAGCTTGCTGTCGGGAGCCGCCACGCCGGCGGCGGTCTGCCCGGAGCCGGACATAACATCTCCTCGCCTGTCAGGTATGACCTGATCGCGGCCGGCTCGCTGGCGAGGGCCGGATGCGGATTTACCGACCGCCATACCCCTGACGTGGAGCATCACACCGGCAGCCGCGCGTCACACCGGCAGCCGTGCGTCACGCGGGCAGCCGCGCGTCACACTGGGCCTCACTGCCGCGGTGGTCGTCCGGTACGGTCGCCCGGCCGCCGGATCGGGTGGCGGCAACTCCCGCGATGACGACCAGGACGATCCCGGCCGCGGCGAGTACGCCGGGGACCTGCCTGAGAACGAGCAGCCCGGCTAGCACCGCGATGGCCGGTTCCAGGCTCATCAGGGTGCCGAAGGCGCTGGCGGTGAGGCGGCGCAGGGCTTGCAGCTCCAGGCTGAAGGTAACGACCGGATGCAGTGCTGCCAGCCCGAGCATGATGACAAGCAGCTGCCAGGTCAGGCGGCTCAGGCTGGGCGCTGCGGCGACCATGCCGATCACGCCGGCCACCGGTATGGAGACGGCCAGCCCGGTCAATCCGATGACGTGGTCGCCGACGTGCTGGGTCAGCAGGATGTAGGCAGCCCAGCAGGCTCCGGCGGCCAGGGCGAACGCGAGGCCGGCCGGGTTAATGCCCCCTTGCCAGGGCTGGGTCAGCAGCACGACACCAACGGCGGCTGGCGCTGCCCAGCGCCTGTGCCCGCCGGGCCCGTACAGCGACACAGCCAGCGGGCCCAGGAACTCCAGCGCGCTGGCAGTGCCGAGCGAGATGCGAGCGGCAGCGAGCATGAACAGCAGCATCATGCCGGCTGTAACCGCGCCGAGCAGGCCGCAGGCCAGCAGATCCTTTCCGGTGAAGTCCCGCAGGCGCGGCCGGATGAGTGCCACGAGTAGCACGCCCGCCCAGGCCAGCCGGAGCCCGGCCACGCCTAGCGGGCTGAGCTGGTCGAACAGCCGGACCGACAGGGCAAGCCCGAGCTGCACGCAAGACATGGATGCCGCCGCCATCAGCGCCCCGCCCCGGCCGCCGGCCAGGCCCAGGGATGCGGGGCGGAAGGCGGGCGCCGGGGGGTTCATGCCACCAGTAGAGCGCTCGGCGATCGTTCGTGTCCACGTGTTAAATGTTGACGTATCGCCAAGATTCTCTGGACAATAGAGCATGGAGACGCGGCGTCTTGAGTTGCTGGCAGAGCTATCCCGCCAGGGCTCCATGCGCGCAGTCGCAGACATACTCGGCACCACCACCTCGACGGTCTCCCAGCAGCTCGCCGTGCTTGCCCGTGAGATGGGCACGCCGCTCGTCGAGCCAGCCGGGCGCCGAGTCCGGCTGACGCCGGCTGGCCGACGGCTGGCCGAGCATGCGGTGACGATCCTCGCCGCGGTCGAGGCCGCGCAGCTGGACCTGGGACCGCACGCGGAACCCAACGGCACTCTGCGAGTCGCCGGATTCGCTACTGCGATCCGCGCCTACCTGTTGCCGGTCATCAGCGGTCTGGCCATTACCCATCCACGGGTCCGCGTGCTGCTCCGCGAGCACGAGCCCGCCGAGGCCCTGCAACTGCTGGCCACCGACGACGCCGACCTGGCGCTGGTCTACGACTACAACCTCGCCCCCGCCGCTGCCGACCCGGCCGTGCACGCAGCGCCGCTCTGGACCGCGCGGTGGGGGCTGGGCGTGCCTGCCAGCGAGTCCGGCCACGCCACTACGACGCTGCAGGTCTTCGCCCGCTTCCAGGCCCACGACTGGATCGGTAACTCCCGCAATAGTGCTGACGAGGACGTCATCAGCACGCTCGCCGCCATGGCCGGGTTCACCCCGCGTATCACCCACCAGGCAGACAGCCTCGATCTGGTCCAGGACATGATCACCGCCGGCCTGGGCGTCGGGCTGCTGCCGGTCGGTCAAGCCATGCGCCCCGGGGTGCGCTTGCTTCCCCTCTCCGGTCCGGTGGTCGAGCTGCGGGCATACGCCGTCACCCGGCACGGGCGCCTCAACTGGCCCCCGCTCGCCCTGGTCACCAGCCTCCTGCAAGCCAGCCGCCAGCCAGGGTCAGCCGACCTTGTCGACGAAGCGGTGCCTGGCCGCCTGGCGGGAGACACCGAGGGCAACGGCGATGCGGTTCCAACTCCGCCCGCGGGCACGGGCCGCGGCTACTCTTTCGGTGACTAGCGCTTCGTCGCGGCGGACCTGGTCTGCTGCCTCTGCGACCGCGCGCAGGTCCGATAGGTCGTCGATCGTTGCCGTTGCGGGGTCGAGGTTGCTGGCGAGCTGCTCGAAACGGCTGGCAGCTTCCTCGATCTGTGCGTCTGAGTGCCTCATGCGCGATCACCTCCTCTGGCTCCGGGCGCCACCCCATGCCTCAGTGCTATGTCAACAGTTGTTGTCTAATCCAAGTTCCCTCGGGTGCCGGATCGCGGCCACCCGGTCCCGTCCGGTCATAGGGCTTGCCAACTATCCATGAACAGGGCCGCGGGTCAGCCTCCAAACCCAGGCCTATCCCTTCTATGGCCAGGAGCTCGTCGAGATCATCAGTGGCGTCGTGTCGTGGTGGTGTGCCCGCGCGGGTATTCGCTGCCCATGCAGGCCAACTCACCGCCAGGATCGCCAGAGCTCTGTGACCATTCACCCTGTCGACCGGACGCGTCTCGTACCGGCCGACGCATTGCCAGGGACGTGAGTAAAGTTGCGCCGTGCGACTGGTAATTGCCCGGTGCAGCGTGGACTACGCGGGACGACTCGCAGCACATCTGCCGCTGGCTACCCGCCTGATCATGATCAAGACCGACGGCAGCGTCTCCGTGCACAGCGATGCAGGCTCTTACAAGCCGCTTAACTGGATGTCACCGCCCTGTCGTGTAACCGAATCCTCCCCGGCTGAGTGGATCGTCACTGGCAAGTCGGGCGAGACGCTAACGATCCACCTCGAGCAAGTCATCAGCGACTCATCCGTTGACCTCGGCGTGGATCCTGGCCTGGTCAAGGACGGCGTCGAGGCACATCTGCAGGAACTGCTCGCGGCCCAGCTGCACGTACTCGGCGATGGCTGGCGGCTGGTGCGCCGCGAGTACCCGACCGCGATCGGTCCGGTCGACATCATGTGCCGGACTGCGGACGGCGTGAGCGTTGCCGTGGAGATCAAGCGCCGCGGCGAGATCGACGGCGTCGAGCAGCTGACGCGCTATCTCGAGTTGTTGAACCGCGACCCGCTACTCGCCCCGGTACAGGGCATATTCGCCGCTCAGGAGATAAAACCCCAAGCGCGCGTACTTGCCGAAGATCGCGGTATCAGATGCGTGACGCTGGACTACGAGTCAATGCGCGGCACTGACGACGGCGCGCTGCGGCTGTTCTAGGAGATGCATAGAGTGACAGGACTGCCCGCGCCCGCAGAAGGGACGGCCGCTTGTGGGTAACCCGGCTATCAACCAGACCGGCACCGCCGGCCTGACAGCGACTGAGCACCGGCTGGACAACGGCTTGCGCCTGGTGCTCTCCGAGGACCATCTGACGCCGGTCGCCGCCGTCTGCCTCTGGTATGACGTCGGCTCGCGGCACGAGATCGCGGGCCGGACCGGCTTGGCTCACCTATTCGAGCACCTCATGTTCCAGGGCTCCGCGCAGGTGAAAGGGAACGGGCACTTCGAGCTCGTCCAGGGGGCCGGCGGCTCGCTGAACGGAACGACAAGTTTCGAGCGGACCAACTACTTCGAGACCATGCCGGCGCATCAGCTGGAACTGGCACTGTGGCTTGAAGCTGACCGGATGGGCACCCTGCTGACCGCGCTCGACGACGAGTCGCTTGAGAACCAGCGGGACGTGGTGAAGAACGAGCGCCGCCAGCGCTACGACAACGTCCCGTACGGCACGGCATTCGAGCGGCTGATCGCGCTGGCATATCCGGACGGCCACCCTTATCACCACACGCCCATCGGCTCCATGACCGACCTCGACGCGGCAACCCTGGCCGATGCCCGCGCGTTCTTCCGCGCGAACTACGCGCCGAACAACGCGGTCCTGGCGATCGTCGGCGATATTGATCCGCAGCAGACGCTCGCATGGGCAGACAAGTACTTCGGGTCGATCCCCGCGCACAGCGGCAAGATGCCGCTTCGAAACGCCGAGCTGCCCGACATCATCGGCACGCAGCTACGGGAGATCGTCAGGGAGGATGTCCCGGCGCGAGCGCTGACGGCGGCCTACCGACTGCCGCAAGACGGCACCCGCGAATGCGATGCGGCTGACCTCGCGGTCACCGTCCTCGGCAACGGAATGTCGTCCCGGCTGTACAACCGCCTGGTGCGGCACGATCGGACAGCTATCTCGGCGGACTTCGGGCTGATGCGCCTGGCTGGTGCGCCCTCGCTGGGCTGGCTGGACGTGAAGGCGTCCGGCGGCACCGAAGTCCCGGAGATCGAGTCCGCCATCGACGAGGAGCTGGACCGGTTTCGCGCGGACGGACCTAGCCCCGAAGAGCTGGAGCGGGCGCAAGCCCAGCTGGAACGTGAGTGGCTAGACCAGTTCAGCACTGTCGCTGGCCGGGCCGATGAGCTATGCAGGTACACGGTGCTGTTCGGCGATCCGCAGCTCGCCTTCACTGCCGTCAGCCGCATCCTCGACATCACCGCGGCGGAGGTCACGGCAGTTGCCGCCGCCCGCTTGCGGCCTGACAACCGGGCCGTGCTCGTTTACGAGCCGACCAGCTCGGCAGAACCAGCGGCCGCTGACCAGAACGGTGCAAGCCAGAACGGTGCAAGCCAGAACGGGGCCGGCCAATGACCGACGCTGATGTGACGATGGACTTGCACCCGATGCCGGCCGCTGGTCAGGCCAGAAACTGGGCGTTCCCGTCTCCGGAGCGAGGCGGGCTGCCTACTGGCCTGCCGGTGCTGCGCTGCCATCGGCCGGGCCAGCAGCTTGTGGCCGTCGAGATCTGCCTCGATGCACCGCTTGACGCCGAACCCGACGGCCTCGACGGCATCGCCACCATCATGGTCCGCGCCCTGTCTCAGGGCGCCCGTCAGCACTCTGCCGAGGCGTTCGCGGCCGAGCTTGAGCGCTGCGGCGCGACGCTCCAGGCCAGCGCGGACTTCCTTGGCGCGCGCGTTTCGCTGGAGGTTCCGGCGTCTCGTCTGCGCCGCGCACTCGGATTGCTGACCGAGGCGCTCGCCGAGCCCTCGTTCGCGCCGACCGAGATCGAGCGGCTGGTGCGCAACCGGCTCGACGCGATTCCGATCGAGCTCGCCAATCCCGGCCAGCGGGCAGCAATTCAGCTGGCGCGCGAGCTCTTCCCCGGGTCGGCCAGGATGTCCCGGCCGCGCCAGGGCACGGCGGAGACTGTTTCCCGGATCGACGCCGCCGCTGTCCGCGCGTTCTACGAGGCGCAGCTACGGCCGGTCACAGCGAGCGCCGTCGTGGTGGGTGACCTCACCGGAGTCGACGTGGACGGGGTGCTCGCCGGCACGCTCGGCAGCTGGGCCACAGCTGCCGGCGCGCCCGCGCTCGTCCCGCCGGTGACGGCTCGCGACGACGGCCGGATAGTAATCGTGGACCGGCCCGGCGCCGTCCAGACGCAGGTGCTCATCGGGCGTCTCGGGCCTGACCGTCACGACCCCATCTGGCCGGCACTAGTGCTTGGCACCTACTGCCTGGGGGGCACGCTTACCTCCCGCCTCGACCGGGTGCTTCGCGAGGAGAAGGGCTATACGTACGGGGTGCGGGCGGCTACGCAGGTGCTGCACTCACCAGCGCCGGACAGCGGAATCGGTGCCGCGCTGCTGGCTATCGCCGGCTCGGTGGACACGGCTGCGACCCGCCCGGCACTCGACGATCTGCGGACCGTACTTCGCACCCTTGCAGCCGACGGACTGACCGACGCTGAGCGCGACCTGGCCGTGCAGAACCTCGTGCTCGTCGCGCCGCTCCGGTACGAGACTTCGGAGCCCGTCGCCGACACCCTGGCCGATCAGGTGCAGCAGCACCTGCCTGATGACTTTCAGGCACAGCTCTACGCGTGCCTGGCCGAGACCAGCACGGCCGAGGCAACGGCAGCTGTCGTGACGGCGTTCCCCGAGGACCGGATGGTCACGATCCTGGTCGGCGACGCCGCGCAGATCAAGACGCCAGTCGAAGACCTGGGCATCGGCCCGGTCAGCGTCGTCGCCGCCTGATTCCGAGTGTAGTGACTGGTCGTTTCCAAAATGACCAGTTTGACCAGTTTGATTCGCTGCGCCATTCTGGACTGGCCCATTTCCGGAGCGGCAGGAGCGCTGGGTGACTGAGAAACCGAGGTTCGACGAAGTTCGTACCGACCGGCTGCTGATGCGGCGCTGGCGAGACTCTGACCGCGGCCCGTTCGCTGCGCTGAACGGCGACCCGGAGACACTGAAGTTCTTCCCCGCGACGCTGGACAGGGCGGCCAGCGATGCTTTGGTCGATCGCATCGAGACGCGCTTCGAGCAGCAGGGCTTCGGCTTGTGGGCGCTGGAGATCACCGCAACCGGAGAGTTCATCGGCTTCGTCGGGCTCAGTCCGATGCCGGACGACGTCCCCGGCGCCGGCGGCATGGAAGTCGGCTGGCGGCTCGTCAGGCATGCCTGGCACCACGGTTACGCGACTGAGGCGGCGCGCACTGCGCTCGCCGTCGCATTCGACGGCGCCGGGCTTGCGGAGATCTGGTCGATGACTGCCGTGCTCAACGAGCCATCCCAGGCCGTAATGCGCAGGATCGGGATGACTGAGGTCGCGCGATTCGAGCATCCGCGGGTTCCGGTTGGCAGCCCGGTGCGGCCGCACGTGCTGTACCACCTTGCCCGCGCCGAGTGGCCAGGGCCGTCCGGCCACTGACTGGCCCCCTCGCCCCGTCAGGAGAGCAAGTGCGCATTGACCGCTCGTGCCGCTCCGGCTAGCTCGGGAATGACCGTGACCGCGAGACCGGCCTGGCGCAGCCGCACCGCCCCGCCGCCCTGCACGAAGATCGGCGGCTCGCGCCAGGCGATGACCACCCTGCCCACTCCGCTGGCGATGATCAGGTCAGCGCACGGGGTGGGCCGGGATGCTCGCGCCGCGCAGGGTTCAAGGGAGCTGTACATCGTCGCCCCGGCCAGCTCCTCTGAAGCCCAGGACCCATGCGTGGCTCCCGGGTCCGCGAAAGAGTCAGCACTAAGACCTGGCCCGGCTGCCGCGCCGTGGCCGGCCAGCCCGAGCCGGGCGAGGGTCACCTCTTCGGCGTGGTCGCTGGGATCCCGCTCACGCGAGAACCCGGTCGACAGCACCCGGCCGTCGCCGGTAACCAGGACAGCGCCAACGGAGAAGGCGGTCGCCGATGGCGGGCAGTAACGGGACAGCTTGATGGCCTCGTACAGCCAGTGCAGGTCGGCATCGGGGTTGGCTGGCTGGGCCACGAGCACTCCGAATCTGCAGCCGGGCCGGCTGGCGTCGGGCTGGTTTCCGTGCTGCCTAGACGTGAACACGGTACCTGACAAGATCTTCCTCGCCGAGCCAGTGATTTACTGACTCAGGACGGCGAGACGCGCCTGGGCGCACCAGCGTACAATCCGAGCAAAATTAACGCAGAACGGCGGTGCCAGGCGATGACAGCCACGCTCGGGAGCTACGGTCACGTCCGGTCGACCGATACCTTCGACACCCTGAATCCGGCGACGAACGAAGTCATCGGCACCTACCCGGTCTTCAACGCCCACGACGTGGCGGCAACGCTCGAGCGGGCAAAGCCTGCCGCGGCGTGGTGGGCTGACCTCGGCTGGGCCGGCCGCAGGCAGCGGCTGCTGGCCTGGAAGTCGCACCTGACCCGGTATATCGGCCGGCTGGCCGAACTCGTGCACACCGAGACGGGAAAGCCCCTGGCCGACGCCGAGCTGGAGGTCCTGCTGGCGATTGTCCATATCGACTGGGCGGCCAAGCATGCCCGCAGGGTGCTCGGCCCCCGCCGCGTGCGCAGCGGCCTGGTGGCCATCAACCTCTCCGCCACCCTGGAGTACCAGCCGCTAGGCGTGGTCGGTGTCATCGGCCCGTGGAATTACCCCGTCTTCACGCCTATGGGCTCCATCGCCTATGCCCTTGCTGCCGGGAACGGGGTAGTTTTCAAGCCCAGTGAACTGACTCCCGCGGTCGGCGCCTGGCTCGTCAGCTCCTTTGCCGAGGTCGTACCCGAGGAACCGGTACTACAGCTGATCACCGGGATGGGTCAGACTGGCGACCACCTGGCGCGCAGCGGGGTCAGCAAGATCGCCTTTACCGGGTCGGCCGCGACCGCGAAGAAGGTCATGGCCGCCTGCGCGGAGAACCTCACGCCGCTCGTCGCCGAGTGCGGCGGGAAGGACGCGTTCATCGTCGCTGCCGACGCCGATCTCGACGCGGCCGCTGATGCTTGCACCTGGGGCGCGCTGTCCAACGCGGGCCAGACCTGCGTCGGCGTCGAGCGCGTCTACGTGGTCCAGGACGTTTATCACCAGTTCCTTGAGAAGCTGACGGACCGCGTGACGAGGATACGGCCGGGTGACGACCGGGAGGCGGACTACGGGCCGATGACCTTGCCACGCCAGGCAGAGGTCATCGAGGAACACATCGCGGATGCGCTCGCCCGCGGGGCCCGCCCGGTTGTCGGCGGCATTGCGAGCATCCGCCAGCCGTACGTCGGCCCGGTGATCCTGGCTGACGTACCAGAGGAAAGCACGGCGGTGACTGAGGAGACGTTCGGCCCGACTATCACCGTGGCGAAAGTGGCCAGCCTCGCTGACGGGATCGAGCGTGCTAACGCCAGCCGGTATGGCCTCGGCAGCACGGTGTTCGCCAAGAGCGGCAAAACCGCGATAGCAGCAGCACGCTCGATGCGCAGCGGCATGACGGCAATCAACTCGGTCATCTCGTTCGCCAGCATCCCGGCACTGCCGTTCGGTGGTTCAGGCGACTCAGGATTCGGCCGTATCCACGGCGCGGACGGGCTGCGGGAGTTCGCCCGGCCGAAGTCAATCGCCCGGCAGTGGATGAAGCCGCCGGTGAACCTGACCTCGTTCAGCCGGACGGACGAGGATATGAAGAAGATCATGAGGCTGGTGACGTTCCTGCACGGCAGGCGCTACAAGTAAGGCGCCTAGCCCGCCACGGCCGCTATTCGCTGGCCGCCGCCAGCAGGGAGTCCGCGGGGTCCAGGGCGGCAAGCGGAGCACGGCCCTGGATGAGGTCAGCGGCTCGCTCGGCAATCGCCATCGTCGGAGCATTGGTGTTGCCCCGCGGCACCGTCGGCATCACCGAGGCGTCGACAACTCGCAGTCCGTCCACGCCGCGCACCCGAAGCTCAGTGTCGACCACGCTGGTGAGCTTGCTCGCGGCCAGCCGGGAGTCACCGCCCATCGCGCAGGTCCCGACCGGGTGGTACAGAGTCGAGAGATTGCCGCGGATCCACTCCCGGAGCTCGGCGACCGTGCTCACGTCCGGGCCTGGCGCCAGTTCGGACCGAAGCTGCCGGCTCAGCGGCTTGGCCGCGGCGAACTCGCGTGCCATGCTCACGGCGGCGACCAGCGGCTCGAAGTCAGCGAGGTCGGACAGGTAGGACGGATCGATCGACGGCTTGTGCCGGGGGTCGGCGCTGCGCAACCGGATCTTTCCCCGGCTGCCGACCGCGACCAGCGTGATCAGCATCGAGAGCGCTCTGCTGGCCGGATCGGCGAGACCACCATCAAGATAGGGAACGGGCAGTACGTGCCACTGAATATCTGGTGCCGGCAGTGCGGGGTCAGTCCGAGTGAACCCTCCGGCCTCGGCGATGTTGGTAGTCATCGGCCCGGTATGCGTCATCTGCCAGCGGGCGAGGTTGGCCGGACCGGCCTTCTCCCACAGGCTCCGGGTCTTCGGGGCACTCCACATCGCGGTGACTACGGGGTGATCGGACAAGTTGCTGCCGACCCCTGGGCTCTCGGCCAGCACCGCGATGTGGTGCTCGCGCAAGTGATCGGCAGGGCCGATACCGGACAGCATCAGCAACTGCGGACTGCCGATAACGCCGCAGGACACGATGACTTCCGATGCCGCTTCGGCCAGTTCTTCCACGCCGCGGCGCAGATAGCGAACCCCTGTCGCCCGGCCCCCCTCAATCTCGATGCCCGTGACCAGCGCGTCGGTCTGGATGGTGAGGTTCGGCCGGTCTGCCGCCGGGTTCAGGTAGGCGTCAGCAGCCGACCAGCGCCGGCCGGCTTTCTGATTGACCTGGTAATAACCGACGCCGTCCTGACTCGCCCCGTTGAAGTCGTCATTAGCGGCGACGCCGCAGTTGCGCGCTGCGGCCAGGAATGCCCCGGTCAGGCTGCTCTTGAACTTGAGGTCCTGCACGCTGAGCGGGCCGGTCGCGCCGTGATAGGCCGACGCGCCGCGTGAGTTGCTCTCCGCCCGGAGAAAGTACGGCAGCAGGTCGGTGTACCCCCAGCCCTCGCAGCCATAGTCGTCCCGCCAGGAGTCGTAGTCGTGCCGGTTGCCGCGGATGTAGATCATCGCGTTGATCGACGACGACCCGCCGAGTACCCGTCCGCGCGGCCAGTAGATCGACCGGCCGCCTGCCCTGTCCTGCGGGACCGTCTGATAGTTCCAGTCGTAAGCGGTCTGGAACAGCAGATTGACGGCCGCCGGGATGTGGATCTCGTCGGCAGTGTCCGGCGGGCCGGCTTCGAGCAGAAGGACCCGGACATCCGGGTTCTCGCTCAGGCGCGAGGCCAGTACGCAGCCGGCGCTGCCCGCGCCGGCAATCACGTAGTCGTACACGCCTGTCCTCCTAGCTCACCCCGGAGCCGGTCAAGGCTTGCTTAGCCTGCCCGAGCACCGTTATGTCGCCGACAAGCGTATCGGTGTATTTGTGCCTCGCTCTGGCAATTAGAACTGATCTATGGCTACAGTCCGGTTTCGGTAAACCCGAGATGTCAGGCGAACTCATCTTGGCGCAGACATTAGCGCGCTCCCGGCCCGCAGACCGGGAGCGCGCTCCCCC
>Ga0335075_10006272_pt1 | contig 18364 bp, 7 predicted proteins | sample Lox_Sample_24_FD_206723 | JGI IMG/M metagenome (GOLD analysis project Ga0335075, IMG submission 206723) | Soil microbial communities from Loxahatchee National Wildlife Refuge, Florida, United States - Lox_Sample_2.4 | ecosystem: Environmental > Terrestrial > Soil > Wetlands | place: USA: Florida... | reverse complement strand
CAAAGGCGAGTCCTACCGTGCTGATCTGGCGACCGCTTGGTACAACCTCGGGACCGCGCAGATGCAGCTGTCTCAACCCGAGATGGCGGCATCCAGCTACCTGAAGGCGCGCGACATCGAAGCTGCTATCTACGGCGAGAACCACCCCGATCTGATCTCGACCGAGTACAGCCTCGCAGCCGCCATGTACGCCTGCGCCGACTTCATGCCAGCTGAGGAAGCGATCAGCCGGTGCCTCCGTATCATCAGACAGGGTGGACAGCAGGCGCGAGTCTGGCGGCACCGCGCGCTGAGACTAGCCATCGTCATCGACCTTACGGACAGACCACCATCCCCTGACCGGTCCCGCCCCAGCTAACTTCGGAACGATCAACTTGCGGCGCATTTCTACCCGATTCCGGGGCCGCGCGGGTTCGCGGACTCGACGCCATCGGGGACCCCACACCCCGCTGCTGGCGGCTCCCGCCCAGGCCGTGGCTACGAAGCTCGCGCGGTTATGGCTTGCCCAGGGTCTCCTCAAAGGGCGGCAAGACTTGATGCAACCGACGCTCGTGCGGTCACCGCCTATCCAGAACTCGCCCGGTGCGCTACGGCCGCACAGCGGGGACCGCGCCGCCATATGATCGTCGCGGGAAGATGCCGCGCGGACTCGCGGCGTGTCGGGTGCACGAGAGCAGAGGGCAAAGCGTCAGGTGGAATCGGTCAGCCAGGACACTGTCGAGGTCGGAGAAAACGGCACGAACGCGGATGCCGTACCGTCGCTGGCCGAGGACGAAATCATCGACTTCATCACTAACAAACCGGTCAAGCTGAAGGGAAACGAGGAAGTCCGGCAGCGCATCGCGCGTGGCCTGTACTTCGAGTACCGCTTCCGGGTGGAGGACATGGAGCGGGATTTCCCCATCCAGGTTTCCGCCACCGGCCAGCGCCGAACCACCAAGAGGGCCGACATCGCGATCTTCGAGCCCTATGCCGAGCACACCCTCGCGAACCTTCGCCGGGTAGTCATCTGCAAGCCCGCTCCTAAAGAGGGACGCACCGTTACCAAGATCCGCACATACCAGCAAGCACAGAAGGATCTCGCGGAGCTTGAAACCCTGCTCGGGACGGACTCGACCCCGCAGGTCGAGTACGGGATGTGGACGAACGGGGTCGACTTTTTCTTCCTTCGGAAGGAGACGGGCAAATACGGTTTCAGTGCCAAGTTCGAGCCTCGGGCGAACTGGCCAAGCGCGGACGATTCATCCGACCCGGGCATCGCCGCGTCCGTGTCGCGGCTGCGCCGCGGCGAGACCGCGATGCTCAAGACGGCCTTCCGCCGCTGTCACAACTACATTCACGGCAATGAGGGAATGTCGAAGGACGTGGCCTTCTGGCAGTTCCTCTACCTTCTGTTCGCCAAGATGCACGATGAGCATGAGAACCTGCGGACCGGGCGAGAGCGGCAGTTCTACGTGCAGCCTGCAGAGCCGTTCACCGACGCCGGGCGCCGGGCGATCCGCCGACGGGTCGAGACTCTGTTCGCTGAGGTAAGAGACAAATACGAGCTCTTCAAGGCAGGGGACGAGTTCACGCTATCTGATCGGGCGCTGGCGTTCATCGTCGGCGAGATCGCGCCTTACAACCTTATGGGCACCGATGCTGACGTCAAGGGCATTGCCTACCAGGAACTGGTCGGGACCAACTTGCGCGGCGACAGAGGCCAGTACTTCACGCCTCCGGCCGCCGTCCGGCTCATGGTGGACATCCTCGACCCTAAGGAGGACGAGACCGTTCTCGACCCCGCCTGCGGTACAGGGGGCTTCCTCCGTGAGACTCTCCGGCATCTCCTCGAGAAATGGCGCGCGGATGAGCACACGACCGGCTTTCCTGACACCAAGGAACAGCTGATCACGCATCAGGGCAGGCTCCAGAAATACGCGGACGACCACCTGTTCGGCGCCGACTTCGATTCGTCCCTTGTCCGGACGTCGTCCATGAGTGTCATGATGCTGACCGGGAAGCCCGGCAACATCTTCTACATGGACTCCCTGGCGTTCCCCGGCGGTGATCTGCAGGGAGTAGAGGAGGCCAAGTCCAGCATCCCGCTTGGCTCGGTCGATGTGCTAATGACGAATCCTCCGTTCGGTACCGACATCAAGGTCGAGGATCCGGATGTCCTCGCCGCGTATCGCGACGGCGTGGCAAAGTCCTGGTCCCGCGACAAGGAGACAGGACAGGTCGTCGCCGGGGCAAACGACGTCAGCGCGATGGCGCCCGAGCAACTGTTCATCCAGCGGGCCGTGCAGTGGGTCGGACCCGGCGGGCGGATCGGGATCGTCTTGCCGAACGGCATCCTGTCCAACCCCGGACCCGCCGACGAGGGCATCCGCGGCTGGATCATCCGAAACTGCTGGGTCCTGGCCAGTATCGAGCTTCCCGTTGAAGCCTTCATCCACGAGGCCGGCGTCAACATCCTGACCAGCCTCCTGTTTCTCAAGAAGAAGACCGATAAGGAGATCGAGGCCGAGGTCATCTCCGGCCGACAGCCTGATTACCCGGTTTTCATGGCGGTCGCGGAGAAGGTCGGCATCGACCGGCGCGGCAACGATGTGTATAAGCGTCGCCCGGACGGCGAGATCATCCTCACGACGGAGTACGTGGATCAGCGCATCAGCGTCCACGGCGTCGAGCAGGAGATCCGCGTGCCGCGCAGGGTCAGGGCCATCGACGACGACCTGCCGGGGATCGCCAAGGCGTACGAAACATTCCGTAAGGAATACCCGGAACCTGGCCTGCGACGATGATCAGCCTGATCGAGGCGCGCAACTACCGTGCCGGCTTCGGAAGGCTCGCCCGCGCGATGTCCGTGAAAGATTGCCAAGACCCCGCCTTCAACCAGGGCCGCGACCAGTTGCGCGCCTGGTTCCCGGAGCAGTGATGAAACTCGCCGACCTCAACAATCCCGTCCGTTTCAACTGGCTGGCCGATCAGGGCTTGCGACTGGCCGCAAGCCCATATCTGTCGGGCACTTACGAAGCCAAGAAGCTCTTGGGACAGATGCCAGGGACACGGCCACTTCACGAGTTGACCGCTGGATATGACGGCGGGATCTACAACGGCCCGCAGTTCCGCCGCACCTACGTCACCGACCCTGATTATGGTGTGCCTTTTCTGGGCAGTGTCGACATGCTGGAGGCGGACCTCACAAATGTCCCCTTGCTGCTTTCAAAGGATGCCAGGTCAAGCAAGCTGGCTTACCTTGAAGTCGAGCCAGGAATGACGCTCATATCGTGCAGCGGGCAAGTGCTAGGCCGGGTGTTCTATGCCCGGCCGGACATGAACGGATTCTGGTCTTCTCAGGATTTGATTAAGGTAGTTGCTGACCGAGGTAAAATACTCCCCGGCTACCTATACGCATTCCTAAGCAGCAGTTTCGGTATTCCTACTGCCACCGCCCGATCATACGGATCGTCAATTCCCCACCTCGAGCCCGTACATATCGCAGACTTGCCGGTGCCGCGGTTCCGCCCCGCGGTTGAGGAAGAGATCCATGGATGCATTCAAGCGGCAGCCGACCTGCGCGCACAATTTCAGGCCGGAGTCATCGCCGCCACCCGCGACCTCTTCGAAAGCGCCAACCTAGCGGAACTACGAGACCCCCGGTGGCATGACCAGCCGCGCGATATAGGCTTTGCGGTCCCGCGTCCTGAGGTATTTAGCATCCGGGCTCTGAACTTCTCGCCGCGGGCAGCTCGCCTCGTGGAGCGCCTTAGGAGCGTTTCCTATCGCGCGCTTGGTGATGTCTGCAGCGGAGGGCAACTGCAAACCGGAGCGCGGTTCAAGCGAATTGATGCCGATCCTGAACATGGAGTACGGCTCATTGGGCAGCGGCAGGCTTTCTGGTTGCGTCCTGAAGGGCGCTGGATCAATCCAAATAAGGCGCCCGCTGATATCCGGCAGCAGGACGAGACTACTCTCATCGCGGCACACGGCACGCTTGGCGAAAACGAAGTATTCGGGCGCTCCATATTCGTGACGGGCACGTGGACCGAGCATGCCTTCAGCCAGGATTTTGTACGGGTGCTCAGCGGACAGCCAGACATGCCTGGCGCATACCTTTTTGCTTTCCTGAGATCTGAGGTCGCATTCCGGCTGCTTCGTTCGATGAGTGTTGGCGGCAAGCAGCAGGAGTACCACACGCAGCTGCTGCGGCAGATGCCAGTCCCTGAGTGCACTCCGGCAGACCGGGAGCGGATCGCGGAGACCGTGCGAGCCGCGTACCGGGCGCGGGACGAGGCCGATGAACTGGAGGACCAAGCGCAGGAACTGCTTGATGCGGCGGTGCGGGATGCGGCTGGTACCGATTTGCGGTTAGATAGTCACCTATCGTACGGTCCGGCGGAGGCGGGCGGGATGGGGGATGGCTGAGATCATCGGCGGCGGCGTGCCCGTCAACGACTCCGAGCGTGCCGTCATCCGGCACCTGCGTGACCACGCCCCGGACGACTGGTTCTTCTGGCACAACATCGATGTCCCCCTTCAGGACGGCCGCAAGGGCGACATCGACATCCTGCTGGTCACCGGCCACGCGATCTACCTGATCGACGTCAAGGGGACCCGCGGCCGGATCGAGGTCGCGCGACGGCGCTGGTACCCCTCTAATCGCCAGGCCTTCTTCTCGCCTGTGGACAAGCTGCGCAATCATGTCCGGGCGTTCAAGGGCCACCTTACGTCCCGCGGGCTGGACGGCGGGATCTTCGTCGACCAGCTGGTCGTGCTCACCGCGCCCGACGCCCGCCTGATCGACAGCGGGACCGGCAATGACACGGACGCGATGCACGTGGTCATCGGCTTCGACGATCTGGTCCCGGAGCTCGACAGGCCGGAGCGGGTCCGGCCGCGCTTCATGCGGGACATCCGTCGGTACCGGCGGCAGATCATCCAGGCCGTCGACGGCACAATCCAGCTCCGCACTGGTCCGCTTCGGTTCGGCCACTGGGAGGTCACCGAGTCGCTCGGCGAATCCGGGGAATCCGGGGAGGTCGCCGAGTACCGCGCCCGGAACGTCAATTCGAACGACCCCGCTGCGCCGCCGGTAATGCTGCGCATCTACCACAGCGATCCGTTTCAGGACGAGAGCGTCCGCGCCGCCGAACGCGTCGCGATCTCGAACGCCTACCACATGCTGGAGCGTGTGCGGTTCCACGACTGCGTCGTCCCTTGCCGGGACTTCTTCCCCAACGACGACGAGAGCCAGTTCGTCCTCGTGCTCGAGGACGTCACCGCCGGGGCGCTGTTGCTGCGGCTCACCGATCCCCAGCGCGCCCTGACGGCCGATGAGAAGGTCCGCGTCATCCGGGACATGCTGCGCGGCCTGGCATACGTGCACGCTAACGGAGTGCTGCATCGTGCCCTGTCCCCCGCCACGGTGCTGGTGACGAGCACAGGCGGCGCGATGCTGACCGGTTTCGACTACGCCCGCCCCGAAGCTCCCCGGTCGCCGAGTCAGAGCGTGGTCAGCCGCCTCCCCGAAGTGCTCGACGAGATGTACGTCGCGCCTGAATGCCAGAGCCATCCGCAGGCGATGAGTACGGCGTCCGACGTGTACGCGGCGGGCGTGATCGCGTTCCACGTCCTGACCAGCGAGCCGCCATTCGCCACGTCCGTCGATCAGCATCTGCGCGAAAGCGTCCTGCCGGACGCACCAATGGCTGCTGCCGGCCTCCCGCAGCCGGTCATCGGCCTGCTGCGCCGGATGTGCGCGCGGAACCCGGAACACCGTCCTTCCGCCGCGGCAGCCCTTGAGGCCCTGACCGTCGCTCCGGAGCCGTCCCCGGATCAGCAGCGCAACGACTACCGGAATCTGCCCGAGGGGTATCAGCTCACCCGCAAGTACACAGTGCGCCGCGCGATCGGTCGTGGGTCGTTCGGCACCGTGTACCAGATGTATGACAACCTGGCGGGCGCGGACCGGGCGGTCAAGATCGTGGACCGTGACCACGTCTCGCTGGTGGCCCGGACGCAACAGGAGTACCAGACGCTGCTGCGGTTGCCGCCGCACGAGAATGTCGTGAAGGTGGAGAACGCCGACTACCTCGACGACACGGGCGTGCCCTACCTGGTTTTCGAGTACCTGGACGGCAAGGACGTGGGCGAGCTCGTCAAGACGCGGGCACTCGGCCCCGCGGACACCATCCGGCTCGGCATCCACGTGGCGACCGGCCTTAAGTTCCTGCACGAGCGCGGCGTGATCCACTGCGACATTAAACCGGGAAACCTGCTGTGGACCGACCACGGGTGCAAGATCATCGACTTCAACGTGGCGGTGACGGAGGAATCCAGCCTGTCCCGCGCCGGCGGCACCGTGAAGTACGGTCCGCCCGACATGAACCGCTCCGCGCCGCCTACCATCATTGACCTGAAGGACCGCGACGTGTACGGGCTCGGCGTCACGCTCTACCAGGTGCTCACCGGCCGGTTTCCCTTTCCGTCCGGCGCCCCGTCGCTTGGCGAGACCGCCGCCGATCCCCGGTCTGACAGTGAGTTGAGGGACCTGTCGGACGAGGTAGTGACGACGCTCCTGAAGGCCATCGCCCCGCTGCGCGGGGACAGGTACGGCGGCGCCGCGGAGTTCCTCGCAGCTCTCCAGGCGATAACCGAGGTCCACCGCAAGCCGACGCCCGAGACCGCGCCCTCGCCGGTTCCCCTCCCGAGCCCCGGCGAGCCGAACGTCAACCCTTTCGTCACCCACCTGCAGTCCATGTACAGCCAGTCGCAGGCCAGCAACGCCGGCACCCGCGGGTCCGACGCGTACGGCACCTACGTAGCCACGGCACTCGATGAGAACCTGATCCCCGATGTCCTCGACGGGGCGTACCGGCTCGTCATCATCACGGGCAACGCAGGCGACGGGAAGACCGCGTTCCTTGAGCACCTCATGGCGCAGGCTGCCGGGCGAGGCGGCCAGCGGGGCGCTCCGCGCGCGAACGGGGACGACATCACCCTGCCTGGCGGCCACCTGCTGCGCACGAACAACGACGGCAGCCAGGACGAGGGCGACCGCGCCAACGACGAGGTCCTGGAGGAGTTCTTCGCCCCGTTCGCGAACGGGGCCACCGCCAGCCATAACGAGACACGCCTGATCGCCATCAACGAGGGCCGCCTTGTCGACTTCCTCACCGAGCACGGGAACCAGTTCACGGCGCTCACGGAAACGGTTCGCGACGGCCTTACGGGCAAGGCTCCAGGCGGCGATATCGCGGTGGTCAACCTGAACCAGCGCAGCCTCGTCGCCGCGACGGGCGAGGCGGGCGAACCGGGGCCACCGGTCTTCGACCGGGTACTCGCCGAGCTGACCAGTGACCGGCGCTGGGCGGCGTGCGAGAGCTGTGATCTGGTCCGGACCTGCTACGCGCCGCACAACGCCCGGACCTTCGCGCATCCGAGTGCCGGGCCAAAGATCACCGCCCGGCTCCGGGAGCTGTACCGGATCGTCCACCTGCGCGGCCAGCTGCACATCACGCTGCGCGACCTGCGCTCCGCCCTCGCCTATATGCTCACCTCGGGGCGGGACTGCGCGCAGATCCACGAGCTGTACCGGACGGGTGACGCGAGGGAGATCCTCACCAGCTTCTACTTCAACAGCTGGCTCGGCACGCCCGACAGCGCCGACAGGCTGCTGCGGTTGCTGCGCGAGCTCGATGTTGCGGCGGTTCCCGAACCGGCGCTCGACGGCAAGCTCGCCGCGATCGGCCCAACCGCCGGCCAGGTCATGATGACGATCGACCAGCGCGGCACCTACGACCTGGACCTGCTGGAGGTGGCCTTCAGCCAGCTGCGGCAGGCTGAGCTTGTGCAGCCCGCGGGGCAAGGACCCGCCTCCAGGTACCTGGCCGCGGCGAGGCGCCGGTTTTACTTCGAGTGCATCGACGACGACCGAGCGCGAACCGCTCTTCCCTTCAAGTCCGCCCAGCGCTTCCTCCGCTGGATTTCCGGACGAGGCGAGCTCAAGGAGAAGCTGCCCGAGCTTGTCGCGGCGATCAACCGCGGCGAGAGGCTCCCCGACGTGGCACTCGCCGACGGTGGCCTGGCGCTCGCGACCAGGGACGTGCCCGGCGGAACCATTCGCAGCTACCGGATCTTCCCGCAGGCGTCGCTGTTGCTGTCCGTCGCGGATTCTCCCGGGAACCGTTACCTGGAAGGCGAGCCGGATAGCGTGGAGCTGGCCGCGAACGGCGCGGGCGGGCACGTCACCACGCTGCGGATCCGGCTCGACCTGTTCGAGCTGCTTGAGCACCAACGGCAGGGGTACCTGCCCAGCGTCGCCGAGCTGCAGGGCCGCTACCTGGATCTCCTCATCTTCAAGAACGAGCTGTCGGCGACGCCTTACCAGGAGGTCGTGCTAACAACGGGTGGAACGGACGCCCACCGGATCCGCCGCGAGCCGGACGGGCGCCTCATGATGGCCTCGCTGACCGAGGAAGGCACCGACGATGACGCTTGAGCGGAAGGACAAGGACTTCCGGCACGAAGGCATCAGCTACCTGGACTACAAGCAGGTCGAGATGGACCGCGTACTCACCGGGTTCCTCGCCCGCCTATGGTGGGGCGGGCAGAGCAGCGTCATCTTCCGCGATACGCGCAACGAGCTGACCACGGAACTCATCGTCCGCATGATGGCCGACAATCCGGAGTCGTTCCAGGACTTCGATCCCGTGGTCACGCACCGCTGGGTGGAGACACACCTGCTGGACCTGGTGAGCAGGGGCAAGCCTAACCAGGCGGTCGCGGGGCTGCGCCCGCTGCACGGTTTCACCTACCGCTTCCGCAATGCCCGCCGGTCACGGGCGTACAACGCGGACGAGCAGCTCTACGAGATGCTCAACCATGCCTCCGAGAAGGGACGGCTCGCGCTCTCCCGTCTTAAAGACTTCTTCTTCTCCGGAGTCGACGCCCGCACTGAGGCGCCCCGCCTCGGCGACGACATCGACGTGGAAACGCAAGCGCTGATCAGCCTGTCGGAGATCATCAAGCTTGAGATCACGGATCGCGCATCACCCGCCGCGCGCCGGTCCTACCCGCCGCTGTACCCGGAAGCGGCGGATCTCCTCGCCGATGATGTGCTGCGGCTCCTGTTCCACCGCGACCTCATCCCGCGCACCGTGCTGGTCGATTATCTCAAGATCCTCTTCGCGTTCCATCTCGCGCTGTACCACCTGAAGATCATAAAGCTGCTGCCGGCCATGGTGCGTGAGGGGAAGCCGACGCGCGTGGGCGCCGGGTTTTTCCTCGACGCCACTGGCCTGCCGAATAGCGGTCCCGCACAGCGCGCGGAGCAGAGTGCGGCCGCGTGGTACGGCCGGATACCGGCCTTCGTCAGTGCCACGTTCACCGTGAAGAAGCTGAACGACGTCGCCGACAGCCTCGTAAGGCGCAACCAGCTGCCCAGGCCGCAAGGGGGTCTCTTTCAGGTAAGCGCTCTCCTCAGCCTGCTCGGCACCAGGTACGGCAAGGACAGGCAGACGTACGCCGCAGCCCGGCTGAGCGCCATTGACGCGGCGCGGACGGTCGGCGAGGACGACGATCCGGTCGTCACGCAACTGCTGCAGCTCGGCATCGACGATTTCACCACCTACATCGAGGTCATTACCCACTACCGGATGTCATTCCATCGGCGGTACCTGACCGACTGCCTGGACTCCCTGCTCCTCAAGAACCGGCCGGGCGCGATGGTCGCGCAGCCCCGGCTGGGCCGGCGCCGGTTCACGCTCGACAGCCGCATGCTTGAGGTGCTCCTGCAGCTCGCACTCCTGCGCGGATCGGACGACAACCCGATGGACCTGCGCACGGTGCCGCTGCGGATCGACGAGTTCCTGAAGATCCTCCGGGAGCGGTACGGGCTGTACATCGACCAGCTGCCCGAGGGAGACGGCTTTGGCCCGGCGATCGTCACCGACCACAGCGCGCTGCGCGAGAACAGGGCCGCTTTCATCGCCCGGCTCCGCGAGATCGGGTTCTACTCGGACCTGTCGGACGCGTACCTCGCCCAGACCATCACTCCCCGGTACGAAATCAAGGCGGGATCATGAGCGGCGAACTGCGCGAGATCGGCGCCGACGACATCCAGGCGGCGCTGGAACGGATCCTCGCGCCCCGGCTTATCGGTGTTCTGGCCAGTCACGGACCCGGGCACTGCGCGCGGGTAACAGACGCAGACGCGCCGCTCGCAGTCCGGCTGTGCGCACGAGTCCGCGCTGCCGTGGGCACCGGCGGCCAGTGTTTCGTCCTCGGCGACCCGCCTCTCGTCCCCGCGGGAATAGCCGTGACCAGCACGAAGCTGGTGGAGCTGCGTAATCCAGACGAGAACGGGGCGCTGCGCTCGCCGCTGCTGGTCTTCGTGCCGCCGGGCAAGCCCACGAGCGCGGAAGACTCATTCGGTGTCGCCACCTTCGAGGACGTGCCCCTCGGGAATGTCTACGACGAGCTTGCCGCGCGGCTCCTCAACGAACTGCCCGAGACGCTGCGGCGCGACATCGTCAGCATCATCGAGGTGGTAGACGAGGAAAAATGGCCGTACGCGACCAGCTACGCCCGCTCCCGGTTCCTGCTTACGATCCAGCTCAACGGCAACGACCCGGAAGCCGTCGGGGCGGCATTCTTCGAGCTCGGGCTCGTGCCCGACCTCACCCTGTTCGAGGACCATACGCAGATCAGGACCCGCACCGGCATGAACGTGCGGCAGATGCGCATCCTGGCGGACTCGGACCGCTCCGAGCGGCAGCGGGTGCTGGAGCTAGGCCTTACGGACGCCAGGTTCCGCTCCCAGCTCACAGCCTTTGCCGCTCAGCACGGGCTCGGAGAGCCGCGCGAATGGACACGCCGCATCGTGATCGACAGGGTGAACTGGCCGCTGTCGTTCCACCGCTGGCCACTCCGCCAGGCCGCTGAGACCGAGCAGGTGCACGTCACGATCGGCGAGCTGGGCCTGTCCCTGGCCGGAGACCAGCCCGAGCACGCGAACCACCCGCTGCTGTCGAACCTCGCAGGTCAGCCCGTGCTCGTCGCCGGGCCTAGGGGCGCGAACCAGCTTCCGGTCAGCTTCAGCGCGACGCCCGACATTCAGCACCACATCCCGGGACTTGCCCGGTTCACCGCGCAGATCGTCTCCGAGGTATCCGGTCCCACCGCAGCTGTGGCCTCGGTCAAGGTGACGGAGAAAAGCCGCGGCTCGCGAAAGATCACTTTCCGGAAGCTGCGTGCCGCCGGGCTGGAACCGGGCTGGCACTATGTCCGGCTGCTGCCGCAGGACGATGCGGGAATCGCGCTCCCGGTCGAGCCTCCGGAAGACGGCGGCCAGCCGACGAACGAGAGCGAGCGATTCTTCGTCATCGCGCCATCTGAGGACGACGACGACCTGGACCAGCTCGCCCCGGCGGACAAGGCCGAACCGTCCGCTGGCCTAACCCAGGCGCTTCGCGCGTTCCAGTTCAAGACGCTCGGTGAGGAGCGTGACTGGCGCGCCGTCCAGTGCCGGCGGATCGAGTGGAAGACCCAGCGCACGGGACGCCAGGTCCTGCGGGCGTCGTTCGGCCGGCCTGGCACCGCGGTGATCTCCATGTCACCTATGCTCAGGGACATCCAGCGGCAACTGCTTGAGGACCCCGCGCGTCCGCCTTGCCGACGGCAGATCCGGGCGGACGGTGAAGAGATACCACGGGACGTTCGGGATGAGATGAACTTTCCCGTCGGCACGGCCGAGCCCGTGAAGGCGTTCCTCGCGGCGCGAACCGCTACCCTGCGCGCTGTCCGCGATGATGACGACTTTCCCATCGAAGGACGTGACCTGCTGCGGCTCCGGCCCGTGGCGCAGGCGTACGCGGAGGCGTACCGGGAACTTCTGACATGGCAGCTACGGCAGGCCGAGCGGGCCGACGATACACAGCGGGGACGGCTGCTGGCGGATCTCGGCGAGATGCTCGCCATCGACACGGTAGAAGCCTCCGTCACCGGCCAGGACGGCATCCGCAGGCCCGTCGTGCTCACGTCGCCGCTGCACCCGCTGCGGCTGCTGTGGCTGGTGACCTGGGCCGGGCTCGGGCAGTACTGGCTGGAAAGCTCCGCGGATGCCGCGCCGGAGTCCCGAGAAGCCGCCGGACGGACCCTCGCGGAGCTGATGCCGCTAGGCTTTCCGTTCGTCGTGCCGCTGGGCGGCGGGCGGCTCACGGTGGCCGCCGCCGACCTGACCCCTTACTGGGGAGTGTGCCTGCCCACCGACACCCCCGACCCGCAGAGCCTGCTGGCGGCCCTGGCGCGCGCACTGCAGCTGCCGGAGCGCGCCGGCGGGCACGCGGTTCCGCCGCGGGTGCTCGCCGACCGGGCCGAACGGTACCTGCGCCTGCACCCGTACGTGTCCACGCTCGTCATCAGCGCGGTCAACCCCGGACGCGGCGAGCAGCTCGCGGACATGCTGGTGGAGCTCCAGCGCCGGAAGCACCTGCAGCACGTCAGCTACGACATCCGGATCTTCGCAGCGGACTTCGACGGCGCGAACACTCAAGCGGGTGAGGCTCTCGCCGCCCTGATGCGCGGCGAGTGGACCACGGGCGCCGTCGCCGAGGCGTTCAGCACACGGCAGGCATCGGGGCTTATCCCGAAACTCGCCGCTGCGGTGCTGCCGCTGCCCGAGTTCCGTGCCGCTACGGACGAGCGGCCGTCGCACCTGACGTTCTTGTTCGACGCGTTCAGCGGCGAGACATTCGGCGCCGCGGTGGCCGCGGCGAGTGTGGGACCGCTGCCCGTGCACGGGCTCGTCCAGGACGTCGTCGTCCGGTACACCGAGGACGACGAGGGCGTGCTGTGGCGGAAACAGCCGCGGCACGGGCAGACGGTCGCGTTCCCGGGCGCCCGGGAACTCTGTGACCTCCTCGCGCTGCTGCCCTCCGCGATCTCGTCCGCCGCCGCCGCAGTGGCCACGGGACAGGTGGGGACGGGAACGGTGCCGGAGGTGACGCTCGGCCTCAGCCCGTCGGACGGAGCGCTGCTGCATCAGGCACACCGGTCCAGCGACTGGGTCATCACGGTCGACCGGACGCTGGGCATGGAGTACTTCGATAGCCCCGGCAGCGCGCGGCGGCCCGACTACGTGATCGACTTCGAGGGCTCCGCCTCCGGTGAGCTCGGGCACCACCTGGTGGTCAGCTCCCGTTCCGTCGATGAGCTGCGCGCGCTGCTGTCGCCGGTCATCGGAGACCACGCGCTGCGGGTGGATCCGCGGCACGCGGGAACCTTCTTCGGGCAGCTCCGCCTGCTGTCCGGCCGGCTCGCGTTCAAGCTGGCCTCTGCCGCGGCCAGCCAGCGGACGGAAGTCCTGGGCCTGGCGCTGGCGCGACTGTACCTGGAGTACCAGGGGGCGCTCGCCGACCAGATCGTGCTGCCGCTGGACGATCACCTGGAGCTGTACCGCGACGCACGCCACGCCGCGTCGTCGGGAGTCGGCGACGCCGCCTCCCTGCAGCGTACAGACCTGGCATTGTGGAGCCTGGACGCCAGGCACCGCGAGATCACCTGCCGGCTCGTCGAGGTGAAGTGCTACAGCACGGTCCGGGGAGAGTCGGGCTTGAGCCAGCTGCGGGAACGAATCGCGGCTCAGCTGAGCCGGAGCGAGTCGGTGCTCCGCGCGCACTTCGACCCGGCGGCCGAGATGTCGGACCGGCCGGACCGCGCGGTCCGGAACGCGGAGCTGGCCGGGCTGCTGCGGTTTTACCTGGGGCGGGCGGTGCGGCACGGCGTCATGCGCGACGATGCCGCCGCCGAGGCCGAATGGATGCTCGGGAACCTCGACAAGTCAGGGTACCGGCTGCGGTTCACGAAAGGCGGTCTCATCTTTGACCTGTCCGCAGGCGGGACGGAATCGTTGTCCGAAGACGGCGTCGAATACCACCAGATCGGGCGCGACCTGATCGAAGAGCTGCTGGAGGCGCTGCCCACCGATCCCGTCCTGGCTGCCAAGGGCGAAGCGCCAAGCGCGAGCACGCTCGACGTCTCGCTGCCGAAGCTCTCCACCGCCGCCTTCCGCGCGCCGGACCGTTCGCACGAGACTCCGGAGGAACCCGCGTCTGACGTGATCGATCCCACGCTCGACGATCTCGGCGACGACCTTGACGACGAGCCGGATGCCGGTCTGAGTGCCGGGTCGGATGCCGGCGAACCCGGACCTGAACCGGCGCCGGCGGGCAGACCGTCGGCACCGGCTGCTCCAGAGCCGGCTTCTCTGGAGTCCCAGGCGAATACGGAGCAGGATTCTCGCGGCGCCGTTGCCGTACCCGCACCAGATGTTTTCCTCGGGACCGCGCGACCCTCACCGCAGTACGGCGTCCTCGGACGGGACACCTCACCCGGCAGGGACGCCTCGTTCGGCCGGACGGTCGCACTCGACCTCAACGAGACGCATACGATCAGCCTGTTCGGCGTGCAAGGTGGCGGCAAGAGCTACACGCTCGGCTCGATCATCGAGGCCGCCACGTTGCCGGCAGCGCCGGTAAACGAACTGCCAAGCCCGCTGGCCACGATCGTCTTCCACTACAGCCAGACGCTGGACTACGAGCCCGAGTTCACGAGCATGGTCGCGCCGAACTCTGATTCGTCGCAGGTGAGCGACCTGGCGGACCGGTACGGCGGGACACCGGAGGCGCTAAGTGATGTCGTGGTCCTCGTCCCCGCTGACCAGCTGGAGGAGCGGCGCCGTGAGCATCCCGGGCTGACCGTGCTGCCGCTGAAGTTCGGGTCGGGCGAACTGCGGGCCGAGCACTGGCGATTCCTGATGGGTGCCGTCGGGAACCAGTCCACGTACATCCGTCAGCTCCAGCGGATCATGAAGGCTCACCGCCGCGATCTGCGTCTTGACGTAATCCGCCAGGGCGTCGAGGAATCAGGCCTGCCGGATCATCTCAAGCAGCTTGCCCAGCAGCGGCTCGACCTGGCGGCCGACTACATCGACGACTCCGTGTCCATCAAGGACGTCATCCGGCCGGGCCGGATGATCATCGTGGACCTCCGGGACGAGTTCATCGAGAAGGACGAAGCTCTCGGGTTGTTCGTGGTGCTGATGCAGCTCTTCGCCGACGCGCAGCGGGAACGGTTCAACAAGCTCGTGGTATTTGACGAGGCCCACAAGTACATCGACAGCCCTGACCTGGTGGACGGGATGGTCTCCAGCGTCCGCGAGATGCGGCACAAGGGTATGAGCGTGCTCGTCGCCAGCCAGGACCCGCCGTCGGTGCCGATCAAGCTGATCGAACTGTCCGACGTGGTGATCCTGCACAAGTTCAACTCACCCGTATGGCTCCGGCATATGCAGAAGGCGGCCGTCTCGCTCGCGGACCTGAGCCCGGCGAAGATGGCGAGCCTCGCGCCCGGCGAAGCGTACGTCTGGTCGAGCAAGTCTACCGAGACGGAATTCACACGCGGCGCAGTCAGGATGCGGCTTCGGCCCCGGATCACCCAGCACGGTGGTGCCACGAAGACCGCCGTCGAGTAGTTCCCGCCGGAACCCTCCTCCGGCCGCGATACAGCCGGAGGCAGGGGTTGTTCAAGCCGTCCAGCCGAGAGGGAAACCAGTACACTCCGTTAGCGCTTGGATGATCGCCGCTAGCTTTGCCTCATTACGGCGCAAGGCCGGGGTGCGGGGCATTCTGGACGGCGGCCGTGCGGGTGGGCGATGGGGCTGGCTGCTGGAGCCGTCCGGTGACAGCGGCCAGGATGCCGTCCACAGTCGTGCAGGGGAAGCTCTCGGCTGCGAGCTGGGCCGCGGTCCGGTCCGCTGATGCGTGCGCGGCTGCGGTGTCGGCGGTCATCGTGTCGCGCCGTGCTGCGGTCAGGCCGTTGACATGCTGGGCTGCTGAATGTGAGGCCGCAGCGCGGTCGAGGTCGGCGACGCGAGCACGTTCGGCGCGGGCGGCTGTGTTTTCCTCGGTGCGGGCGCGGGCGAGCCGGGCGACCACCTCGGCGGGCAGGCTGGTAGATGCCTCCATAATGGTGACCAGTTCATCGGGGCTGAGCCGCGATCCGCGCTCGGCGAGGGCGCGGGCCTGGAGCCGCTCGATGATCTGCTGTCCGCGGTGCCCGGCATCCGGGGAGGGGTCATGGCCGGGTGCGGGCTGGCGGGTGCTCGTGCTGGCGGTCGCGGCAGCGTCGGGTTCTGTACCGGCCGGGCCTGCCTCGATGCCCGGCCGTGCGGCGGCTGGCTGGCCGGGGCGCGCGTGCGGTTCCCGGGTGAACAGGTAGACGGCTTCCCCCATCGCCTCCAGCGGGCTGGCTCCCTCGTCGCGGAGCCGGTCATAGCGGGCCATGGCGTAGGGGTGCAGGACGCGCAGGCGTTCTTCGGCCTTACGCAGCGCCGAGGCAGCCTCCGGTTCGGTGCCGGCGTACGGTACGGCGGCGCCCCAGACGCGGCCGGCCTGGAACAGGTCGGCCTGGGCCAGCCACCCGGTGTCATGGGCGGGTGCCCAGCGTGCCCTGGCGTCGGCGCGGGCGGCGCGTTCCTGGTCCTGGAGTGCCCGGCGCTGCTGCTCGTCGCGGGCGGTTTCCCGGGCGGCGCGGATCGCTTTGCGGCGTGCGGTTATCTCGGCTGCGGCGGTGACCAGGGAGATGAACTGGGCGGCGCGCTGGGATGAGTAGCTGAGTGCCTCGCTGAGCGGTTCGGGATGGTGTGCGGAGGGGTCCATGGTCGTGTCTCCTTCGGTGTGATCGATGCGGCCTTATTTGCCGCGGCGGCGGGACGGTCTGGGGGCTTGCGGGGCGGGCTTGCGCCTGGTGGTGGCGGGGGAGTCTGGCGGGACCGGGCGGGGCGGGGCCGGGAAGGAGGCGCCCGCCAGCGCGGCCGGGCTCAGCGCCTGGGTTTGCCCGGGGCGGCTTGGCCTCGCGTGGGTACCGGTGGCTGCGTGCAGTCGTTCGGCTGCGCGCAGCGCGGCGGCGGCCTGGGCTGCGTGCTGCTGGGCCTGCCGCAGTCCGGCGACTGCCTCGGCGAGGGAGGCCAGGCGGGTGAGCAGCATGATCGGGGCGAGTGAGGGGTCTTTGGTGAGGTAGGCGAAGGCGGCGATCAGCCGGGCGGCGCGGCGCAGGCTGTTCCCGGCCGGGGTCGGGGCGGGGATGCGCGCCCAGGGGGCGCGGGCGGCACGGTCGTAGGCGTCAGCGGCTTGGCGCAGGATGCGGCTGCCCAGCGCGGCGGCTGCCGCGTGCAGCGTGTCGGACGCGGCCCAGGCCGCATCGGCGGCAGCGGCCGGGTTGGTACCGGCCAGCGCGCGGATCTGCGCGGCGGCCTGGCTGGCGCTGCGGGCTGCGTGGTCCCATAGCGCGTTCCGCTCGGCCGCCGTGAACGGGTCGCCGGGCGCGGTGCCGGGGCCGGTCCAGCGGCAGCGGAGCTTGGGCCAGCTCAGGTCTGCGGCGAGCTTGCCGCCGCCGAACCACACCGGCCTCCCGTCCTTGCCGGCATCGCCCGGGACGGCGACCGCGTACCCGGTGACCTGGCCGGGGTTCCGGGCGCTGAACCGCTTGCGGACCAGCACCCCGGCCGCCTCCAGGCGGGCGAAGAACTCCTGATCGCTGCGGGCTCCGGCCGCCGCCGTGGTGACCTGGCGGCGCAGCGTGACGCGCGGTGGCTCGTCCAGGCCGCGGCGGGCGGCCTTCTCGGTCTCGGCGCGGGACGGCCGGCGGGCGGCGGTGCGGTCCCCGGGCGCGGTGGACTCCAGCCCGTAGCGTTCCTCGGCGGCCAGGCACGCCTCCCGGACACGCAGTTTCTCGAAGTCCAGCCGCCAGCGGCGGCCGTCCTGGCGGGCCAGCATCGCCACGATATGGATGTGATCGGTGCCGTGCCGGACGGCGATCCACCGGACGCCCTCGTCTTCCTCGCCGTACCGGGACAGGCCGGTGCGGTTCATCACGTCGCCGGCGATCTGCGCCCACTCGTCGTCGCTGAGTGTCTTGTCGCGTGGCGCGGCGCGCATCACGGTGTGCCAGACCGGGCGGCGGCATCCCCACTTGCCCAGCGCGGCCTGCGGCTGGTTCAGCAGCCCAAACAGGCGCCGGAAATCCCGCTTGCCGTCGGCGCGCAGCGGCGGCTCCAGCTCGGCCGGGTGCCGCCAGCCGGCGACGATATGGGGGTCGGTGTGCTCTTCGTGCCGTCCGGGGCCGTACAGGTAGTAGATCAGGCCTTCGCATCGTTCGCCGCGCTTGCCCGGACTGTCCGGAACCTTCCCGATCATCGCGGCGCCGCTTCCCTGATCCCGTCCCGGCCGCCGGACCACGTCCCGGACCGCGGTCCACCGGTCCGGCGGGCCGCCCGCCATGAGTGGATGGCCCGCCCGTGGACCGCGGAACGCGGTCCGCT
>Ga0335075_10006271_pt1 | contig 18365 bp, 11 predicted proteins | sample Lox_Sample_24_FD_206723 | JGI IMG/M metagenome (GOLD analysis project Ga0335075, IMG submission 206723) | Soil microbial communities from Loxahatchee National Wildlife Refuge, Florida, United States - Lox_Sample_2.4 | ecosystem: Environmental > Terrestrial > Soil > Wetlands | place: USA... | reverse complement strand
AGCTGCCGTTGCCTGACCCAAGCAGCACAAAGTATCCGGAACCGACATTCACCGTTGCGCTGCAGATGCCGTCACCAGGATACGGAACGACGATATCCGGAATGTGGTCTCCATTGATATCGCCAACAGCCGCATAGCCAAGCTCGCAGGAGAGCGTAGGCAGATTCAGCGACTTCGGCGTCTGGAAAGTTCCGTCTCCATTTGAGAACGCCACCGAAAGAGTCCCGGTCCCGCCTACGAGAAGAATGTCAGCCTTACCATCGCCATTCAGGTCAGCCGCAACCGGCTGGATGTAAGCCACAGTGGAAACATCGCTCGCCGGCAAGGCGTTCACCCACGTGAAATTGCCTTTCCCGTCGCCGACTCCGGTCACCAGGTTTTCCTGCGCGTAATCGAGATAGATACCGCTGCTGAATCCCTTGCCCTGAAGATCGCCGGCGGCCACGAGCCCGATCCCCGAGGACTGCGGAATCGTGTCGGTCGTTGATGAAAGCATCTGCGCACCGTGAAAAGAGCCCTTGCCATCCCCTGCAAACAGTGACACCTGCTTGTAGCTCTCGCTCAGTTGCGCGATATCGACATTGCCGTCGGAGTTGAAATCGCCCAAAACAATGCCCTGAAAGCCGCCGGCATCGGTTACGTAGCTGCTGCCGTTCGCAGGCAGTGTAAAGGTGCCGTCTCCCTTGCCGATCCATACATTCATCGCTCCATCGGACAGAGTCTCCGGGATGCCGCCGTCGGATATACTCAACGCTCCGTTGCTCTGAATCAGATCGAGGATGCCGTCACCGTTCACGTCACCGAGTTCGAACTCGTCTGCACCGAGATTCGTTGATTGAATGGCGGTGCCAAAACCTCCCTTGCCATCGCCCAGAGCAGCATAGGTAGCTCCGTTGCAGTCGGCGATCAGGTCCAGATGGCCGTCGTTATTCACATCGGCGATCTTGATCCCACCGTGAGTGAGATTGTCGAAGGGATTAAAGATCCCTCCCTCAAAAGACACACTGATAGGGGCATTCTGGTTAAGAGCGGTGAACGAACCATCCGCATTGCCGAGCCCGCTCGTCACTACAATCGTTCCCGTGCTGGTGTACTCCCAGATCTCAATTGCAATATCCGCGCGGCCGTCGCCGTTCAGATCGCCGAGCGCAACCGAGGATTGTCCAAACTCGAGCCGCGGGCTGAGTTGAATGTTCTGAGTAAGAGCGGCCGTCGGGGTCTGAAAAGTCAGGCCGCCCGAGCCGAGATACGTCTGAACCGTGATGGTGCTGCCCAGCCGGGTTCCTGAAAATGAAACCACCACTGCATCGAGATAGCCGTCGCCGTTTACGTCGCCCAACGCAACCGAAGCAAGCACGCCGCTGATGACAAGGCTGGTGGCAATAGGCGAGCTGAACGTTCCATTCTTCAGGTTCTGATAAACCATCAGTGTGCCCGTGTCCGAGTCCACTGCAACCACATCGGGATAGCCGTCCTTGTCCACGTCAGCAACAAAACCCTGAACGATGAACGTATTCGCGTAGTTAGGATTCGTGTATGCCGCCGGAGCCTGGAATCCCCCGCTGCCGTTGTTGAGAAGGATGTTGAGATTGCCGTCGCTCTGTATCACCGCCACATCCGGCTTGCCATCGCCATTGAAATCTGCAGTCAGCTCGATGCTTACCCCGCAGTTGTATAGGTCCACAATGCATGAGGTCTGTTGAATCGTAGGAAAGAAAGGCGCGGTGTTGAATCCGCCAAAGTTCGGCGCTGTCCCATTGCTGACTCCCGTATTCGCCGATGTCACCGAATCTGTAGTGAGCGCCGTGTGCGACGCACCGGACGTCGCAAGCCGCTTCTGAAGATACGGGATGAGGTACTGCTGCATCGGCGAGTGGTACCGCGCCGCGAGCTTTTGCTGCTGCTGCAGCGATTCAACCGGAGTCGCCGCCGCCTTTGAGGCAGCCAGCGCAACGCTGCCCAGAGACATGCAACCGAGGATGACTGCCGACAACGTCGTCCTGAATGACTTCAACATATAGGCCTCACAAAAGTGTTAGTTGTAGTTGCTGTCTAGCTGGAATATGACAACGCAGGTCAGTTCACCGTCACGTTGACTGTCGTGGTGGAAGTAATTTTTCCAGTTGCTGCATCCGTTCCGGTTACTGTCACGGTGTACGCTCCCGCGGTTGTCCCTCCGGTGCTGCCCCCACCGCTGCTGCCGCTGCCGGACCCCGACCCTGAAGAACCGGATGTGCTCGACCCTCCGCCGCATCCGATGCAACCGAGAGAAGCAAGCAGGATCACCGCGATTGCAAGATTGCTCCAGCGGCGCCGCGGAACCCCGAAGAACAGAACCACTGCCAGAACCGTGCCCGTCGCTCCCACCTTCCACGGCGTATTCATTGCTGTCGATGCAGCCGTGGTGGTCACGGTGAGTGTGGCAGTAGCTGCGCTGCTCCCCGTCACCGAAACCGACGTTGGAATGCCGCATGTCGGCGCGCTCGTCACGTTCGCGATGCTCGTGGTGACAGCGCAGGTGAGATTCACCTGGCCGGTAAAGCCTCCCGCCGGCGTCACGGAGATCGTCGAAGCATTCCCCGTCGTCGCGCCGCGCGTCACCGTGATCGCACCGCTGTTGCCCAGGCTGAACGAGGCCGGAGCCGCTGTGCCTTTCACCGTGACATTCACATTCGTGGTTGCCTTGACCTTGCCGGTGGTCGCATCCACCCCCGTTATCGCGACGACATAGCTTCCCGCGGTGGTGTCGGAAGCAGTCTGCACGGCGAGCTGAGCAGTGACCGACGCCGCTCCCGTGATATTTACGTTCGCCGGGATACTGCACGTCGGAGCATCCGTTGCGCTCGCTGGCGCAGTCGTTACCGCGCAAGAGAGATTGATCACCCCCGTGAATCCGTTCGTCGGAGACGCGTAGACGGTCGACGTGTTCCCCGAGGTAGCTCCGCCCGTTACGCTGATTGCGCCGCTGCTGGTAAGGCCAAATGAAGCCTGCGTGACGTTGATAACAATCGCGCCCGTCGACGGTGTGTAGTTCGAGTCGCCGCTGTAGGTCGCTGTGAGCGTGTTGGCTCCGGCTGGCAGTGAGCTGCCTTGGAGCGAGAAGTTCACCCATGATTCCACCCCGAACTTCGCATCCGAGCCCGGATTGAACGCGGTGAAGGTCGCCAGCGTCTTCCCGCCTGACGAGAGCACGACCGTGCCCGTGGGATCGGCTCCATTGCCCGTCGTTCCGATCCCGACGCTCAGCACGGTGGCGTCGAGTGAAGTGAGTGACGTGCTGGCGGCGCTCAGATCCATGTAGGTGCCGCCCTTGACGATGGTCACCGGCACTGCTGTGCTGGTCGTTGCCTTGTAGCTCGCATCCCCTGCGTAGCTGGCCACGATTGAATGCGATCCGATCGCGAAGGCCGTGGGATACGCAGTACTCGGCGCCTCATAACCGGCAACATTGCCCGCATTCAGCGGCAGATTGCTCGCTAGACTCGCACCATTGTCGCTGAGCGATACGCTCCCCGTAGCGATGCCCTGCGAACTCGCCCCCTCCACCTTGCCCTCAATCTGCGTCACGATCTGAAAGGAAGCGCCATAAGGCACAGCAGAGAGGCTGGCAATCGCCGTCCCATCCGATTGAGTGGCAGTCACAGTAACCGCCGCAGTGCTGTCCTCCGCCGAAATCGTTACCGGGATGCCATTCGACGTGCTCGCCGCGCTGTTGGCGTCTCCGCCGTAGTAGCCATAGACCGTGTATGACCCTCCGGGCAGACCGTTGTAGTTAATGGAACCGTTGCCGCTGGAGAGTGGAATCAGCGTCTGGCCGTTGTTCTTGACGCCATTCGCCGTTTCGTTGGCGTTATCGACGATGCCCACCGATCCGGTCGACGCCGCCGGCGACACGCTCGCGTCAAAGGTGAGCGACGTTCCATGCGTCACATTCACCGCTGCCGTCGAGCCGTTGATCGTGAGGCTTGTATTGGTGCTCGTCAGCCCAGCCGACGCCCAGTTATTTACCAGCTGCGTCACATCGATGCTGCCCAGCCCCGACGCCAGATCATACCCTGTGCCCGCGTCGTATCCGGTCAGAAAGCCGTTGGCTCCGCAATTGAGCGTGCCGGGTGTGCACACCACCGAGTTGTTGCCGTCAGTGACGTCGTGAAAGATCGTGGCGTATTTCGCTGCCGCCAGGCGATAGAGAACGTAATCCGCTTGGCCCAGCCGCGAGCCGGTCTTCTGCTCGATAAGAGCGAGGATGCCCGCCATGGTAGGCGCGGACGCCGAGGTGCCTCCGTAGCCGCTGAACGAAGTGCTGCTGGTGAAGGCTCCGTTCGAGAGCTGGCAGTTCGTGTACGGAGGATAGCTGGTGCCGTTCGCAACGTTATCGGCGCAGACCACCCACGTTGCGTTGTAAAGGCCGTTTGCGGCCAGGAAAGAAATGTCGGGGATATCGCGGACGCTGTCACTGGGCGTAAGAGAAGTCTGGAACGCCGGCTTCGGATAACCACCCTGACAGGTAATGTTGTTCGAGGCATCGGTGGTGGAATCAACGCAATTGCTGGAACCCCCTCCGTCGCCGATGACATCGGTGTTGTTGTTGATCGTGAACGGTATGTTGGACGCAAGATCGCCATTGGACGCCGTCGAGTCATTCCATGGGCGCTCCGGGATATACGACAGCGCCGTGCGGTAATACGGAGACGCTCCACTGTTAGCGTTGTTAACGTAGGTCGAGAAACTGTCGGCGAGCACATCATAGTCCGTGCCGCCCACCGCAATGTTGTACGGAGTGGATGCCAGTCCGTTCACCTCGAGCCCGTTGACGGCGGTCGTCTCGTTTGACTGGTCGCAGCCGGCCGAGCCGCTGTCTCCCGTGGAAACGGTCACGCTGATTCCCTGCGCCGCGGCCTGCTCCATCAGTTCAAGCACCGCCTGATTGCCGGCATTGCCGAGGCCGGCTTCGCATTCGCTGAAGCTCAGATTGAGAATGCTCACCTGGTTGTCGTCAAGCGCGCGCACAAATGCGTCAAAGACGCCCGCCTGCAGGTCAGTGTTCTCGGCCGTATAGAAGTAGAGGCTGGCCTTCGGCGCAATGCCGCCGGAAATTTCGTTATCGAGCAGCGCCTCACCCTCGTCGCCATTGATTCCCGGATCGACGCCATCGACCACGACAGTCGGCAGATTCGCATTAGTCGATGTTTCGCCCAGAAACGCTGCGCGATAATTGAGTACATCCTGCATCGTGAAGTTGGAGTCGCCCAGAATGCCGATATTCACGCCGGTGCCGTCATAGGTAGTGCCCGTGTAAGCGGGATTGAGCGTGGCGTTGGGCGTGTCATAGATCGTCGCCGCGTCTGCTGGGTCTACATATAGGTAAGAAGCGTCATTGCTGCCGAAGAGAGTCAGGTCCGGCTTGATCTCTTTCGTTGACGGGTCAAAGTGCGCGGTGCTGCTGAACTTCGCCTGAGACACAGGACGAAAGTCGTGCAGCGGCCCGACCCCCGCAATCACCGGCTGCAGAGCCGCCGGGATCTGCGGATTGGAGATATTGGCGTAGTGACTCGCCCCGTTCACCTGAAATACGTGGATCGAGGTGTGAAACGCGCTGTCAATCTGGCCGAATGTGCCGGAAAACTCGAGGATGTTGCGCGCCTGTGGCACGCGGTCAACCTCCAGGCCGTGCGACTGAAGCCACGCCTCCACCGCCTGCAGATCGGAGTCCGTAATACCGAATTGCGCTCCGTATTGCGCCGGCGTCAGCCACTTGTGGTAGCCGGGCGAATTCGGATTCTGAACATCTGCAAGGTACTGCACCAGCGCCTGCTGTTGCGCCCGGCTGCGGCCCAGCACCAGCTGAATGCGTCCCGTCGGTATCGCCAGCGATGCTTCGCCCCGATCGTAGCGGGCCACGGCAAGTGGGTGTACGTTGCCTGTGAGCTCAACCCTCTTGTCCTCATTCGTCGCCTGCGTGACGAGGGGGACAGGCCGCAAGGTGCTGCTCGTTTGTGCGTTCACTGTGAGGCTGTTCGCAAGTGCCGCACCTAGACCGAAGAGGCAAATCAGGCGGGCTGCGCAAGGGACACCACGAATCATGTGCACGGTCCTTAAGTAAGGATGTCGTCAGGATGGGCTCCCTGCATTTCTGCACTTCGCACGGGATACAGGGCAGTCACAGCTTGAATGTTGAGATCGTATGAATGGCTTCGCGCTCAAGCAATTGAGCCACTCTAATATTTTTCTAAACAATATCTATCCACGTAACGTGTTTAGAAAGTTCGCATTCCCGCTCGCTTCCCGTGAGACAACGACCCGGGCACCGCACTTCTTACGTGTTAAACTTGCATAAATCTTTCACAGCTCATGGAATTTTTGCGCTGTCACCGATGGTCGACGACCACCCAGTCCTCCTGTTATGCCCAGACACCTATACGTCTTTGCCGAGTTTGCATTTGATCCTGAAACCGGCACACTGACGCGCAGAAATCGCGGGGTTCATCTGCCCGAACAAACGGCTCTGCTGCTGGAAGCGCTCCTCACAAATGCAAATAATCTTGTGAGCCGGGAAGACCTTCGCCAGGTCCTGTGGCCGGACGAAGAGTTCCTGGATTATGGTCAGGGCATCAACGTCGCAATCAATCGCCTGCGCAACATCCTGCGTGACGACCCCAAAAATCCGCGCTTCCTCAAGACCATACCCAAGCGGGGATACAGCTTTTGCGGCGAAGTCACCGTCGTCGAACGAGAGCCCTCGACGCAAAACCGTGCCCCGGAACCCGCCGCGCCGGTTATAGACACAACATCTTCCGCCGCAACCGCCGCTGAAGCAGAAGCCGCGCCGGATTTGCCTCTTGCGTCGCCATCCTTATTCGTCGCCGCACCCGCGCCGCCGGAAACCGGGCCGTCAACCCCCTCAAGATACTGGCGTCTGGCCTGGATAGCAGGCTTCGCAATCGTCACGCTCATTGTGGCGGTGGCTTTCCTGCACACCCGCCCTACCAGCGGAGCCGTTCACGCTCTCAAGCTTGGCATCGCGCCCATTCGCATGATCGGCGGGAATGATCCCGCTGACCTCGGCGAAGGCTTCCGGCTGGAGTTGAGCGACGCCATGTCGAGGCTGCCCCAGGTGCAGGTCCGCGCTGCCAGCAGCTTCACCATCTCTGATGCCGCCGACATTCCGCGCCTTTCGCGTGCCCTGAATCTCGACGATCTCCTCCTCGGCAGCATGTCCCGCCAGGGCGATCAGTACGACCTCAAATTCGAGCTGGTCCGCGCCGCCGACGCCACACATCTCGCCTCGTTCGAATACAGCGCCGCGAAAAAAGATCTGCCTGCCATCAGCGAACGGCTGCAGCAGGACATCTTTCACTATCTGCAATCCAAGACCGAAACTCTGCAGACGATAAAAGGAAGCACCAACGACGCGCAGGCTTACGAGCTATATCTCCAGGGCTCGTATCACATGTTTGAGCGCGAGCCGGCTTCGCTGCGCAAAGCCGTCGCCGAATTTCAACAGGCGACCCTTCGCGATCCCAGCTTCGCCGCTGCCTATGCAGGATTGGCAACCGCGTACCTCAAGCTCAGCGCTTACGACACCGACCCGCGGGATGGCCTCCTGGACAAAGCGGAAGCCTTCGCGCGCGACGCCATTCGCATCGACCCGTCGCTGGCACAGGCGCATGCCGTCCTCGGGAGCACTGCCTATAAGCTCGACCGCGACTTCCCGCGCGGCGAAGCCGAACTGCGCGACGCCATCCGCATTGATCCGACACAGGCCGAGTACCGCAACTGGCTCGCCGTCCTTCTCACCGAAGAAGGCCGTTTCGACGAGGCGCTCACGCAGTTGAATCTTGCCCAGACAAGCGCGCCTTTCTGGCCTTCTGTCTACGCAATGGAGGGCCTCGTCGGCGTCTATGCGCGTCGCAATGAGACAGCCATTGCCGCCGCCAGGCGATACGCTGAACTTTTGCCCAACCTGCCCATTGCCCACAACACTCTCGCCTGGGTCTATTTTGAGACCGGACACTACCAGGATGCCGTCAACGAATGGCGGCAGATGGCCGAGCTCCAGAATGATCACGTCCGCGTAGCCCTCGAAGAGAAAGGCATGAGCCTTCTGAAATCCAAAGGCATCCATGCTTACGCCGAATTACGCCTTGCCGCCATCGAATCCAGACAGGGTGTCAGCCAGGTGAATGATTTCTCCCCGGCCGAGTGGGACGCATGCGCGGGCAAGCGCGATCAGGCAATCTCCGAGCTCGAACGCCTCTCCGCGGCGCGTGACCCCTATATGCTCCACGTTGGCGTCGACCCGCTCTTCGACTCGTTGCATAACGACCCGCGCTTCCTCGCCCTCCTGTCCCGCAGTGGCGTCTCCGTGCCTCCTTCGCTTTCAGGCGTCGATTCCCACCTCTGTCAATAAAGCGCCCCGCACCCGTAAGTTTCCCTGCCGCGGAAGATACACAGGTCTTAAGATTTCTTGTAGATGTTCCAGGCCGGGCTCCTCATTCAGGACGTTCAACTGCTCTGTTTCACTGTTGTGTTCGGCGTTCTTGCTCTGCAGCGATGGAACGACCTGACGCGACGGTGGCTTTGGTACAGCTTTCTCGCGAATACTGCCGGCGCTGCCTTCGATCTGCTGGACGCTTACCTGCCTGCGTGGCTCGCTCGTGGCGTCAATATGGAGATGATTCCGCTTTCCTATGCGCTGCTCAACGTAGCCTTGGTCTATTTCGACCGGCGCGGGAAAAAGGCGGTCTGGATATCGCTCTCCTTCCTGCTTGCAGCCCTGCCCATCTTTCTCGCCTGGCGCAATGCGTCCAGCCGCGTACCGAGTTACGCCCTGGAAGACTTCCTCATCGCGCTCGAATGCATCGTGACCGCTGCCCTCCTGCTGAGCAGCGGCGAGCAATCCACTCGAGCCCCTCGCTGGCTGATGGCCGGGTTTCTCATCTTTTTCGTCATTGTGGAACTCGCGCGCGCCTGGGTAGCCTTCGTCCTGAATGGCGACCCCGATGTCTCCACTCCCCGCCTCGGCATCGTCAGCATGGTCACCTACATCGTCAACGTCTCCCTGCTGCCGCTGGCCTTTATCTGGATGATGCAGGCGCGGCTTGAGTGGAGCCTCTTTCAGCAGAGCATCGTCGATTCGCTCACCGGCGTACTCAACCGCCGTGGTCTGGAACAGGCGCTCGAACGCGAACTGGCGCGCTTCTACCGGTACGGCGAAGATCTGACCCTCGTCATGCTCGACCTGGATCATTTCAAGCGGCTCAACGACAAGTACGGCCACGCCGCGGGAGACGCAATCCTGGTACAAGTCGGGCAGCTCCTCACCGGGCAGTTGCGAAAAACCGACGTAGTCGGCCGCCTGGGAGGAGAAGAGTTCGTCCTGCTCTTTCCGCACACGGATATCTCGAAGGCCGGACCCATCGTCGATCAACTGTGCCTGGCTCTCAAAGAGTGCACCGACTTCATTCCCTCGACAGATGTTCGCGTGACGGCCAGCTTTGGAGTTTCCAGCACAAGGTATCGGCGCACCATAGCGGCGGGCGACCTCTTGTCCGAGGCCGACAACGCCCTCTATCAGGCCAAGGAGAATGGCCGCGATCAGGTCTGCTACTTCCAGCCTGCCGATTCGCCTCTTCTCCATCGCAACATCCCCTAAAGCCACATCCCCTGGACATGAAGTGCATATCTCAAGAGTCTCCTGAGTTTTGCCTTTTCCCTCCGCCCTTATCGTGCGACCATATGACAATCCCGTCTGCACATTGTCCTGAAGAATAATGCGAGGAAATGAATGCGCTGCCGTTCCCTGCTTAGCCTGCTCGGAGTTCTCCTCTTCACCGCCCCGCTATTCGTAACCGCCGTCGCGCAGATTCCCACCCCCGCCTCCATCCTCGGCCACAATCCCGGAGACGACTTTTACCTCGCCGACTACGACGACGCCATCAGGTACTTCCACGCCCTCGCCGCCAGCTCCGATCGCATCAAGATGTTCAAGGTCGGCAAGTCCACCCGCGGCGAAGACTATGAGATCGCCGTCATCTCCTCGCCCGAAAACCTCGCCCGCCTCGACGAATACAAAGCCATCTCCCGCAAGCTCGCCGATTCGCGCAGCCTCACCGACGCGCAGGCACGCGAGCTCGCCCGTACCTCGAAGGTCATCGTTCACATCGACGGTGGACTCCACTCCGACGAAGTCGCCGGAGGCCAGCACTCCATCCAGCTCGCCTACAAGCTCGTCTCCTCGCAGGGCGACCCGCAGATCGACGCCATCCTCAACAACGTCATTCTCGTCCTCTGGCCTTCCCTCAATCCCGACGGCCAGAACATGGTCGTCTCCTGGTATCGCCGCAACCTCGGCACGCAATACGAAGTCAGCCCCATGCCCTGGCTCTATCAGGAGTACGTCGGCCACGACAACAACCGCGACGGTTACATGCTCAACATGATCGAGTCGCAGGTGGTCACGCGCGTCGGCATGGAGTACAGTCCGGTCATCTTCTACTGCCAGCATCAGACCGCGCCCTTCCCTGCCCGTATCTGGATCCCGCCCTTCGCCGATCCCATCTCCTCCAACATCAGCCCATACATGCGCAGCTGGCTCAACGTCATCGGCACGCAGATGTCCGCCGCCCTCCAGGAGCAGCACCTCCCCGGAGCCATCTCGCAGGCCGAGTACGACAATTGGTATCCCGGCTTCCTCGATTTCACCAGCGTCTTCCGCAACGAGATCTCCTTCTTCACCGAGACGGCTCTCTACCGCTACGCCACGCCGCGCTTTTACACCGTCAACGACTTCCCCAAACAATCGCAGGACCTGAAAGCCCTCACCATGTACACCGACCCTTGGCAGGGCGGATGGTGGCGTCTCGGTGACGCCGTAAAGTACATGGTCACCGCCTCCATGTCCGTCCTCGACACTGCTGCCAAGTACCGCGAGCAGCTCCTCTACAACCGCTGGCAGGCCGCCCACGACAACATCGAGCACTTCAAACACTCCGCACCCTACGCCTACGTTCTTCCTGATCCGCAATCCGACACCCCCGAAGCCGCGCTTCTCGCCCAGAAGCTCATCGACAACGGACTCGAAGTCCACCGCGCCACCCGAGCCTTCCACGCCAACGGCATCGACTACCCCGCCGGTTCCTGGGTCGTCCTCATGGATCAGCCCTTCTCCGGCCTGGCCAAGGAGCTCTTCGAAGCCCAGCACTATCCGCAGGCCTTCTTCGACGCCAGCGGCAAGCCTGAGAAGCTTCCCTATGACGTCACTGGCTGGACCCTCCCTATGCAGATGGGCGTTCGCGTCGACGCCGTCACCGATCCCGTCGGCGAAGACCAGCGCTCCGACCTCGAGCTCGTCTCGAAAATCGAGCCGCTCTCCGTCACCGTCGAAGGCGCCGGACCCACCTTCGTCCTCAGCCACAAGTCCAACGCCGCTTTCATGGCCGTCAACGAAATCCTCGCCGCCGGCGGATCAGTTGCCTTCTCGCGCGACGAAGTCCAGACACCCGAAGGTCCCGAGACCGGAGCCTTCATCGTCACCGGCATCGGCCGCGAGAAGCTTCTCTCCATTGCTCAAAAATACGGCGTCGGCGCCGTCTCTAGCACCCGCACGACCCAAGGCGAATTAAAGACCATCGCCATCCACAAAGCCCGCGTCGGACTCTATCGTCCCTGGGCGCCCTCCATCGACGAAGGCTGGACGCGCTGGATCCTCGAACGATATGGCTTCGCTCCGGAAAGCATCTACAACGCTGGCATCAAAGCCGGAAATCTCCGCGCCCGCTTCGACACCATCATCCTTCCCGACATGTCGAAGACTCAGCTCACCGACGGCTTTAAGCCCGGACTCGTCCCCAGCGAGTACGCAGGCGGCATCGACACCGACGGCGTCGACGCCCTCCGCCAGTTCGTCCGCCAGGGCGGAACACTCGTCGCCTTCAACCAGACATCCTCATCGCTTATCGATCTCCTCGGCCTGCCCGTCACCAACATCCTTGCCGGCGCAAAACCCGAAGAATTCTTCTGCTCCGGGGCGCTCCTTCGCATCGAGTTGAAAGACCCTTCGCGCCCCTCGCTCTACGGACTTCCCTCCGACCCCATCGTCATGTTTGAGCGCGGTCCCGCCTTCGCTCCCAAACCCGGCTTCAACGGCGCCATCCTCGCCGCCTATCCATCCGGAATCAACCCACTCGAAAGCGGAGTTCTCCTGCATCCGGAAAAAATCGAAGGTCAGGCTGCCGCCATTGAAGTCGCCTACGGCAAAGGCCACATTTTCCTCTACGGATTCAAGCCACAGTGGCGCGCACAATCTCACGGCGCCTACAAGTTCTTCATGAACTCGCTCTATCGCTACGACGAGCCACCGTTCGGCGAAGTCGCATCCGCGAAAGCATCACCGTCAGAGAAGAAGGGAAAGCCCGCCAGCGTAGAAGACGACGATGATGACGACGAACCGCACAGATAAAGTCCGAAATTTGGCATAGCTATCCGGGTTCGCTGTGCTCTGTGACCTGTGATCTGCTCTCTGAGCCCGGTCCTCACTTTTCCGTGTGCGTCAGGCTCACCGGTTCGATGCTGTCTCGACTCCCGCTCCCGTAGTCGCTTACGCTGGCCGCACTCGATCGCGCCGCATCCGCCGTCTTGCTCTCCGTCGGAAGGCCCGGCCTTGCTTCCGTCATTGGATCGAAGACCGCGGCGTGCTTGTCCTCATGGAATCTCCCGCCGCCGCCCAGATAAACCATCGCAATCCCCGCCGTCACCAGCGGATGCAGGATCGTAATCGGCACCACGTACCGCTTTGACTTCAACAGAGCTTCCGCCACGCCATCCACCGGCGTGCTGCGCGGAATCGATCCCGGAACCTGTTCGATCACAAAGCTCGCCGTCTCCACGTCTGAATGCTTTTTCTCATACTTCACCAGCGACCTTGCCGCCTGCTTCGGCGTCATCAGCCCGGCATCTGCGACGAAATTTCTGTGCACCGAGTGCGGATAGTAGTAATTCATAACCTTCTCCGCAAAGTTCGCGCAATTATTGAAGAAAAAGTTGAAGTGGCTCTTGTTCTTCTGGTCGTTGAAGTCCGCGATCAGTGCATCGTCTTGTTCCTTTGTTGTCTCGACTGCAAAGCCGTAGATCTTCCGGTCGTACGCCGACCCGATAAGCTGAATCCACTCCCCGCTCGGAATCTCTTTCTTCGGATCGTCCGGAACCAGATCCATCAAATGCTCGCGCCGATAACGGTCGCGCAGCCTCGTCTCCAGCCCCAGATCTGCCTTCGCGGGAATCTCCGAAACATCATCGACCGCGTACAGATAAGGAATCAGCGGAATCGCCAGCCAATCGTAACCGCCGATGTGGTGATACCGGCTCAGCACTACGCCTTGCTCACCGGGCATGCATGGCCGCAGTTCGGTCGGCGTCTCAGCACACACATCACTCAGATAAATCGCAGCGTGCCCGGTGGGCGTCATCCCACCGAAGTGGCCGAACGGCTCCTCGAGCAGCAGCGCAGCTTCGCGAGCGTGCGCCCGCGCGCCGCTCAGTATGGCAAACAGGCCCAGGAAAACCATCCGCCTTAATCTTTTTACTTCTGCTCGTTGTTCCTGCAAGTTGTCCTCTACTGCGTTTGATTCCAAATACACCGCAGCTGCCGCATCTACACTGCGGGCAGACATCTCAATAAACCCTAAGTTCGTGGAAACTATGCGCTAACCGGCAGAGTTTTCTGTGCAAAACCACCGCGCCGGTGCGGCGAACGGGTGCCGCGTCGAAGAAGAGCTTTTGGTCTTGCCGTACTCTTTGTTACGCTCAAAGCAGCATGCAAAATGGTTCGACAAGACTCGCACCCGGGCAAACCTTGCTCATCGATGCCGATGACACGCTCTGGGAAAATAATATCTACTTCGAGCGGGCCATCGCAGCTTTTATTTCCTACCTCGATCATCGCGAGTACACCCATGAGCAGGTCCGCGAGAAGCTCAACGAAGTCGAGCGCGCCAACACTCTCGCCCACGGATACGGCGTCGCCAGTTTTCGCCGTGCTCTCGTCACCTGCTTCGAAACACTCTCCGGCGAAGCCGTCACGCCCGAACGGCACGAGCGCATCGTCAGCTTCGCGCAATCCATCACCGAGCAGGAGATCGAGCTTCTCCCCGGCGTCGAGCAGACCCTGCCGCTCCTCGCCGAGCGTCACCGCCTCATCCTCATGACCAAGGGCAACCCCGAAGAGCAGTCCACCAAGCTCGCGCGCTCCGGCCTCGCCGACTACTTCACCGCCGTCGAGATCCCCCACGAGAAGAATCCCGAAGCCTATCACGAGGTCTGCGCGCGCCGCTCCCTCTCCTGCCAGACCACCTGGATGATCGGCAACAGCCCCCGCTCCGACATCAACCCCGCGCTTGCCGCAGGACTGCACGCCGTCTACATCCACCACCCCAACACCTGGGTCCTCGAACACGACACCATCGAGGTCGCACCCGCAGGCCAGCGCTTCATCGAGATCGAAAGCTTCGCCCACCTCGATCTGCACTTTTAGGTCAACCACCTGCGCCGCATTTCGCTCTCTTTTTGCTATACTTTCAGAGGACATCCACTCTTCAAGTGCGGAAGTGGTGAAATGGCAGACACACCATCTTGAGGGGGTGGCGCCGAGAGGCATGGGGGTTCAAGTCCCCCCTTCCGCACCAAAATGTCCCGCAATTTATCGAGGATTCCGCTCAGAAAAGCGACTCAATGGTTTATTTCTTCATCATCGTCCACGTTGCCGTTTGCCTCTTCATGATCGCCGTCATTCTGCTCCAGCAGGGCAAGAGCGCAGACCTCGCCGGAGCCTTCGGCGGCCAGGGCTCGCAGACCGCTTTCGGACCCCGCTCCGCAGCCAACCTGCTCACCCGCACCACCACCTGGTGCGCCATCGTCTTCATGATCACTTCCATCAGCCTCACCGTCCTGATGGCCAAACAGGCGAAGAACCAGCACTCCGTGCTCTCTGGAACGCCGACGACTCAGAGCAAGCCCGTCAAGAAGTAATCCCGAATCCACCGGCATGATCAAGGGCAGGCCTCAGCGCCTGCCCTTTTTCGTTGCTGAGACGATCGGCATTCGGACTGGTCAGAGTGTCACTGCTAGGGCATACTTGCCTTGCCTCCCGGTCTTCGACGAGGCAGACTCTTCTGACTGATTCGTTGCGGACTAGGAGGAGGATAAATGGCTTGGGCGATTCTGGTTGTTGCAGGGCTGTTCGAGATCGGGTGGGCGATCGGGTTGAAGTACACCCAAGGCTTTACTCGATTGTGGCCATCCATTTGGACCGTCCTTGCAATGGTTATCAGCCTTCTGTTGCTGGGCATAGCCATGAAAACCCTTCCCGTCGGCACCGCTTACAGCGTTTGGGTTGGCGTGGGAGCAGCCGGAACTGTCATTCTGGGAATCGTGCTACTCGGGGAGCCCGCGAACGTAGGTCGCATGCTCAGCGTCGCGCTCATCATTGCGGGCGTCGTTGGCCTCAAGCTCTCAACTACGTAGCGAAGACCACGTGAAGACTTTTTCGTCCGCACAAAATCACGAGTGCGATCTTGAACGTATGGATGACGATTCTCACATGAGTTGGACTGCCATCTTGCGGGCGGTGTCAGTGCTTGCCATCGTTTGCTGTTGCCTGCTGGCTCTTCCGGCGCGAGCGCAGCAACAGCCACTCCCCGAGGACCCCGAAGATGAGAAGCAGATAGGCCTCTGGCTCGACCAGGGCATCTCCACCCCACTTTCTTCTAACAAGTCTCTCGACGTCGAATTCCACGAGAGGTTCGATGAGGGCGCTTCGAACCTCTTCGAATATTTCGTTCAAGCCGGTGTCGCCTTTCGACTGAAGCCCTGGTTCACGTTGATACCGATTTATCGCTACCAGCGTTTTCCCGGCAATCCCAAAATCAATTACGAAAATCGCCTGCAGCTCAACCTCACCTTGAACACATCACGAGGCCCATGGCGGTACGTCTTCCGCACGCTCATTGAAGGCCGCTTCCCCGACGACCGCGAAGCCTCGGCACGCTTTCGATTTCGCCCCGGCGTCGAGTACACTCTGCCGCTCCGCACAGGATGGCGTCCGGTCGTCGTGGTGAGCAACGAGTTCTTTATCGTTCCCTGGTATAACCCATTCGCCAACGGCGGCGGCGCGTATACCCAGAATCGCTTTCAGGTAGGCGTCCGGCTGCCCGTCACCAGCTCATTCGCCATCCGGCCCTACTACATGTTGCAGTCCGTCAACCTGCCTCCGGGCTGGGACACCAACGAAATCGTGGGCATCTCGCTGGCCTTCAAAGTTCCACGCAAAATAAAATGATGCTCCGCCACTAAAGCTACCGTCTGCGCAGTCTGCGGCCCGCGATGTTCGTCCGATTTTTTCTAAGCAACTATAGGATGGCTCGCGCTATCATGGCTTCGCCTTCGAACGCCTTAGGAGGACCACTGATGTCGCTCTCGTCAAACTCGCCCGATTCCAGCCTCTCCCGCCGCCGATTCCTTGGCACTGCGCTCGCCGGCACCGCCGCTACCCTCGTCGGAGCAGCCTCCACCGGCTTTCTCGTTCCCGAGGCCGCCCTGGCCCAAAGCCCCCTCACGCCCGACCAGGCTCTGAAGGAGCTCCTGGACGGCAACGAGCGCTACATCGCTGGACGCTTCACCAGCTTCGACGAGGACAAACAGATTCTGCGCGACCGTACCGTCGAGAAGCAGCAACCATTTGCCGCCCTGCTCTCCTGTGCTGACTCCCGCGTGCCTATCGAGATCATCTTCGACCAGAGCATCGGAGAGATCTTTGTCACGCGCGTCGCCGGCAACGTCGCTACACCTGAGATCATCGCGAGCCTCGAATACGGAGCTGCCGTCCTCGGCACCAAAGTCATCATGGTGCTTGGCCACGCTGGTTGCGGAGCCGTCAAAGCCGCCATCGCCGGCAAAGAAGTTCCTGGGCAGATCAGCGCCCTCTTCCCTCACCTCCAGCCAGCCGTCGATCAGGCAGGCTCCGACCTCGCTGCCGCCACGAAGGCCAACGCCTCCCTGCAGGCTGCGCTCCTCAGCAAGGCATCAACGGTCCTCTCTCCCATGATCAAGGAAGGCAAGCTGAAAATCGTCGCCGGATACTATGACCTCGCCACCGGCAAAGTCACCCTCGTCTAAACAGACACCTGCATCAGTCGCCGCACTCTGAATGCATACGCAAGGTACCCCGTTCGGTCAACGCCGGACGGGGTACCTTAGCCTCGTGAGTTATCAGCTACTGGAACGCAACATCCAGGACGGTGTATTCCTTCCAGCAATAAATATAGGCATTGTCTACGGAATACAGAGACATTGGCTGTTTGTTGAAGTCAGAGATCACCTGCGAGCCGCTCCGGGTGAACCCCGTCGCGCCTGACCAGCCATAGAAGCCGACATAAGCGTTATTGCTCACCGACATATAGGAGCTGCTGCCCTTGATACGATAGTAGTTAACCCCATTGTAGGGATATGCCTCGAGAGTTACCGCGTTCGCAGCATCGCTGACAAGAATGGCCCAACCGCTGCCATTTTTGCCGAGATATCCCAATTGCACTCCGTTACTGGAGAACACCATCTTAAAGGCGTTGCCGGCGGCGGCTTGCGGCTCGGCTTCCTTGGCGTTGGCAAAGCTGTTGGTCGGTTTGTTCGCTGCGGGATCGGCAGTAGTCACGGTTGCATTCATAGTCATATGTCTCTTTCTTCCCTTGCGGGATTTCTCTTTTGGTTTTCCGGGTGTCTGGCAGGCTGTCCAGGCTTTCCTGGAACCCTGGTCAAGCCGCACTGGAGCAATTCTCGGGAATCTACCTACTCAACATTGCCCACTTTGGCGGTTTATTGTGGAGTTACAACGCACCCCGAATGCGAAGTAAGTGACTGCAGGCACAAACTGGATCACCCTAAGTCGTGAAGCTGCACATACTGCAGAACTCCGCCCGTTTGCAGGGCCTGATCGATAGCGCTCGAATTAGGGCAATAAATGAATGGCCGGCGAGGATACAATCTGTCGTTCACCCAATACTTGTTCCAGCCGGTCGATGTCTTGATAAATTCCTGAGTAAACCCCGCGGCCGTGCGATAAAGCGCTTCGATCTCCAGACAGCCATTGACGCAGATATCGACATACGACTGCACCATGGGGATCGCAGGCGTCGGCTCTTTCGTCTTGGAAATATCCTCCGGATTGCTCACGAAGAGATAGACGTCGCCCGCATCCCAGGGTGCACCTCCGTCGAGCATCGTGATCTTTCCGTTGACTGGCTCCGCCGTATAGCCGGTCTCCCGCTCTTTTGTTTTCTCGATATCCCCGACTTTATAAATGACGCCGTTAACCGTTG
>Ga0335075_10006270_pt1 | contig 18367 bp, 18 predicted proteins | sample Lox_Sample_24_FD_206723 | JGI IMG/M metagenome (GOLD analysis project Ga0335075, IMG submission 206723) | Soil microbial communities from Loxahatchee National Wildlife Refuge, Florida, United States - Lox_Sample_2.4 | ecosystem: Environmental > Terrestrial > Soil > Wetlands | place: USA... | reverse complement strand
ATCACCTGGGGCGACCACGACTACACCGACAACATCATCCACATGGTGTTGGCGCGGATCGAGGGCGCGCCGCCGGGGGTGAAGGGCATCTCGCTCTTCATCGTGCCCAAGGTGTTGGTCAATGCGGACGGCTCGCTCGGCGAGCGCAACGAGGTTCGCTGCGTGTCCATCGAGCACAAGCTCGGTATCCACGCCAGTCCCACCTGCGTGATGCAGTTCGGGCACGATCGGGGCGCGGCCGGCCATCTGGTCGGCGAGCCCAATCGCGGCCTCGAGTACATGTTCATCATGATGAATACTGCCCGCCTCGCCGTCGGCGTGCAGAGCTACGCCGTGGGGGAGCGCGCTTTTCAACAGGCCGCGGAGTACGCGCGCACGCGGCTGCAGGGCAAGCCCTCCCGCGCAGCGGATGCAGACCGGCTGCCCATCATCCATCACCCGGACGTGAGGCGCATGCTGTTGACGATGAAGTCCAGCACTGAGGCCTCGCGTGCGCTCGCGCTCTACGCGGGGCAGCAACTCGACTTCGCCGCATACCATCCGGATGCCGCGGTGCGCGCCGCCGCCCAGGCCCGGGGCGATCTCCTGATACCGATCGTCAAAGGCTGGAGCACGGAGACGGCCAACGAGGTCGCTGCCATCGGCGTGCAGGTCCATGGCGGCATGGGCTTCATCGAAGAGACCGGTGCCGCACAGTATCTGCGCGACGTACGCATCACCACCATCTACGAGGGCACCACCGGCATCCAGGCGAACGACCTCATCGGCCGGAAGATCGGCCGCGATCGGGGCGCCGCCATGGGCGCTCTCATCGCCGACATGCGCCGTGAGCTCGAGGCGCTGGCGCCTGGGGGCGAAGCGCCGCGAGCGACCCGCGATGCGGCCCTGCTGGGGGTCGACCTCCTGGAGTCGGCTACCCGCTCCGTGGTGAGCAACATTGCCGCCGCGCCGGAACGCGCGCTGGCGGTCGCCGTCCCCTACCTCAAGCTGTGCGGGATCGTCATGAGCGGCTGGCTGCTCGCCAAGTCGGCCGCAATCGCCGCCGCGGCAAGCGGCGCGAGCAGCAGGGACTTCTACCAGTCGAAGATCCGCACGACGCACTTCTACGCCAGGCAGGTCCTGCCGCAGGCCATGGGATTGGCGAAGGTCGTGGAGGAGGGGGCGGCCAGCGTGCTGGAGGCGGAGCCGGAGCGGGTTTGACTCGGGATAGCCTTGGCGCGTGGGGTGCCCGAGCGCAGCCGCGGATCAGGCGGCGACCTCAATGTATTCGACTCTGCTGCTCGGCGAAGGAATCGGCAGGCCGTCCTCCCGCAATCCATCCAAGTGAAACTGGATCGCGTCGCGAATGGCGGCCTCGGTCTCGGCAGGCGTGCTGCCACTCGCCACGCATCCCGGCAGATCCGGCACATATGCGGAGAAATTGGCGCCTGCACGTTCGATAACGACTGCGTAACGCATGGCAGCGTGCTTCATGTCTTCAATCCAGCCTGCTTCAGGATACTGTTGAGCGTGCCAGATGCCAAATCATCGCTCGATTTGCCGGCTACGGTAACTCGGCCCGGTTTGCTGGGATGCTTGAATTGGCGATGGCTGCCTCGGGTTGCGGCCAGGTACCAGCCCTCGCGACGGAGCAAACGGATGACTTCGGCGACCTTCATCCCGAACTCAACATCTGTAACGCCAAAAAAAACGGCTGCGCAGCAGGTGGGTACGGAACCCGTTCTTGGCACCTGCTAGGCAGCCGCTTGTCCAATATGTAGTCTGCACCGATGGCGATGGGCAGGCAAGAAACCGAAAACCGGCGACCGTATCGCCTGTCCGCGGGGGTTGTCGTCCTGCGGCGCACCACGGCGCAGTGGCTGTTCCTCATGTTGCGCGCCTATCGCAATTGGGACTTTCCCAAGGGAGTGGTGGAGCCGGGCGAAGATCCGTTGGCGGCCGCGCGTCGCGAAGTGCGCGAGGAAACGCTGATCGGGGATCTGGAGTTTGATTGGGGCGAGGTCTTCCAGGAGACCGGGCCGTACGCGAATCGCAAGATAGCCAGGTACTATCTGGCCGCGACGCGTACGGAGCACGTCACCTTGCCGGTCAGCCCTGAGCTCGGACGGCCCGAGCACGATGAATGGCGTTGGGTTGACCGCGACACCGCTCTCGCACTCGCTTCCGCGAGGTTGCAGCCCATAGTGCGATGGGCCGTGGGTACCGTGGGCGTCGCATGATCCGGCTGACGCAGCGAAGCTCCATCGCGGCAGCGCTGGCTTTTGCGTTGATCGCGCTGAACTGCGCGCCCATTGGTTACGCCGCATCGGACGTTAGTTCGCCGTCCGATGCGCGCATCACCGTAAGCGACGACCTGGGACATAACGTCACCGTCCGGCGTCCACCGCTGCGCATCGTGAGCTTGGCGCCGGCCGCGACAGACATGCTCGTTGCCGCTGGCGCAGGTAGCCAACTCGTGGGGACCATCGAGTACTCCGGACAGCCGGCTTCCGAAGCGAACCTGCCGAAGATAGGGAGTGCTTATGCGATCGACATGGAGCGGCTGATCGCTCTGAGGCCGGATGTCGTCGTCGTCTGGCCCGATGGCAATAACCCCGCTCAGATCGCGACCATTCAGCGCTTGGGACTGCCGGTCTATGACCAGGAGGCCGTTACTCTCGACGGCATTGGAGAGTCTCTGCGGCGGCTGGGCCGGCTGGCGGGGACGAGCGCCGCGGCCGACCGCGAGGCGCGCCTGCTTGCCGCAAAGCTTGCGTCGCTGCGCCGGGAATATGCAAAACGAGCCCGTCCTCCGTCGGTCTTTCTCGAAGTCTGGAATCGGCCCCTCTACACCGTGGGCGGCAGGGAGCTGATGAGCGATGCGCTACGGGTATGCGGCGCCCGCAATGTGTTTGCAGACCTTCCGCCACGCCCTCCGGCGATCGGCGTCGAGGCCGTGCTCGCCCGCAATCCGGACATCATTATCGCGACGGCGCCGCCGGGTACGGCGGCCGGATGGCTGGCGCAGTGGCAGCGATTTCCTTCCCTGCGGGCCGTGAAAACCGGTTGGCTGATGACCTTCGAGGATCAGAGGCTCATCGGCCTGGGGCCCGGTGTCATAGACGCAACAGGGGAGATGTGCGGGAAGATCGCCGCACTGACCCGGCAAGATACTGAAAAATAAGCGGCAGGCCCGCCAACGGGGCCCGCGGAAGGCCTCGGACTGTCACCCGACGGTACGCCGCGGTATGGGAGTCCGTCCAGATCTCGCCCGAACAATTTCGTGCCGCCGCGTCACGATTGTGACGCTCGGCAGGCGTTCGAGCTGGACCTGGGGAGGCGGTGTCCGGGCTCGTGAGGGAGGCTTACTGACACAACGACCCCAAGTGCCTGCGCACACGCACCAAAGTCCAAGATGGGTCCCATCGGTGGCCGCGAGCCTCGGGGGCCGGGTGTGGAAATCCCCAGGCCCTGCGGCGGAAACAGTTGAATTCGACCCTTGCGGTGGGCGGCGGAATCGGGTTTCGCGCCGCGGGGCGCTCTGGTAGAGTTCCTTCGACGGGGAACTATCAATTACAATGACTTAGGGGCCTTGGGAGTAACAGGGGCGGCGGCGTCGGAAGATGGTAAGGATTAGCTCGCTCGCTGCGTACGTGCTGCTGTATCTGTTGTATACGGCAACGCTTTATCTGTCAGCAATGACAGAAGCCCGCGCCAACGACCCGGTGGCGCATTTCAATCTTCCCGCCGAACCGCTCGCGCAAGCCCTCATCGATTTCTACCACCAGTCCGGTGTCGAGCCCGGGTTCGCCGCGACCCCGGAGATGGACAAGGCCAGGAGCAACCCCGTTTCCGGAATGATGCCGAGCTCCGCGGCGTTGGCGCTGCTGTTGAAAGGGACCGGCTACACGTTCCGTTCCGACACCGGCGACTCGGTCGACATCATACCGGCGGAGGAGCCTCCCGACGGGCAGAGGCCGGCCGTCGCAGTTGCGCAACGCGCGACCGGGCCACTTGCCCTGGCGCCGTTGGGCGGGGAGGAGGAAGGGCGACTCGAGCAGGTCAACGTCACGGGCAGCCTCATCCATGGCGCGCAGGATGCCGTCGCGCCGCTCATTTACCTGAAGCAGCAGCAGCTCGCGATGACGAGCTATGCGACAGTCGAGGATGCCCTTTACTCGCTGCCCATGATGTCCCTCAACGGACCGCGCGAGGATCTGGGCATCGATTCCAATTATCAATACGGTGCAGGGCTCGACCTGCGCGGCTTGGGTGTCGGCGCGACGCTGGTGCTGGTGGACGGGAACCGGCAGCCGCTGTCGGGGCTCAACGGCGACTTCGTGGACGTATCGACGATACCTTTGATCGCAGTGCAGCGGGTCGAAGTGCTGCCCGACGGCGCCTCGGCGCTATATGGATCTGATGCTGTCGCTGGCGTGGTCAACATCATCATGAGGGATGATTTTGACGGTGCCGAAACACACCTGAGGTACGGATCGGCCATCGGTGGCCGCCGGGAGGTGATGGCATCCCAGCTTCTCGGGACGCATTGGAATAGCGGGCATGCGATGCTCGCATACGAATACTCCGACACGACGCCGCTCGCTGCCGCCGAGCGGCCGTATGCCGCGAACGCGGACAAGACTCCGTATGGAGGAGGTGACTACGACAGCTATTACAGCACGCCAGGCAATATTCTCAATCCCAACACTTTGCTGCCGGCCTATGGCATTCCGGCGGGACAGAATGGACAAGCGCTGACCGCAGCGGCGCTGTCGCAGAGCATCAATCTGCAGAATCAGTTCGCGCAGGCGCAGCTGTTCCCCGAGGTCAGAGCTAACGAGCTCTATGCGACTGCAACCCAGGATATCGACGACAGGGCACAGATATTTTTCGAAGGACGTTTCGCAGAACGAGACGCCCTGAGAAGTTATCTGCCCGACCCGCAGGTCTTGCTGGTTCCTCCATCGAATCCCTTTTACGTGAATCCGTTTCCCGGTACACCGTACACCCTGGTCGCATATAGCTTCCTGAGCGATTATGGGCCGGAGATGTTCTCCGCTCGAAGTCAGGTGTACGTCGGAACGGCTGGCGCGAAATTGCAGATGGGTGAAACGTGGCAGGCGACCCTGAGCGAGTCCTATGGCCGCCAGTCCCTGATAAGCGATGAGTACAACACGCCGGATCCCGATGCTCTCGCGGCCAGTCTGGCCGACCCGAATCCCGACACGGCTTTCGACCCGTTCGGTGACGGATCGGATACCAATCCGGAGACGCTAGCGGCAATCGAGCGGGTCTTTCCGATGCATGCCGCGTCGACGGTCGAGTACACCCGATTCGTTGCGGACGGCTCGATATTCAGCATGCCGGCGGGTGATGCGAAGCTTGCTGTGGGTCTCGAGCGTCGCGAGGAAGGGTTGGATCACGATGTCCAGGACCCGTTGAATCCCGCCGAGGCGACAATATCCCAAAGCTACGGCCGCCACATCAACTCTCTCTTCTCGCAACTCGCGCTGCCTCTGGTGGGGGATCCGACGAACCCGCGGGCGGTGCCACGATTGGAGCTGAACCTGTCGGGTCGGTATGAGCACTACAGCGATTTCGGGGGCACGTTCAACCCGACTGTCCGGATTCGCTGGATCCCGATGGATGCGGTGAAATTCAGGGCGAGCTGGGGACGATCCTTCCGTGCGCCGACGCTGGATGACTTATACGATACGTCCAACAATGGCGCTGGACTGGTGGTACTTCCTGATCCTAAGTCGTCGACCGGCCGCTCACTCGTGCTGGTGGAGCAGGGCTCGAACCCGAACCTCAAACAGGAGACGGCCAACACATGGACCGCGGGTTTCGATTTTGCCCCGGCGTTTCTACCAGGGTCCACGTTGTCCCTGACCTATTACGCCATCGACTACGAAGGCCGCATCGCGCAACCGGCAGCGGATGATCCCGACGCGATCCTGGAAAATGAGAATGAGTGGGCGCCCGTCATCAACCGGAACCCATCCCAAGCGCAGATCGATTCCATCTGCAACAGTGCCGACTATCAAGGCTCTGTGGCGACATGCCTCGCGAGCTCCCCGGCAGCGATCATCGACGGCAGGCTGGCCAACCTGGCGGCCACCAAAACAACGGGTTTGGACCTGCAGGCGGGTGATTCCTTCAGCGGCTCCTTGGGGACCATGAGCCTGGGAGTGACCGGAAACTACGTCTTCAAGTTCGACCAGGCCGTCACGGGGACTTCGCCGGCACTGAACATCGTGAACACGATCAACAATCCGCTGGCGTTACGGCTGCGCGGCACGATCGCCTGGAACCGGCAAGGGCCCGGGCTGCCGGGGCCGGGAGTCAGCCTGGCGGTAAACTACACCGGCGGTTACAAGGACCCCGGCAGTACCCTGATACCGAATGTTTCGCCCTGGACCACGGTCGACGTCCGGGTCCTTTACCGGACCCGGCCAAGCGAGGGGTTGCTGAGCGGGCTGGAATTCTCGCTCAACGCCGTAAATGTGCTCAATCACAATCCACCGTTCGTCGATGACTTCAACGGCTATGACGTTTATAACGTACAGGCGCTGGGCCGCGTAGTTGCCGCGGACATCACCAAACGCTGGTAGAAGAATCGAGCCGAGTTGAAGCGAGAGGCTTCGAACGGCCTCTGCTGCGTCAGTAAAGGACCAGGCCCGCGCCGGAATCCAGCTTCGCACCCAACCATCCGCCCTTCGTCTCCGTGACTTTTCCCAGCTCGACGAGGGTGGTACTCGGCTCCGCCTGCTCTTCGCGACGAGCGGCTTCAACCTTATCTTCTGACTTGCTCAACAGGGTATCTGAAGCGGAATTCATATCTCACTCCACTGAAGAAATGGGGGTTCCCGACAGATCGCCAACATCGTGTCGGGTCTGTTGCGACACCGCTGACTATCGGTCCAATACTACAACAAAACAGTACCGCGGGCGATAGGTCGCGCCCGCGGGACCGTCGCTTATGTAGTCTACCCTTCTTATGTAGAGTGTGCGCTCCAGTCTTAGGCCGCCTGGGCCGTCCCTACGGCCACCCCCGAGCCGACGTTGTCCAGTACTCGGGCTACCGCATGGACTGTGGCGGCAATGCGGACGGCGCTCTGGACCGCTTCCCGGGAGAGGCCATGTTGGCGCACCTGCCGTTCGTGGGAGGCGACACAGGTGCCGCAGCCGTTGATCGCCGAGACCGCCAGCGAGATGAGCTCGAAATCGGCCTTGTCGATCCCCGGATTGCCGATGACATTCATTCGCAGGCGGGCCGGCATACGTCCGTACTCGGGGTCGTCCACCAGGTGCAGAAAGCGGTAGTAGACGTTGTTCATGCCCATGATGGCCGCCGCCGCCCGGGCGCCCGTCAGGTAGGCGGCATCGAGATGCGCGGTCGCCAGCTCGCCGATTGCGGCGGCAAAGCCCGGGTTCCGGGAGGCTTCGGCGGCGCCCAGGGCCACCGCCCAGATCTGCCGCTCGGTCAGGCCCGGTGCCCCCGTGGGGGAGAGCACCGAGCCCAAGTTGAGCTTGAGGTCCCGCGCGTACTCCGGCAGCGCGTCGCGCAGGGCGTCCAAAGTGGTCATTGGCTATCCTCTCTGTCGAATCGGTTTGTCTGGGTGTTTGACTGAAGCCGTCTCGCGCCGGCTTACGCCGCCTTCAGGGTGTCCTCGCCCTGCTTCCAGTTGCACGGGCAGAGCTCGTCCGTCTGCAGCGCATCCAGCACGCGCAGGACTTCCTCGGGGCTGCGGCCGACGTTGAGGTCGGTGACGTAGACGAAGCGGATCACGCCCTGGGGGTCCACGATGAAGGTGGCGCGCTGTGCGACGCCGGCCTCGGGGTCGAGGATGCCGAGTCGGCTCGAGAGCTCCCGCTTGATATCGGCGAGCATCGGGAACGGCAGGTTCCTCAGCTCGTCCTTGTCGCGGCGCCAGGCCAGGTGCACGAATTCGCTGTCGATGCTGACGCCGAGCACCTGGGCGTCGCGGGCCCGGAATTCCTTCTCCAGGTTGCCGAAAGCGGCGATTTCGGTCGGGCAGACGAAGGTGAAATCCTTCGGCCAGAAGAACACGACCTTCCACTTGCCGCCGAAGCTGTCCTGGGTGAAGGGCTTGAACGCGGCGTTGAGGTCGTTGGAGACCACGCCGGTGAGGGAGAAATCTGGGAAACGCTGACCAATGCCTAACATGTCGTGAGCTCCTCGGTAGTCCTATTTCGTCCGGTCCCGTGTGGGAACGATACGCATGATGGATGCCGGAAGCTGATTTATCCAATGGATTGACTTTATAATTGCGATAGATGCCATATATCGGGAGCAAGTCCTCCTGTCCATGAGCTCGCGATGGCCGACATTAAATTGAAAGACCTGCGATACCTGGTCGCTCTGGCCGATACGCGCCATTTCGGCCGGGCCGCGGAGCGCTGCTTCGTCAGCCAGCCGACCCTGTCGGCGCAGCTGAAGAAGCTCGAGCAGTACCTGGGCGTTCAGCTCATCGAGCGGCAACCGAACAATGTCTCTCTGACGGACACCGGGCAGCAGATCGTCGCCAGGGCGCGCCGCGTCCTCGAAGCGAGCGACGAGGTCGTGACCCTGGCGCGTGCCCAGCGGGACCCGCTGGCGGGGCGATTGCGGCTGGCTCTGCTGCCCACGATCGGGCCGTACCTGCTGCCACGGGTGTCGCAGGCGATCCGCCGTGCACTGCCACGACTCGAGCTGCATCTCTACGAGTACCAGACCGGCCCGATGCTGGAGAAGCTGAAGTCGGGGGAGCTCGACCTCGGGGTCCTGGCGCTGCCGGTGGACCTGGAGGGGCTGGAGTCACGGGAGCTCTTCGCGGAGCCTTTCACCGTGGCGCTGCCGGAGCGGCATCCGCTGGCCAAGCGGGAGCGCGTGCACGTGGCCGAACTCGAGGGCGAGACCCTGCTCCTCCTGGAGGAAGGCCATTGCCTGAGAGACCAGGCACTGGAGGTGTGCAGCCGGGTGGGTGCCGGCGAAAGCCAGGATTTTCGCGCCACCAGCCTGGAGACTCTGCGGCAGATGGTCGCCACCGGGGCCGGTGTCACCCTGCTGCCCGAGCTTGCAACCAAAGGCGCCTATGGCGATGCGCGCGGGGTCGTGGTCCTCCCGTTTGCGAAGCCGGCGCCCGTGCGGCATGTCGGAGCGGTGTGGCGCAAGACCACCGCCCGGCGCCCCGCGATCGATGCCGTGTGCAAGCTGATAGCCGATCGGGCGGGCTGAGGACTCCGGTCTGGCATAATCGAGCCACGTGAGCCGCCCGGGAACAAGCACTCAGCACGTCACCCCTTACGACCGGTTCGGCTGGAGCGACATCCAGATCGAGCGGCTGTTGGCTTCCGGCGAGCAACGGCAGGAGCTGGCCGCGTATTTCGGCGAGAGGGAGTACTTGGAGCTGGCGCGGCTGGCGCGCACGGCGGAGCGCGTTGGAGTGAACGCTGCCCATCCGCACGTCGTCGTGATCCCGGGCATCCTCGGCTCGCAGCTTGGAATCGCGCGCCCTCCGCCCCTGCCCAATGACGTCCTGTGGCTCGATCCCATCGATATCCAGGTGGGACGTCTGGGGCTTCTAGGCCTCGATGCGGCCGCGCCCATCATTCCGCTGGGAGTGGTGCTCTACTCGCACCTCAAGTTGCGGTTGCGCCTGCGCGCGGCGCGCTTCGCCGTCACGTTCCACGATTATGACTGGCGGCTCGACATCCAGCAGTCCGGTGCCGTGCTTGCCGAACGGCTGCGAAATCTGGCCTCCGCAGAGGCCTCCCGGCGGCTGGCGATCGTGGCGCACAGCATGGGGGGCCTCATCAGTCGCGTGGCGCTGGCGCTGCCTGGAACCCAACACGTGGACCGCGTCGTGCTCCTCGGCACACCGAACCTCGGCTCGTACGCGCCCGTCCAGGCTTTGCGGGGAACGTACGCGGTCGTGAGGAAGATCGCGCGGCTGGATGGCGCCTCGTCCGCCGAGCGCCTGACGGAGGAAGTGTTCAACAGCTTTCCCAGCCTCTATGAGATGGTCCCGATACCCCGCCGCAAAGGAGCGCCCGACCTGTTGGCCCCAGGGGGATGGCCCGACTCCGGACCCGCGTTGCGCCCGTCTCTCCTGGAGCGCGCTCGCCGCTTCCGTGAAGAGCTGCCGCCTCCGGATGCGCGTCTTATCGCGATCGCCGGTGTCGGTCAGGAGACGATAACCGGCGTGTCAAAAGGGCGGGACGGCTTCACGTATACCGTCACGCGGCACGGAGATGGTACCGTCCCCGCCGATAGCGCCGCGTTGGACGGCACAAATACCTATTACGTCAACGCCGCCCACAGCGACCTGACTCGCGATGCTCATGTCGCCTCGGCCATCGTCGAGCTGCTGCGCAAGGGGTCCACGAAGCGCCTGCCGCGTCGTTGGAAGAGCAGCAGCCGGGCACAAGCGCGTGTCTCCGACCGTCAGTTGCGTCGTACGCACGTGGAGAAAGTCGACTGGGCCAGCCTCACGCCGCCGCAGCGGCGGGAGTTCCTGCAGAACCTCAACGAGCCGCTGAAGCTGCGGCTGCGGGTGCCGGCGGAGCGCCGGCGATAGAAGGGCGTAGCCCGCGGTGTAGCCCAGGGAGTCAGCCGCCGCTGACGGCTCTCAGCTGCCGCAGTCGGCGCTCGACAGCGACACCATCACCAGCTCCTGCCCGTCCCGGTCGCGATACTCGATCCGAACCCGCGTGCCGGTGCGAAACAGCGGCTTCAGGGCGCCGCCGCGGCAGACAGCCTGGTGCACGTTGGACGACAGCCGCCACCGCAGGATCTGCAGCGTCCTGGAAGAGAGCTGCCAGACGCGCAGGTTGGTCAGGGTATATTCATAGGTGAAGAGCGGCCCCGGTCCGGCCTGAGCGCCATCGAGTCGGGTGATGCTGTCGATCATCCGGGGCGCCCCCGCGTTGACTCTGTTGGCCGCCTCCGTCAGCTCCTGTTGCAGGATGGATGGGGGAGGATGGCCGGCGGTGTACCTGGCCCTGTTGTATTGCGAGTGCACGCCGAATTCGAAAAGCGCCGTGGCGGCAATGACGTATGTTGCCGCCGTGACCCAGGTGCGCGCCTCCGCCGGGAAGAAGGCGTAGACGCGTGAGCCGGAAAGGCGCTCCCAGGTCGCGGCCTTCCCGGCCTCGGCGCGCCGATAGCTCATGATGAGCGTGACCAGACTCACGATGGGCAAGCCGAGGCCGAGGCCGAAGAAATACACTCCGAAGTTTCTGCCCAGGTAAGCGGCCGCGCGCAAGGTCCCGCGACCACCGTCCTGCAGAACCTTGATGCCCGCGATGGCCTTGCCCGGCGTGTTCCCGAGCGCCCAGTAGATTACGGTGTCGATCACCAGCGAAAGTGGAAACAGCAGCAGGAGGATGGCCCAACCCTGTCCCATGAACACATTCGCCCGCGAGAGGAGCACAGGCCGTATGGTGCCGATCGACACGGCCGCCAGGAACATGGCCATCGTCATGTCGAGGCTTCGCGCCCAGTAGCGGCGCCATGGAGTCGCCAGCTCGAATGCGGCGACGGAACCTGTCGCGACGACTGGCAATGCTGATGGCACCGCGGCCAGCGGCTCGGGCGGCGTGGCCGCCCTGGGACCGAGGACTCCGGGGAGAGCGGCTGCCGCGGTCCAACCTGACAGTCCATTACGCCAGAGCTGGCTGTCGGCAGTGATCTGTCCCGTCCCCACCAGAGCGCGCAGCGCCTCCTCCCCGAGGGGGCCGATCTCACGCTCGCCGCTGCGCAGATACCAGGTCATGTCTGTCTCAGTGTCCTTGCAGCGCGCGCACGAATGCGGCACCTCGCTCCGGACTCCACCGCAAGGCGATGTCATACATGAGGAGCAGACGATCGCAATCGAGCCTGGAGCTGGCATCCGGCGGGCCCACGGCCGCCTGGACTTGTCGGAGAACGGTGAGATCGGCTGCGGCGGTGTCGGCGCGGGGCGTCGCAGGAGCATCGAGCAGGTCGTCGAGCGCGGGACTGATCGCCGCCAGTGCGGGGGCGGAACGAACCGAAGAGGTTGCGGACGGCGCGCCGAGTATGGCGCCGCACTCCTTCGGATCCGATGACTGGAAGGGCCGCGCGGCGCTGCGCAGTGACATCGCGAACCGAAGCGCGCTGGAGTCGGCGACGGCCGTCAGTCGCTCACGCTCGATTTGTCCCGCGGCGTCGGCAACGTAAGCATTCAGCTCGTCTGCGGGCGCACCACGCAGAAGGCCCAGCCGCACCGCCCGATCCAACCGCGCGAGCCGGGAGGGGTCGGCTCGTAGCAGCCCTGTCAGGAACGGGTAGCGCGCTTCGAAATGCGCTGCCTGCGGTGCCAGGCTCGCGAGCGAATCGCCGGACGGGCTGAACCCTTCCGCGGAAATCCGGTCCACCAGGTGGCCGGCGAGCAGTTGCTGCGGCTCCGGCATCCACAAGCCATTGGATGGGGTTGACGTAGACCACGCAACCAACGCCCGCGACACGCCGTAGCGCAGCAACACCTTGTGGTAGAGCTCATTGCCCAACGTGGAGACGATGGGATCTGCGTCGCGTCCCGCCGTGGAGTGCAGACCGAGCCTGGCTTCGGGATTGAGGACGCGCGGGGCGCCTGCGGCGAATGCCAGCACACATGCGCTGGAACAGCCCGTCGACGTGTAAGTGCCCAGATGCCGGGCATGAATGAGCCGCGCGAGGCGGTCGCCTTCGGTGACCCATCCGCCCGGGCTGTTCAGGTGCACGAACCGGACCTGCGGGTTGGCATCGAGCACGCGCCGCAGCCGCGCCGCGACTCCCGCCTCCAGCATGCCCCGGATCTCGACCTCCCGGCCGCCCGGCAGCAGTTGGATCTGGGCCGGTGGCAGCGGGTCTTCCCCGATGGCGATCAGGAGGAGCGGACGGGCATTGAGGAGGCTGCTGACGATGCCGATCGGCAGAGCGAGCGCACAGATTCCTGCGACGGTGCGGATGCCGCCGCGCAGGAGGCCATTGCGACCCAACTCATCGGGCCGCGTGGCACGCCACAGGCCCGGGAGAACGCAGGCCGCCATCACCAACAGCGCCAACGGCACGGTGGCGTTCAGCCGTTCGGCGAGCACTCCGTCGAGCACACCCGGCCAGAGCTCCATGCGCTCGTAGAAGAAAGTGAGGGTGAGTGAGATCCATGCTGTTGCCGCGGCGAGGAGGATTGGACGCAGCGGCGGCCGCCCGGCACCGGCAGCAGGCTCGCTGGAGGCGACGGCTGCCGCTGTTCGGGTGGATGCGGCAGGCTCGCGGATGAGTGGCGCGAGATCGGGAAAATCAGCCGCCCGGGACCACGTCGCGAGTCCCCCGTGCCACATGCGGGCGTCCGCGCCCAGCGCTCCGGCCTGCGCCAGCTCCACGAGCACCGCCCAGGCAAATGGCCCGGCCCGGCGACCTGACATTTCGAGATACCACCGCCGACTCTCAGCGGCGCTCTCGGCCCCCCTGGGATCTGCCGACATGTTGCGCGTGAGCGGCCTTGTTCTGCGGCTACTAGATCACACGAGCGGGCCCGGGGTCAACGCACGTCACGGCTCAGAAGACGAATGGGATCAGCATCTTGGTGCGGCGCCGGTAGGCGGGATAGGCATCGGGGAACTGCGCCAGCATCATCTTCTCCTCGGTGCGGGCGCTGAAGATGAAATAGATGAAATAGATCGGGAAGACGACCAGCCAGGCGAGGCTCAACGTCAGCGCAGAGCCGATCAAGGCGAGCATCAGGCCGGTGTAGATCGGATGGCGCACGTAGGCATATGGGCCGGAAGTCACCAGCTCATGCCCCTGACGCAGTGACATCGGCATGCCCCAGTTGCGACCGATATGCGCGCGCCCAGAAGGCGAAGCCGAACCCCAGTGCGCACAATGCGACTCCGGCCCACTGGGCGGCCATGCCGGCCTGAAACGGCAGGCCGTGGCGGCTGACGGCCGCCAGGCGTGCCCCGGTGTGCCGGTGCCTGAACGTGACCACGAGCACCGCGGCGAGCACGATGACGAGGCGCACGCGCCAGGCGGTCCGCGATCCGGTAGTGCTCGCCTTCTTGTTGAAGCGGGCCAGGACCAACCAACAAAGAACGAACGCGGCCCAGAGGCAGCCGACGATCGCGGGAGCCCGCCACATGCCGGCGCCGCTCAGTCGCGGAAGTTGTTGAACTGCAGCGGCAGATCGACCTTCGCGCCGCGCAGCAGCCTGATGGCCGCCTGCAGATCGTCGCGCTGCTTGCCGGTGATCCGGATTTTCTCGCCCTGGATACTGGCCTGCACCTTGAGCTTCGAGTCCTTGATGAGGCGCGACACCTTGCGGCCGGTGTCGGCGTCGATCCCCTGCTTGAGCAGCACCTGCTGGCGGGCGGCGGCGAGGTTGGTCTCGGGCTCTTTGACATCCAGACAGGCGAGGTCGACACCCCGCTTCCCGAGGCGCGACTTGAGGATCTCCAGCATCTGCTTCAGCTGGAAGTCCACCTGGGCGTGCAGGGTGACGGTGGCTTCCTCGAGCTCGAAGCGTGCGCCGGTGTCCTTGAAATCGAAGCGCTGGGCGAGCTCGCGGTTGGCCTGGTCGACGGCGTTGGCCACCTCATGGGCATTGAGCTCGGAAACTACGTCGAAAGACGGCACGGGTCCGGTCCTTTGAAGAGGACCCCTATTGTAGCCCAGTGCCCGGCGGTGATACGCTCGGCCCATGTCCCGGCAGCACATCCGTCCGCAGTGGTGGTGGCGCACTCCAAAACAGGAGTGGGCCCCCGGACGTGGCTGCTAGATTCGCGACACCCTACTAAACACGCAACGTCACCAGGACCCATTCCGGAAGCTTCCGGAGTGGGTTTTTTTATGTTCTCCATATGGGCATGAATACGGTTTTCGACATCCCTGGCGATCTCGACACGCCGGTCTCGGCGTTCATGAAGCTCGCGGCCTTCGCGCCGCGCTTCCTGCTCGAGAGCGTGGAGGGGGGCGAGCGGCTGGCACGGTACTCCTTCATCGGCTTCGGGGAAGGGCTGGAGGTGCGGCTCGACCGCGAGGGATTTCGCCTCGGGGCCGAGCGGCGCCCGGTTCCGGGAACGACGGCGGAGCTGCTCGCCGGGCTGCGTGATGCGCTCGCCCGCGCGCCCAAGCCGGGACCGCAGATTGCCGGGGTGCCGCTCGCGGGCGGGCTCGTGGGCTATGCGGCTTATGACACCGTGCGGTTCTTCGAGCGGCTGCCGTTGCCGCCCGGCCGCGACAGCGGCGTCCCTGCCCTGCATTACGTGGCTCCCCGCTCGCTGCTCGTTTTCGATCACCTCACCCGCGGAATCGCACTCCTTCACGACGGGTCTCAGGAGGAGCACCGCAGCCTCAGGAAAGAAGTGATCCGCGCGTTGCGCGGGGGCCTGCCGAATGGCCCGCGACCGGGCCGGTATGGACGCCCCCAGCCGGCCTTCAGCCGAGATGACTATCTCGCGGGCGTGAGGCGGACGCAGGATTACATTGCCGCCGGCGATGTCTATCAGCTTGTCCTTTCCACACGGTTCCAGGGACGTCATGAGCTCGACCCGTTCCAGGCGTATCGGGCGTTGCGTTTGATCAATCCTTCTCCCTACATGTACTACTGCGCACTCGGCGAAGTGACGGTCGTTGGCTCCTCACCCGAGGCGTTGGTGCGTCTCAAGGAAGGACAGGCGCAGCTGCGGCCCATCGCCGGTACACGACCGCGCGCGAGCGATCCGGCAGTCGATCTGACGCGCGAAGCCGAGCTGCGCGCCGACCCCAAGGAGATCGCCGAGCACGTCATGCTGGTAGACCTGGCGCGCAATGACCTGGGCCGCGTCGCGCTCGCGGGCAGTGTGGGCGTCGAGCCTTATCGCGCGATCGAGCGCTACAGCCATGTCATGCACATGGTAAGCGGCGTCAGCGGGCGACTCGCGCCCGGACGCGATGCATTCGATCTCTTTGCGGCCACGTTTCCGGCCGGTACGCTGGTCGGCGCGCCGAAGGTCCGTGCCATGCAGATCATCGACGAGCTCGAGCCCGTCAGCCGCGGACTCTACGGGGGCACAGTGGGGTATTTCGGCGCGCGCGGCGACATGGATCATGCGATCACCATCCGCACGCTGGTGTTCCGCGGCGACGAGTACAGCTATCAGGCCGGCGCCGGGATCGTGGCCGACAGCGTGCCGGCCACCGAGCACGAGGAAGTTCTCGCCAAGAGCGGCGCCATGGTGCGGGCGCTCGAGCTGGCGGAGGAGGGCCTGTGACCCAGCCTCACACCCCGCGGCTGCTACTGATCGACAACTACGATTCCTTCACCTACAACCTCGTGCAGGCCTTCCTCGTGCTGGGCGCCGAAGTTCTGGTGTACCGCAATGACGCCATCGAGGTGGAGGAAGCGCGCACCCTCGGTGCCACTCACCTCTGCATCTCCCCGGGTCCGGGCACACCCTATGATGCCGGAATTTCCATGGACATGATCCGCGCCTTCGCCGGCCGCGTTCCCGTGCTGGGCGTCTGCCTCGGCCACCAGTCGATCGTGGAGGTATTTGGCGGCAAGGTCGTGCGTGCGGGCCGCCTGATGCACGGCAAGACCTCACTGGTCGATCACGACGGGGCCGGCGTGTTCACCGACCTGCCGCAACCGTGCGAGGTCGGGCGCTATCACTCGCTGATCGCCGCGCCGGAGACACTGCCGCCGGAGCTGACTGTCAGCGCGCGCACCCCGGAGGGCGAGATCATGGGCGTGCGCCATCGCGACCTCGCGGTGGAAGGAGTTCAGTTCCATCCCGAAAGCATCCTGACTCCGCACGGACCGCGCCTGCTCGGGAACTTTCTCGCCGTCGGAGTCGACGATGCCCGCCGCGCGTGAGCTCCTCGACCGCCTGCTCGAGCGGCGCGATCTGACCCAACCCGAGGCGGAGCAGCTGCTCGACATCCTGACCGATCCGGCGACCTCGCCCGCGGTGACCGGGGCCGTCCTCGCGGCGATGCGCTCCAAGGGGGTGACCGCCGACGAGCTCCGCGGCTTCGCGCAGGCCATGCGCCGCCTGGCGCGCCGCCCGTCGATACCCGCGGGCCTGCCCGCCATCGATGTGGTCGGTACCGGCGGCGACTGCTCGGGCAGCCTCAACATCTCCACCGGCACGGCGCTGCTCACCGCCGCTTGCGGCGTACCGGTGGTCAAACACGGCAACCGCTCGATTTCCAGCCGCGCCGGCAGCGCCGATGTGCTGGAAGCCCTGGGCCTGGCGCTGCCGCTCGACGAGGAGCTGGCCGGCAGATACCTCGCGGCGTGCAACTTCACCTTCCTGTTCGCGCCCCATTATCACCCGGCGACGCGGGCGGTCGCGGCGGTGCGGGCGGCGCTCGGCGTGCGCACCGTATTCAACATCCTCGGGCCGCTCACCAACCCGGCGGAGCCGCCATTCCACATGATCGGCGCGTTCAGCGTCGAAGTCGCCGATCTCATGGCGCGCACGTTGGCCGGCATGCCGATGGAGCGCGCCTTCGTGGTGCATGGCGCTCACGGATGGGACGAGCCCACGCCCGTAGGTCCCTTCGTGGTCTTTGATGTCCGTCCGGGACGCGTCGAACGGCACCTGCGCACACCCGAGGATTACGGACTGCGGCGCTGCGAGCCCGCGGGCCTCGCCGGCGGTGACGTACAGCACAACGCCCAAGCCTTGCGTGCCGTGCTCCAGGGCGAGGACCACGGCCCGCACCGGGACTGCCTGCTGTTGGGAACCGCCCTGACGCTGGAAGTGGTGGGCCGGGCCTCCAAACCGCGTGAGGCGATCGAGCTCGCCGCCGCCGCAATCGATACCGGTGCGGCAGCGCGCGTGCTGCAGACCCTGGCCGCCCCGCGACGGGAGCCGGCATGACCGGACACTTCCTCGAGCAGATGGCCGCCGCCAGCCGGGAGCGGGTCCGTGCCGCATGCGCGGCCTGCCCGCGGGTGGAGTTGTTGGCGCGCGCAATGGATACGCCGCCGCCGCCGCGATTGCGCCTGCAGCCCCAGGGCTTCGATCTGATCGCGGAGCTGAAGCTGCGCTCGCCGGCCGTCGGGCAGCTCAAGGGCCCCGGCGAGGACGTGACCGCCCGCGTGACGACGTACGCCCGCGCGGGTGCCGCCGCCATATCGGTCCTGACGGAACCGACACGGTTCGATGGCAGCCTCAGTCATCTGCGTACGGCGGCGCAGGCGCTGTTGCCGCTCGGGCTGCCCGCCATGCGCAAGGACTTCCTGGTGGACCCTTACCAGGTGGTCGAGGCCCGCGTCGCGGGTGCCGGCGGCGTGCTCGCCATCCTCAGGATGCTGTCCGAGCCCGAGCTCGAGATGCTGGTTCAACAGGCGCGCGCTCTGGACCTTTTCGTGCTGCTCGAGGCGTTCGA
>Ga0335075_10006269_pt1 | contig 18370 bp, 13 predicted proteins | sample Lox_Sample_24_FD_206723 | JGI IMG/M metagenome (GOLD analysis project Ga0335075, IMG submission 206723) | Soil microbial communities from Loxahatchee National Wildlife Refuge, Florida, United States - Lox_Sample_2.4 | ecosystem: Environmental > Terrestrial > Soil > Wetlands | place: USA... | reverse complement strand
GACTTTGCAGGCCGGTTTTTTCATCAGGATTGTCTTTAAATCGTGGCAGGCCGTGCTATGGCATCGATGAGAAAGCCTTCCCACGTATTCGCGGGATGCTTCCGGGCCGAGATGCTCCAGTTGAATGCCGACATGCTGACATTACCGGTGGAATGCCAGATTTGCTCGGGCTGCCGGCGCAGCTCCGTCAATGTCATGCTAGGAACGTTCATGAATCTGAATATTCCATCCAATGTCGTGTCGGGGTCGCTACAAAGCGCCTCGTAGTCGATACGCAAGTAGTTCCCGACCTTCCTTAACGAACCGCAGTATCGATGAGCACGGTGCCATGAGCGCGAAAATCCAATCAACGATTTAAGATCATCCTGCCCTTCGATCCTGCTGCAGCTTTTCACGTAATCCTTTGGATCGCGAATTACATGCAGGACCCCGTCAACTCGCTCGCCGGCGCAAACAAGAGCCTTTACTCTCTCGGAAGACTTGACGCCGTCCACGAACACCGACGGGCGAGCTGCTTGGAAGTGAGCATATATGGCTTCGAGAAAGCGTCGAAAATCCGAAACAAATATCTGCATTCCTGCCGTAGGAAACAGCCGCCGCAATGTGGCAACCGGCAGATGGGCCAACAGGCGTTCATTGAACGGCGTCGAAAGAACATCGGGAAGTAACGGAAGCATATGCGGCGTGGATGCGTAGCGGTCAGACTCGATGCGGGCTCTTATATCGTTCCAGAAGGTGCAGGCGCTGACGTGCACGCCGCAGCCGCACGCCTGTTCGTATCTATTGCTAGGGTAGGTGTCGCCAAGGCTGACCACCTGAGGGTGGGAATTCAACAACCTAGAGAGAAGGGTAACCCCGTGAAACCTCGGCGCAACTATGAAATATTTCCGCTCGAACATTCGCTGCCACTCCCTTAGTATCGCGCGGAAGTTGATTGATCAATGAGTATTTCCGTCAAGGACACTTGCCTTCGATCGTCATATTTAACATGAAGCATCAGGCCCGCACCGAAACCACAGGCTGCGGGCCGCGGGAGGACCTTTCGCGAATCGAGCTTGCTTAGCGCAGAACGCGTGCATTGGCGAGGGACAGCGTCGCAACCCTTGCGTGCAACTGTGACAGGCGTATTGAGAATCCGAATCCACGAAGATTTCGTAAACCAATAAAGTGCCATCATCCGCAGAATTCGGGCACTTGTTTGGACAGCACGAATCAGATTTCGATGGGGAGACGACAGCAGCGACCGGATGAAGCTCGACCGTGCGACCGGAGCGGTACGGTCCCCGTTCCAGCTTTCCCGTGCTCGCCGCTCTCGTGGCCGCCGCACGGCTGAGGCTCGCACGGATGCAGGCAACTGCCCGATGAGATTGCTGTTCTTCGATTTCTACCTGCCCTTTCTCCTGCGCGACGCGGATTACCCTGTCGGCGGCTGGGCCGTTCAGCTCAAGCACCTGCTTCAGGGGCTGAAAGAGAACGGGCACGAGGCGGGCGTTCTTACCTGGAAGGGTGCGGAAGCCTATACCGGCGCGCAATCCACCTGCGAACTCGTTGAGACCTACGACAAATCGCGCGGCATCCGCAAACTGCGCCTTTTCTATTATTTCATTCCCTCGCTTGTGGCAGCCGCACGATCGTTCCGGCCCGATGTCGTCGTGCAGTCATGCTCGGGGGTCGATACGGCACTCATGGCCTTGGTTGCGCGCTGCCTGGGCGTCCCGTTCATCCACCGCATTGCCTGCGACACGGACACGGACGGCCGATATGAACTCTATCTCGACAGCTACGAGAGGATTGCGTTTCGGGTCGGATTGCGGGCGGCGGATCTGGTCATCTGCCAGAATCAGTATCAGCTCTCGCGCATCACGAGCGCTTTTCCGCGCAAGCGTACCCATGTTCTGCACAACGCAATTCCGATTCCGGCGCAGAACGGAGAACTGCGTCCACGTGGGCATAGGAATTACATCGCGTGGGTCGGCGTCTTCAAACGGCAGAAAAATCTGGGACTGTTGCTGCGGATGGCGAGGCGCTGCCCGGACATGGAATTTCGTGTCGCAGGTGCGCCACCCCCCCACATGGACAGCGAATCGGCCGGCTGGCTTGAGGAATTGCGACGCGAGCCAAATGTGCGGCTCGTGGGCTATGTAACCCGCAACGCCATGCCCGATTTCCTCGATCAGGCGGTGGCGCTTCTCTCCACATCGGATTTTGAAGGATTTTCCAACGCATTTCTCGAAGCGTTTGCGGTGGGCACACCCGTTGTCGCCCGGGAAGCGATCGATCCCGATTCCATCATTGGGCGCAACAGTCTCGGGCTTGTCGCGCGCGACGAAACCGAGCTTGGCAAGTGCCTCGATCGCATATGGCAGCTGCCGGCTTCCGGCTTTGCGGAAATGGCGCAGGCATGCCGGAGCTTCGTGCGCGAACATCATGCGCCGGTCGCCAAAGCGCGCGAACTCGTGGCGGCGGCGAGCCCGCTCGTCGGCTAGGCCCGCAGCATGCGCGTCCTTCACATCATCGATTCACTGGTGGGCGGCGGCAAGGAGCGGCAGTTCGTGGAATTGCTGAAAGGATTGAAGCGCGAGCCGGATATCGCCACGCACGCCGTCGTGATGTCGGATGTGATCGAGTATGAGGAGTTTCACCGGCTGGGGCTCCCGGCCACGGTGCTGCCGCGGCACGGCCGCTACGATTTGTCCATCTTCTCGCGCTTGCATGCCGCCATGCGCCGCTTCCGGCCCGACATCGTGCAGTCGTGGAACACCATGTGCTCGATCTATGCCGCACCGCTTGCAAAACTCTGCGGCGCGAAGTTCATCGACGGTTTCGTGCGCGCCGCGGCCGACAATCGCGATATGCGCGATCCCGACTATTTCCGGTCAAGGTTCACATTGCCGCTCGCGGATGTGGTGGTTGCCAATTCCCGCGCCGGGCTGGCCGCCTATTCCATTCCGGCGCGCAAGGGCGTGTGCATTTACAATGGCTTCGATCCGGCGCGGATCGGTCGGCTGCTCGCGCCTGAAGCAGTGCGGCTGTCGCTTGGAATCGAGACGCCAAATGTCGTGGGCATGGTGGCGGCGTTCTCCCCTTGGAAAGATTACGATACCTTTTTCGAAGCGGCATGCCGACTTTGCAGGCAGCGCGCTGATGTTACGTTCGTCGCAATAGGTACGGGGGCCCGTTTTGCGGAATATCAGGCACGGATTCCAGAAGCGCAATCTCAGCGCATCCGTCTTCTCGGCCGCCGCGCGGATGTGGAGAACATCGTCAACATACTGTCGGTCGGCATCCTCACCTCGAATAAGGACACGCATGGTGAAGGCATTTCCAATGCGATTCTGGAATACATGGCGCTGGGCAAGCCCGTGGTGGCCACTGATTGTGGCGGCAACGGCGAGCTGATCGTGGAAGGCGAAACCGGCTACCTCATAGCCAATCGTGACACGGCCGGACTGATCAACCGGCTGCAGAGACTTCTTGACGATACGACACTCGCGCACCGGATGGGTGAAGCAGGCCAACGTCGCGTCGCGGACGCATTCGGCCTGGAGCGGATGACGACAAACCACGTCGCGCTCTATCGCAATCTGCTTGCTCGTAAATGGACTCGTGATGCGATCAAAATTGATTACTGGTAAGCTTCTGGATGTTCGCGATTCGCCATGATGGGGAGGATTATGCACGCTACCGTTGAGAGCTCTGCACCGACACGACAAGTCGGCAAATTACGTTTGCCCGCTGAAAATTGCTCCGAGAGTCCGCTCAGGCACCGCGCAACCGACGATTCTCATAGGCAAAAATTCGACTGGGCATTCCGTCGTTGCGGCAGGAGAGGCCGACGATGAACCCCGCATTTCTCGATTTCCTGCGGTGTCCGAAAACCGGTGCGAAGCTGGAATGCGTGGATGGAGAATTCGTGCAGGGACGAATCAGGCGTGGTCTTCTGCGTGTTCCGGGAGCGCCGCACGCCTATCCCATCATCGATTTCATCCCACGCTTCGTACAGAACGAAAATTATGCGGAAAATTTTGGTCTGGAGTGGAATATCCATTCCCGGACTCAGTATGACGCGGCAAGCGGGCACGATACCTCGCATCGCCGTTTTGTCGAGGAAACGCGCTGGCCTCACGACCTGCGCGGAGAGATAATTCTGGAAATCGGATCCGGTTCGGGCCGGTTTACCGAACATGCGCTAGCGACCGGCGCCACGGTGGTGTCATTCGATTTCTCGAGAGCCGTCGAGGCGAACTATTGTTCCAATGGGCATCACGACAATCTGCTCCTGGTTCAGGCGAGCATCTTCGAGATGCCGTTCCCACGCGATTGCTTCGATCGGGCGTTCTGTTTCGGAGTCCTCCAGCACACGCCGGACCCGAAAGCTGCGTTTATCCACGTTATCGATTTTCTCAAGCCGGACGGGCAGATAGCGGCCGATATATACATTAAGAATTTTTATCGATGGGTGCTTCCATTCAAATATTGGGTACGACCATTCACAAAAGGCCGGCCCCCGGAAAAACTCTATCGGTATATCACACGCTACGTCGATTTCATGTGGCCTCTCGCTCGCACACTCCGGCGAATACCGCGCGTCGGAAGTCCCCTCAACTGGAAGCTCCTGATCGGCGACTATTCCCGCGAGCTTCCGCACGCAGATGAGGCAACGCTTAAGCAATGGGCTTATCTGGATACGTTCGACATGCTATCGCCGGCTTACGACTTTCCTCAGACAGTGGGCACGTTTCGCCGCTGGTTTTGCGAAGCCGGCTACACCGATATCGATGTCCACGAGGGATATAACGGTGTTGAAGGCCGCGGCAGGAAACCAGCCATCGCTTCAGCGCCGCATTCTTTAGCAGCGTAACGTGGCAGGCCGATAACGATGTGCGGTTTCGTCGTGAGCTTTGCGAAGACCTCCGCGCCGCCGGAGCCCGTAACACTGGACGCCATGGACCGCGCGATAGCGCATCGCGGTCCCGACGAACATGGCGTGCGCAATATCGGCCCGGTCGCCATTCGCCATCGCCGTCTCTCGATCATCGATCTTTCGGGCGGCAAACAGCCCATGGCGAGCTCCGATGGCAGGTTCTGGCTCGCGCATAATGGCGAGATCTACAATTACCGCGCGCTCCGGCACGAACTGGAATCGCTCGGCCATGTCTTCCGCGAGAACTCCGATACGGGTGTGCTGCTCGCCGCCTGGCGGCAATGGGGAGAAGCCTGTCTCGACCGGCTCGACGGTATGTTCGCGCTGGCTGTCTATGACGCGCGCTGCGGCATACTCACCGCCGCGCGGGACCGTTTCGGCGAAAAGCCGCTTTATTACATCGAAACGCCCGAGGCGCTGTGGCTGGCCTCCGAGCTCAAGGCGCTGGTCGCGGGCGGCGTGGCCGGAAAACAGCTCGATCCGCTCGCGCTCTATTCCTATTTCACGCTCGGCTATGTGACCGGCGAACAGGCGATCTTTTCCGGCGTGAAGCGGCTCGCACCCGGACAGGTGCTGACATTCTCGCGCGACATGGGCCTTGAGACGCATAAATGGTGGCGCCCGCCCACCCCGACGGAAGACCGCGACGACGTGGCGGAAATCACCCGGCAATCGCTGGCCATCCTGCGGGAATCGGTGCGGCTGCGCATGGTGGCCGATGTGCCGCTTGGTTTCTTTCTTTCCGGCGGCGTCGATTCGAGCGCCATTGTGGCGCTGGCCGCCGAAGCTGCGGCCAGTCGCCTCGAAACATTTTCCATCGGCTTCGACGATCCCGCACTCGACGAACGGCCGCATGCGCGCATCGTTGCAGACCGGTTCGGCACGCGCCACCACGAATTCGTGGTGAGGCCGCAAAATCTCGACATGCTCGATGAAATCGCCTGGCACGCGGACGAACCTTTCGCCGACCAAGCGGCGCTGCCGACCTGGTTCCTGTCGCAGATGACGCGGCGCCATGTCACCGTGGCGCTCTCGGGCGACGGCGGCGACGAGATTTTCGCGGGCTACGACGTCTATCGCAGCCATGGTCTCAGCGAACGCGTGCGCACAATTCCCGCGCCGATCCGCCAACTCGCTGCCGCGGGCCTGCGTGCGAGCGCACCGTTCGGCGATGGCCGGCAAAGGCTGAAACTTGCCCTCAATATCGAGGATGCCGGATTGCCGGCTGCCGAACGCTTCATCGCCAAGCAGCAAACCGTGTTTCGCCGCGATTTCCTGCGCGGTATCGCGCCGGCCCTCGCGCCCGCAAGCGGGGTGGATGCCGATAGAACGTTATTTGCTCCGCTGTTTGAACACACGACCAATCCGCTCGGGGCCATCGCGCTGTGGCAACAGACGGTGAGCCTGCCCGACGACATGCTGCACAAGGTGGACCGCATGAGCATGGCCCATTCGCTGGAAGTGCGCGCCCCATTTCTGGATCACCGCCTCGCGGAGCTGCTCAACCGCACAAAATTCTCGGCCAAACTTCCCGGCGGCCGGCAGAAATACATTCTGCGCCGGGCGGTCGCCGATTATTTTCCCGAGGATTTCCTCGCCCGCCGCAAACAGGGCTTCGTCGTACCGCTCCAGCGCTGGTTCCGGGGCGATCTTGCCGGCCATCTGCGCAGCCGGCTTCTGGCTCCCGGCGCCGCCAGCACACAGGTAATTGCACGGCCCGCGATCGAGCGCATTCTTAGCGAGCATTCACGCGGCCAACGCGCCTGGGACGGCGCGCTTTGGGCGCTGCTCATCTTCGAACACTGGTGCAGCCGCTTCGGTCTCACCGCCAATTCTCTCGCCGATGCAGCGTAGGCCGCGCGTAATGCTTGTCGGTCCATGGAAATGGACCACGGGCGGCGTAACGACCTTCATGAACAATGTGGCGAACTCGCCGCTCGGCCAGAAGTACGAGATTCTGCGTTTCAACATCGCCCGCCCGCCCAAACGCAACGTGACCAACAATTACGGCTATGGTGCCATTTGGAAGGGCGGGATCGCCAGGCTGCTGCTCGGCGCACTGATCACGCTCTGGCACGTCGCGATCTTTCCTTTTGTGCTTCTCATGAAGCGCCCGGATGTGGTGCAGGTCCAGTCCTCCGACTTCCAGGTGTTCTGGGAATGTGCGCTCTATGTGCGCATGGCGCGCGGCTTGCGCGTGCCGGTGCTGATGCGGCTGGGCGGCGCCTTCGATCATTTCTATGCCGTGTCCTCGCCGCGGGCGCGCGCCATGATCCGGCGCGTGCTGCTATGGCCGGACCGCCTGATCGTGCAATCGCAATATTGGCGGCAAGCCGTCGAGATTCTCGGCCGGACCGAAGGCATTATCGTGCTTCCGAATTCCGTACCCGACTCGCTTGTTGAAACCACCCGGATTGGCGATGCCGAACCGCCCCTGTGTTTCTTCGCAGCCGGTTCGGAAGCCGTCCGCAAAGGCTTTGACGAAATCGTCGAGGCGATGCGCCTTCTTCGCGCGGATGAACAAACTATGCGGCTGCATATTGTTGCAGCAAGCGCGGAACTCGATCGCAAGCTCGCCGAAGCCGGTCTTGCCGAGGTGGTGAAATCGGAAGGCTTCCTGACTCATGCGCAGATTCTGGAAACCATGCGCCGCGCCCGGATATTTCTCTTGCCCTCGCGCGCCGAGGGGTTTCCAAACGCGCTCGTTGAGGCCATGGCGCTCGGCCTCGCACCGATCGTCACGCCCGTCGGCGCGATTCCCGAAATCGTCGAAGGCTCCGGCGCGCTGGTTGTCCCTGTTCGAGATGCGCGAGCGCTCGCCGATGCCATGGCGCAGCTCATTTCCGATTCCAGGCTTTGCGCCAAGATCGGTGCGGCTTCGCGCGAAGCCGTGAAGTCGCGCTACATCCACAGCGCCGTCCTGCCGCTCCTGGCCACAGCCTGGCAGTCAGCCATCACGGGACCGGGCGATACGCCACGCGGGCGCGCGGATCGCGACGCTTAACGTTCGAGAATAGTACGATATTCCTCAAGAAGATCATGCATCCGCCCGTCCATCTGCGCGCGGAACTGCGCACACCACTCCTCATTGACGTGATCACCGATCTTTTCGACTTCCTGGACTCTGTGTTTCGGAGGCCGCGCCCGCGCGGGCACTCCGAATTCACTGCAGATGGCGTCTATGATAACAAAATTCCCGGATGCGAAATCCTCGTAATAGGCTTTCTTGCAAGGCCGTTCCGTCATTCTGGCGTAATTCTCAACCAGGCTTGTGCCGCGGACAATCTTTCGCACCGCGCGGGAAATTTCATCAAAGGAATACGTTGCCGGCTCAGAGGTCTTCCTGGCGTACTGACCGGAATGGTAGATCGTGGTGGACCTGGCTTTCACCAGCGAAACAGCCTGCGCTATGATGTCCCGGCGCAACAGCAGGATGAAAACGGCGCGAGCAAGATAATGATCGAGAAAGCCGCAGCGCTCGGCTACTGCCAAGCCCGGTCCGCCCGCCTTGAAACCGAACCAACCATTTTCCCGCAACTGGACAATGGAATGGCGCGCAGCCGCGGCCAGCGTATCCAACCGGGTGCTCCGCGCCCGCGCCCGCAATGCGGGAAGATTGAAGCTTTCCCGCACCCTGCCTATCGCGTAACGCTTTTCGATCTCCCGGGAAAGAAACGTACTGCCAGACCGGGAGGTAAACAATATTCCGAGACATCCCCGCAATTCGGGCCATGGTAACGGTGTCTTGTAATTATCTGCCCCGTCGTTTCCGGGGAAATGCGCCAGGATATCCTCGTCAGCCGTCAATGCGCCCAGCACGGCGAGCCGCCGATTCCGGATTATGTCATTATCGTGGGCTGTCATATGGGCAATCGACGGCATGGACGTCTGGACCGTGCCGTTATAGCAGTGATTCGTGACGTGAGATATTGTCCTTTGCCGGTCAAGCTGCAATCTGCTTCATCCATCCATGACAGCCGGGATCATGCCGCGCAGGGAATTGCCGAGAAAAACGCCTTCGGCGGTTTCAAGGTCGCGGAGGTACAGGATTTCCTCCTCGCATCGGCCGCTTTCGAGCAGCTTGCCCCGCAGGATGCCGCTCAGCAATCCGCAGGACAGAGATGGCGTCGCCAGCTTCCCGTTCCTGCGAATGAAGAGATTAGTCCGGCTGCCTTCGGTGAGTTCGCCGCGTTCGTTCAGGAACAGCACTTCGTCGATTCCCCGGCACGCCAGGCGCGCGCTTTCCTCCTCGAACAATTCGCGCCGGTCGGTCTTGTGCCGCAGCAGAAGATCGAGGCTGTCCACCCGTTCGGGCGAGATCGCAAATTTCCACGAGACGGGGCCCGGCGCGAGCGGCTCCGCCGTAGCAGCGAAAGCTCCGTTTTCGCCGAGGACAAGACGGACGCGCAAATTTCCATCGCGGCCGGCAACGGCCGCGGCGAGCGCCTCGCGTGCCGCACGCTTGTCGAACGGCAGCGAAAAGACGCGAGCTGAGTTTGCCATGCGCGCGAGATGCCGCTCCGCATCGAGGAAGGAACCCGAATAACGCAGCGTCTCGATCAGTCGCAGCGGTTTGCGGTTGCTCTCGAAGAACTGCGCCTTCAGCAGGCACTCGGCATATTCGCCATTGGCGCTGGAATCCTGCACCACGCCGCCGCCTATGCCGAGAACGCCCTCGCCGTTTTTTAGTGCGATGGTGCGGATGGCAACATTGAACGAAGCCGAGCCGTCCGGCGCAAAATGTCCGATGCTTCCGCAATAGATGCCACGCGGACCTGTTTCCAACTCGCGAATGATCTCCATCGCGCGAATTTTCGGCGCACCCGTAACCGAGCCGCACGGAAAGATCGCCTTCGCGAGATCCCATATTCGAACGCCGCGCCGTAGCTGCGCTTCAACGACCGAGACCATGGTGTGAAGGCTTGGATAGGTCTCCACCCGGAACAGTTCCGGCACGCGTACGCTGCCGATCTGCGCGATGCGCGCCATATCGTTGCGCATGAGATCGACGATCATCAGATTTTCGGCGCGGTCCTTGGGGCTTGCCGCCAATGCACGCCGGCGCGCTTCATCCGTGTACGGATCGCTGCCACGCGGCGCCGTGCCCTTCATGGGGCGGCATTCCATCCGGCCGTCAGCCGAGACCGAAAAATGCAGCTCCGGCGACAGGCTCACAATCTGCTGGTCGCCCGTGTCGATATAGCCGCCATGGCGCACAGCGGACGAATCGCGCAAGGCGAGCCACAACGCAAACGGATCGCCGGCAAAAGCGAAGGTCGCGCGAAACGTCAGATTCGCCTGGTAAATGTCGCCACTGCGGATGTAACGCTGAATGCGGGCGAAGCGAATGCGATAATCCTCCGCGCTCCAGTCATTGCGCAGCGGACCTGCATAGGCACGACCGCGCGCGCATAGCGCGGCGCGCGAGACTTCCCAAGGCGCATCGAACATGCCGAACCAGAGCAACGGCATCGTTTCGCGGGCCTCGCCGCACAAAAGCGAAGCCAGGCGCGGCTCGAGCAGATAACCAAGCTCATGGGAAAACCAGCCCGCCAGATGAAAACCTGCTTCGCGTGCCCGTTCAAGGCGATCGAAGGCAGTCTGTATTTCCTCTGGCCGGGTTACGCCGATAATTTCTTTTGGGCGCTCGAATAACAATAGCTCGCGCCCGCCCGCATGCGGGTTTTCCAGAACGATGACAGGCGGCGCGGGAATCGCGTCCATGGTCCCGCTTCTCTCTCGCCTTTAACGCCGCCGCGCGGGGGAAGAACCCGGCGCAGTCCGATGACACTAGGCGCGAAGCACGTCCAGCCTCGCGCTCTGGGGGGCGCCCGGGAAGATTGCGGCGAGTTGCGCAGCGTCCAGTTTCAGATGCCGGGACAGTACGCCGGAAATGACGGTACGAAAATCGGTCGTGACCGCGAGATCGCGTTGCTCATGCAGATCTTCTTCGTCCAGGCCCGGCCATTCGCCATAGACCTTGCCGCCACCGACCGGGCCGCCCATCACCCACATCGCGTTGCCATGGCCGTGATCGGTGCCCGCATTGCCGTTTTCGCGCGCCGTGCGGCCGAATTCGGAAATGACGAGTATGACCGTGCGCCCGTAAGTGTCACCGAGTCCTGTGTGCAATTGCGCAAGGCCTTCGCCCAGGGGCTTCAGGTGATTGGCGAGCTGGCCTTCGCCCGCGCCTTCGCGGACATGGGTATCCCAGCCGCTCAGGCCGAAAAAGGCGAGCTGGATCGTCGGGTCCTGCCGCATGAGTTCGCAGAGCTTGGCGGCATCCTCCGGGAAGCCCTTGGCGGACGGCGCACCGTTCGCGGCTTCCATCATGTCGCGTGCCAGATCCGCGGTGAGCTGCGACTGCGCGGCACGGCCTTCACGATAGGCGACGTCGATTGCGCTGTTTCCGGCGTAGAGTCGGTCGAAGATAGCACCCGTCGCGGCGTCGAGCCCCGGCGTGGTCATCTGTTCGCCACCGCCATAGTCGCCATGGCCGGAAATGCTGGCGATCGGCATCGTGCCTTCGAGAATCTTCGGCGTGGTCTTGCCGAAATTCAGCGCTTCGGTCGGCGTGTGCTTTCCCGGAAGCGCGGCCAGAACGCGATTCATCCAGCCGTCGGGCGTGGTGCGCACGCCGGGCGTGCCGGTTTCCATGAACGCCTGCGCCTCGAAATGCGAGCGGGATTCGTTCGGCGAGCCCGAGGCCTGCACGAAAGCGAGGCTGCGCTCCTTCCACGCCGGCATCAGGGACGCGAGCGCGGGATGAAGCCCGAAATGCCCATCCAGATCGAGCGCGCCGCCGGTCTGCCCCGGCCGCGCGATCGCAATGGTGGGACGCAGATCGTAATAGTCCTGCTCGGAATAGGGCACGACGACATTCAGCCCGTCGATCGCACCGCGCAGAAACACCACCACCAGCCTCTCCTGCCCCGCCGCGCGGTTCTGCACCGCCCAGGCAGCACGGCCAAAGGAGACGAAGGAGAGACCGCCGACGGCGGAGAGTTTGAGGAAGTCGCGGCGACGCATGGGAAAGCTCCTTTCCGGGCTTCAGCAACGCATGAAATCGGGACTGCCGAGAATGGCCCCGGCGCGGTTGGCCCGCGGCGCGGCGGCGATCGCTGCCAGCGTCGCCTCGCTCAGGCCAGGACCAAGCGTTTCTACAATCCGGTCGGGATCCGGCAGATTGAGGGTGCCGCTGGGGCCAAGCCCGCTATAGACGCCGTTGCCCATGTCCGTGGCAAAAGAAATGCGGTGCAGCAGCCCGTCGGGATCGAGCCAGGCCGATTCCGTGCAGGCGTAGCCGTCGGGCGAGATACAGCCATAGAGCGGCTGGCCAAGATCGGCCAGCGCGCGGTTGAGCCCGACAGCGCCCGCCGGACTGAGGCCGGCTGCCCGCGCCGCCGACACAACGTAGCGGTACGGCGTCTTGTACTTGGTTCCGACATCGGCAGGCGCGCGGAAGGCCGGGTGGGCCAGCATCGTGCGCATCACCGCGCGGATATCGCCGCCACTCGCGCGGAAGCTGTTCGTCATTGCGGCAACGAGCGCAGCATCCGGCTTGTCCGCGACGAAATACTGCGCAAGCTCATAGCTGATGTGATGCGCGGTTGCGGGATGGGCGGCCAGCATCAGCAGCGCCTCCTCGCCTTCGCTCACATCGTCGCCGCTGAAGGTGCGGCCGAGCAGCACTTCCTGCGCGGGATCGTGCTTGCGGGGTGCGAAGTGGAACGTGCCCCTGTCCTGCTTGTACAATCTGGCGGCGGCGGCGGCGTCGGCTGCGCCGCCGGCGCCGACGGTCCAGCCCGTAAGAATATGCGCAAGCGCAATCACATCGGCCTGGGTGTAGCCGCCATCGACGCCCAGCGTATGAAGCTCCATCACTTCGCGGGCATAGTTCTCGTTGATGCCGCTCTTTTTCTTTTTGCTCTTCAGCATGGCGCCGGCGTCCATTTCATCACCGGCCGGCGGCGGCGCGACATTCTGGGCGTTGTCGAGATAGATCAACATCGCCGGATGCCTGGCGGTGGCGAGCAGAAGATCGCTGAATCGTCCCAGCGTATGGGGGCGGATCGCTTCCTCCTCATAGGCGCCGACCCAGACTTTTATGGGGCCTTTCTTCTCATAGACGTTGAAATGATTGAACCAGAATTCCACCAGTGCTTCCTGCAGCTGCCACGGGCTCGCGATCGCGCGCGCGAGCCGGGCGGTCTGCGCCTCGCGCACCACTTGCTTTTCGCGGCGCTTCAACTTCTTCCTTTCCTCCACCGGCAGTTGCTTGGGATCGGGATACTGGGCCTTCCACCAGTATTCGGCGTAAAGCGCAGCACAGTCCTTCCCGTAGGACGGCAGCGATCGCAGCACTGCGGCGACATTCTGCGGAAGATCGTCCGTCTGCGGATGAAGCTGCTGCTCGATATAATTATCGATCCCCTTGCCGGAGATCCTCGCGAGATCGCCCGGCGCGGGACCGAAACCGAGCCGGTTGGAAACGTGAAGCGCCGTTACTTTGTCCAGCATCGCCCTTGCTCGCACGATCGGCCATCTTTCCGGCCGGGTTTGCAAATGATCTCAGACGTACATGACGGGAATGCGTCCGGCCGATTAATCTGACGTAACCGCACTTGCTCCGCACCCGACAATGTTTTGCCGTCACGACTCCATGGCCGCATAAACCAGTGTACGCAATTGCTGGCGGATTGGCCATGTGCTCGAAGGGATGAGCTGGGTCAGAAATACGACCGCGAGCTGGTCGCGGGGATCGACCCAGAACGCGGTGCTCGCCGCCCCGCCCCAGAAATATTCGCCCACATTGCCCGGTGTCATCGTCTTCGCCCTGTCGATGACGACGGCAAAACCAAGACCGAAGCCAAGTCCCGCATAGACCGCTTCGCTGAACATGGAACGCGACAGTTCTGTCAGCTCCTTGCCGCCGGGCAGATGATTCATCGTCATGAACCGGAGAGTCCTGGGAGCGATAAAACGATGACCGTCCGCTGCCCCACCATTGAGCAGCATGTGGCAGAATTTCAGATAATCGGCCGCCGTGCCTACGAGCCCGCCGCCGCCGGAGTCGAATTGCGGCGGCGCGCGAAAGCGGCTCGTTGCAGGATCGTCCTGCAGCACGACCTCGCCGGCCGGGTCCATTGCATAACAGGCCGCGAGCCGCGCGTGTTTTTCCGCCGGAACAAAGAAATCCGTATCGGTCATGCCGAGCGGGTCGAGAAGGCGCGTCCGCAGAAATGTTTCGAACGGCATGCCAGATATCAACCCGATCAGATAGCCGAGCACGTCGGTGGACACGGAGTAATTCCATGCCTCTCCGGGCGAAAATTCGAGTGGCATCGCAGCGAGCAGCCCGACCATGCGATCGAGCGGCACGCCGCTTTCGAGCGTGCCGATGCCGCATTTGCGATAGGCGGCATCCACATTGCTGCGCATCTGGATTCCGTAGGTCAGCCCGGACGTATGACGCAGCAGATCAATAATGCGCATCGCTGCGGCCGGCCGCTTCGTCTGGAACGCGCCCGCCTCGCCGCTTGCGAACACGCCCAGATCGCGCCAGGACGGAATGAACGCATGGACGGGATCGTTCAACGAGACGAGTCCCTCCTCGACCAGCATCATGAAGGCGACGCTGGTGAGCGGCTTCGTCATCGAATAGAGGCGGAAGATCGCGTCTTCGCGCAAGGGAATGCCGCGCTCGCGATCAGCAAGTCCCGCGACACCCAGATGCACAAGTTCGCCGCGGCGGGAGATCGCGAGCAGAGTACCGGCATATCTTCCCGTTTCGACATAGTGTTCGTTCAGAAAGCGATCGATCCGCGCAAGGCGATCGGAGGAAAAGCCAAGGGTTTGCGCTACCGTCATGTTTCTGATCGCTAGCCGCCATTGGCGCGGAACAGTTCCAGCGTGCGCTCGCGCGCGAGTTTCGCGGCGGTTTCGTTGTAGTCGGCGCGACGGTCGGAATTGAAGCCGTGACCCGCATCATAGAGATAGACCATGACGTCGGGATGGAGGCGCTTCACCGTCTCGGCGACCTCGGGCGGAATATGGGAATCGCGGCGGCCGAAATGCAGGATCGTGGGGCAGCGCGGATTCTCTTCGGCCATCTGCCCGATTGTTCCGCCGTAATACCCCGAGGAGGCGGCGAGTCCCGTGCAGCGGCAGGCCGCCGCCCACGCCACCGAGCCGCCATAACAATAGCCGGTGATGAACACCGGTCCCTTTTCCTTGAGCGCGTCGATGCAGCTCTGTGCATCCTTCACCGACAGATCGAAGGGATGTTCGCCGCGCGCAATGCGGACTGCTTTCTGCATATCCTCCGGGCCATAGCCGACCTGAAAGCCCGGTGCTTCGCGATCGAAAAGGGACGGTCCCAGCACTTCGTAGCCCTGCGCGGCGTAGACATCGCATTGCTCCTTTATGTGGTCCGTCACGCCGAAAATCTCCTGGATAAGCACGACTCCGCCCCGCCGCGGTCCTACCGGATCAACATGATAGACTCCGATTTCCGCGCCATCGCTCATCGGCATCTGTTTCATGGTTCCGCGCATTGTCATGTCTCTCTCCCGTATTGCCTCGAAAGATCAGAACTCGCCCTGGGCTTCTTGCTTTGTGATCGGTCGATAATCGGAACGCCGGTAGACGACGCCCCGTTTTACCGTCATCACGACACTCTTTACATTGTCGATTTCGGACAAGGGATTCTTGGCGAGAAACACGATATCGGCCAGCTTGCCCGGCGCGAGCGTACCCATCTCCGCTGCTTTGCCGACGGTCATGGCGCCGATATGCGTGGCGGCGCTGATCGCATCCATGGGCGAGAGACCGGCACCGTGGACAAGCAACGACAATTCCTGATCAAGCGAGGGGTATGGATCCCGCCAGTTGCCGGGCGCATCGGTGCCCGCCGAGATCATAACACCGGCGCGATGGGCTTCCGCCGCGATCTTCTCCGCCAGCGGAAGTTTGCAATAAGGCGGCGGTTGCGCATTCGGTACCTTCCACATGGCATCATAGACATAAAGCGTCGCATCGAGAATCGTCCCGCGCTGCTTCATGTCGGTGAACAAAACATCGAGCACGGGACTGTCGCCGACAAATTTGCTCTCTTCGACCGCCGGCCGGTTGTGATAGGCGGGCGGCATGTGTTCCGACGCCTGATAGGCAAGCAGGCAGGAATGGGAAACGACGTCGACGCCGGCATCGATCACCTCCTGCGGGCTCGCAGGAAAGACGGCAGCGTGCGCCCAGACGAGCATATTCTGCCTGTGTGCCTCTTCTGTAATATTGCGTACCAGATCAGCCGGCAGGTCTGCATAGATCTTGATGGCCGTGGCGCCCGTGCCGTGGGCTTCGGCGACGGCGAGTTTGAGGTCGGTCGTGGGCGTTACGGCGCGCATCCAGGGCACTTCGCCTGGTACCGCACCGAGCGTCGCATCCGCCGTCCGCGGATCCTTGAAGAACGCCGGGCCGGCCATCAGCGCGGCAAAGTAAATATCAGGCGCCGGTATTTCGGCGAGCAACGCACCGCGGGAAAGGTCGGCAAGCAGCCGCGCGTCGCCCGCCATGTCGCGCACCGTCGTAACACCGCTGAATACATCACGCCGGAGCAGCGCCTCGGCGTAGCGACGGTTCGGCGATGTCGCAAGATGCACATGGCTGTCGATCAGCCCCGGCAGTGCGTAGAGCCCATGAACATCGACCACGCCTGCGCCGCGCGCGTAATCGGCTGCTGCGGAGTCGGGCACGATGGCGCGAATGCGTTCGCCATCCACGACAATCGCCATGTCGGGCTTCGCGGCCGCACCTGTTCCATCGATCACCTGTGCGCCACGGTAGACGGTGAGTTTCGTCGGTTGCGAGGCCGCTGCGGGCACCCATGCGAGCAGCGCGGCAATTCCAAGCACAAACAAATTTGCCGTGGCTGTCATTGGAGGACGGCGCGCCGCATTTTCACAGATACCAGTCATATTCCGCCGGCGCGATGATGCGGCGCAGGCGTTCGGTTTCAATGCGCTTGGTCTCGCGATAAAGCGCGAGCGTCTCCTCGCCGAGATAGGCGGGCAAAATCTCGGCCTTGGCGAGCCTGGCAAGAGCCTCGTCGATGGTGAACGGAAGCGCCGGATCCGGCTCCTTGGTAACATTGCCCTTAGCGGGCGCGCCGGGATCGAGTTTCTTCAGCAAACCGTGATGGACGCCGGCGAGAACGGCTGCGAGCGCAAGATAGGGATTGGCATCCGCGCCTGCGACGCGGTGCTCGACGCGCCGCGCATCGTCGGGGCCCGCCGGAATGCGCATTCCGGCCGAACGGTTGTTGACGCCCCAGCTGCGATTGACCGGCGCAAACATGTCGGGCTGAAAGCGGCGATAGGAATTCTGGCTGGGCGCAAACAGCGCCATGGATTCGGGCATCGATGCCTGCAGCCCGCCGATGGCGTGGCGCAGCAGTTCGGACCCCGTCTCGTCCGCGCCGGCGAAAATGTTGCGGCCATCCCGGTCGAGAATGCTCAAATGAACATGCAGGCCGCTGCCCGTACGATCGAGATAGGGTTTGGCCATGAAGGTCGCTTCGAAATCATTTGCGCGCGCCGCCTCTTTGACAATCTGCTTCAGGAAAATCGCGTGATCGGCGGCCAACCGCGCATTCTGCTGGTGCTTCAAATTGGCTTCGAACTGGCCTGCCGCATATTCTTTGCTGGCCGCGCTCAGCGGCACACGCTGGCGACGCGCAGCTTCCGAAAGCGCCGAAAGAAATCCCTCGTAACGATCGAGGTCGTCGAGACCGAACACGGAAACTGCGCTCTCGCGCGTACCACTTCTCGGATCGAGCGGCGGCTGAGGCGCGCGATGTTCGCCGCGCAGGGGATCGATCAGATAGAATTCAAGTTCCAGCGCCGCGACCGGAACAAGATCGAGCTCCGCAAACCGTTCCAGCACGCGCTCGAGCGCGGCGCGCGGCTCGCCCGGATCCGGCGCGCCGGTCTTGTCGCGCAACGTCATCAGCATCTGCGCCCGCGGCGGTCCGTTCGCCCAGACGCGCGAAATTGTGCCCGGCAGCGGCCAGGCTGTGCCATCGGGATCGCCGTCGCTGAAGCCGCGACCGAACGCATCCGTCATGTCGCCGCGCGCATCCATCAGATAGATGGAGCGGGGAATGGGCATGCCATGCGCGAACAGCCGCTGTGCCTCCGCAACCGGGAAACGCTTGCCGCGCAGGGCGCCGCAAAGGTCGGGAATGGCTGCGTCGAGGAATTCGAGATCGGTCTCGGCTTCGAAGAACGCGTCAAACTCTGTCTCGGCATCGGCAACAAAAGACGGCCGGGGAAAAGCGGGCGTTGTGGCAGGCTTGTTCATGCGGCGTCCGATTGCGTTCTTCGAAAACCAATGGGAGCAGCTATGGAAGCCAAGGGCAAGCGCGCAAAAGAAAGCGGGAGCAGCCCT
>Ga0335075_10006267_pt1 | contig 18375 bp, 15 predicted proteins | sample Lox_Sample_24_FD_206723 | JGI IMG/M metagenome (GOLD analysis project Ga0335075, IMG submission 206723) | Soil microbial communities from Loxahatchee National Wildlife Refuge, Florida, United States - Lox_Sample_2.4 | ecosystem: Environmental > Terrestrial > Soil > Wetlands | place: USA... | reverse complement strand
ACGTCTGCTGCCAGAATCGAACCGCCGCCTCTATGTCACTGAAGTGGGTCGGGGAGGCATCCGCAAGAAGGGCCGGCCCGAGCCGCAGCAGTTGGCGCACCAGCGTGGGAAGGTCTGCTGGGACCGCCGACACCGAGGCCGCTAGCTGCTCGGCCGACGTAGCGGGCAGGTAGGCCCGGGTATATACCTGATATGTCCGGTTGCCGAGCTGCGCGACCTCGTCGGTCGGCAAGTTGTCGTACACGTTGGAGATGTAGAGCAGGAAAACCCTGCCGCGCAGGAAGCCCAGCGCTGTCAGAGGATGCCTGGCATCCAGCGGGATCGAGCTCACATGCGCCGCGTGATCCGCGACCGTCTCCCTCGCCAGGTCCAGGACGTGCTGCGAGTAGTCGCACATGAGGTAGTGCAGGCGGCTGTAATAGCCACCACCACGAAGCCGATCGAGGTCTTTGAATTCGTCCAGAAACACCTTGGCCTGATTACCGTTCCCGACGCCGAGTTCGGCCACGTAGAGTTCAGCTGGCAGTGCGCCGGCACCGGCCATCGGATCCCAGTCCGCGAAAAGCCCGGCGACCAGATCGCGCGCGGCCGCGCGGTTACGTGCGTCGCTTTCGCCACCCGGCAGGGCCTGCTCGTAACCGTGCCCGGTCGCCTTCTCCCACGCCTCGAGCGCGGACCAGTAGAGGGCGTTGAACTGCCAGATGCAGCTGTCGCCGCCCGGGCCCCAGTTCTCCAGGAACACTCGGCCGTCACCGGCGTCGCGGAGGCGGCCGTTCGTCATTTGCTTGAGGTCGGCCACGCCGCCGCTCCTGCGGATATCCACGGCGACCTCCACCCGGTAAGGCGGAACACCCAATGGCGCCGGATGCTGGGCGGGGTCGGACGTGAGCTCCTGACCACAAGTCACTGGCCGCAAATCAACAATGTCGCGGAAGTTCTCGCGGTACTGGATCCAGTCGCATACCACCCGGACGCCTGCAAGGTCATCGCAACTGCTGGCCAGCGCTTCGAGGACCGGCGTGACCGAGGTTGTGATGTCGACGGCGTTCTTCCCGGTCAGCCGCGAACCTGCGCGGAAGTCAACCTGCATTGGTGCAGTCCTCCAGAGCGCTGACGGCATCGGCGGGCCGGTCATCCGGTGAGCGCGCCGCGACGGCATCAGGCCGCGCGGCCGGGCCGACGCCTGCCCGCTCGACGATCTCAGGGATGCCGTGCTCGAAGCCGAAAGCCATGACATGCACGCCACGAACCCCGGCGACGTCGGCAACTTGCTGGATTGTCTCCACGCACAACTCGATGCCCTCGGCTGCGACTTTGTCGCTCCGGACGCCCCGCAGCCTGCGCTCTACGTGATCGGGCACGTAGACACCGGGAACGCCGGTGCGCATGAACTCAAGCACTCGCAGCGACCGGATCGGCCCGACTCCGGCGATCACGCTGCAGTGCTCAGTCACTCCGAGCTCGCGCACGTCGGCCATCCAGCGAGCGAACAGCCCGATGTCGAATACGTACTGGGTCTGCACGAACTCAGCGCCCGCGGCCACTTTCTTCGCGAGCCGCCGCGCGCGGAACGCGGCTGGCGGCGCGAACGGATTCTCAACGGCGCCGATCATCCAGCACGGCGGAGTCTGCAGGACCCGGCCGGTCATGAGCCGCCCATCGTCGCGGAGCGTTCGCGCGACCCACGTGAGCTGAACGCCGTCCAGGTCGAACACAGGCTTTGCGTCTGGATGGTCGCCAAAACGAGGATGGTCGCCGGTAAGCAGCAGGACGTTGGGAACGCCGAGAGCGCCGGCGGCGAGCAGGTCCGATTGCAGGGCCATCCGGTTACGGTCGCGGCATGTCAGCTGCATGACCGGTTCGACTCCGGCCCGCTGGACCAGCACACTCCCCGCAAGGCTCGACAAGCGCACCCTGGCGCCCTGGTTGTCGGTGACGTTCGCTGCGTCTACCCAGCCGCGCAGGAGTGCCGCTTTACGTGCAATGAAGCGCGCATCCGCATCGTGGGGCGGCCCGATCTCGGCGGTGACCGCGAACTGCCCGGCGCGCAAGACAGCGGCCAGCGTCCCTGCTGGCGGGGATCCGCCGGTCACCGCGCAACTGCTGTCATCGCGACACCGCGCGCGCCTGCACGGTGAGCGCCGGGCGGTCTGCCGGGCTTGTCACGCCGGCCCACAGGCTCACATCCCGGCCTTGCCAGTAGTTCAGCCACGAGCTGTGCCCGGTCTGGCGGTAATCGACCGGCCGCTGCAGTAGGTCCAAGTCGTAACCGTGCCCTGATTCCTCCGCACGCTCGAATGCGGTGACCCAGACGCATCGTCGGTCCGGGTATACCTCGCACTGCCCCGTCGCGGATACGCCGCCGCAAGGTCCGTTTCTCAACTGCTTCGGGCAGCTCATCGGGCACGCGTACCCAGTCGCGGGCAGCGCGCACTGACCGCACATCTGGCAGCCGAAGAGCCGTTCCTTCACCACCTGCTCCCCCGCCGTGAACCAGCGCTCCGCTCGCGGATGAGCCTCGATCGCTTCCGCCAGCCGCTTATACGGGGTGTTGACCCGTAGCACAGCGTGCAGAGCGTACGCTGCGCGAGCCGGCAACCGTGGCTGCCAAGGCAGCGGATGCGCCTGTTCCGCCCGGTCGCTGCCCATAGCCAGCCTCTCTGCGGAGGGCGCCGTCGGCATTGGCCGTTCGCCGAAAGAGGCCAGCCTGCTCAATTGTGCTGGCATTATCGGAATGGCACTACACTGGTCGCCCTTGTTTCTTAACTGCAGTCTGACAGCAAGAGCCAGCGAATTCCTCGTTGAGTTATCCAACGTTTAACGCGCTTCAATTGTGGCAGCGCACAGCAGTCAGGTCTGGTCTCGACGTCCGGGCGTGAGTCGTGACATCGCAGCGCAGACGGACCGAAGCTCCGCCGGAAGATCGCAGCCAGATCGTCAGATGTTGCGTTACACAACTCGCAGCCGATCTGATTTGTGCTCGGACACAGCGCCGACCAGAGTCGATGACTCGATTCGTCTTAACATTGCCTCCGCGCAGATAGCGCGTTAAAGTCCGCGCATGGCTGTGTCTGGTGTTCCGGTAGGAGCGACCATGGCAGAGCCTGCGCCTGCCCCGCCAGGTGCGTCGGAGTCTGGCGGCCACCGCGAGGCGGCGCAGCTGCGCAAGCTCGTTGCCATGTGCAGCCACTTGTCCGCGCTCGCGGCTCACTCCACTGACCTGACGCCGATCGTAGAAGTCCTCGCATCGAGTACCGGCTCGGGAGTAGTCGTCGTGAACCGGGGCCTGCAGACGCTGGCATTCGCCAATGTCATCAGTGCGAGTGAGGTTACCGGCCGGCTAGAGCTAGAAGCTGCCGCGTCGCAGCTCCGGGCGGTACTGGCCACTGCTGCCCGCACTCGCCGTGCCCTGGCCGTGCCGAGCACAGAGCGCAGCGGAATGTCAGTCATCGTTGCGCCCATCTCCGTCGGGGAGGAAGTGGCCGCGCACATGCTAGCAGTGAACAGCCGGGACGCCGATTTGCCGGAGGATATGCGGCTGCTCGCCACCGAGCACGCCGCCATGCTGTGCGGCATCGTCCTTGGCCGGGATCTCGTGGCCGGCGCAGCGGCGGGCCGCGCACGTCAGCAACTGGTGGAGGGCCTGATCCTCAGTCGCGATCCTGCCGACCCCGAACTGGACCGGTGGGCTCGCCACCTTGGCCTGGACTTCACGCGAGAGCACTACGTCATGGTTCTTGCCGTGCCTGAGTCCCCCCTGGGCGCTGTGTCCAGCGCTGCAGAGTCAGCGCTCGCGCGGCGTGCGCCAGATGCAGTGGTTACAACGCGACCTGACGAGATCGTGGGCATCCTGCCGGTTGAAGCTGAGGGACGCTCGCCAGCAGAGCAGGGCCGGGCTCTGGCTCTCGCCTTCGTGCAGAGCGAAGGCATCGGATCCCGAGTTTCCGGTGCAGGTATTGGCAATCCGTGCTCGCGCGCAGCAGGCATCGCTCGTTCCTATACCGAGGCGCGCCACGCTCTCGCTGCCGGGAGCAGGATGGGGAAAGCAGGCGCAGTCGCCGCGTATTCCGACCTCGGCATTCACCGGTTGCTACTGCGCGTTCCGAACGTGAGCGACCTCTGGGCGTTCGCCGAGGAGGTTCTCGGCGCGTTGAGCGAAGACGAACGCAGCACCGGCATTAACTACCTGAAGACTCTGTCTGTCTACTTTGAGGAGAACGGCAGCCCGCGCAAGGCGGCCGAACGCCTTCATCTGCATCCCAATACCGTCACTTACCGGCTCCGCCGGATCGAAGAGCTGACCGGAATATCGCTGAGCGTGCATCGCGACCGGCTGATGGCCGAGATCGCGACGGAGATATTCACGGGACTTGAGGGACGCTCATGAACGTGCGCGCAATGCTCTCAGGCAAGAGGATCCTGGTGTGCGACGGAGCGATGGGCACCATGCTCCATGCGGCCGGGAACTCCCTGGACCAGGCACTGCCAGCGTTGAACCTGTCGAACCCGGCACTCGTGCAGGCCATCCATGAGAGCTACATCAGCGCTGGCGTCGACATCATCCAGACGAACACCTTCGCGGCGAGCAGGATTCGGCTCGCCGAACATGACCTCGGCGAGCGCGCTGCCGAGATCAATCAGGCAGGTGTCCGCATTGCCCGGCAGGCCATCCCGGCCGGGAGCGGCGTCCTGGTGGCGGGCTCAGTCTCGCCAACCGTCACCGTGCAGCAACGCCGCAGGGTCCACGCGCGCGAGCGGGCGAGCGCGATACGCGAGCAGATCGACGCGCTCGCTGGCGTCGACCTCATCATTCTTGAGACCTTCGGCTATCTGGACGAACTCGCCGAGGCCATCGACATTGCCGGGGACGTCACCGATATTCCCGTGATCGCGCAGGCGACGTTCGGCGTAGATGGTCGGACGTTGAGCGGTCACACCCCACGCGAGTTCGCCTCCGCGGTATCTGACACGCAGGTCGTCGCACTCGGAACCAACTGCACACTGGGGCCGCAGCGGTCGCTAGCGATCGTGCGTGAGCTGCGAGAGCACACCAACCTGCCGTTGAGCGTTCAGCCTAATTCGGGGCTGCCTCGCCGGGTTGCCCCTGCCCGGTTCGAGTACGAAGTCGATGCGGAGTACTTCGCGAGTTACATCCGGCAGGCACTGGAAGCTGGAGCCGTCATAGTCGGCGGATGCTGTGGCACGACGCCGACCCACCTAGCAGCGGTGGTGGAGGTAGTAAACAGCCGCCGGCACCAGGCCACGGCGCGCGCAGTCGTGCGCGGCGCGGGCGACGATATCCCGCACCCGGAGGTCGCCATCCCCTCCTCCGCGGCCGGGCTCGGCGAGCCTGGCCAGCGGGTAATCGGGGCCGAGGTGACCGCACCGCCAACCGCTGACGTAGGGCAGATGCTGAACCTGGCGAAGGATCTCACCAGCCTGGGCATCGCCTTCCTGTGCATCGCGGCGGCCAGCACGAGCCGCGCCCAGGTAAGTGCCATCAACCTGGCAGTCCATCTGCACCAGGTCGCGGGCATCGACACAGTAGCCAGCGTCAGCACCTGGGACAGGACCATCATGGCCCTGCAGGCTGACCTGCTCGGCGCCCACGCTCTCGGCCTGCGACGGATTGTCTGTGAGACCGGGACACCGCCGCTCGTCGGGGACTATCCGAATGTCGACGGGATCTGGGACGTTGACTCTGTCGGCCTCATCGAGCTACTGGACAGTCTCAATAACGGCATCGACTTTCACCAGCTGCAGCTGGGCAGTAAGACAGACTTCAGCGTCGGCGGCCGGATTAATCCCGGCAGCAGGGACCCGGACCGCGAAGCTGAGCGTGCGCTGACCAAGATCTCCGCCGGGGCTCAGTTCCTCATCACCCGACCCGTCTACGAACTGTCCGGCCTGCGGCGGCTGCTCGAAGCAATCGAGGGACGAGTCCCGGTCCTGGTAGCGATCCGCCCGCTGACGAGCTTTGAAGAAGCCGAGTACCTGCAGCATGAGGTGCCCGACGTGACCATCCCGGCGGAAATTCTCACCTGCCTCGAGCGCGCCCGCCTCGGCGCCCGGCAGGCCGGCGTCCAGCTGGCTGCTGATCTAGCGGCCGAGGTAAGCGAGCTAGCCAGCGGGATCCTCATCGCCCCAGCCGGCGATGAGCTATCGACCACGACCGCTATCCTCAGCCGCTGTCGCTGAGCGGTCTCGTTATTGAGCTATCCCATTGTGAATCGCACACAAGTACAGCCATATGCAGTCTGTGTTGCGTACCGATGTCCCGGCCGGCAGTGACAGGCCAGGATAAGTCACAGGCAGAGATACAGATAACTTGCTGGGGAGAGTCATGCGCAGCCCCGGGCGACACGTGATCACTGGATCCATCGCCACAGACCACCTGATGACCTTCCCCGGCTCCTTCACTGAGCAGTTCGTCGACGGCCAGCTGCACAAGGTGTCGCTATCCTTCCTCGTCGACGAGCTCACGATCCGTCGCGGCGGCATCGCCGCGAATGTCGCGTTTGGCATGGCCCGGCTGGGGCTGCATCCCGTCCTCGTCGGCTCGGTTGGCGCCGACTTCGAAAGCTACCGGCAGTGGCTCGAGACCCACCACGTAGACACCCGGCACATTCGCGTGTCTGAGACCCTGCACACTGCCCGGTTCCTGTGCACCACCGACGACGACAACAATCAGATCGCTTCCTTCTACGCCGGAGCGATGGCCGAAGCCCGGCACATTGACCTGAGGACCGTTCTGCAATCAGTGACTGATGTGGAATTGGTCTTCATCGGCCCTGACGATCCCGATGCAATGCTCCGGCACACCCGGACTTGCCGTGATAGCAGCATTCCGTTCGCTGCCGACCCGTCCCAGCAGATTGCCCGCATGGACGGGACAGACCTTAGCCTGCTCATTCGCGGAGCACGCTACCTGTTCACTAACGAATACGAGCGCGGCCTGCTCATCAGGAAGACCGGCATCGCGGCAGACGAGATCCTCGAGAGCGTGGGCGCCTGGGTGACCACGCTCGGCCCCGCTGGCGTCACAGTCACAGCCGCCGGCAGGCCGCCAATCCGCGTGCCGGCCGCCGCCGTGCGCTGGAAGGCTGACCCGACCGGGGTCGGTGACGCCTTCCGCGCTGGCTTCCTCGCCGGAACCTCCGGCGGGCTGGGGAACGAGCGGTCAGCCCAGATGGGCTGCGTCATGGCCGCGCTGGTACTGGAGACCACTGGAACCCAGGAGTACGACTTCCACCCGGCTGAGTTCATTGCCCGCATCTCCGACTCATACGGCCCGGCGGCAGCAGCCGACGTGGCCAAGGTCATGAACCTCACACCACTCGTCACAGTCCCCGACGCTCTGGCGAGGCTCGATCCGGGCGCTGCGCGTGTCTGACGGCACGACCACCACCGCGGGCCTGTGGGTCGGCGGTGAAAAGGCCGCTCGTAAGGCCGTACCGAACGACGGGTGACTGCGACGGAGGTTACGCCGACTCGCTGGCGAGCTCTCCGGCTGTCGCCCAGCCGAACTGGTCGCCGATCCGCTGCAACTGCTCGCGGGTTTGCCAACGGCCAATCGTGCTCGGCAGCCAGATCGGCGCTGCGCAGATAGCCCCGGCGGGGTGCACCCATTTTTGTGCAATCCGGCGGCATGATGGCAAATCAGGACGATGCCAATCCCAGCCTGTCTGCGAGCCTGGAGGTCGAAGGGTGTACGCCGTGCATCTGATCGAAGCGATCGCCACGCTGCTTTGGCCGGCCGTCGTTGTGGTTGTCCTACTCTTCCTTCTCCCGGTGTTCCGGCGCCTGATCAAAGACAGCCAGTCAGTAGACATCGAAGTTGGCGGTACGAAGCTCAGCATTCAGAGCGCGAGCGAGGCTATCCGCAAGCAGATCGCTGACCTGCAAGACAGGGTCAACGCTCTAGAAGCACCGGCAGCGTCGCGAACTTCCACGTACGAGGCGCCGGCGCCCCCTTGGGGTGCTCGCAAACTCCTCTGGGTCGATGATCGGCCAAACGCCAATGCCTACGAGCGAGCCCGGGTGATCGACGTGGGCTACGACCTCGTCCAGGCTGAATCAACGAGCGAAGCCCTGCGGATGCTCGCGTCAAAGGGTCCATTCGAGGTCGTAGTCTCCGACATGAGCCGCGTAGAAGCTGGCGGCAACTACAACACCCGTGCGGGTCTCGAACTCGTCGAGGCAATGCGTCGAGGTGGTGACCAGACGCGAGTAGTCTTCTACAGCTCTTCCAGGAGCCTCGGCCCAGTGCTTGCGGATCTCGGCAAGATTCCAATGGTCGCCTATACGACGTCACCCACTGAGTTGATGAACCTTCTCGGAATCTCGAGCGCCGCTCAGTAATCGCGACTGCATCCGTAGCACCCCCGGGGGTTCTCTCTGACGCTTGTCAGGTTCCTGGGGATGGACTCGGGGCTGCTCAGCCAATACCGACGGTCTGCCGCTCGGGCTCGATCACGGCCACGACGCGCTCTTGCCCTCGGGGGTAGGGCGCACCGGTGTACTTCGTGGACAGCTGGTCGATGATCTCCCACGCCGCGTCGCCCTCAAGCCATCCGGCGACTCGCCCGCGGATGATAACGGGCTCGAGCGGGTTGCCGGCGGGCGCGATGGACAGCGCCATCCGGGGGTCGCGGCGCAGGTTGCGTGCTTTGCGCGAGCGCGGTCCGGTGAGGAAGACGATCTGGTCGCCGCGGGCGCCGATCCAGACGGGAACCGTATGGGGCGAGCCATCCGGGAGGACGGTGGCGAGGTGAGCGATCGAGGTGGCGTCGAGTGCGCGGCGCACGTCGGGGTCAACCATGGGTGCTCCTTCAGCGAGGGTGGCGGGCGCGCCAGGCGACGTAGTCAGCGACCGCGGTGGCGACGTCGAAGGCCGGCGCGAAGCCGGTGTCGTGGGTGAGCCGGGTGGTGTCGAGGTAGGGGTCGTCGCCGGGGCCGCCCTGCCGTCCGGGCAGAAGGTCGAGGCGTAGGCCGGGGATGATCGCCTGCAGGGCGTCCGCGAACTCGCGGTTGGTGGCCGGTCGGCCGCTGGAAACGTTGTAGGTGTCGTGCCGCAGGGCGCGCGCGGTCATCAGGAGGGCGATCGCGCGCCCGGCGTCGGGTGCGTAGCAGCAGTCAAAGCCGTCGTCAGCGTGCAGCGGTTGCGGCTGCTGACCGCGGAGCACGGCGTTGATGTAGGGCGGGATGGGGAAGAACGGTGACTCGGGGTCGACAAGCGGTCCCCAGATGGTCCCGATCCGCAGCACGACCGGCTGAACGCCGCTGCCCTGGAGGCTGTGCGTGGTGAGTGGCTCGACGGCCTTCTTGAAGGCGATGATCAGGTGCGGTAGGTCCGCGGTGGGGAGCGCAAGCCCCTCGTGCCAGCAGGCCTCGGGCCGGCCGATGTAGACACCGAGGCTGCTGGCGACGGCGAACCTGCGGACCCCCCAGGTGCGGGCAGCGTCCAGCGCGGTGAGCAGGCCGGACGTGTCGGTGCGGAAGAAGCCGACCGGGTCCTCGCCGGGGATGCTGCCAGCGAGGTGGACGATGTCGCTGATGTTGTGGCGCCTGGCGAGGGCAAGGAAGGCATCCCGGTCGGTGACGTCCAGGTGTTCCACGGTGACCCGGCCGACGAGAAACGACGGTACCTCGGTCCGATGGTGGGCGGTGACGACGACCTCGTGTCCGACGTCGGTGAGCGCGCGGGCAGTGTGGGCGCCGATCATGCCCAGCCCACCGGTGATGAGGATCATCGGACCACCTCGTAGCGCAGGTGGGTCACGCCGGGCGCCGGGACGGCCTCCAGCAGGTGGAGGTGCACGTGCCCAGGGAGCTCACGGAAGTAGCTGCGGCCGCCGCCGAGCAGCACGGGCACCTGATGCAGGATGAGCTCGTCGACGAGCCCGGCCTTGAGCGCCTCGGTGACCAGGCCGCCGCCCATCAAGGCGACGTCATTATCGCCCGCGGCCGCGCGGGCCGTGGCGATGGCGTCCTCGATGCCGCTGGTGATGAGCGTCTGTGTCGCGCTGATCTCGGGCGCGGGCCGGTGGCTGACGACGAACAGCGGCGCCGTCGGGTGCGGGCCGCCGCCTCCCCAGTGCGCCGAGTGCTCATAGGTGGCGCGCCCCGCCACCGCCGCTCCCACTCGTGCCGCGATGGCGTCGAAGAACCGAGCGCTTGGCTCACTGAGCTTGAACCCTGCGAACACCTGGCTTGGAGTGTCCCCGTGGGCGTACCAGTCGAAGAGGCTGGGCGCGTCACCGAGTCCGCGGCCGAATTCCTCCTCGCCGCCGGGAGTGCGACCGCTGATATAGCCGTCGACCGAGACGGCGTGCGCGCTGAAGACCTTGCTCATGTCTGTCCCTCGCTGGTGATTAGATGGCTTGGGGGAAGTCGAAGAATCGGTGCGGGTCGTAGGCGTTCTTGACCGCCGCCAGCCGGGCGTAGTTGCCCGCGTGGTACGCCGCGGCCCAGTCGTCGAGCGAGGGGTCGGGGAAGTTGGGGTAGACGCGGCCCGATCCGTCGGCGTGGGCGATCGCCCAGGAGCGATCGACCCACGGGTCGGCCGCGCCGGCGATGTGCTCGAGCAGGAAGCGCTCGCCGCGGTGGGCGAACGCGGTGGCGTTCGCGACGACCCTGTTGTAGGCACCGCCCATTGCGGTAAGCGTGAGCTGCTGTCGGCCCATGGCCCTTGGATCGCGGAGCTGAGCCAGGAGCGATGCGAGGGTGCGGTCAGACATCGCGTGGGAGAAGAACTCCGACCGGAGCCGCACGGGTCGTTCGGGCATATCCCGCGCGTCCAGGTCGGCGAAAGTGTCCTTCAGCTGGTGGTAGGGCACGGCGCCGCCCAGCTCAACGGTGGCGGCCGCGCCCACCCGACCGGTGAACTGTCGCAGCAGCCGCCGGGTCGGTCCCTCCTCGACGGCCGCGGCACCAAAGAGGGTGGCCTGGACAGGCGCGCCGGGCTCGGCCAGTAGGGTCAGGTTGACGGTGAGTTCGTCCGGCGCGTCCGGTGCCCAGTCCTGCCAGGCGGCCACCACTTCCCCAACCGCGGTGTCCGGCCAGCGCGCCTCGATGCGGGTGGTCACCGGCTCGGGGACGGTGTCGAACCGCAGCGACGTGACCACGCCGAACTGGCCGCCTCCCGCGCCGCGCAGCGCCCAGAACAAGTCGGGTTCACGAGCTTGGTCGCAGTCCACGACGGTTCCGTCGGGTAGCACGACCTGTGCGCTGATAAGGCTGTCGCAGGTCAGCCCGTGCATGCGCCCGAGCAGGCCGATCCCGCCGCCGAGGGTGAGGCCGGTGATGCCGACGGTCGGACCACACCCGGCCGGCAGAGTCCGGCCGTAGGAATGCAGCGCCGTGTACACCTGTCCCAGTCGGGCGCCAGCCCGGATCGTCGCGATCCGGTCAGCTGCCACGCAGATGCCATCGAGACCGGACAGGTCCAGCACGATCCCGTCCGTCGACGACCGGCCCGCGAAGCAATGCCCTCCGCCGCGCGGAGCGATGCGGTCCCCGGTGGCTGTCGCGTACCTCATGGCGGCAACGACGTCCGAAACCGAGCGGCACAGGACCACGAGCCGGGGACGCAGCTCCCGGTAGGCGGCGTTGACCGGGCGGCGGATCGCTTCGTAGCCCGGCGAGTCGGGGCTGAACAACTCGCCGTCGAGTGCGGCGCGGAACGCGCCCAGGCGGGACACGAGTTTGAGGCTACGACCGGCCCGACGATGGGGTCTTGAACGAATCGCGCACGATCAGGCTCGCAGCGGCGACCTGCTCCGGGTGGCGAGGAAGGGCTTGTACGAAGCGGAGTGCTCATGGCCGCAAGCGCACCGGTCGACGCTGCCGCCGAGGAGCTGGCGCGGGGTCAGGCCAGTCAGCCGGAGGCATTCCCGGCTGAGGTGTGCCTGGTCGGCGTACCCCGCGTCAACCGCCAATCCCGTCATGCCGTCCGCACCACGCCGACCCGAGGCGATGGCGCCGGCCTGAGCTAGCGCGAGGAAGCCCTGGAACCGCAACGCCCGCTGGAGGACCTTGGGACTCACCCCAACCGTGTGCAGGCAGCGGCGGCGCAGCTGGCTCGCCGACAGTGCCAAGTGGGTGGCCAGGACATCGATGTTGACCGGGTGCCAGGGCATCAGCGCCTTCACGGCCTCGCCCACCAGCGGATCCGCCCGGACCGCACTTCGGAACTCCCGCAGCAGGTGGGCCTGCAAGAACATCAGCGCCCGCTCGGCCGTCCCGGCCCGGACAATCGCCTCCACGAGACGGTCCGCCGTACTCCCCCACAGCTCCGCCAGGTTCAGGCGCTGGTCCACCAGGTCATCGAGCACCGTCGGAAGGGGCGGCGCGGTCCCGGGCTGGAACCGCACCCCGACGACCGTGGTGTGCGCCGGAATGACCTCAATCTGCGGGCCGGTCAGCGGGCCGACCAGCTGGGGCCGGCCGCCGATCGGGAAGTGGATCTCCACCCCGCCCGTAGGCAGGTGCCGTTGCACGTACGCCGCCTCACCGGTGCGCTGGACCCAGACCGTCCGCGCCACCCTCGCCAATCCCGGCAATGGCGGACGCTCGACGTAAGACTCCATGACGGTCATCCTCGCACTGAAGCGCCCGACAGGGGATCGACGCCAAGCGCCTCAGCCGCTGACGCGGTCAGAGCCCCGCTGATGGTACCCCGGTGCCGAACAGGGCCGAGGAGCCGCAGATCCCGACTGCTGTGAACTACCGCGCTGGTGCGGCAAAGGCGTCGAGCTTCTGCAGGAATTCGGTCAGGTTAGACATCATCCGCGCTACCTGCTCGTCCACGGTCAGAGTCTCTGCCGTCCGGTCGGCACCTGACGGCTGCTTCTTGCCGCGCACATACAGAGAGCAGTCGAGATCGCTGCAGATGTACAGTCCCGCCGAGTTGGCCTCACGTCCCGCGGCGCCCGCCTTCCTGGCCGCCATCAGCGAGACTCCGGTACCCGGGTGGCTGGTGAAGCAGAGCGAGCACATGCTCCGGTGGAGGAAGCCACGCTTCGTGCTGGTCAGGCGCATCGCGATGCCGACAACACGGTTGCCAAGCTCGGCGACGAGATAGCTGCGGTCAGGGGCGCCGAGATCCCGCCAGCCGAGGAAGTCCAGGTCGCCCCACGGGAGGCCGCCATTCATCCCGATACATGATTATTCACTGGATACTGGACGTCCGTGTCTCGCCGCTTGCCTGGGGGCATCCGGCGAACTGAGCGTCACACCGTCGACAATGACCGCCACGATCGTGTGCGCCCGCGTGTCCCACTCCGATGCTGGTATACGCGACAACGCGCCCAGGAGAAGGATGACGTCAGCCGCATCAACATCTTCGCGCACTTGCCCGGCGGCTTTCCCCCGGTCAAGCAGCATCCCGAGCGCTTCGTCGAGCCGGTGGTGCTGGTCTGAGTACAGGTCACTCCACGCCGATGCTTCGATCGCCGCCACGACACCACGTTTGACTCGCGCATATTCGACGAGCCGCTGCAGCCAGCAGGTCAGTGCACGAAGCGGAGGATGCTCTGCCAGCAGCGGCGTGACGGCGTCGACAAGCTGGGTCAGTTCGTGCCGGTACACCTCCGCCAGAAGGTGCTCGCGGGTCGGGAAGTGCCGGTACAGGGTGCCCTGTGCCACGCCCGCCGACTTGGCGACCCTGTGAAGCTTCAGGTCAGCGGCTGCACCGTTGGACGTGCCCAGTTCGGCCCGTGCGGCCTCGACAATACGGTCACGGTTGGCGACTGCGTCTGACCGGCGCTCACGACTCGCCACGGCGCTACTTCCCCTCCCGCCCGCAAAGCGGACAACTGTCCGGTACAGTGGGCAGTAACCGGACAGTTGTCAGCTTAGGGCAGGAGGCGTCTCGATGAGCAGGCTGGACAGCAAAGTCGTGGCCATCACCGGAGCCAGCAGCGGCATCGGCGCGGCAACCGCCCTGGAGCTATCGGCCCGTGGCGCGGCCGTCGTACTGGGCGCCCGGCGCACTGACCGGCTCGACTCGCTCGTGGCGCGTATCCGGGCCGAGGGCGGCCGTGCCGCGATGCTGGAAGTCGACGTCACCAAACGCGCCGATCTTGAGCGACTGGTGGCCCTGGCCGTGACCCGGTTCGGACGCCTCGATGTCCTGGTGAGTAATGCCGGGGTAGCCAGGACGGCCCCCATGGCAGCCCTCGACGTCGACGACTGGGACATGATGATCGACGTCAACCTGCGCGGTGTCCTTCACGGCATCGCGGCCGCGCTGCCGGTGTTCCGTCATCAGGGGCATGGGCACCTCGTCACCACGGTATCGACGTCGGGCCTCAAGATCGTCCCGACTCAAGCTGTCTACGCGGCTACCAAGAACGCCGTGCGCACGCTGCTGGAAGCTCTACGCCAGGAGTCCACTGACGGCGCCCTGCGAACGACCTCCATCTCGCCGGGATACGTGCGCACCGAACTCGTCGACCACATCGACGACCCCGACCAGCGACAGCAAGCCCAGCATTCCATGGCGGCACTCGGCATCAGCCCCGACGCCGTGGCGCGCGCCGTCGCGTTCGCTATCGAGCAGCCCGACGACGTCGAAATCGGCGACATGACCATCCGCCCTGCCAGGCAAGGCTGACAGGCAAGGCTCCGTGGCCTTACCTGCTGTTCAGTCGCACATGGCCTGCTTCTCCACGACATCCGTCGGGAAGGACGAGGTCAAGCTGGCTGCGCGCGGTGATTCCAAGTTTCGCGAATACCTTGCGCAGGTGGTACTGAACCGTGTGCGCGCTGATGTAGAGCCTGGCGCCGATCTCCGGATTCGACAGGCCTTCCCTTGCCAGCCGGGCAATCTGCGCTTCCTGCGGAGTCAGCTTGTCGTTCCTCGCTGGGGCGGCGCGCTTGCGCGCGGTCTCGCCGGTAGCCTGCAACTCGCGCCTGGCCCGCTCTGCGAATGCCGCGACCCCCATCGAGTCCAGCATGTCAAAGGCGGTTCGAAGCTGCGCGCGCGCATCAGTGCGGCGGCGTTCCCTGCGTAGCCATTCCCCGTAGAGCAGGTGGGCTCGCGCGAGGCAGATTCGCATTCCGGTCCGCTGCAGCCGGTCGATTGCCTCGCGGTAGCTGTCGTCGGCATCGGCGCCACCGCTCAGCTGCGCGCGTGCCCGCGCCTGATGACCAAGCGCCCAGTCACTGCCGCTAGCTTCCGTCATGTCGGCGAATCGCTCGTAAGCGTCGGCCGCGAGGTCGGTCTTCCCCGCGCGGACGGCAGCCTCGATGAGCTCAGCGATAGCCCACGGCGGCGCTCCGATGGTTCCGGGGCTTGCGGTAGCCATCTGCGCTGCCGGCACCGCCTCCTGGTAGCGGCCGAGGCCGAGGAACAGTAGCGCATTGGCCATTCCGACAGCGGTCATCCCGGCCCCCTCGCCGCGCTCGGTCACATCGGGTGCGGCGGAGTCGACCAGCGCGGACACGGCGGCCTCATCGCCCCGCAGCGCCGCGACAGACAGCGCGCCGTAGGGTGCGAGCGTGCCGCTGGTCGCCTCGGTCGCGGCCTGCGCCTGGGCAACCAGCGATTCCGAGGCGCTCAGCTGGCCGCGGAGCAGCAGCCGGTGAGCGCGCATGCTCAGCGCCAGCGGGTGCTCGCCGAGGGCGCCGGTCTCTCCGACGAGTGCCAGGTACCGGGCAGACAGACGCTCCCAGCCATCGTCATCCCAGACGTGCACCGCGGTGACGCAGGCGAGCCAGAGCCACCGGAGCTCTTCCGCGACGGGCATGTCGGTCCCGAACCCGGCCAGCGCTCTGCGCAGGATCGGCACCCCAGCCGCGTAGCCCTCGGTGTAGTAGGCGGCCAGGCCATCAAGAAGGAGATCGGGTGCGCGGAGCGGGCCGGGCGGCGGGGGCGTCTTCAAAGCCGCGCGTGCTACCTCCCAGAGGCCGCTCCTCGGGCTGGCAAGCTGTCCGGCGAAGATTCCCGCGGACAGAGCTTCCAGATAGGTCGCGCGGGCCAGCCCGGTGTCAATGGGCTCAAGGCGCCTGGCTGCTGCCAGCAACAAGGGCGGGGCGTCGCTGCCGCGGCTCGCCGCGAACGCGATGCGGGCCCGCACCAGCTCGACGCGCGCCTCCTGGATGTCGCTGGCGGGTTCAGCTTCTGCCATGGAAAGCGCGTCGCGCGCGGCCTCGAGCTCGCCGGCCTGAAGCTTGGCCTCCGCAGCCGCCAGTGCACGCCGCGCGCGTTCCGGCGGCTCTAGCGTCAGGATCGCTGCACGCTGGAGGAACGCAGCTGCCGCGACCACGCCGCCGCGAGCCTGCGCGCGGTTGGCCGAACGCTCTAGTTCGGCCGCAACGTCCTCATCCGGTCCCGCAGCAGCTTGCGCCCGGTGCCACGCCCGGCGGTCAGGGTCGAGCCGGGCGTCGGTCACGTTCGCCAGCGCGCGGTGCGCCTGCCGTGTCTCCTGCACTGACCCGGAGCGGTAAGCCGCTGAGCGAACGAGCGGATGCCGGAACCGAATCCTCGCACCAAACTCGGCCAGGCCAGCTTCAGCAGCAGGAGTGGCTGCCTCCGCGCTGATACCGGCCCAGGCTGCTGCGCGCCATACCAGTCCCGCGTCACCGGTCGGGTCAGCCGCCGCGATTCGCAGCAGCCTCCGGGTCCCGGTAGGGAGCGCTTCGAGGCGCCGCAGGAAGCTCTCCTCCATGCTGCCCGCAAGCCCTGTCACGCCCGGAAACCCGAACCCGCCGGCCAGTTGTGCCGGAGTGAGCCCGCGTGGCAGCTCGAGCAACGCCAGCGGGTTGCCGTGCGCCTCAGCGATGATCTGGTCGCGCACCCGCACGTCGATCGGCCCGGCGAGTGTCTCGTCGAGCAGCAGCCTGGCGTCAGCGTCTCGCAGACCTCCGATGACCAGGGCCGGCAGGTCTGCCAGCGTGCCGACTGGCGCGCTGACAGCGAAGACCAGGCCCACTGACTCTGTCTCGAGCCGGCGGGCCACGAACGCCAGAACCTGAGCCGAGGCCTGGTCGAGCCATTGCCCGTCGTCGATCAGGCACACCAGTGGCTGCTCCTGGGCCACCTCGGACAGCAAGCTGAGCACGGCGAGGCCGACGAGAAACCGATCCGGTGCTGACCCTGCACTCAGGCCGAGCGCCGTCCGCAGTGCGTCACGCTGGGGGGCCGGCACGTTGTCGAGATAACCAAGGATGGGCGCGCAGATCTGGTGCAGCCCGGCGAGCGCTAGCTCCAGTTCCGACTGGACCCCGCTGGCGCGCGCCACATGGCAACCAGCAGCGTGCGCGGCGACGTACTCGAGCAGCGCCGTTTTCCCGATCCCCGGCTCTCCGCGCACCACCAGCGCCTTGCTCTGACCAGCGCAGACTGCCGCGAGGAGCTGGTCAAGCTCGCGGCACTGAGCGTCGCGCCCGGTCAGGCCCACCGTACGGACGCTCGTCGGCGAGTGTTCGGCCACGGCACTAGCCTGCCTTGCCGACTGTAACCTGTCAAGTCGTTCAAGGCGGTTAGGGAACGCGGGCTATGCGCCATGGCTACCCATCGGGGGATTCGAGCACCCGTACCCGTGCCGCAGCCTCGAATCATGACGACGGTCCACTACCGTTACGCCACCGTCGAGGGGCGGCAACTGTTCTACCGAGAGGCCGGACCGGTCGGCGCGCCGGCCGTCGTGCTTCTGCACGGCTTTCCGGCCAGTTCGTTCATGTTCCGCAACCTCGTACCACTGCTCGCCGACCAGTATCACGTGATCGCTCCGGATCACCTTGGCTTCGGCCTCTCTGATGCGCCACCAGCCGACGAGTTCAGCTACACCTTTGACGCTCTCGCAGGCCTGACCTCGGCGCTGCTTGCCCAGCTCGGGGTCACCCGGTATGCGATGTACGTCCACGACTACGGGGCGCCCATTGGCTGGCGCCTGGCCCTCGCCGACCCCGCTTCGGTCACCGCGATCGTGACCCAGAACGGCAATGGCTACGAGGCAGGGTTCACCGAGGCCTTCTGGAAGCCGGTCCGGGAGTACTGGCAGGAGCCGAATCCGCAGACCGAGTCGGCGCTTCGAAAGGCGCTGACGCTCGATGCCATCCGCTGGCAGTATCTGCACGGCGTCCCAGACGAGAGCGCAGTCAGCCCGGATACCTGGCATCACGACTTCGCCCTCGTCTCGCGACCAGGTAACGACCGCATTCAGCTGAAGCTGTTCGCGGACTACGCGAGCAATATCCCGCTCTACGCATATCTGCACGCCTACTTGCGCGATAGCCGGGTGCCGCTGCTGGCGGTCTGGGGCCGCAACGACGAGATCTTCGGCCCTGACGGCGCTCGCGCGTTCGCCGCCGACGCACATCGCGCCGAGATCCGCCTGCTCGACGGCGGACACTTCCTGCTCGAAAGCG
>Ga0335075_10006266_pt1 | contig 18376 bp, 16 predicted proteins | sample Lox_Sample_24_FD_206723 | JGI IMG/M metagenome (GOLD analysis project Ga0335075, IMG submission 206723) | Soil microbial communities from Loxahatchee National Wildlife Refuge, Florida, United States - Lox_Sample_2.4 | ecosystem: Environmental > Terrestrial > Soil > Wetlands | place: USA... | reverse complement strand
AGGCCTTGAACGCGATGTCGTTGCCCAGCACGGCACCTAAGCTGTTGAGGTTGCCGGCTTCGTGGGCAGAGGAGATCCATCTCCAATCGCGGTAGCCGTGAGGCATTTCGGTGACGAAGGGCCAAGCGGATTCCCCGCTCGCGTGTCCTGGTGCAGGGTCAATGACGGCGACAAGGCCGGCGACTGTTGCCACGGCAAGCAGGAAGAATGTGAGGTATTTCATATGGGTTCCCTCCATACGACAGGCTTCTATGCCTTAAGATTCGAATTCGGCAACTTGGGACTATGGGAGAGCGCGATCCGATCGAAGTTGGCCAAAGCGGGGTATTCGAGGGAGCACGACTGGACGTTTTATGTAGCGACGCGCGACAATTTGGAACGACACGCTGTCGGGATGGTTGTCGGGAAGCGCGATTCTGAAGGCTCAGATTGCGTTTTGAGCGACGCGTCAGGAAACAGAAAAACTTCCATGGAGAGCCGATCAATGCGAAGCTGTTTGAAAGCCCTGGCATGTGTGATTCTGCCCTTTGTCTGCGTTGGAATGGGATTCGCCCGGGCCGGTAGCGGCGAGCCAACGCCAAGCGTCCTGACTCCACAGCTGGTGTCGCACCTGCCCGCTCCGGTTCCGTGCGATGCAAAGAAGGGCAGTTGCTGGAAGCCCGCGATTGGGATGGAGTGGCAGTGGCAGTTGAGCTGCGATACGGCAAAGACCTGCACCAACCTTGACGTTCACGTGCCGTTTTACGTGATTGACGCGGTGGAGAATCCCGCTTCTACGGTGGCCGCGATTCACAAGCGGGGCGAACATGCGTATTGCTACGTGGATATTGGATCGTGGGAGGACAAGCGCCCTGACGCATCAAAATTTCCTGAGAGCGTACTGGGCAAACGCTATATAGGATGGCCGCATGAGCGCTGGCTGGATATCCGGCAGCTGGGCATTCTGGCGCCGATCATGATTGCGCGGATGCAGGTCTGCGTCGAGAAGGGCTTCGACGGCGTGGAGTTCGATAACGTGCAGGACTGGGATAATCCGACCGGCATTCCGATCACGCAGCAAGAATCCGCATATTACACGGCGTGGATGGCGAACAAGGCGCATGCGATGGGGCTTTCCGCCTCCTGGGAGAACGCGCCGACGAATGTTGCGGTGCTGGAGCCTTATATGGAGGCGCTGATCTTCGAATCGTGCTACAACTACCACTTTTGCCAGGCGTCCGCGCCTATGGTGCAGGCGGGCAAATGGGTGGGAGGGGTGGAATACAAAGCGGAATTTAAAGACATGCGTTTCTGCCCGACCTACGCGAAGTACCAGATGGTGGGCGCGTTCAAGAAACTGAAGCTCAATTCGTGGCGCATTCCATGCGGTGCGGCGAAATAAAAGCTGAGGGCCAGGGCCGCTGGCGAAACGACAAACACGCGTTTGGGGGAAAGGTATCGGGACGGAGAGAAATACGGTATTCTAGAGGGTATCCAACCGGAGCGTTGGGAGGTGTAATCTCATTTGGCAGAAGTAAAGATTCAAGAAGGCGAACCGCTGGAGAATGCACTGCGTCGCTTCAAGCGCAAGGTGCAGCAGGAAGACATTATCAAGGAAGTCAAGCGGCACTCGTACTACATGAAGCCAGGCGAGAAGATGCGCATGAAGCAGGCGTTGGCCCGCAAGCGCAATCGCAAGAAGGCACGCAAGGAACAGACCGACTAATCACGTGCGATGAGTTTGAAAGACAAAGAGGGCTGCTATGCAGTCCTCTTTTGTCATTGCAGATTGCGCGGCAAGATCTTCCGTTACGCTACATTCCGCGAACCGGTGGCTTTATCCTGTGCAACCGGGGCGGAGGCCGTCACTCCTCTGGCTCCATGCAAGCCGCCCACTGCGGCGGAAAGCATGGAGAGCACGAAGGCCACGAACAACCACCATTCGCCACCGCTGGAAATGACTCCCGCTACATTTCCGAAGTGAGCGGTCGCCATTGCGGTGGCGCCGCCAAGCGATAGCGCCAGGAGCAGAACGGTTGAAAAAACGGCCATGCTGAAGGTGACAAGACCGTGGTAGACGCCTAAATTTGCGTCCCGCACCAGGAGCTTGCTGGATGTTTTGCCGGCAAAATAGAGCGCGATGATGGAAAGAATGACCATCCAAATTTCAAATCCGATACTCAAGCCGGGGGTTGTTGGGACGGCCGCATGAGGATTGCTGGCGGACGCGAAAATCGCCGCTCCCAGCAGTCCGAACGTACTTTCAATCGCCAAAAAGACGAAGGTGCCCGCAAAAATACCTGACCAAGAGAAAACCCGTCTTGCGGGAATCACGGGATAATCCGCGTATTGTGGTGCCATCGTTGCCATTGAAATCCTCCCCTTCCTTGAAAAACTCACACCTAATACGTGCGATGCAGGTAGGAGTTTGTTCGATGTCCCTTTGACGCGCGGGAGGCTTGGAGAGGAATGCAATTGACTGAATGAAAGAAAGTTAGAGACGAAGAATTTGTTGTTTTTATGAGGTCGATAGTCGGCGAATTTCGCTGGAAGGGCTGACGATCCAGCGGCGCCGGGTTAGCCTGTGTTTCTGAGGCCTGCGGAAATGCCGTTGATGGTGGCGGCGATGGCGCGCTGCAGGGAATCGCTGGTGTCGCCGGCGCGCTTGCGGCGGAGGAGTTCCACCTGGATGAGACTCATAGGGTCAACGTAGGGATTTCTGACGCGAATAGAACGCGAGAGGACGGGGTTGGTTTCCAGCAGGACTTTCTGCCCGGTCACGGCGAGGACAGCGCGGCGCGTGCTTTCGTACTCCGCTTCGAGACGGGTGAAGACACGATCGCCCAAGGCGCGATCTTTCGTGAGCAGCGAATATTGTTTCGCGATGTGGAAGTCGGCCTTGGCCAATGAGAGTTCGACGTTGCGGATGAGGTCAATGAACAGGGGGAATTCGCGCATCATGTGCTGCAGGATGGGAAGATTTCCGTGGGCGATGGAATGTTCGAGGGCGTGCCCGACGCCGAACCATCCGGGGACGCCGTGACGGCTTTGCATCCAGCCGAAGACCCAGGGAATGGCGCGCAGGTCGGCGAAATTATTTCTTGCCTTGCGACGCACGGGACGCGAGCCGATGCGCGCGAATTCGAGCTCGTTGACCGGCGTGGCTTCGGCGAAGTACTGCAGGACCTCTTCATCTTCAGGAATATTTTTGCGATAGAAACGGTAGGCGGTGGTGGAAAGCTCATCGCAGACTTCCTCCCAGCCGGGCATCATTTCGCCAGTGCGATGACCGCCGGGGCGATTCGCTTCCGGACGTGCCAGGGCGTCGAGCGAGGCGGCGACCATGAGTTCAAGATTCCACTCGGCAAGGACGACGTCGGAATATTTCCAGTGCAGGACTTCGCCTTGCTCGGTGATGCGAATTTCACCGTTGAAATCGCCGATGGGCTGGGCGTAGATGGCGCGATGCGTGGGAGCGCCGCCGCGACCGACGGTGCCTCCGCGGCCATGAAACAAGCGCAGATCGATGCCGCACTCGCGAGCGACGGCGTAGAGAGCGCGATGCGTTTTGTAGATCTCCCAGGTGCTGGTGAGCATGCCGCCGTCTTTGTTGGAGTCGGAGTAGCCGAGCATTACTTCCTGACGGCGCTGCCAGGACTCGAGCAACGGCTGATAGGCGGGAGCGGTCCAGATTTCGCGACAGATGGCCGCGGCGCCGCGCAGGTCTTCAATGGATTCGAACAGCGGGACGACGCGGATGGCGGCGCGATTTTCTCCGGCCATGCAGGAGACCCCGTGAGTGCGCGCAAGATGCAACACGCGCCAGACATCTTCCGCGCCGGTTGCGCCGCTGATGACGTATTGCTGAATCGTTTCCACCGGCTCGTCGCGCTGGATTTGCGCGATGGCGCGGAAGGTGGCTAAAACGTCGGCTGTCTCCTGTGAGAGCGGTGCAGCGAAATTTTCCAGAGAAGAATCCTGCTCGCAGTTTTCTTCGATCTCACGGAGCGTTTGCGTCAGCTGCCGGGCGTGCGCGCGAATATCCAGCGTATGCAAGTGCAGGCCAAAGGTGCGTACTTCGCGGACCAGCGGATCGATCAGCCCGCGCGCCAGGCGAAGACTTTTTTCCTGCGCCAGGCTGTCGCGGACAAGATGAAGATCGTCGAGCAATTCCTGGCTGGAACGATATGGCGGCAAGCCGACCGGCGTCGATGTATCGTGCAAGGCTCGCGCTGCGGCTTCCAGGCGCATGCGAATGCATAAGACGAATCGGCGATGCAGCTCGTGGGGATAGCGTTGATCGATGCCTGCACCGGAGCGTTCCAGCTGCGCCGAATAGCTATTCAGTTTTTTCTCCAGCGCGGGACTTACGCCGACTCGCTGGACGGAAGGTGTCAGCAGGTCGAGGATTAACTGAATACGAGCGCAATAATGTTCGATTAGTTTGCGCCGCGCCATGGTGATGGCCTGCCATGTAACTTCTGGAGTTACAAATGGGTTGCCGTCGCGGTCGCCGCCGATCCAGGAGCCGAACTTCACCACCTGCGGTAAATCATTTGCCTCGATTTCCAGGCCGTACTCGTCGCGCAGCGCGCCGGCGATTTCTTCGAATAGCTGGGGCAGGGTTTCGAAGATGGCAATGTCGTAATAATCCAGGCCAAGTTTGATTTCGTTCTGCACCGTGGGGCGGTGACTGCGCACTTCGTCCGTCTGCCAGAGCGCCGTGATCTCGGCGAGGATGTCTTCTTCTCGTGCGGCGAGTTCTTCATCCTGCAGCGGAATTTGATTCAGGCTTTCGAGAGTTTCGCCCAGGCGTCGCCGCTTGAAGAGGACGGAGCGCCGAGCGACTTCCGTCGGATGAGCGGTGAAGACTGGGATGACGCAGATTTTCGCGAGAAAATCCATGGCTTCGCTGGCTGTAATGCCGGCTTCGCGCATGCGTCGAAGCGTTCCGCGCATTTCTCCGGGCTGAGGTGGTGTTTGACTTCCAAGAAGACGATGGGCGCGGCGACGACGCTTGCGATGATTGGTTTCCGCAAGATTGATCAGCTCAAAATAGAAGGCAAAAGCGCGCGTAAGCTGCTCGGCGAATCCGGTGTCGCAGGCGGCGATGCGGGCGATGGCTTCCGCCAGCAGAAAATCGGCTTTCTTCACATCGCCTTGCAAGCGTGCTTCGCGGCCATCGGTGGTGAGGCGACGCAAATCTTCCACCGCCTGAAACAGCGCATCTCCGGCCTGCTCTCGAAGCACGCGTCCCAGCAGCGTTCCCAGCGAGCGAACATCGCGGCGCAGGGGAGCTTCCTTGCGCTCCGGGTCGAACGACTGCAGTTCTTCCAGGCGCTCCGCCCAGTTTTCCGGCTTCCACAAAAGGTCCATACGTATTTGCATTATGCAGGAGCGAGCGGAGAGTTTGCTAAGAGGCGGAGGAAGAAATTGCGGCCTGCTCCTCCAGTTGCACGACTAATTCTTCCCATTCAGTCAACATGGCCGCATGGTCGGCGCGCATCTGGTCGAGTTGATTCTGTTGCGCCTGGTAATGTTCGGCGGAAACGTAGACGGCCAACTGCTCTTCGGTGGTTTGGATCGCTGCTTCAATCCGAGGAATCTCTTCTTCCAGCGCGTTGCAGCGTTCCTGCATCTGGCGCAGGCGAATGGGATTGATGCGGCTGACACGTTTGACGGCGGTGGGATCGGCGGGCTGGCCATTGGGTAATGGTTCAGGCGACGCAGCCGGAGCAATATTTTCATTTGATTTTTTTATTTCTGGAGTAGAGGAATTTTTTGCCGCTTCTGCCTGGCGCGAAATCTGCCAGAGATAGTCTTCGTAGTTTCCGGTGTAGACATGGACGGCGCCATCTCGAATTTCAAAGACACGCGTCGCCAGCGCATCGATAAATGCGCGATCATGCGAAACGAATACGACGGTACCGGTAAAATTTCGGATGGCTTCCAGCAGCACCTCTTTGGCACGCATGTCGAGGTGGTTGGTGGGCTCATCCAGCAGAAGAAAATTGGCCGGACTGACCAGCAGCCGCGCCAGGGCGTAGCGGTTGCGTTCGCCGCCGGAAAGCACACCGAGCGGCTTGAACACGTCGTCGCCGGAGAAAAGAAAGCATCCCAGAAGGCTTCGTAATTCTGTCTGGGGAATTCTAGGGGCGCTGCGTCCGATGTCGTCGAGCATGCGGGCGTCGGCGTCGAGTTCTTTGTATTGATCCTGGGCGAAATATTGCAGGACAACATTGTGCCCCAGGCGAAGCTGGCCGGTGGTGGGCTCATCCATCGCGGCGAGGAGGCGAATCAATGTCGATTTTCCCGCGCCGTTTGGCCCGACCAGGGCGATGCGCTCGCCGCGCTCGATGGTGAACTGAACACCGGAAAACACTTGCTTGGCGCCATAGCTTTTGCTGATTTGCTGGGCCTCAGCGACCGTACGTCCACTGGGCGGCGGCTGGGGAAAGGTGAAATGAATTTCAGTTTCGGCAGGCGGAAGCTCGATGCGCTCGATGCGTTCCAGTTCTTTTATGCGGCTTTGCACCTGGCGCGCTTTGGTGGCCTGGGCGCGAAAGCGAGTGATGAAGGATTCCAAATGTTCAATGTGTTCGCGCTGGTGACGATATGCGGCCTCCAACTGGACCTGACGCTCGGCCTTCTGCTGTAAATATTTTTCGTAATTTCCGGTGTAGCTGTAGAGGCGGTGATTCCACAGCTCGACAATTTTATCGGTTGCGATATCCAGGAAAAATCGATCATGCGAGACCAGAACATAGGCATGCGGATAGGCGTGGAGATAGCCTTCCAGCCAATTGCGGGCTTCGAGATCGAGATGGTTGGTGGGTTCATCCAGCAACAGAAGATCGGGCTTTTCCAGCAGCAGTTTGGCCAAGGCGATTCGCATCTGCCAGCCGCCGGAAAACTCCTCGGTCTTGCGTTGCCAGTCCTCTTTGGAAAAGCCGAGGCCCGATAAGACTGTGCCGACGCGCGCTTCAATGGTGTAGCCATCCAGCGCATGGAATTCCGCATCGCTGCGGTTCAGTTGTTCGATGACGGCGGCATATTCGCCGGAGTGGGGTGGCAGTTCCGCGAGCTGCGAATGCAGGTGCTGGATTTTGTGCTCGAGCGCCTGTGTCTTTGCGAAGGCGGACAGGCATTCATCGAAAACGGAGCGGCCGCGCAACTGCAACCCATCCTGAGGGAGGTAGCCAAACGTCATGCCGCCGGTCGACTCCATGGAGCCATCGTCCAGGGAATCGAGGCCCGCGAGGATTCGCAGCAGGGTCGACTTGCCGGTGCCATTGCCGCCGACCAGACCGGTGCGCTCTCCTGGAGTGATTTGCCAGTCGATTTTTTCAAACAGAAGTTTGTGGCCGAAGCGTTTGCCGGCGCGGGTTAGCTGCAGCATTGTGGTCGCGCTCGTAGCGTCGAGTGAAGGCGCATATGATTTATTGTCGCATCGAATATTTCTGTGAGCATCGCGAGATGCCGGCGCTCTGCATCCTATGTTACGAACGATCTGTCTTTGCAAGTTTGTCACTGTGCCGCGATGGAAATTTGGAGCTGGAATGACAAGTGTGCACGGATTGGTATACTCGCAACGAATCGAATTTCGGCAGGATAGGCAAACCAATGCCCTCGATGAAAGACACCTTGGGAGTTCTTCTGGCAGGTGGGGCCGGTGAGCGGCTCTATCCTCTGACTCGCGATCGTGCCAAGCCGGCTGTTCCGTTCGGCGGCAACTATCGCATCATCGACATCACATTATCGAACTGCATCAATTCCGACCTTCGACGGATCTACATCCTGACGCAATATAAGGCGCTCTCGCTGAATCGACACATTCGCGAGGGGTGGGGCGCTGTGGTGGCCAATGAGCTGGGAGAGTTCATTGAGATTCTGCCGCCGATGCAGCGCGTCAGCTCGAACTGGTATATGGGAACGGCGGACGCGGTCTATCAGAACATTTATTCCATCGGCAGCGAACAGCCTAAGAGAGTTTTGCTGCTTTCCGGCGACCATATTTACAAGATGAACTACGGCCGCATGGTGCAGCAGCATATCGATTCGGGGGCCGATGTGACCCTGGCGACGCTGCCCATCGATCCGTCGGAGGTCTCTCGATTCGGTGTGGTCGAGGTGTCGCGAAGCGGAGAAGTCACCGGCTTCCAGGAGAAACCGCAGCAAACCCACATGCGCTCACCGTTCAATCAGGACAAGGTGGACGCGTCCATGGGCATTTATCTGTTCAACACGGATGCCCTCCTGCCGGCGCTGATTCGCGACGCGGAAGATGCAAATTCGCAGCACGATTTCGGGCACAATATCCTACCGGCGATGCTGGGCCAGTACAAAATGTACGCCTTCAATTTTGTGGATGAAAATAAACAGGAGGCGCTGTATTGGCGGGATGTGGGGACGCTTGACGCCTATTACGACGCCAATATGGATGTGGCGTCGGTAACACCGGTGTTCAATCTCTACGATAAAAGCTGGCCGATGCGTACCCGGCCGCTGCAGTATCCGCCTGCCAAGTTTGTATTTGGCGAGCCCGGGCGCACTGGAATGGCCATCAATACCGTTGTTTCCGCCGGGTGCATCGTTTCCGGCGCCACGGTGCGCAACAGCGTTTTGTCGCACGATGTCCGCGTGAACTCCTATGGGGAAGTGGATTCGAGCATTCTTTTTTCCCATGTCAGGATCGGGCGCCATTCGCGAATCCGCCGTGCCATTATCGATCGCGACGTTCAGATCCCGGAAGGAACCGTGATCGGCTATGACTCGAATGAAGACCGCAAAAACTACCTGGTGACGGAGAGCGGCATCACGGTTGTCAGCCGGGACTATTCGCTGTACGAGAACCCCATTGCCTCGGACCACGTGCCCCACGATATGTAATCCGGCCTAAAGCGAAAAAACCTGTCGCTCAGCGGCTGTGGTTTCGGTAGTATGTGAGGGAACTGAAACGTGGTGGCCCACGTATCCTCTGCTATGGGATTGTCGGCCTTACCATATCCGTGCAGCAGCATAGCGCGATTTGACCTGCGGGATCGCCGCGGGAGTATGGGCCACACTACCACCCCCTCAAAGGGGATTTCTGATTCAAGACAGCGGATGCCCGCAAATTCCGACTCCGTGGAAGAGACCAACGCACTCGTACGACGTTGCTTGCAGGGAGATGGCCATGCCTGGCAGCAGGTGGTGGAGTCACAGCACCGTCGCGTTTATGGGCTCTGTTATCGCTTTACGGGATCGGCCAGCGATGCGGAAGACCTGACCCAGGACGTTTTTCTGAAGGTCTATCGCAACCTGAAGTCGTTTGACGTGGAGCGCGGCAGTTTCCCCACCTGGCTGACAACGCTGACCCGGAACCTGCTGGTGGACCATTTCCGCCGCACCCGCGCCGAACAGACCACCCAATCTCTGGATGCGGGGTGGGAGGACCTGGAAGGCACCTCGGCCAGCCCGGCCGAAAAACTCCACACAGCGCAGGCCGACCCGCTAAAGAACTATATGGATCGCGAATTGCAGGATTTGGTCCAGAAAGCCCTGCTGCAAGTGTCCCCGGAGCTGCGGGAGGCTGTGATTTTGCGCGATTTAAAGGATATGGATTACAGGGAAATTGCCGAAGTCTTGCGTATTCCGGAAGGTACTGTCAAGTCGCGCATTAGTCGCGGCCGTGTGGAACTTGCAAGGCTGTTGGAACGTACTAAAAGGCAGGTGATGTAAATGAAGGACCACGGCCAATTTGGAGACAAGCCGGCTGGAAAGTCGGCGAATGTCCCATCGGACAAGCTTGACTGCGCCGCGGTTGAGCTGTTGTGGGTAGAAGCTGCCGAGGGGACATTGACTCCGGCAGTGGCTGAGCGGGTTCGTGCGCATACGACTGACTGTGCGTCCTGCCGCGAGAAAATCTCCCAGGCGCGCAAGGGCCGCGAGTGGCTTCTGATGTTGAAACTGGAGCCGTTGGTTCCACCTTCCGATCTGGTTGCAAAAATCCTGGCCAGAACCAGCGGGGTAGCGGAGGCATCCCATCCTCGATGGTCGACGCCGAAGATTCCATCGGAAACAGAGACGCACGCCACAGACCGGTATAGTTTACCGGGCTATGCTTCCCTGGATTCCGAATCAGCTACCATTGCGGATGAAAACGTTGCGGACAACGAGACGCTCGGCCGCGAGGGGATTGCGGCTGTGCCGGTCTGGCAGCGTCCTTCCGTGGTGCTGCTGCGGAAGACGGTCTTTGAGCCGCGCATGGCTTTGGTGGCTGCGATGGCATTCTTCTCCATTTCGCTCACACTGAACCTGGTGGGGGTCAAGCTCACCAGTTTTCGCGCTTCGGATCTGGAACCGCAGGCGATGCGCCGGGCTGTGACCCGCCAATACGCGCAGGCCAATGCACGGGTCGTGCATTACTATGAGAATCTTCGTATCGTGTATGAAGTGGAGTCGCGTGTTCATCAGCTGCGTCAAGCCGCCGACTCCGCGCCTGTGCAGGAAAAGACCACCTACCCCCAGGGTAAGCAAGGATCTGGAAGAGATGGTCAAGGTCGTCCCAGCGATCGAAACGATAAGAGCGATCGCGAAGGAGTGCATCGGGAACGGATGGACCTCACGCCCGTCAAGGACCAGAACGCGCAGCGGAACCGTTCGACTCCGGTTGAACCCGCACCTGTCTTCAGCGGCCCGATGATCGATGCGTCGATGAGCGTACAACCACTGTACGGCTTGAACGCGGTTGAGAGAGGTCGCCCACGGGTGATGTCTGCAGTGCTTTCTGAATTTGTCTGTCCGCCTGCCTCGCAGGCTTCGTCACACTTGTTTCAGTTGCGTCGTTTTTCTGTGCCAGAAAGGAACTCGGCATGAATTGTGCAAATCATCCCGAAATACCGGTTGCAGCCTACTGCCAGTTCTGTGGAAAGCCGCTGTGCGAGCAATGCGTTCATAAGGTCAATAACATCGTAAGCTGCGAGCCCTGCCTAGCGGCTCGGATTGGTGCGGCGCCCTCGGGAAGGAGTGCGGGAGGCGGTGCGAGATTTGTCCAGACGCCGGACGGCATCCATGTTTCCGATGGCAAGGGAAATGAGTACACCGCAGGGCCCGGCTATCAATACATTTCCAGTGCTCCGGGGGCTGCCGGCAATATGCCTAGCTGGGGTACGAACCCGTGGGTTGCCTTCGGGCTTGGCTGGATTCCGGGCGTGGGGGCAATGTACAACGGCCAGTTTGCCAAAGCGTTGGCCCATATCGTGATTTTTGCCTTGCTGGTCGATTTTTCCCATTACAACGGCGTGCTGGGATTCGTGGCCGTTGGCTGGGTCATTTATCAGGTGTTTGACGCCTATCAGACTGCCATTGCGCGTCGTGACGGGCTCCCGTTGCCGAATCCACTTGGCCTGAATGATGTGGCTCACTGGTTCGGCGCTAGACCCACTCCGCCCGCAAATCCCTGGACTGGCAGCACGGTACCTCCGAATGCAGCCAATCAGCAACCTAATCCCACGCCGCCGGGAGTACCGCCAGTGGGATCCGCGGGCCCGGTGTCCGGCTTTGCTCCCGCGTCGGAATATGTTCCACCGTATGCGCCGCCGTACGTGCCGCCGCCTCCGCCAAATCCGGCGGATCCATTGAATCCGTTTTGCTCCGCGGGGCCACCGGGGCACAATCGCGGAATTCATACCGGCGCGGTCATTTTGATTGTTCTGGGATTGGCATTCTTACTGGGCAACCTCGGCATTCTAAGCGAGCATTGGATCGATCGAGGCTGGCCGATTCTGCTGATTGGTATTGGCGTGTGGATGGTGATTCAGCATAGCCAGAAGCCGCCTGTGGGAGGTGCACGATGAATCGCTGGTATCAAATCCGCCGCTTGCGCGGCGCCGTAATTCTGATTTTGATCGGCGTGCTGGCGCTGTTGAACCAGTGGCACATTATGAACTGGGATACCAGCTGGCCACTGATCCTGATCGTCATTGGCTTGTTGATGGTTGCTGAACGCGCGGTGTGGACGGCTGACGTTCGTGCCCGACAGGAAGAGCAGCAGTATGCGGCCAGCATGGGTGGCTACCCTCCTGGACAGCCGCTGGGTGGTGCGCCTGGACCTGCGTCCTGGACAGCGCCTCCGCCCTCCAACGTTGGCTCGGGTCCGTTTGTCCAGTCGCAGCCGCCCACGCCGGACGATCCCAACAGAGAAGGCCGGTAGATCGATGGGCATGCCTCCACAGCCACCGCCGCAGTATCCGCCGTCGCGCGCCCAGATGAAAGCGCAGCGCGCGCAATGGAAGATGCAGCGGAGAATGCAGCGTGCCGCCTATCGCGCCTCGCTTCGCGGGCCGTCGCACCGATCGGTTCTGGGCCCACTGTTCCTGATCGCCATCGGCGTGCTGGCGTTGCTGATGACCATGCACCGGATCAATGCCGACTACTTCTGGCATTGGTATGGGCACTGGTGGCCGCTGTTGTTGATCGGCGCCGGTGTCTTACTTGCGATCGAATCGCTGTTGCTGGCAGGTCAGTCGCGGGTTCGGGTGGGTGGCGGCGTAGTTTTTCTGATTTTGCTGTTGGTGATCGCAGGAATTATCGCTGCGCATAACCACATCAATTGGCAGTCTGTCGGGGATCAGCTGCAACTCGGTGACAACGTAAACCTTGCGGAGATGTTCGGCAATAAGCATCAGGCCAAGGAGCAGATTGCGCACCCCGTGCCGACGGATGCCAGTGTGGTCATTCAGAATGGGCACGGCGACATCATCCTGACTGCCAGCAGTGACGACCAAATGCATTTGACGGTGGACAAGACCGTGTATAGCGGCTCCGACCGCGAGGCGCAACGTGAGCTGGATGCGCTGGAACCGCTGATTACATCGGCAGGGAATATCGTCACCGTGCATATGCCCTCCAATGACAGCCGGATGGCCGATCTGACGATTGCATTGCCGGCAAGCGCGCCGGTGCAGGTAAAGGTCGATCACGGCGATGTCACGATCAGCGGACGCAAGGCAGCGGTCACCGTCAACTCCAACCAGGGCGACGTGGAGCTGACCAGCATCGTCGGCGCGACCCAGGTGGCGATGCGTCAAGGGGATTTTACCGGCCACGATCTGCAAGGCAGCTTTGTGATCAGTGGGCGCATGAACGACGTTTCGCTCTCCCAGGTCACTGGATCGTCCACCTTAACTGGCGACTTTTTCGGGGATGTGAATCTGGATCATCTGCTGGGCACTGTGCACCTGCACTCCAGCCGTACCGACATTCAGGCGACGCGGCTCGACGGTAGCGTCACGTTGAGCGATGGCGATCTGACGATGGAGAACGCTCGAGGACCTATTCTGGTGAGTACCCACGCCATGGACATTTCGCTCAAACAAATGCAGGGCGAGATCACGGTGAAGAATTCCGACGGCAGCATTGCCGTGAGTGCGGTCAGCCCGATCGCTGCCATGGATATCACGAACCGCAATGGCTCTGTGGATGTCACGGTTCCGGAGAAAGCAAAGTTTTCGGTGCAGGGCGTCGCTGACGATGGCGAAATCAACTCAGATTTCACGCTGTCTCAATCGTCTGCGAACGATCGCGCCACAGCTTCCGGCGAAGTGGGTGGAGGCGGGCCGTTGTTGCATATCGTTGCCGAAAAGGGCGATATCCACCTGCATAAGGCGGGTTCCGACAGCGACGACTAAAGAGAACTTCGTTTGATTGAGGCGGGCGTTCGTGCCTTGATTTCGGCGAATTTTAATCGTTTCGGGCGATCGTGAAATGGCCGGCGGCGGCGACTCCATTGCGGGTGGTGTTCTTCACGTGATACATCGCGGCGTCTGCGGCGCGGATGACGGCGTGAATATCCAGGCCATCCTCGGGGAAGCTCGAAACACCAAAGCTGGCGAGGATGCGGAGGTTCAAGCCTGATTCCGTCAAAAATGTAGTGGTACGCAGCTTGTCCATCAGCCGGTTCGCCAGGTCCATGGCGCGCTGTTTGGATTGATGGGGCATTAGCACCACGAATTCATCGCCGCCATAGCGGTAGGCGGTTTCAATCAGACCCAGACTGTCTCGCACCATATCGCCGATTTCGGCCAGCAGCTTGCTGCCCTTCAAATGCCCGTAGGTATCGTTGACTGACTTGAAGTGATCAAGATCGAAAAAGATCAAGCTGACCGGCTTGCCGCTGCGCCGGCTACGCTCCAAAGAGTGTTCCAGCCGTTCGTACAGGTGGCGGGCGTTGAAGAGGCCGGTGCAATCGTCGGTGATGGTCAGCTGCTGGATTTGCTCGAAGGATCGCGCATTTTGCACGGCGATGGCTGCGTAGTCGCAGAGGGCATGGAGAAAAAATATCTCATGATTATCCATGTTCTCCGGGTGGCAATTGACCAGTTGCAGCACGCCGTAGGTGCGATTTCGCACCCGCAGCGGAAGGCAAATGATGGACTCGACCCGGGTGCTGCTATCCGGCAATTCGTCAGCCAGAGCTTGATCGTCGGGAACGCTGGCGAGGATCATCGGCTCGCCGTGGAGCGCAACCCAGCCAGGAATCCCTTGTCCCAGGGGAATGCGTTTGTGGCGCAGTTTTTCGGTTTGTCCGCCGGAGATGACGCCGTAATACAACTGATGATTCTTCTCGTCCACGATCATTAACGACCAGGCTTCCGGGCTGAAGAACCGCGTCATCTGCTGCATGATGCCGTTCAATATGCCAGTGAGATCGACCGAGGACGTGAGGGCGCGCGCGACCTCATGAAAGGTCTGAATCTCGAGCGCCGGCTGGCCGTCCGGGAAGCGAATCGTCTTCATCAGCAGAACCCTTCTATCGGCGTATTCGGTGGGCTCGCCAAGTGCGCGCCTCGGGTATTGTTTGCGCTGCAGGGGAGAAACCAATCAGAGCCATGACTAAAGCATTTTCTCTATTGCTATGAACTTTCCGAGTTCAACTTCGTGCAGCTTTTTTTCACGGAAAAGCAGCGCCGACATCTCCGCTTCGGTCTATACCTATAGGGAAAATGCTCTGTGGCAGCATTCTACCCCAGCCGGTGTGGAGAGAGACTTCCCGACAGGCGATTCGGAGTTCATTCTATCCGCCGATGTGCACCATGCTGCGCGAGGGCTTGAGAAAATCCGGCTCGCCAATATGGTGGCGCGCTTCTTTGCGGTCGACCGTGCGCCGGATAAATTCTGCCAGGTCGGTGTCGTCTCCACCGCGTCGCAGGATTCCATATAGGTCATGATCGGACTGCGAAAACAGGCAGGTGCGCAGCTTTCCATCCGAGGTGAGGCGAACCCGGCTGCAATGTCCGCAGAAGGGATGCGATACGGGCGCGATGATGCCGATTTCGCCCAAGCCGTCTTGAAATGTGTAGCGCAGCGCCGTCTCGCTGGCGGTGTTGGCGGCGAGCGGCACTACCGGTTGGAAGGTATTCAGCGCGGCCAGAATTTCCTCCAGTCGAACCACCACCTGCGGCGTCCAGACTCGGTCTTCTTCCAGCGGCATAAATTCAATGAAGCGCACAATCACGCCTTCATCGCGGGAGAATTTCGCGAACTCGACGATCTGGTCTCCGTTGAATCCGCGCAACAAAACGCAATTGACTTTCACCGGATCGAGACCGACGCGTTTGGCGGCGCGAACGCCTGCTAGCACTCGATTGAAACTGTCGGGCACGCGCGTGATGCGCGCAAATTTTTCGTGATCGATCGCGTCCATGCTGACGGTGATGCGATTCAGCCCGGCATCTTTCAGCGGCTGCGCCAGATCTTCCAGCAAGTGGCCGTTGGTGGTCAGGGCGATGTCGAGCGGTTGGCCCGTGCCGGGAGAAAGGGGCGTACCTTCGGCGCTAAATGCGGTCCTCATCAGCGCCAACTGGGAAATCATCCCGATCAGGCCTTTGCGCAGGAGCGGTTCGCCACCCGTCAGGCGAACTTTTTCAATGCCCAGCGCGACGAACACTCGCACCATGCGGAGATAGTCGGCGATGGGTAGTTCAGCATACTGCGCGCCCTCGGTGCCCGTGCGGCAGTACACACATTTGTAGTTGCAGCGGTCGGTGACCGATACGCGGAGGTCCGTAATGGCGCGGCCATGTTTGTCCGTCAAGCGAGACTTGGCGGACAGCGAGCGAACTTCGGGATGGGTTGTGATCGCGGCCATTTCTCTACCAGTATCGGATGCGGGAAACGGTCGCAGGGAGCAAAGACGACGAGGCCCATGCAACGCCAGGGCGATCCGCCGTCGAGCTTCCTTTCCAATGCGATTTGACTTTGCTTCAAATCGCGGGAGGTATAGCCGTTTCCAGCCATGCCCTTGGTTCCTGCCTGCTTCCCGCACGCGGAACGCCGCCGCAACCGCCAGGGTATGCCCGGGAGGCGGACGCGGTCGGAAGACACTTCCAGTATAGAAGGATGCCCAGGCCGCGAGTATAGGCGAATCTTCAGGGATGGGTCAGGCGCAATCCGGCATATGCATGGCGAGCAAGACGCGGAGTTCATCCACCTGCTGCGGTGTCAGGCCGCGTTTGGGAACGATGTTGGATAATCGCTGCGGCCCGCGCAAAACAAAGACATTGGAACCCTCTCGCCAGGATTGGTAGGCGGACCAGGGATGAAACTGAAATACCTTGGCGCGATCTTCAAGTCGGACTCCATCGGTGTCGACGGAGAGGACGCGCGGAATGCGCTCGATGCGACGTTCATATCCTTTCCGCATGGTTTGCGAGCTGAAAAAGACTCGATAGCCGACCACGAGAACCAGCAGAAGGAGCAGGCCCCATTTCGGTTCGCTGCCGATGGATGGGTCGAATAAAATCTGTGCGAGAAAGACCATGCCGATCAGCGCGACCATGCCGAGTCGCCACTTCGATGGGTTCAGGGATTGCTGCGAACGGCGACGAACACTGCCGCGCAGCAGCCTGGGGACGGAGAGGACATGCGCTTCCGTCAATTCTTCGACTGTGATGGGGCCGGCAATTTCCACTGGGACAAGGTAGCACAGGCGGAGTACCATGCCGTCGTGAACGATCAGCCGGAGCTAGGCTCCGGCTTTGGCTTTCTTGATCTCTTCCATCAGCGGTGGCACGATGTCGAATAAGTTGGCCACCACGCCGATGTCAGCAATCTCGAAGATCGGTGCTTCGGAATCTTTATTGATCGCGATGATGGTGCGCGAGCCTTTCATGCCGACGATATGCTGGATGGCTCCGCTGATGCCAAGCGCGATGTATAGCTTGGGCGCGATCGTCTGTCCGGAGCTGCCGACCTGACGGTCCAGGGGAAGCCAGCCGGCATCGCAGATGGGGCGCGATGCCGCGATGTCCCCGCCCAGCAATTTTGCCAACTCTTCCGCGATGGCCAGATTTTTCTGTTCCTTGATGCCACGTCCCACTGCGACGATGGTTTCCGCCTGCGACAGATCGACCGTCTGTCTGGCTTCTTTGAAAATTTCTCCCGGCTGCACGCGGATCACGCCCTCCGGCACTGTCACGTGGAGAGTTTCGATGGGCGCCGTTCCCGCTTGCGCCATGTCGCCGCGAAACGCCGCGTTCTGAAATGTTGCCATCCACAGCGGTCCCGGGTCGCTGAAGGAAACATCGGCGGCAAATTTTCCCTGGAACATTTGCCGAGTAAACAGCAGCTTGCCGTTTTCGTATTTGTAGCCGATGGCATCTGGGATGACGGTCTTGCCCAGCGCCAGAGCCAGGCGGGGAACAAAGTCACGCACCTGATAGGTGTGCGGCATCAGCACGAGTTTGGGCTGCCTGCTGGCGAGAAATTCCTTCAGCACGTGAACGTAGCCGTCGGAGGAGTACGCGCCCAGTTGCGGGCATTCGATGGCGTAAACTTTTGCGGCCTTCGTGCCGGCCAATTCTTCGGCAATTGCAGCGATGTCGTTGCCCAGCACTGCAATCTCCACCTGCCAGCCGGTTTCCCTGCCGATGGCCTGTGCCGCCGCAATGGTTTCCAAGGAGACGCGGTTCAGCTTCGACTGTTGCTGTTCGACGACAACCAGAATGGTTTCGGGCATAGGGCTAGAAGTCACAACGTAGCATCGGGTTCACGATCCGCATCGCCAAGTGTCGGAGTGAGGAATCCAAACAAAATCGCCTGATACACACGACCATCACCCTCTGGATTCTTCGCTACGCTCAGGATGACAATTATATCGTAAATAATTATAAATAGGCAACATAATATTTTGCTATCATCTATACAAGTCCTGCACAGATACGCAGAGTCAATGACTTGCCGGAAAAATCTGCACGGAATCTGCACAGGACGCATCGAAAAAGACAGAAACGAACATGGCATTCGTCACCGACAAAGCGGAACTCAAGCCGGGCCTGGTTCTCTTCCGGCGTGGCGACGTGGACCATCGGATGTGGTATTGCCGCATGAAAATACCCAAAGCCGACCGCTACAAGAC
>Ga0335075_10006265_pt1 | contig 18377 bp, 14 predicted proteins | sample Lox_Sample_24_FD_206723 | JGI IMG/M metagenome (GOLD analysis project Ga0335075, IMG submission 206723) | Soil microbial communities from Loxahatchee National Wildlife Refuge, Florida, United States - Lox_Sample_2.4 | ecosystem: Environmental > Terrestrial > Soil > Wetlands | place: USA... | reverse complement strand
GGCCACTGGGGGATCGTCCTGCGCCAGCCCATCTACGAGAAGGATCGGCTCGATCCGCTCGATCCGGCGGCGTCGCTGAAGTTGAATCCGGAGGTCCTGTCGGGCTTCCCGGTTGGGTACCGTCACCTCGCGTACGTGCAGGCGCAGATCGGATTCGAGGTCAAGCGAGACATGCCGGGCCTGGTCGGGCCGGGTGTGGAACGTCTCTACCGTCGCGGCGCGCACTGGCTCGCCGGCGGTGAGCTTGGGGAATTCGGCTCCGGGCCCGAGTCGTGACCGTACGGGGACTGGGCCGAATTCCCTCAGGGGAATCCGGCCGTGCGGGATCGAGCGGCGTGCGGTCTTGCGCCGGATTCCCCGCGGTAGATTGAGCGGCCGGCGCATCCGCCGGCCGAGCGCGTCGGTGCTGCTCGCCGTCGGCATGGTCCTGCTCGCGTGCAACCTGCGGCCGGCCGCCGCCGCCATCGGCCCACTGCTCGGGCGCATCCAGTCCGACACCGGGCTGTCGGGGTTCGGCGCCGGCGTGCTGACGACGCTACCCGTTCTGTGCTTTGGGGCGCTGGCGCCGCTCGCGCCGGCGCTGACGCGGCGGTTGGGCGAACGGACGACGGTGGCGGTGGCGATCGCCGTCCTCCTGTTCGGTCTGCTCGTGCGCCTCATACCCGGGCTAGGGTTCCTGTTCTTCGGAACAGCGCTGGCCGGCGCTGCGATCGCGGTCGGCAACGTGCTGCTCCCGGTGCTCGTTCGCGGCAACTTCCCCGACCGGGTCGGACTGATGACGGGGGTGTATACGACGGCGCTGATCGGGTTCGCGGCCCTCGCGGCCGGCGTCTCGGTGCCGATCGCGAACGCGTTCGGCGGCGGCTGGCGCCCCGGCCTCGCCGTTTGGGCCATCCCCGCGGCGCTCGCGCTCGCGTGGTGGGCGCCCCAGCTGCGGCGCCGGCATCGCGCGGTGGGGCCGGCCCGCGACCAGGTGGCGGGAGCCCGGGCGCTCCTGCGCGACCCCGTGGCCTGGTCGGTGACGTTGTTCTTCGCGGTGCAGGCGGCCGGCTTCTACGCCACGCTCGCCTGGCTGCCGAGCATCTTCCAGAGCCACGGGATGAGCACCACCAAGTCAGGATTCCTCCTCAGCCTGTCGCTCGTGGTCGGCCTCATCCCCGCGCTGACGCTGCCTTCGCTGGCTGCCCGAGCCCACGACCAGCGGCTCTTCATGGCCGTGGTGATGAGCTTCATCGCCGCCGGATGGCTCGGCATCATCGTCGCCCCGACAACCGTCCCGTATCTGTGGGTGGTATTGCTCGGTCTGGGTCAAAACGCGGCGTTCCCGCTTGCGCTCACTCTGATCGTGCTTCGCGGCGGCACGCTGACCAATACCGCCGGCCTGTCCACGTTGACGCAGACCGTGGGCTACCTGGTCGGTGCGCTGGGTCCGCTCGTCATCGGCGCCGTGCACGACCTGACCGGCTCCTGGACCGCCCCGCTGTTCGTCCTGCTCGCGCTGCTCGTGCCGCAGCTGCTCCTCGGGCTGGCCGCAGCGCGTAGACGGACGGTCACGGCGGCGGTCAGATAGGGCCTCGCCGGAATCCGGCCTCGAGAGCGGTGCTTGCTTCAGTCTCGGACATGGCCGGATTTCGCAAGCTCGGCGTCCATGGGGCCGGGAGGGCCTGTCCGGACCGGGTCACCCCCTCCGAGGCCCGGATCGCCCTTTCCCAGGCCCGGATCGCCACCCCCACCCCGACCTCGAAATTTCCGCCATTCCAGCCACTCGCCGCGGCTGATTCCGGATTTCTCGGCCCCAGGCCGAGTTATCCGTCAATAGGCGTCAGCACCCACCGTAATGGCGGAAATTTCCCGGTTGGCGAGAGCTCGGCGAGGTGCCCCGGTGCGCACCCCAATCACTCCCCGGGGCCGCCGAAGACGGCCCATCCCCTGGTAAAGTTCGGTATGTGATCGCCTGTTCACATGGCGAACGATTGCAGGGGGATCGATGGCACAGCTGATGACGCTGACCGACGCCGTCGCCGAGCTGGTGGGAGATGGCGATTCGGTGGCGCTCGAGGGCTTCACCCACCTGATCCCGTTCGCGGCCGGGCACGAGATCATCCGCCAGGGCCGCCGCGAGCTAGAGCTGATCCGCATGACGCCCGATCTGCTCTATGACCAGATGATCGGAATGGGAGTGGCGCGCCGGCTGGTGTTCTCCTACGGCGGCAATCCGGGCGTAGGAAGCCTGCATCGCTTTCGCGACGCGATCGAGAACGGCTGGCCGCAGCCGATCGAGATCGAAGAGCACAGCCACGCCGGCATGGCCAACCGTTACGCCGCGGGGGCGTCCGATATGCCCTGCGCGATCATGCGCGGCTACGTCGGAACCGACCTGGTCGCTCACACCACGGTGGCTCACGTGACCTGCCCGTTTACCGGTGAACAGCTGGTCGCGGTGCCGGCGCTCCGGCCCGAGGTGGCCATCGTTCACGCTCAGGAAGCCGACCGCGACGGCAACGTGCAGCTGTGGGGCATTCCCGGCGTGCAAAAGGAGGCGGTGCTGGCCGCCGAGCGCTCGCTGGTCACGGTCGAGCGGATCGTGGACGAGCTCGAGCTGCGCCCCGGCGGGATCGTCATCCCGGGCTGGGTGATCAGCGCCGTCGCGGAGGCGCCGGGTGGCTCGCGTCCTTCCTACAGCCTCGGGGTCACCGAGCGGGACAACGACTTCTACAAGTTCTGGGACAAGATGAGCCGGGACCGCGACGAGTTCACCGACTGGATGAACGAGAACGTGTTGGGTAAGGAGGAGGTGTCGACGCGATGAGCGTTACCGCGCCGGAGATCACCGCCGGCGAGACGCAGACCGTCGTCGCCGCGCGGCGCCTGCGCCACACCCGGACCGTGTTCATCGGCGTGGGGCGGCCCAGCACCGCCGCCCTCCTGGCCCGGATGGTCCATAACCCCGAGCTCGTGTTGGTCTACGAGTCGGGCACGATCGGGGCCAAGCCGTTCCACATCCCGCTTTCTATCGGCGACGGCGAGCTGGCCGAGACCGCCGATTCGATCGTGTCGGTGCCCGAGATGTTCAACTACTGGATCGGCGCCGGCCGGATCGACGTCGCCTTCCTGGGCGCCGCGCAGATCGATCCGTACGCGAACCTCAACTCAACTGTGATCGGCGACTACGCGCATCCGAAGACGCGACTGCCCGGGGCCGGGGGCGCGCCCGAGATCGCGGCCAGCTGCGGCGAGGTGATCGTGATTGCGCCCCACGCCAAGCGGACCCTGGTCGAGAAGTTGGACTTCGTGACCACGGTTGGGCACGGCGAGGGGCCGGGCTCGCGCGAGCGGCTGGGCTTCCGGGGCCGAGGTCCGACCGCGGTGATCACGGACCTCGGCGTGCTCGAGCCCGATCCCGAGACCAAGCGGCTGGTGCTGACCCAGATCCATCCGGGCGTCGATGTCGATCAGGTGCGCGAGCAGACCGGCTGGGAGCTCGAAGTGGCCGACGAGCTGCAGGTCACCGAGCTCCCCACGGCCGAGGAGCTGGCCAGCCTGCGGGAGCTGCTCGAGCGGTGAGCGCCGCGTACGTGCTCGATGCGGTTCGGGCTCCGTTCGGCCGCTACGGCGGGAGCCTGTCACACGTGCGGCCCGACGATCTGGGCGCCCACGTGGTCCGCGCGCTGCTCGATCGGTCACCGTCGCTCGAACCCGAGCGTGTGGACGAGGTCAAGTTCGGCGACGCCAACCAGGCGGGCGAGGACAACCGCAACGTGGCCAGGATGGCCTGGCTGCTCAACGGCCTACCAACGAGCGTGCCTGGTTCGACTATCAACCGACTCTGCGGGTCCTCGCTCGACGCGACCATGCAGGCCAGCCGCGAGATCGAGACCGGCGAGGCGGACGTCGTGCTCGTCGGCGGAGTCGAGTCGATGAGCCGCGCGCCGTGGATCCTGCTCAAGCCCGAGCGCGCCTTTCCCGCCCAGCAGCAGGACCTCTACTCGAGCACGCTCGGCTGGCGGATGGTCAACCCGAACATGCCCGAGCAGTGGACGATCTCGCTGGGCGCCAGCGCCGAGAAGCTCGCCGGCATCTACAGCGTCTCGCGCGAGGCCCAAGACGAGTTCGCGCTGCGGAGCCACCAGAAGGCTCACGAGGCCTGGGAGAGCGGGTTCTACGAGGAGTGGGTCGTCCCGGTGCCCGGCACGGAACTGGACCGCGACGAGAACATCCGGCCCGACACCTCGCTCGAGAAGCTGGCCAAGCTGAAGCCGGCCTTCGTCGAGAACGGCACCGTGACCGCGGGCAACTCCTCGCCCTTGAACGACGGCGCGGGCGCGGCGCTGCTCGCTTCTGAGGAGGGTGCCCGGATCGCCGGCCGGGAGCCGATCGCGCGGATCGTCTCCCGCGGCGCGGCGGCCGTCGATCCCGACGTGTTCGGGATCGCACCGGTGCGCGCGGCGGAGATCGCGCTGGAGCGCGCCGGGATCGGCTGGGACGACGTCGCCGTGGTAGAGCTCAACGAAGCTTTCGCCTCGCAGTGCCTGGCCGACATCGGGGAGTGGAAGGATCTCGATCCCGACAAGGTCAACCCCAACGGCGGGGCGATCGCGCTCGGGCATCCGCTGGGCGCATCGGGTGTGCGCATCCTGGGCTCGCTCGCCCACGAACTGCGACGCCGGGGCGGCGGCTACGGCGTGGCCGCTCTCTGCATCGGCGTCGGCCAGGGACTGGCGATCGTACTCCAGGCATAGCTATACATATACAGATATATATACATATATATGTAGAGGGATAACGAATGACGGAAGAGCTTCAAACCGAGTCTCGCGAGGTGCGGCAGATCTACGACCCGATCGGCCCCACCCCGACGAGCTACATCCGCGAGCCGGAGGATGCCCATCCGCCGCTCGACTACCCGGGCTACAAGTCGACCGCGCTACGCCACCCCAAGCAGCCGCTGATCTACCTGCCGCAGACGATCACCGAGATCACCGGTCCGCAGCTCGGGCCGGTGGTGGTGGGCGAGTCCGACCACGATCTCACCATCCAGCATGAGGGTGAGCCGATCGGGGAGCGGATCACGGTCTCGGGCCGCGTGTTCGACACCGAGGGCAAGCCGCTGCGGGGCACGCTGGTCGAGATCTGGCAGGCCAACGCCGCCGGGCGTTACAAGCACCGGTGGGACCGCTGGCCGGCGCCGCTGGACCCGAATTTCAGCGGGGCGGGCCGGTGCCTCACCGACGACGAGGGTCGCTACCAGTTCACGACGATCAAGCCCGGCCCGTATCCCTGGGGCAATCACTACAACGCGTGGCGCCCGGCCCACATCCACTTCTCGCTCATGGGGCGGGCCTTCATCCAGCGCCTCGTGACCCAGATGTACTTCCCGGGCGATCCGTTCTTCCCCTACGACCCGATCTTCAACTCGGTCCGAGATCCGGCCGCCCGCGAGCGGATGATCTCGCGCTTCTCGATCCACGACACCGTCCCGAACTGGGCCGCCGCGTACGAGTTCGACATCTACCTGCGCGGGCCCGGCGCCACGCCGTTCGAGGAGGCGCATTGATCTTCGGGACCACCCCCTCCCAGACGGTCGGGCCGTACTTCGCGATCGGGCTGCCCTTCGACGCCGGCCCGTTCGTCGTGCCCGAGGGCACCCCCGGCGCGATCCACATCACCGGCACGATCTACGACGGCGCCGGCGTGCCGATTCCGGACTTCCTGCTCGAGACCTGGCAGGCCGATCCGGGTGGGCGCTTCGCCGACCTGCACGGCTACGGCGGCGCCTCGGAGATGCCCGGCTTCCGCGGCTTCGCCCGCTACGGGCTCGAGGACGGCGACGGGACGTTCGACATCGTCACGGTCAAGCCCGGGCCCGTGCCCGGCCTGGACGGCCAGCTGCAGGCGCCGCACATCGACGTCTCGGTGTTCGCCCGCGGGATGCTCAACCGCTGCGTCACCCGCATCTACTTCGCGGACGAGACCGAGGCAAACGCGGCCGACCCGGGCCTGGCCCGCGTGCCGGCCGACCGGTGGCGGACACTGCTCGCGCAACCGACGTCCGACGGATACACGATCGACTTCCGCTTCCAGGGCCCCGACGAGACCGTCTTCTTCGACGTCTGATCAGCTCGCTTGGGAAGAAAGTCGGACTATTTCCGACTTTCTTCCCGAGCTATGACGGACGCGTCAGCCCGACCGATCGCGGGGACCCTTCGTCACTCCAAGACAGCGTGTCGCCGCTGAGCGCCAGCCGGTCAGGAACGGCCCGCTCAGGCGGCCAGTCCGAGGCGGTGGGCGAGCCCGGCCGCCTCGGTGCGGCTGCGGACGCCGAGCTTGGCCAGGATTCGCGACACGTGCACGCTGGCCGTCTTCTCGGCCATGAACAGCTCCTCGCCGATCTCCCGGTTGGTCGCGCCCCGCGCCACCAGTTCCAGCACCTGCCGTTCACGCTGGGTGAGTCCGAACGGATCCTCGGCCTCGACTTCGACCACGCCCCCGGAGTCATGAGATCCGTCCAGGCGGCGGGACTCGGTCAGCCGCAGTCGCCCGCGCGCGGCCAGACCCTCGATCTCGCCACGCAACCACGCCGCGCCGAGCGCCGTCGCGACGCCGTGAGCCTCGCGCGCGGCCACCAGCGCCGCCTTGCGGTCGCCCGCCTCGACGAGCGCCTCGGCCTGGCGGAAGCGCATCACCGCGGCCGGATACGGCCGGGCAAGTTCCGTCCACGCCTCGGCAGCCAAACCAAACGCGCCCGGGTCGGCTCGACCGGCCGCCCGCGAGCGCTCGGCCCGCGCCACCAGCGACCACGCCGCCTCGAGCGCGAGCCTGGCGTCGGCCGCGCCTGGCATCCGGGCGAGGTGGGCGTCTGCGTGCGCGAGCGCGACGCGTTCGCCGTCCACATCCCCGAGGTCGCGAGCTCGCTGCGCCGCGTCGGCCTCGACGGCCGTCCCGACCGCGCTCACCCGGGCGAGCCGGACATCCTGCTCGCTGCCGGCCAACAGCCTCTCGACGGTTTCACTCACGGTGCAACGGGCCGACTCCAGCGAGCCTTCCCGCCGCTCGAGCTCGGCGCGCAGCGCGCCAAGCACGCCGACGAACTGCGGCTCGTCCATGTCCGCAGCCAGCCGTCCGGCCTCATCGAGAAGCTCGCGCGCGTCCTCGTGCCGGCCGCGACCGAGGGCGAGTTCGGCTCGTCGCAGGTCGAGGTTGACGAGGCCGTTTCCGGTCGGGCTCCGCCGGACGGCGCCGAGCGTCTCCTCGGCCTGATCCCACTCCCCGGCCTCGATCGCGAGCTCCCCCCGGAGGATCACCAGCCACACCCAGTTGCCCGGCCGCTCCTCGGCGAGACCCTCCTCGACGAGCGCGCGCGCCTCGGGGAGTCGCCCGGCGAGGTGGAGCGCGTCCCCCAGGTTGATATAGGCCGAGTTCTGCTCTGAGACGAAGTCTTCCCGCCTCGCCACCTCGAGCGCCTCTCGCAGGGCGGCGGCGCCACCGTCGATGTCGCCGAGGTTTATCCGCGCCGAGCCCAGCGCGTTGATGGCGCGGCACCGCAGGCGGACGTTGCCGAGCGTCTCGGCGATGTTGAGCGCCTCTTGTGCCGCCTCGATGGCCTCGGTGTTGCGCCCCCGCAGCATCATCGTCAGTGCCCAGGAGCGCAGCAGCGTGCCGCGCTCGAACGAGTCGTCGGACGGCACGAGCGAGAGCGCGTGCTCGAGCGTGGCAAGGGACTCCTCACCACGGCCGAGGTGCCACTGCGCGTCTTGCAGGGTGTTGAGGAACCGCGCCGCGCGGTGCGGCTCGGCTTGCTCGTCGACCTCGGCGAGGGCCGCGCGCGCGAGCGTCTCCTGCCGGGCACTGTTCCCCTCGAGCTTGTGGTCCATCGCCGCACGGGCCAGGAGCTCGGCCCGGTCGATACCCGCCACCTCCTCAGCGTCGGGGACTCGATCGAACAGCTCTACGGCCTGCTCGAACAGCTCGGCGGCCTGGCCGTAGGCGTGCACGTCCACCGCGGCGTCGGCCGCGCGGACCGCGGCGCGCAGCGCCGCCGGTCGGTCCCCCGCGGACGCGAAGTGGTTGGCGATCGCGGCCGCAAGGTAGGGGGTCATTCCGACCCGCTCGGCGCCCGCCTCGAGCGCCTGGGCAAGGCGCAGATCGATGACCCGGCGCTCGCCGGGGAGCAGGTCGTCGGCGACGACCTCGCGCAACAGGGCATGCCGGAACCGGTAGCGGCCGTCGCTCTCGATGACCAGGATGTTGCTGGCCACGGCCGCGCGCAGCGACCCGTTCAGATCCACCTCATCCAGGCGGGTGATCTCGGCCAGCAGTTCCTCATCGAGCCGCTGACCGACCGCAAGCGCGGCGAGCACGCTCTGCGCGGCCGCCGGCAAACGCTCGACGCGCGCCATCAGGGCGTCGCGCAGGGTGCTTGGTAGCGGCCCACGCCCGTCGGCGCTCGCTGCGACCAGTTCCTCGACGAACAGCGGGTATCCCTCCGTGCGCGCGAACACACGCTCCAGGAGGTCTGCCTCAGGCGCCGCACCGAGCAGGCTGGTCAGCTGCTGCGACAACTCCGCTCGGGTCAGCGCCGATAGCTCGATGCGCCGCGACACGCTCAGCCGCTCAAGGTCTGCCAGAAGTGGGCGCACCGGATGGCGGCGGTGCAGCTCATCCGCGCGGTACGTCGCCGCGACCAACATCCGCTCGCTTGAGAGGTTGCGCCCGAGGAACGCCAGGAAGCCCCGCGTCGCCCGGTCGGCCCAGTGGAGATCCTCGATCGCGAGCACCACGGGGTTAGCCTCGCCGAGGCGCTCGAGCAGCCAGAGCAGCGCCTCGAACAGGCGACCCTGGCCGGAGTCCTCCGCCGGTTCCGGGCCGTGCGGAGGCACCGCGCCGCGTCCGAGCTCGGGCAGGAGCGCTGCCAGCTCGAACCGGGCGAACTCCGGGATCTCCCCGAGCACCGGGTCGCGGTCGCGCGTCAGCGAGCGCAGCACGGCCACGATCGGCGCATACGACAGCTCGCCCTCGCCGAGCTCGATGCAGTCGCCCGCCAGCACGCGGGCTCCCCGTTCGCGGGCATGTGCTGCAAACTCTGAGAGCAGGCGCGTCTTGCCAACGCCCGAATCCCCGGCGACGAAGACAAGTGCAGGGCGGCCTTCGAGTGCGTCCTCGAGCACGTCGCGGAGCACCGCCAGCTCGGCAGATCGCCCCACGAACGTCGAGCTACATACGCGCTCAGGCACTCCGCCAATTATGCGGGTGCTCAGGGCACCCGCATGCCCATCAGGCGCAGGTAGCGGGTCACCGCCTCGGCCCGGTTGGCCGCGTGGAGCTTGCGCAGGATGCTCCCGACATGGAACTTGACGGTCCCGTTGGAGACCACGAGCGCGTCCGCGACCTGGCGGTTGGTGGCGCCCTCGGCCAGCAGCCGTAGGACTTCGAGCTCGCGACGGCTGAGCAGGCCCTCGAACACCACCCGGTCATCGCGCGCGCCGGCCACTGGGCCGGAGGGCACGGCGGTCGGGGGCGGTGCCGGAGGGTGAAAAGGAGCGTGGCCGCCGGCGGACAGCCGCACCGGCGCGTCGGCCAGCTCGCTCGAGCGGGCGCGTATCCACTCGAGGAGCTCGCGCATCTGATTGCGCTCGTCACGCAGCGTGCGGCGCAGCACGCTCGACTCGTAGGCCTGGGCCAGTCCCGTGGCGAACTCCCACAGCACGTCGCGGTCGAGCACGTCAAGCGCCTGACCGGCGCCCCGGTCCGCGTGGATCACGCCGACCACGTGCGCGCCGAGCACGAGCGGCGCCGCGGCATACGATCGCCAGCCCATCAGGGCCGCCGTCTGGCGATCGACGCGGGGATTGACATCGGCGTCCACCACGATGGTTGCGCGGCGCCGGCGCAGTAGCTCGGTCTCGATCAGCGGATGCTCGAGCCGGAGAGGGCTGTTCTGGAGCTGGGTCAGCACCGCGGCGGCGGCACGCGAATCGCCGGCGAAGTGCGCCGCCTCGGCCACCATCAGCCCGCCCTTGACCAGACTGAGGATGGCCCGTTGGAAGGCCGACCCGGCGCACAGCACCGCTGGGGCTCGATGGAGCATCTCGGGCGGAGAGGTCACCTCGCGCAGCTCCGCGATGCCGGTCTGGACCCGGTCGAGCGCGGCGAAGCGCGCCTCGAACCGCTCACGCAGGCGCTCCAGCGCACTTTCCTGCCCCTCGATCGATTCGCCGGCGGGCTCGCCCGGCGCCAACCGCGAGCGCAGCGCCCGGATCAGCCCACGCAGCTCCTCGAGGTCGGTGCCGGGCTGGGCCGCAAGACCGAGCAGCTCGCGCGCGCTCGCCGCCTGGTCGGCCAGTCGGCGCTCGAGCTGGTCGTCGAGCTTCATGGCGCGGCACGCGCGTAGCGGGAGACCGCGTCGGCCCGGCTGGTCGCGCCCATCTTGCGCAGGATGTTCTTGACGTGGTACTTGACGGTGCCTTCCCGGACGACGAGCTGACGGGCGATCTGGAGGTTCGTATGGCCGCGGGCGAGCAGGCGCAGAACGTCGAGCTCGCGGGCGGTGAGCGCGTCGGTCGCCACGGACGCGCCGGGATTGCCCGCGGTGCTCACCTCCGCGCCTGGAGCCGCGAGCTGCCCGAGGCGCGCGCTCATCCACTCCACCGCCGAGCTCAGCTCGTGATGGTGCAGCTGGAGCATCTCCCGTAGCACCGCGCGTTCGAACACGCCCGCGATCCCCTCTGCATAACGAGACGCGACCTCGGCATCGAGCGCGTCGGGCACCCGCCCGCCGGCGGTGGCGTCGGCATGGAGCAGGCCCACGGTCTGGCCCTGGACCACGATCGCCGTGACGACGTAGCCGTTCCAGTCGAGCACCTCGGCCAGCCGCCGGGCCGCCCGCGAGCGAGGCGCCTGCGCCCGCACGATCTCGGTTGCCTGACGGCGAGCGACCTCGTCCTCGACCGAGGGGTACTCGAGCCGGATCGGAGCGCGTTGGAGTTGCTCCAGGCCGGCCGCCGCCGCGCCCGGATCCTGGGCGCTCCACAGCGCGCGGACGTGAAGCTCCGCGCCGCGCACCTCGCCGAGCATGACGCGGTCGAAGTCAGAGCTCGTGCCCAGCTCCTCGGCCGCGCGTTCGAGGATTCCCTGCGGCGCGCCGATCTCGCCGAGCCGCCGGACCGCGTCGGCCACCCGCTCGACCGCGTCGGAGCGCCGCACGTAAGCGGCCTCGACGATCTCGCGTTCCAGCGCCATCAGCTCGGCCAGCGTGCGCCGGGCTCTGGCGGCGTCAGCGACGACCGGCATGCGGCGCTCCCGCGCGGAGCCCGGTGATCGGCGGAGGACTTAGACGAACGGAAGCGTGGCGGGCCGCAGGCGCTCCATGAGCGTGTAACGCTCGGCCGCCTCCTGCCCGACGCAGCTGATCCCGTACGGTCGCCCGGCGCGCTCGATGGCCAGCCAGGCCTCGCCCGCGAGATCCCGGTCCACCAGCGCGAGGGCGCGCCGGTCGGACTGGAGCAGCCACCAGGCAGCGTGCCTTTCGACCGAGCCTCGCGAGAACGGCTGGACCGTGCGCGGGTCGCCGGAAGGGCCGTAGACGCCGAGTGCGCCCAGCACGAGAGCGGTGTTGCGTCCGAGCAGTCCGATCGCGGTCAGCTCGCTCGAGAGGTCGCGCACGCCGATGTGGCGCGCGGCATCCGCCCGCAGCCCGCCGGTGAGCCGTTCGGCGGTACGGGGGTCGCACACGACGATCACCCGGCTGGAGGTCTCGCCACACCACAGCGCCCGTGCGCTCGTGACCAGGCCCCCGGGCGACACGGTGTCGCCGGCCATGCGTCGCATCAACGCGGACAGCTGGGCCGGCGGCGCCTCTAGTGCCAGCGTGCTGAGCTCGGAATGGTCGACCAGACCCACCGTACGCACGCACACGGAGAGTTCCGCGGCGGCCGAGCCGAAGTTGATCGCCACCGGCCGGCCGTCGCGCGTCGACAGGATCGCCCCGGCGCGCCGCAGGACCACGTCGAGTTCGGCGGCGGTCCTCTGCGATCCGGTGGTTGCCGACACGGCGCAGAAGGTACAGCGGCGCCTCGGCGGCTACCCTGCCCCTTGCGCCAGAATTACCTGTCCGATCGAGAGGTATCACCGGTTCGGCCCGTCCCGCCGTGCAAACAGCCTGGCTTTTAGACCCTCTCTAAAGTCTAGGCTAATCCGGCGCTGTGAGAGTGGCGCAGCGGCGGGGGTAGCGGCAAGCTGTGCCGGTTCGCGAGCCGGGCGTGCGGGATCCGCATCCCAGGGAGGAGACAAGAGTGAACACGGACATGACCGCGACGGACACCTCCAGCGACGCGCCTGCGAATCATGCGCGCGCGATGGAAGCGGACCCGAGCACCGAGGCGGACGGGAACACCGAGACCCGCTACGAGCGGCTCTCGCGCCTGATCGCCACCGACCAGGTGGTGATGATGGACGGCGCCACCGGCACCGAGCTGATCCGCGTCGCGGGCGAGCGGCCCGAGCTCGAGGAGCATCTGTGGGGCCTGACGGCGCTGCTCGAATCGCCGGGCGACGTCAAGGCGGTCCACCGGCGCTACGTCGATGTCGGCTGCGACGTGATCTGTACCGACACGTGGGGGTTGGCCACCGCGTTGCGCGACGGCCAGGCCCGGATGTGGGAGACCAGCGAGCCGATCCACTGGATGGACGTCGCGCGCCGCGCGGTGCACCTGGCCCGCGAGGCCGCGACCGAGGGCGGCCGCGCCGACGAAGTCGCCGTGGCCTTCAGCATCAACGGCGACGTCGACACGCCGGACGGGCGGGAGACGATCCGTCTGCTCGCTCGGGCGTTCGAGCACGATCCGCCTGACCTGATTCTGGTCGAGACGCTGACGCTGGTGCGCAGCTCCACCTACGCCACCGTCGAGGCGCTGCTCGCGACTGGGCTGCCCGTGTGGCTGAGCTTCCGGCGGTGCCGCCACGGGGTGTGCGGCGTTTATGGCGAGCACTGGGGCGGTCCGGAAGGCGATGCCTTCGGGCGGGCGGCCCGGCGCTTTGAGGAGATGGGGATAGGGGCGCTCGCCATCAACTGCCTGCCGCCCGACCACGTCACGGGAATGCTGGCCTGGCTGCGAGACTTCACCGACCTGCCCCTCGGCGTGTACCCGAACCTTGGCTACCTGTCGGCCGTCGGCTGGCGGCACGAGGCCGGCGTCAGTCCCGATGAGTACGCCGCGCTCGCGCTGCGCTGGCGCGAGGAGGGCGCGCAGATCGTCGGCGGCTGCTGCGGCGTCGGCCCCGAGCAGATCGCGGCCGCGCGGGCGGCGCTCGCTGACACCAAGCTTGGCCACGCGCGACCGGATGCGCTTGCCGATCAAGGGGTCAATCCGGCCGGGAACGGGCAGCTCTCAGATCCGAACCGGCACCGTCCCGCGCCACGCTGGAGCGATGCGCGCGGCCGGCTCATGTTTCCGCTCGACTTCCCCGACATCACGGTCGAGCCCGGCGTGTTCGTCCCCACCCAGGGCAGCCTGACCGTCTGGAAATACCTGTACGGCGAAGGAATCGGCGCCCATCAGCGTTGCTTGGACATCGGCTGCGGGACCGGCCTGCTGACCGTGCAGCTGGCGCGTAACGGCGCCGCGCATGTGCACGGACTCGACATCAGCGCGGACGCGGTCAAGAACACGATGACCAACGCATTTCGAAACGGAGTTGCCGACCGCGTCACTGCCGCCGTCCAGGATCTGTACCCCTGGGTGCCCGAGGAGCGCTACGACGTGATCGTCGCGAGCCTGTACCAGACGCCGGTCGACCCGTTCGAGCCGGTCGTCTCGCATCGCCCCCTGGATTACTGGGGCCGGGGCCTGATCGACCACTTGATAAGAATGCTCCCCGAGGCACTCGCCGACGACGGCACCGCCTACGTGATGCAACTCTCTATCATCGGCGAGCGGCGAACCACGCAGCTGCTGGAACGCCTGGGCTATCAGGCTCGCGTCGTGGACTTCGGCTTGTTTGAGTTCACGGACTTGTTCAACGACGCGCGCGATCAGATCGCTCGTGTCGAGGAGCTATCCGATGCCTATCACCTGAGGCTCGGCGCTCTGGATGTTATGGCCACTTATCTGCTTGAGATCACGCGCTAAGGCACCGCCCCCAGGCGCCGACAAAATCCCCTTTACCAAGGAAACGAGACGCCCATGACCCATGCCGACAACGAGTTTCTGTTCACCTCGGAATCCGTCACCGAGGGCCACCCTGACAAGGTCGCCGATCAGATCTCCGATGGGGTGCTCGACGCGGTGCTGCGCGATGACCCGGCGGGCCGGGTGGCGTGCGAGACGCTGGTGAACACGGGGCTCGTGGTCATATCGGGCGAGATCAGCACGACCACGTACGTGGACATCCAGGACGTCGCGCGCGACACGATCAAGCGGATCGGCTACACAAACGCCGAGTATGGGTTCGATTGCCACACGTGCGCGGTCATCAACGCGATCGACAAGCAGTCGCCCGACATCGCCCAGGGCGTCGACCGGGCCTACGAGACCCGGACCAACACCAAGGACGAGGACGCGCTCGACATCGCCGGCGCGGGTGATCAGGGAATGATGTTCGGCTACGCCTCCAACGAGACCGAGGAGCTGATGCCGCTGCCGATCTCGCTGGCGCACAAGCTGGCCAAGCGGCTGGCCGATGTCCGGCGGGCGGAGATCCTGCCCTACCTGCGTCCGGACGGCAAGACGCAGGTGACCGTGCGCTACGTGGACGGCCGCCCGGTAGAGATCGAGAAGGTGCTGATCTCGACCCAGCATCGTGACGGCGCCGAGTCGCTCCTGAGGGAGGATCTCTGGGAGCACGTGATCGAGCCCGAGCTCCCCGACGATCTGTTCGATCCCAAGAAGCTTCGCCGCAACCTGCTCGTCAACCCGACGGGCCGGTTCGTGATCGGCGGGCCGATGGGCGACTGCGGGCTCACCGGGCGCAAGATCATCGTCGACACGTACGGCGGCATGGCCCGTCACGGCGGCGGCGCCTTCTCCGGGAAGGACCCGAGCAAGGTCGATCGCTCAGCCGCGTACGCGGCGCGGTACGTGGCCAAGAACGTGGTTGCGGCGGGCCTGGCCGAGCGCGCCGAGGTGCAGGTCGCGTATGCGATCGGGGTCGCCCATCCGGTGTCGACCATGATCGAGACCTTCGGCACCGAGCGGGTGTCCCGGTCGAGGATCCTCGAGCTCATCAACGAGCACTTCGACCTGCGCCCGGGCGCGTTTCGCCAGTACCTGCGACTGCACCGGCCGATCTACCAGAAGACCGCCGCGTACGGCCACTTCGGCCGAGAGGACGCGGACTTCACCTGGGAGCGGACCGACAAGGCGGCCGCCCTGCGTGAGGCTGCCGGCCTCGACGCCACGGCCGGCGCCGCTGCCGAGGCGCTCCGCGCGTGAGCGGCGAAGACTTCGTCTTCGCTTGCGAGTTCGGCTGGCGCCGAACTCGGGACTGGGGGTACGTGGCATGAGTATCACGGTCGTTGGTTCGGTCGCGTTCGACGCGGTCAAGACGCCGTTCGGCGAGCGCAAGCGGATGCTGGGCGGCGCCGCCACCTACTTTGCGCTGGCCGCGTCGTTCTTCGACGAGGTGCACGTGGTGGGCCGGGTCGGGGAGGACTTCGGCGCGGAGGACATGGCGGTCGTCGCCACCCGAGGAGCCGACGTCTCCAACATCGAGCGGGTGCCCGGCGGCAAGACGTTCTTCTGGGCCGGCGAGTACGGGTGGGATCTGAACTCCCGCGAGACGCTCGACACCCAGCTCAACGTCTTCCAGGACTTCCAGCCCGAGCTGTCCTCGGCTTCGCGTGGCTGCGATGTGCTGTTCCTGGCCAACATCCAGCCGGAGCTGCAGCTCAGCGTGCTCGAGCAGTGTGGCGAGACCAAGTTCGTGGCGATGGACTCGATGAACTTCTGGATCGGGAGCGCGCGGGACGCGCTCATCGAGGTGATTCGCCGGGTCGACTGCGTGATCCTCAACGACGCCGAGCTGCGCCAGCTGACCGAGCGCCCGAGCATCGTCGGAGCGGCCCGCGCGGTGATCGACATGGGGCCCTCGTCGGTCGTGGCCAAGCAGGGCGAGTACGGCGCGGCGCTGATCACCGAAGATCAGTTCTTCGCGCTGCCCGCGTTTCCGCTCGAGACCGTGATCGATCCCACCGGGGCCGGGGACACGTTCGCCGGCGGGTTCGTGGGCTATATCGCACGACAGCTCGACTCCTCACCCGCCGAGCCGACACTCCGTCAGGCGATGGCGTACGGGACCGCGCTCGCGTCCTACAGCGTGGAGGAGTTCGGCACCGAGCGCGTGGAGCGGCTGACCGCCGGCGAGATCGATGCGCGCGTTGAGGACCTGCGCCGAATCACCCAGTTCGACCACGTGCCCGCGCCGCTCGAGGCGTCGTGACCACCGTCCCCGCGGCGGTCGAGCCCTCGTGACCGCCCGAGGCCCCACGCCGGGCCTGCTTCGACTCCTCATCTCCTGTCCGGACCGCCCCGGCATCGTGGCCGCCGTCTCGCGGTTCCTGTTCGAGTCCGGCGCCAACATCGTGCGCTCGGACCAGTACTCGACCGATCCCGCGGGCGGCACGTTCTTCCTGCGCATGGAGTTCACGCTGGCCCCTGAGAAGCGCGAGGGGCTGGGCGAGCGCTTCGGGCTGAAGGTCGCCGAGCCGTTCGCCATGACGTGGCGGCTGTGGGACGCGGGGCGGCCCAAGCGGATCTCGGTCATGGTGTCCCGGTACGACCACTGCCTGCTCGATCTGCTGTGGCGCTGGCGCCGTGGTCAGCTCGACGCCGAGATCGTGATGGTGATCTCCAACCATCCCGACCTGCGCGACGACGCCGGGCTGTTCGATGTGCCCTACCACCACGTGCCGGTCGAGAAGGACCGAAAGGCGCAAGCCGAGGCCGAGCAGCTCGAGTTGCTCGACGGCTCCTGCGATCTGGTCGTGCTGGCGCGCTACATGCAGGTCCTCTCGCCGGAGTTCCTCGATCGCGTCGGCGTCCCGATCATCAACATCCACCATTCGTTCCTGCCGGCGTTCGCCGGCGCCAATCCGTACGCGCGGGCCAAGGAGCGCGGCGTCAAGCTGGTCGGCGCCACCGCGCACTACGTGACCGAAGAGCTCGACGCGGGGCCGATTATCGAGCAGGACGTGATGCGCGTCAGTCATCGCGACGACGCCGACGCATTGGCCCAGCTCGGCGCCGATGTCGAGCGCCTGGTGCTTGCCCGCGCGGTCCAGGCCCATTGCGAAGACCGCGTACTGCGCCACGGCAACACGACCGTGGTGTTCTAAGAGACCTGGATCTGAACCACCTTGCCGTCCTGCATGGCGACCCAGACCGAGGTCGCGGCGGCGGCGAGCGCGACCGGCTGGCTCCCGAAGACGACCGTTCCCGTCACAGCAGGGGTCCCCGTGGCGGTGACCCGGTAGAGCGTCTTCGTCTTCTTGCTCAGCGCCCACACGAACGGTCCGGGATCTGTGGCGGCTACCGCGTCGAGCTCGGGCGCGACCGCGAGGTCGGCGTTCAGACGAAGCTGGCCGGGCTGAGGATCGAACCGGGTCAAATGCCCGTCGGCGTTCGCGGTCCACACGCCTTGGTCAACCGCCACGCCGACTGGGCTCGAGCCGGCGGAGAACGCCGTACTCGACCCGCTCGTTCCCGGATCGACGCGAACGAGGCCCTTGCTCGCGCCGTTGGTGGCCCACACCCAACCTTCCCCCCACGCGATGCTCGACGCAGCGGGAGTGCTATGCCCTGGGGTCCCGGCCACCGCCCCCCCGAGCGCCACATGGGTAATCGTGCCGCTCGAGTCCGTGACCCAGGCGGAGCTGTCCTGCTGATCGAGCGCGATCGCGGAGGGCGTCCCCGCGAGCTTGGCGAAGTGGACCTGCTTGCCGCTGTCGCCGTTGAACTGGGCCAGCGCCTGCGAGCCCGGCTCCGCCACCCAGACGGCGCTGACGCCGGCCGCGATCGCGGTCGGGCTACCGGCAGCCGCGAAGGTCTGCTGAGCGCCTGTGGCCACGCTGGAACGGACGATCTCGTCCCGTCCGGGGAGTGAGACCCAGAGGTTCTGTATCCCGACGGAGATCGAACCTGCAGGCCCGGATACCGTGACCGTCCGCCCCTCCGTCAGGCCGCTGCCGTGGATCTGGACCAGCGCGCCCGCGGTCTTGCCACCGCCACTGAGGATCACGCCGAGCCCCACCGCCACCGCAAGCACGGCGATGGGCAGCGCCCAGATGATCGGGGAGCGTCGCGAGCGCGGGGCGGAGGGCGGGGTCACGGTCGCGCCCGTCTCCGGCACGACTGTGGTCGGCTCGGACATGACCGCGGTCGGCTCGG
>Ga0335075_10006263_pt1 | contig 18386 bp, 18 predicted proteins | sample Lox_Sample_24_FD_206723 | JGI IMG/M metagenome (GOLD analysis project Ga0335075, IMG submission 206723) | Soil microbial communities from Loxahatchee National Wildlife Refuge, Florida, United States - Lox_Sample_2.4 | ecosystem: Environmental > Terrestrial > Soil > Wetlands | place: USA... | reverse complement strand
AAGCGCGGATCCGTCTCGAGCTCGGGATGCCCGGCGACGCCGATCGCGCTAACGAAATTGCGCTGCGACACGGTCGCGACCATCACGTAGCCGTCGCTAGTCTTCGCCGGCCGGAAGGTCATGCCCTGCTCTCCGTGTCCGTGCTGGACCAGTTGCAGGTCCATCACAAGGATGGAGATCATCGAGTCGAACAGCGAGACGTCGACGCGTTGCCCCTGCCTGGTGGTGTGGCGACGGAACAGCGCAGCGGAGATCGCGCCGAACGCCACGACGCCGCCCAGGATGTCCGCGACGTACAATCCCGTGTCGGCTGGCTTGGCCGCATCGGCCTGGTAGCTCATCACCGCGAGGTCGTAGCCACAGTCAGCATTGATGATCGGCGCCAGTGCCGCGTGGGACGACCGCGGACCGGTCTGGCCGTAGCCGGATATCGAGCAGTAGACCAGCCGCGGATTGGACTTCGCGCACTGCGCGTAACCGAGTCCGAGCCGGTCCATGACGCCAGGCCGGAAGTTCTCGACGACCACATCCGATGCGGCGATCAGGCGGCGTGCAGCCTCGCTGCCCTCGGCACTCTGCAGGTCCAGGACGACGCTGTGCTTGCCGGCGTTCACCTGGCCGAAGAACGCGCTATGACCGTCGCGCAGCGGGGGATTGCCGCGGTTCTGCTCGCCGCCGGGAGGTTCGACCTTGATCACTTCCGCGCCGAACTCGGCCAGCATACGGCCGCAGTAGGGGCCGGCCATCAGCAGGCCGAAGTCCACGACCCGAACGCCTTGGAGCGGCAGCCCCGTGGCTCCGCCTGTGCTCACACGTCCTCCTGAACGTCGACTCAGCCGTATTCTGACGTGAAAATTCGATACTCTGCACGATTGCACGGTCACGTTACCGGCCGCATTATCGCGGATCAGGCGGCCTGGGCGGCTCGCGCGGCGCTGTGTCCAGCTATCCGGCCGAACACCACGGCGTTGGCGACCGAGTTGCCGCTGGCCACGTACTGCGGTCCCATGACGTTCCCGGTGACTTCGCCGGCTGCGAACAGCCCAGGGACGGGCCGCCCGTCGCCTTCTCGCAGCACCCGCGCGTCAGCGTCGATGCGAAGGCCATAGTTGGTGATAGCGACGACTTCCGTCGTCATCCGGATGGCGTAGAACGGCGGGGTCCGCAGCGGCCTGCGCCGTGAGGTCGCCTTCTCGAACGAGCGGTCTACCCCGTCGTCACAGTCAGCGTTGTAGGTGTCGATGGTCGCCGCGAGGCGAGCGGGCGGGGTCCCGGTACACCTGGCGAGTTCGTCGAGGTCGCGGGCCTGTACCGCCCGTCCGGCCGCCACTTCCTCGAGGATCCGCTCGGCCGACCAGAAACCCGCGCCGAACTCCAGCCGGTTCTTGGGCCTGGCCTGCCGGCGCACATCTTCGTCGATCACCGCCCAGCACCGTCCGCCGTTAGCCACCACCGCCCTGGCCACCACCGAATACGGCGCGCGCTCGTTGACAAACCGGGATCCCCGGTCGTTGACAAAGACCAGCCAACTGGGCATGTAGGGTTCCAGGTCCTTACTGCCCAGCGGAGCGACTTGGACCAGACCGTGGTCGTGGCCGGTGGTTTCCGCGCCGACGGCGACGGACATCGCGATCCCGTCACCGATGCATGTCGGTGCGGAGATCGACCACAAATCCTGTCCACCTGCCCGGATGGCAGTGGGGAAGTGCTGCTCGAGCATCGCCCGGTTCTGGCCGAAGCCGCCCGTCGTGAGCACGACAGCGCCGCCGGTGATCGGCTCGTTGTCCGCGCTGATGCCGATAACCCGGCCCTCGTCGCAGGTGAGCTCGTCGACCCGGATCCCGAAGGCGAACTCGATGCCGTTCCTGCGGCATTCCCGGTAGAGCGACTCGGCGATCGCCGCACCCGCGCCGGAAGCGGCGTGCGTCCGGGGGAACCGTTCCAGCGCGAAGCGTCCCAGGTTTTCCGGCGTAAACCCGACGCCGAGACTGCGCAGCCATTCCAGGGTCGGTGCCGCGTTGCCGCAGAACTGCCGGACGATGCCGGGCTCGACGTCCCACTGGTTGAAGGTCATGTAGTAGTCAAAGAAGTCTTCGGGGGTGTCACCTGCTATGCCCGCTTCGCGCTGCACCGAAGTACCGGCGGCGAGGAATGCCCCGCCGGACAGCGCGGTTGACCCGCCGGCGCGGGCTGCTGCTTCCACCACCAGCACCGAGGCACCGGACTCACGAGCGGCCAGGGCGGCGGCCATGCCAGCCCCGCCTGCGCCTACGACGAGGACGTCGTATGCGGCATCGGACATGGGCGTCTCTCCTCGGGTAGCGGTCAGCGTGGCAGGCGGAGGCCGCGGGCTGCGATCGCGTTGCGCTGAATGTCGCCGGTGCCGCCGGCAACGACGTTGAGCAGTGAGTCGCGCTGCCACCACTCGAACAGGCCTTCCCCAGCGCCGCTCGGTTCCGAGGAGAGCAGCGTAGCCGGGCCCAGCAGTTCCGAGGCCGTCTCGGCGAAGCGCTCGCCGAGATCGCCGGTAAATGCCTTGGCCATGGCCGCGTGCGCCGGCTCGGGCTGCCCCCTCTCGATGTCCTCGACACAGCGGGTGACCAGCAGCCCGGCGGCGGCGATATCGGCGGCGAGCACGGCCAGTTCCCGCAGCACGCCGCGATCAGCCGCGGGCCCGGCGGACAGCCCGGCGACCAGGTCGCGGAAAGCGCGGCGCAGGTCATACACGTAGCTACCCATGATCAGCCGCTCATGGGTGAACGACCCCAGGATCATCGACCAGCCGGCGTTGAGCTGGCCCAGCAGCGCGTCGGGCTCTAGCTTGACGTCGTCGAAGAAGACGGTGCACGCTGGGTGGCCGCCGAACGACACCTGCCGGTGCACCGTGATGCCCGGTGAATCCATGGGCACGAGGAACAGTGATATGCCGCGGCGCGGATCGCCCTCCGAGCTGGTGCGGGCGGCGAACATGCACAGGTCGCCGGTGTCGCCGAAACTCATGAATACCTTGTTGCCGTTGATCGTCCACGAGCCGTCCCCGGACCGGACGGCGGTCGAACGGACCGCGGACAGGTCGGAACCGGCGCCAGGCTCGGAGTAGCCCACGCACACCAGGATGTCCCCGGCGAGTACTCTCGGCACCAGCCTGCGCTTCTGCTCTGGCGTGCCGTGTGCGATGAGAACCGGGCCGAACAGCCACTCGGCCACCCCGTGCCCGTCGACGGGGATGCCGGCGTACTCGAGTTCTTCCAGCACCGCCAGCTGCGAGCGAACCGGCTCACCCAAACCGCCGTCCTCGGGCTTCCAGGACAGGCCGATGAGGCGCTCGCGGCCCAGCACGCGGCTCACGTTGAGGTCGGCCGCGTGCCCGTGGCCGAACGGGCCGAACTGAGCCCGGCAGTCCGCCGCGATACGCCGGACGCGGTCCCGGAAGTCCGGGTCGATCCGGAGCGGGTCGCTGGCCGGCAAGCCGTCCGGCAGCGTCAGGAGAACGCTGCCCAGATCCTCCGCCGCTGATCGCGCGATGCCCCACCGCAGCGTGTCGGCATGCACGCGGCGGAAGTGCGCCGGCGCCTCGTGTTCCTCGAAGAAGCCGACGCCGGCGAGCGTCCGGTGACAGGCGCGCACGACCTTGCGGGCAGAATTGGCGACCCGGCTCACCGCGCAGGCGGCCAGCACGGGCCAGTCCGGCTCATACCTGGCGAACGAGCGAGTCGCGTACCGGATCATCAGACCGTCGGCGTCGAGTGCGATGGCCGAATCCGCCAGCCGGTGCTGCACCGCCTGGAAGCGCCCGACCGGACCGCCGAACTGGTGCCGGGTCTTTGCGTGCTCCACCGTGAGGTCGAAAGCCCGCCGCGCCGATCCGTACGCCCGCGCTACGGACCCGAGCCGGAGCCACAGCAGCACATCTGCATAGGGTACGTCCGTGGCGAACACCAGAGCGCCGGCCTGCGCGGCGGTCACGTCGCACCACTCGGGCTTACTCAGCCCCGGCGTGGGCCGCACAGTGACCCCGGCCGAGTCGAGCGCGAGCAGCGCCCACCGCTCACCGACCGGGGCGAGCACATGCGTCGCCACCCCGCCCAGGTCGACGTAGCGGACATGACCGCTGACCGTCCCATCCGGGCCGACGGCGAACTCGCCGCCGTCCGTATCGCCCCCGGCCGCGCCGAGGGCCATCGCACACACCACGCCGGACAGGTCGACGGCCCCGGCGGCCCGGGCGGCGAGCTGACGCGCGACAACGACGTCGACGAGCGGAAGGGGGCACGCGGCGGCACCGAGCTCTTCGGCCAGAATGCACGCCAGTTCCAGCCATTCGCTGCCCGCGTCGCCCACCGAGAGCCAGCCCGCGTCGGTCACCTGCGTCCAGAGCCCGTCCAGCAGCTGCGCGGTCTTGTCCGCCGACCGCCCGCTGTCGTACGGGAACTCCGAGCGCAGCAGACGGCGGGCGACTGAGCGCAGTTCGGCGGCCGCCTCCGATTCGAGGCTCAGGGCGCCGGACTCCAGGTCGTTCACGTTTCCTCCATCACTGGGTCATCAAGCTCAGATCGCGCGGGCCAGCGCGGTCGCGGCCTGGATGGCGTGCTGCAGGCCATGCCCCGACGGTGTCTCGGCCGCCGCGTCGCCGATCAGGTGCACCTCGGCGGGACCACCGGCGAGCTCGTCGTAGAGCTCCCGGTTGAGATGGTGGGCGGAGGCGAGCACGACTGTGTCGGCCGGCACTAGCAAGGACCGGCCGGCCAGCAGCGAGCCGACCTCCACCTTGTCGTCGGTAACGCTGCGCAGGTAGCTGTCCGTGATCACGTGGAAGTCGCCAGCCGCCAGGTTCTCGATAGCGCCGGCCGTCGTCATGGCCGGCATCGGCACCAGGGCGCCAACCCCGGCGAACCTGGTCACGAACGTGACCCGCGCACCGTCGTCGAGCAGCTGCTGCGCCGCCGACAGCGCCTCGAACCCCCCGGTCTCGTCGTAGACCAGCGCCTCACGGCCGATTGCCGCCCGCCCGCCGAAACCGAACAGGTCCCACACCGTGCAGACGTGCCCGCGGCCGGCCCCGACGATTGGCTCGCCCGGGCGGGCCACCTGGAATCCGTCCCGCCTCGGCGAGGAGCCGGCAGCGACTACGACGATGTCAGGGCTGGCCGATGCCACCAGATCGGGCTCAGCGAACGTATTCAGATGGACGTCCACCCCGAGCCTGCGCAGTTCCGAGGCGAGCCATTCAACATGGGACCGGATGTCCGAACGGCCCGGCCCGGCAGCGGCGATCAGGGCCTGCCCGCCCAGCGACTTGGTCATCTCGTAGAGGCTGACCCGGTGGCCGCGCTCGGCCGCCTCGCGGGCGAACTGCATGCCAGCCGGGCCGCCGCCGACTACCAAGATGCGCCTGCCGGCCGACGTCGGGCTGACGGCCGGGCTGCTGTCCTCCCTGGCCGCATCGGGGTTCACGACGCACCCCAGCCGACCCCGCACCATCGCCCCGGCCATGCAGCCCTGGTTCGAGCCGATACACGGCCGCACCCGCTCCTCCTGCCCGGCCTGCGCCTTCACGATCAGGTCGGGGTCGGCGATCAGGGCACGGACCATCGACACCATGCTCGCCTCGCCGGCCGCCACGATGCGGTCGGCGTGCTCCAGGGTCATAATCCGGCCGGTGACGATCGACGGGAGATCGGTGGCCCGAGTCAGCTGCTCGCTGAGCGGCATCTCGTAGCCGAGCGGTGCCTCCATCGTCCGCGCGATATCGCCGAACTTGTAATAAGTGCTCAGCGAGACGTTGTAATAGTCGACATCAGGCTCGATCAGCGCCATGACCGCGCGCCAGTCGGCCGGCGCCAGGCCGCCGGGCACCCGCTCGTCCGCGACAAGGCGCACGCCCACCGGATAGGACCGGCCCGTAACCTCACGCACCGCGGCGAGCACCTCGCGCAGGAACCGGGTCCGGTTCTCCAGCGACCCGCCGTACTGGTCATCGCGCCGGTTGGTCAGCGGCGAAAGGAACTGCCCGATTAGGTAGCCGTGGGCGGCATGGAGCTCTACCCCGTCCAGGCCTGCCTGCTGGGCCCGGCCGGCCGCGGCAGCAAACGACTCGACCACCTCGTCGATCTGCATCTGCGACATCGGGACAGGAACAACCCCGACCACCGGGTTCGGTACGTCGCTGGCCGACCAGGGGGGCCCGCCGAGCGCGTGCGTCGCCCGCGCACTGCCCTGGTGCTGCAGCTGCTGGAACAGCTTCATGCCGTACGGCCGGACCGCCGTCACCAGCTTCTCGCAGCCCGCCCGGACACCATCGTCGTAAACGGGAATCCCGGTCGGCGAGCTAAGGTGCACGCCTCCGGTCTGCAGGATCGTAAGCGACACCCCGCCCCGGGCCCGTGCCTCGTGATAGGCGATCAGCTCGGCAGGCGAATCGCTCCACGGCAGTCCGGTGTGGTGCGACGCCCGCACGATCCGGTTCTTCAGGGTCAGGCCGCCCACTTGGACCGGGGCAAGCACATGTTCGTAGCGCATCGTCACCAGGAAAGGACGGAGTCGTTACGACCGTCGTTATCGCCTTATTCCGGACGTGTGCTTCCTGCGGTCGCGGGTCAACCTCGCCTGCCCGTTCACCCAGGCCGTGCAGACGGTGCGCGCCAAGTACGGCCTCGATTACCTTGTCATGGTCGGCGACCTGGCATGATCACCGCCGCCAGGATCCGCGCTCTGCGGAAGGCCGACGGTCCAGATAATGCGGACGGTAACGATGTCGTCCGACTATCGACACGCAGCCACACAAGGTCTGCGTCGTCTTCTCGAACCTATCCACGGAAGGTTCTCGCCATGCGCCCCAGCGGCCCTCTCTCTGGCCTTCACGTCGTGGAGCTGGCGGGCCTCGGTCCGGCTCCGTTCGCCGCAATGGTCCTAGCCGACATGGGCGCTGACGTCGTCCGTGTCGAGCGTGTCGGTTACCGCCACGAGTTCGAGCCCGAGCCGGATTTCCTGTGCCGTGGTCGTCGGTCGATCGCGGTCAACCTAAAGCACCCTGACGGCGTGGCCGCACTCCTGCGCCTGGCCGAGCGTTCGGACGTCCTCCTAGAAGGTTTCCGCCCTGGTGTGACCGAGCGGCTGGGCGTGGGGCCGGACGAGTGCCTCGCACGCAACCAGCGGCTCGTGTACGGTCGAGTCACGGGATGGGGACAGGACGGTTCGTACGCCCAAGCGCCCGGACACGACATCAACTACATCGCACTGGCCGGCGCGCTGCACCTATTCGGGTATCCCGACCGGCCCCCGCTGCCCCCCACCAACCTCGTCGGCGACATGGGCGGCGGCGGGCTGCTGCTGGTCGCGGGCGTGATGGCCGCGTTGTGGGAGTGCGGGCGTTCCGGGAAGGGACAGGTGGTCGACGCCGCGATGGTTGACGGGGCGGCGCTGATGATGACCATGATCTACAGCCGGATGGCGGCGGGAATGTGGGACGATCGGCGCGGCGCGAACGACATGCAGGGTGCAGCCCCGTTCTACACCGTGTACGAGACCGCCGACCATCAGTACGTCTCTGTCGCGGCCGCGGAGCAGGTCTTCTTCGACGCGCTCGCCGAGGTGCTTGGCCTGGACGCGGACGCCTGGTCGGATCGCCTGGACCCGGCCAGCTGGCCGGCCCACCGGACCGAACTGGCGGCGATCTTCAGCACCCGCACCCGGGACGACTGGCGCGCAGTCTTCGAAGGGACACAGGCGTGCGTAGCCCCGGTGCTCTCGCCCGCGGAGGCCCCCGACCATCCGCACAACAAGTACCGGCAGACATTCACCGAGGTCGGCGGCGTGATGCAGCCGGCGCCCGCGCCCCGCTTCTCGCGCACTAGCACCGCCATCCCTGGCGTCCCCCCCGTCAAAGGCCGGCACACCAGGGAAGTGCTGGCCGAGTGCGGATACAGCCCGGCCGAGACCGACCGTCTCATCACCGACGGCGCAGTGGGCACCGCCGACGACCACTCCTGAGCTTCGAGCACTCTCCCGACGTCGCAGGGCTTGATCATCACCCGGTGACTAGGGCGACTTAGAGAAAGGCGACAATGTAGCCGACGCCGAAGGGGCACCTGCGCAGAGGATGTCTGCGGCCGGCGCTTGAAGAGCATGGCCCCGGCAAGTACCTGCCAGAAGGGTTGCCCTGCCACCATCAGCTCGCGGGCGAGGCCAGGAGACACGTCAAGCAGTGCGCGAAGGTCGCCGCGGCGCATCGCTTGCTCCGTTGCAGCGTCGAACGCCGCTGCTTGGGGGTGGAGATGGCCAGGGACCCGAGGATCACGACGGGCGCTGCCATCACCCGTGACGAGCATCCCGGTACGCGTAGCCCTGTCGCTTCGCACCGAGCCGAGCCTGGCGCATGCGTCGACCGGCTCGTCGTCGGCCACCGCCAGCAGGATCCGCGGTCCCGAGTAGCCTGCCTCGTCGAGTAACAAGGCGCCGAGTCGAGTGACGGCGGCAGGGCGGGATCGTGTTGGCCATCCGACTGTAGCTGGTTGTCATCGCTGCTCAATGCGAGTGCGAAGACGTGTGGGTCCAGCCTGCTGGCCTGATCCCAGGTTCGGGTCGAGTTGGCAGGCCCGGCGACGGCGATCACTTCGGGCTGTGCATCGACAAGGCGTCGCACCGCTGTCCGGCATGCCTGCCGCAGACCGGGAATGACCGGGTCGCGCCCTGTGAGGTCGCGGACAAGGATAGGCGGCCAGGGGCAAAGGCAAGCGGTGATGACCACTGTGGTGTTGCCTCTCTCTTGCGTGGCAGGCCCTAGACCAAGCCCCTAATCGTCCGTGCTGGTGACGCGTCACCCCGGATGGGCGCCGCGGACCGCTGCGACGATGGGGACCGTCCGCCTGATCTCCTCCGCCACGTCCACGGACATACCCGGCTTGGCGGGAACACCGCCGATGTCGATGATGTCGGCACCTTCTGCCACAGCTCCCGACACCTGCTCCATGGCGGCTGCATCCTCCCAAGTGCTGCCTGGGCGGTAGAACGAGTCGGGCGTCCGGTTCACGATCGCCATAATGAGCGGCTGCCCCGGCTGGAAGATACGACTGCCGAGCCGCAGCGGTCCCTGCGTTCTCGCGGGTTCCCCATCGGCGTTCAGGTTCACCTTACGGTTCCCGGCAGGGACGTGACCGGCGGCCGCTCACGCGTCGGGACCGGCCGCGGGCGCCGCGCGATGCCGTCGACCGTCCGCACAAACTGGTGCAGTGAAGCTGGGGCGGCGGGGCTGGTCCGGTGCCTGCGGCGCTCAGCGACCACCATCAGTTCGGCTGCCATGACCGCCAGGTCGTGACTGCTCTGATGCTTGTGCCCGCGACTGCCCAGGTCTACCTGCGCCACTGCGTCCAGCCCGTGCCGACTCGCCGTATCAAGCAAGGTCGCGAATTCTACGCCGTAACCGACAGGGATCGGCAGCGACTCCATCAGACACCGGCGCGCGGCCCACTCCCCTGCCAGCGGTTGCACCACGTAAGCGAGCTCTGGCCACCACAGATTCAGCAGCGGACGTGCCACCAGTTCCGTCACCCGTCCGCCGTCGGCTGAGGCGGAGCCGTCACCCGCCGCGTAAAGCCGCTCGTAGAAGCCTTTGGCGAGCATGACTCGCTCGTCAGCGAGCAGGGGGCCGAGCAGCCCGGTGACGAAATGTGTGCCCCACTGAGTCAGGTCCGCGTCTATGAACACCAGGAGGTCACCCTTGGCCACCAGCAGCGACTTCCACAGAGCCTCACCCTTGCCCAGGTAACCGCCCAGTTCCGGCGCCACCTCCCGGGCGCGGTAGACGGTGGCACCCGCCTGGGCCGCCACTTCGAATGTCGCATCAGTCGAGTCGGAGTCCATGACCACTAGCTCATCGATCAGATCGCATTCCGTCATGAGCGCTTGCGCCAAGGCGGTCACGACGCCGGAGACCGTCCGCTCCTCATTCTTAGCCGGAATTACCACACTGATGCTCACGTCGAGACGCTTCTTGGCCTCGATTAGTCCCCGCACGGGCCAGTCCTGCCAGCAGCTCGTGCGGCGCCGGAACCAAACGTCTGCGCGGCCGAGCGCGTCAGGGGAGTGCTCGCCTACGGAATTCATCTCCATCGGTTCCCTTGACTCATGCTGCGTTCGCAGGACATCCATGCCCGGCTGAAATGGCGCCGTGGAGGCTGGAGCAGCCTCAGCTGGTCAGCAAGCCAGCTCAGGCCGCAGGTCCTGCCGGACTTCCAATTCAGCCTACGTATCAGTGCTCCTCGAATTCCGTGACATAGCCCACAGGCACGTTGCAGGTGTTGCTCGACATGCCGGTGTTCAGCTCGGTACGAGCACTCATGGAACGTCGCGGTCCGGTGATTTCTAACCTGCCCTGGCGGACTGCAGGCCGTTGATGCGCTTGGCGGATTGGCTCACGCTGTCCTTCCACTGCATGAGCTGCTCACGCGCCCCGTCTCGCCGGTGCGAGGTCTGGCGGAGCCAAGCGTCAGCGCGATCCTCCATGTCCAGCATCCTCGATGCATCGCGTTAGCCAGGGCGTTACCTCCCGGGTACGGTGCCGATCGGCCGGAGACCGGCCACCGGGCAGCACCGACCGACTAGGATTGGCCACCGCTGGTGGTTATCGCATCGACTGGACGGCCCGACGGACTTGGTCGACGAACAGTTGCGGCTCCTCGAAAGCAGCGAAATGGCCACCCCGCGCGGGCTCGTCGAAGTAACGGAGGTCATGAAAGTATCTTTCGCACCACCGGCGCGACGGCCGCTGGATTTCCTTTGGAAATATTGAGATGCCGGCCGGGACGGTGATATGGCGAACGTGCCGGTAGATCGAGTCCCACGGTTGGGTCTGCACGCCCTCCCAGTAGATCCGGGCAGCGCTGGCTCCGGTGGACGTAAACCAGTAGACGCTGACGTTGTCGAGTATCTGGTCACGCGTGAGCGCCTCGTATGGGTCCCCGCGGTGATCGGTCCACGCCCAGAATTTGTCAGTGATCCAAGCGCAAAGAGCAGCCGGTGAGTCCACCAAGGCGTAACCGATCGTCTGCGGCCGGGTCGACTGGATAGCTGAGTAACCACGCCCTGAGCGCGACATCTGCTCGGTGTCGGACAGCGCGCGCTGTTCCGCCGGCGTGTAGTCGTTCGCCGTGGCGGGATCGGGCGGCGCAACGGGCATGTTCACGTGCACGCCGGCGACGCGGTCCGGGAACCGCTCGGCCATCGCCGTTGACACGAATGCACCCCAGTCTCCACCCTGAACGAAGAAGCGCTCATAGCCGAGGCGGGTCATGAGCGTGGTCCAGGCCTCTGCGATGCGTTCCGGGCCCCACCCCGTACCGCCCGGACGGGCGCTGAAGCCGAAGCCGGGCAGCGACGGGCATACCACGTGGAACGCCGGGCCGTCCGCAGCCGACTGCGACGGGTCCGCGAGCGCGTCGATGACATCGAGGAACTCCACGATCGATCCTGGCCAGCCGTGTGTCATCAGCAGCGGGACGGCGCCGGGCAGCAGCGATGGGCGGTGAATGAAGTGAATCTCAAGATCATCGATCGTTGTCGTGTATTGCGGAAAGGCGTTGATCCGTTACTCACAGCGGCGCCACTCGTAGTCAGCTGCCCAGTAGCCGGCCAGGTCGCGTAGCCAGTCCAACCGGACGCCCTGCCGCCAGTCGCCAGTGGTTTCGGCTTCTGGCCAACGGGTGAGGTCCAAGCGTGTGCGGAGGTCCTCGATCGCTCCGTTGTCCACCTTCACCCGGAACGGGACGACGGACGGCATCGTCATCAGACCGTCGCCCCCGTCCGTACCCCCAACTGACATCAGAGCCCTACCTGTCGAACAGGTAGGGCGCGAGGCGCTCGAAGGTGGTCTCGTCCTTAGGGCAGACGTTTACGTAGGTGATTCCGTCGGCCTCCAGCCCCAGCAGCGTGTCCGCGATCTGCTCGGCGTCGCCGAAGAGGCGGCCATACAGAGAGTCCTCGCCGTCGGCCCGGATCTGAGCGCCGCTGGCCTCCTCACCGCACAAGGCGAAGAAGCCGAGTGGCACGTTCGCGCTGATCTCGCGGACCCTCGCGACAAGAGCTGCGAGATCTTGTCGAGTCAGGCGGCCAAGGACCTGGTAGTTCATGCTGCCGCTGCGGTTAGCGGCACTCGAGACTTTCAGGTCGACCCGGTCGAGGAACGGCACAGCACGCCGAACGGTCCGCGGCCCGCCAACTGCCCCCACCAGCGGAGGTGACGCAACATCATCAAAGCCGGCCATGTCGTCGATGTGGACGTGGAAGTACTCTCCATCAAACGCGCACGCTCGGTCGTCGAACAGCTGACGCGCCACTTGAACAGCCTCGCTATATCGATCGGCTCGTTCCCGGTTCGACGGGAACGGCTGGCCGGTGAGTTCAAGTTCTTCCTTGTTCCATCCGGCTCCGAGGCCGGCTTCCCACCGGCCCGCGCTAGCGCGCTGCATCGTCAGCGAGGCCAGAACGAACTCGACTGGGGAACGGAATAGGTTGTTGGCGAAGGCCGACGTGACCACAATATGATCCGTTGCCGCGGCCATCTGAGCGACAGCCACCCACAGGTGGGGGTACCACCGACTGCCACGGCGCACGAAAAAGTGATCGCTTGCCGCAACCCCGTCCCATCCCTCAGCCTCGCGCGCCTTGGCCCACGGGCCTGGGTCGATCTCGAAATCCATGAGGTTGGCGATAAAACGCATTGGCGCCTCTTTCAAGGGACAGGCCGTTGTAGAAGCGAACCGCAATGATGCGCGACTCCCACACAGAATTAGGAGATGCAGACGGTCCGGACTGGGGTTCCAGACACGCTCCAGTAAAGAAAGTTGCCGTTATGGCAGGCGTTACGTCATCAGGTCACCACGCCCCGCAGGGACGAGAAGGAAGTACCTTATAAGTAACGGGCCCGAACCCCAGCAGCCTTCAGGGAGCACCATGCACGTCTCAGGTTTCGATCACATCGCGATTCCAGGCCGGAACATCGAAGAAACCTTGCGCTTTTATCGTTCGCTGGGATTTACGGCGCCTTCACCAGAGGAGTGGAAGGAAAACCCGACCAGGATAGTAGCCATCCAATTCGGCAATAACAAGATCAACATACATACGCCAAATGCGTGGGAAGACCCAGAATTCACGCTGCGCGGCCCTAAAGCTTTCCCCGGATGCGGCGATATATGCTTCGTGTGGGATGGCTCAGTCAATGAACTTCGCGAGACGCTGAAGCGCGCCAATGCGCCCATTGAAGCCGGCCCAGTCGAGCTTTCCGGCGCCAGGCGCAACGGCACTGCCAGGGGTGTGAGCATATACACCCGCGATCCAGACCAGAATCTGCTCGAGTTCATCGTCTATGAAAGCGCCTGACCTACCGGCTGGAACTGTACCCGGGAGAACACCAGGAAACCGGAACTGGGTCGTATGAGGGGGCGGCATCTCGATGAAGGCTGCCGGGAAGGAGGAGGGGTTGAGCGGCCGAGAGGACTATGACGAGTTCGGGCTGTTCCACGAGAACGCCGCAGAGTATGGGCTGCCCTTTGACCGCCCGCCGACAGTGCGACGGGTGTTCGTCGGCGTGCCTGGTGGCCGACGCATCAGCGCGCTGGTGTGGCAAGACGGCGATCCGGAGCTGATCCTTCTTCATGGCGGATCTCAGAACGCCCATACCTGGGACACGGTCGCGATGGCCCTCGGCCGGCCACTTGTGGCCATCGACCTTCCCGGGCACGGCCATTCGGACGGCAGCGGGGACCGCCCGGGAGGCCAGCTGGATGCTCACGGCAACGCGGCCGACGTCGCGGAGGCTATAGGTCAGCTCGCTCCGGCCGCCAAGGCAGTGGTCGGCATGTCTCTCGGCGGGCTCACGACCATTGCGCTATGGGCTGAAGCGCCGGAACTGGTCCGCACGATCATTCTGGTCGATGTGCTGCCCGGGATAAAGCCGCAGCGGGCTCAGCACATCACCGATTTTGTCAACGGACCGCGCAGCTTCGCCAGCCAGCGGAGCGCGCACCGTCGTCGGGGTCAACAAGTTCGCCGGCGCCGGAGACGAGCTCTACGAGCCGCTGCGCGTCGACCCGCAGATCGAGGCCGACCAGTGCCAGCGCCTCGCGGTACTGCCCGCCGAGCACGATAACCAGGCCGTCACCCGCGCGCTCAGCGACCTGCGCAGGGGCGCCGCAGGCACCGACTGCGTACTGCCGCCGATGCGCGACGCGCTCGCGCTGCGCGCCACCGGCGGCGAGATCGCGCACGTCCTGCGCGACGTGTGGGGCGTCTACCAGCCGCAAGAAACACTATGAGTGCGGCAGGCGAGCCGGTAAAACGAGAAAGAGCGCTGCCCGGCCGGGTGCAGCACCGTCGCGCCCTACCGAGAAATGTGATCGCATTGCTGATGCCGATTGGCTATTGCGTGTGGCGCCGCTCGCCTCGCATAACCCGCCGAAGCGGACTGCCACCTCGTCTAGCTGCGCGCCGACCGCAATCTCCCGACGCAGCCCCATCACAGCCTTGGCCGCGGAAAGACCAACCACGCCGCACAAACGCCCGCTGATTCCGTAGAGCGCGACCGTCCGGTGGGCTGGGCCCCAGACGCCAATTCGCACCTCATCCGCTCCGTTGATAGTTCCCACACCTTGGAATTTGACGTCGTATTGATCGCTCCACCAATATGGCAGCGGAAGCTCGCTGATCTCCTGACCGGTGATAGCGGCGGCCACGACTCCGGCTTGATCAATCGCGCTCGTCCAATGCTCGTTACGCGTTCCCCCCCACGCTGCGACATCACCGACGGCGTAGACATTGGGCGCCTGGGCCCGCCCCAGTTGGTCACACCGCACGCCGTCGACGACGTCGAGGCCGCTGTCGGCTAGCCACGCGGTGTTGGGTATCGCACCAACTGCATGCAGCAAGATCTCTGCGGGGCATATGGCGCCGTCAAGCAGGCGCGCGTTCCCGCCGACCACTTCCTGGACGCCGGTGGACAGATGCAGAGTTACGCCCTGCGCCCGATGGAGATCGCTGACAACCTCGGCCAGCGACGGGCCGACCACCCGGGTCATCGGTGCGCTCAGCGTGTCCACGAGGTGGACCTGAGCGCCCACCTTGCTTGCGCTAGCGGCGACTTCACAGCCGATGAGGCCCGCGCCGATGATGGTGATGCTAGTGGTTTGCCGCAGTCGTCCGCGAAGGTTGAGTGCGTCATCCCAGGTTCGCAGAACCGTGCCGGGCAGCCCGGGCACGCGTCGGGCGTCCGCGCCAGTGGCGATCACAAGGATGTCGTAGGCGACGACGCCCTCGCTCGTGACTAGCTGCTGTTGGCGGGTATCTAGGCTCAGCGCCGTCACTCCGGGATGCCATTCGACGTTGGCGCCGACTTCCTGGTCCGCGGGCAGCAGTGCGGGCAGCGGAGCATCGCCATGCAGGACTTCTTTCGAGAGCGGCGGCCGGTCATATGGCAAATGCGGCTCCGCCCCGATGACAACGATCGGATCGGAGTGACCGCGTCGTATCAAACCCTGGACGGTTCGCACGCCGGCTATCCCGGCCCCGACTACTACCGTTGTGCCCATCGCTTCTCCCTAGTTGCCCGATGCACGACCCCTGGGCGGTTGACTCGCGAACTCCCGGCATCATTTGGCATCCAGTATCGTTATGATGGTATCGAGTACCATAACCACGCGCGCCTGTCGATGGCGCTGGTCCGAGCGTGCAGGGCACGCGTGCACTCTGGCGTTACTCAGATGAATTCCGCGGGGTAGTCGTGAAGGACTCGGCGACTGGGCGCGGGGGCGGCCGGTGATCTGCTGGAAAGTGCCGGTCGTGTAGTCGTTCTCGCCGGCCATGATCGCCCACTCGCGGGTGGTGAGCAGCTCAGCCCCCGCCGCCGGTACCCCAGCGCCAGTGAGGCGCTCCAGGAGCTGCCGCCCGGTCGAACTGGAAGGTGACGGGCTCGCGAGTTCGGCCGAAAGCAGCTTGAGCGCCTCCGGCCACGACATGGGAGCCGGTCCTGTCAGGGCGTGGTGCACGCCCCAGAGCGCCGGGTCGGTGAGCACGCGCAGGCCGGCCTCGGCCACGTCGCGATGGTCGATCACGGCCATGCGGCCGCTGCCAGCCAGGCCGGTCCAGGTGCGCGAGGTGCGTACGTCGCTGCTCGCCGCGGCGAGCAGCGACACCGAGAAGATCGCGGGGCCGATCGTTGAGTACGGCACTGCGGTCCGCGGGGAGCAGCCGGAGCCGCCGGACGTAGCTCTGCCCGATCCGGCCAGCGACCGGCTGACCGCCGGAAAGGCCGAACCCTCCGGCAGATCCGGCGACGTCCCACGTGCACGGCAACTCGAGCAGGGCCAGCGGGTTGCCGTGACTCTCCTTGACGAGCTGGTCACAGACGGCGGCATCGATAGGGCCGGGGATGCTGACGAGCAGAAGGGCGCGGGCATCGCTATCGGCGAGGCCGTGAACGGGGATCTCCGGCAGCCCGGCCAGGGCGTCACCGTCGGTCCCCGGCCGCGTGGCATACATGACCGCGATCCGCTCGGCCAGCAGGCGGCGGGCCACGAACCCCATCACCTGGGCCGAGGCCTGATCGAGCCACTGCCCGTCGTCGATAATGCAGACCAGCGGCTGCTGCTCGGCGACCTCGGCGAGCGGCGTCAGCGTGGCCAGCCCGATCAGCAACCGGTCGGGCGCGGCGCCGAGCTGAGGCCGAGCACTGTCGCGAGGGCGTCGCGCTGCGGGACGGGCAGCCGGCCGAGGTGGTCCAGCATGGACTTGCACAGCTGATGCAGGCCGGCATAGTGGTTAGGACGCCTCCAACTGAAGCCGTCATAGCCAGCATGGGCCAGCTCCATCTCCGACTCGACGCCTGCCGCCTGCGCGACGGATCAGCCGACGGCTCGGGTGGACAGGTAGCCGAGCAGCCCGCTCTTGCCCACGCCCGCCTCGCCCGCACAGAACAGCGACCCGGCTCCGGCCAGTGAACGCGTCGACCAGCAGTTGGTCGAGCGCCTCGCACTCCCTGCAGCATCCGAGAAACTTTACGGGGCGGTGGGGATCCTGACTCGTCGGCGGCCTCCGGACATCGCTCCGCTACCCACCGCCGCTGGCATGAGCCGAGCATAGATGGACGGTCTGCGCCTGAGAATCCCTAGCCCCTGAGGGCAGACCAGGGTGTCTCCGGGGGCGATGCGGGACGCCTGCGCGCAAGAGTGAGACCGACTCAGCCAGCGCGAGGTCTGCGGGAATCACGGCCGCCTCGATCAACTCCTCTTCCCTACCGCGCGGGCGGGACCTGCGCGGGCAAACTGTCATGGTGATCGGAGGCAGCTCCGGCATCGGGCTCGAGACGGCCCACCTGGCCCGCGCGTGCGGAGCAGACATAATCATCACTGCTCGCGAGCCGGCCGGCTCGGGCGGTTCTTCGACGCACTGGCCGCCCCCGTCGACCACGTGCTGAACACCGCCTCGTCACCTGTTACATCCCGCCGCGCCGGCCAGACCTCGACGCGGCACTCCGACGTGGACGCCCAGCTCCTGCTGCCGCCCCAGGTCGCAAGGAAGGCCGCGATCAAGGTCTGATCAGGCGGGACCATGCTATTCATGAGCAGCACCGTCGGCCACCGCCCCGCGGCGGGCCTTGCGTTGGCCGCGGGGATCCTGGTCGTCGTGTCGGTCCAGACCGACCAACGGGAAGAGAGCAGACAAGGCCGTACGCGCGAGGACCCACCCCAGACACTCTGAGACACCGATTCGCGATGCTGTCGCTACCATCGACCGCAAGAGCGTCCGCCACACTTGTCGTGCTTACGATTATTCTCGACCGCTCGAACACTGCAGGCATGCCGCCCTCGGGGAGCCATCGGCAGCAGACACCGAACGACAAACGGCGACATGCCAAGTCGATTCGCGCAGCTAGATACCTTGTAGACCGGCACTAGGCGACTTCCCGCGATCTTTCACCTTTGCCTTCTGAGCAGCGGGTCGCGGGTTCGAATCCTGCCGGACCACTCAGTTTCTACGCAGCGTAGAACGGGTTTCCGCCCGCTGTCGGCAAATATCACGCCGCATGCCGCTACGGCGTGCCGCCGCGGGCCCGATTCCCCCGAGCCACCCGGCCCCGCCTTGGGATTCCCGCTGACCTGGTCAGCTATCGCCTGCTGCCGCTTGGTCGTTGAACGCATGTTGGGTGCGCAACTCCCGAACAACAGCGTCAGTGTGTTCGCCAAGAGCCGGTGACGCGGCCCGGTACGTGACAGGTGTTCTCTGCAGGCGGATCGGGTTCGCCGGCGATCCGACAGAGGCACCATCTGTGGTGGTAAGCCAGACCTCGGGCACCAGACCGGCAGCCTTGGCCACCTCGAACGCTTCCGGGATCGTATTGACCA
>Ga0335075_10006262_pt1 | contig 18386 bp, 15 predicted proteins | sample Lox_Sample_24_FD_206723 | JGI IMG/M metagenome (GOLD analysis project Ga0335075, IMG submission 206723) | Soil microbial communities from Loxahatchee National Wildlife Refuge, Florida, United States - Lox_Sample_2.4 | ecosystem: Environmental > Terrestrial > Soil > Wetlands | place: USA... | reverse complement strand
AACTCAAGCATGGCTTGAGTTTTCGGCCCATCAACGGCGGCCCTGGCCGGCCGACGGGGCCACCTCTCTAGTCTGGAGGTCCGCTTGAAGCTCGCGATCCACAACCCGTCGTTCACCTATCCCGGCGGCCCGGAGAACATCGCGCCGGTCCTCGCGGCAACCGCCCGCGCCGCCGAGGAGGGCGGCGCCGACCAGTTCACCCTGATGGACCACTGGTTCCAGATCCACTCGATCGGCGCCCCGGACGAGCCGATGCTGGAGGGCTACACCGCGCTCGGCTTCGTCGCCGCGCAGACCCGGAGGATGCGCCTCGGCCTGTTGGTCACCGGCGTCACCTACCGCCACCCCGGGCTGCTGGCGAAGACGGTGACGACCCTCGACGTGGTCTCCGGCGGCCGCGCCCAGCTCGGCCTCGGCGCCGCCTGGTTCGAGGAGGAGCACAAGGCCCTCGGCGTCCCCTACCCGCCGCTCGCCGAGCGCTTCGAGCGGCTCGAGGAGACGATCCAGATCTGCTTCCAGATGTGGAGCGAGGACGACGGTCCATATAAGGGGAAGCACTACGAGCTCGGCGAAACGATGTGCGTGCCGGCGCCGGTGCAGCAGCCGCGCCCGACCCTGATGATCGGCGGCTCGGGGGAGCGCAAGACGCTGCGGCTGGTGGCGAGGTACGCCGACGCCTGCAACCTCTACGGCGGCGAGCGCGACGTCGTCGCCCACAAACTCGAGGTGCTGAAGGGCCACTGCGAGGCCGAGGGCCGCGACTACGACGAGATCGAGAAGACGATCATCTACAGCATCGTCAACCCGGCCCGGGAGCCCGACCGCTTCCTCGCCGACATGGAGGAGATGGCGAAGCTCGGGATCGACAAGGTCTGGGTCTCCAACAAACAGGTGGGAGACCCTGCCGCCTGGGCCGACGAGGTCTGTGCCCAGACCGTCTCGCGCCTGGCCGAGCTCGGCTAGGCTGGCCGCTTGACCCCACTCGAGGTGCTCGCGGTCCTCGCCGCGGGCTTCACCGCCGGCGGCATCAACGCGATCGTCGGCTCCGGATCCCTGGTCACCTTCCCGGTGCTGCTGGCGGTCGGCTTCGGCTCGGTCACCGCGAACGTCTCCAACTCGGTGGGCCTCGTCTTCGGCAACGTCAGCGCCGCCTGGGGCTACCGGGAGGAGCTCGAGGGCCAGCGGGAGCGCGCCCTGCTGGGCGGGGCGGGCACCGCGCTCGGGGCGATCACCGGCGGCGTCCTCCTGCTCACCCTGCCCGAAGGGGTGTTCGAAGCGGTGGTCCCGGCCTTGATCCTGCTCGCCTGCGCGCTGATGATCCTGCGGCCGAAGCCGAAGCTGAGCCACGGCGCGCTCAGCCACCACCGCAAGCTCGTCCTGGTCGCGGTCGGCTACGCGGTCGGCGTCTACGGCGGCTACTTCGGCGCCGCCCAGGGAGTGATCCTGCTCGCCGCGCTGCGCTTCCTGATCCCCGACGACCTGCAGCGGCTGAACGGGCTGAAGAACGTGATGGTGGGGATCGCCAACGGCGTCGCCGCGCTCCTCTTCGTGATCGTCGCCCACGTCGCCTGGGACGCCGCCGCGCTGGTCGCCGTCGGCTCGATCTCCGGCGCCCAGGTGGGCGCCCGCTACGGCCGCCGCGTCCCCGACGAGGGCCTGCGCTGGACCGTGGTCGCGGTCGGCGTGATCGTGGCGATCGTGCTGATCGTCAAGTAGGCGCCGATAGGGTCTCGGGCGATGGCCGCGGCCGCCTACATATACGGAGCCGTCCGCACGCCCTTCGGGCGCCACGGCGGCGCGCTCGCCAAGGTGCGGCCCGACGACCTCGCCGCCCACTCCCTCCGCGCCCTCCTCGACCGCGCCCCGGACCTCGACCCGGCGGCGATCGACGACGTGATCCTCGGCGACGCCAACGCGGCGGGCGAGGACAACCGCGACGTCGCCCGCATGGCGGTGCTCCTCGCCGGGCTGCCGACCAGCGTCCCCGGCGCCACCGTCAACCGCCTCTGCGGCTCCAGCCTCGAGGCCGCGATCCAGGCCGCGCGGGCGATCGAGACCGGTGACGCCGAGGTCGTCGTCGCGGGCGGGGTCGAGTCGATGAGCCGGGCGCCCTGGGTGATGCCGAAGCCCGAGCGGCCGTTCCCGGCCGGGCACCAGCAGCTCTACTCGACGACGCTCGGCTGGCGCATGGTCAACCCGGCGATGCCGGAGCGGTGGACGATCAGCCTCGGCGAATCGGCGGAGAAGCTGGCCGACGTCTACGACGTCTCGCGCGAGTCCCAGGACGAATTCGCCCTGCGCAGCCACACGCTTGCCGCCGCGGCCTGGGAGGAGGGCCGCTTCGCCGAGGTCGTCCCGGTCCCCGGCGCCGAGCTGGAGCGCGACGAGGGGATCCGCGGCGACACCTCGGCGGAGAAGCTCGGCAGGCTGAAGCCGGCCTTCGTCGAGGGCGGCACGGTCACCGCCGGCAACTCCTCGCCGCTCAGCGACGGCGCCTCGATGCTGCTGCTCGGCTCCGCTGACGCGGCCGCGCGGATCGGCGCCGCGCCGCTCGCCCGGGTCGTCTCGCGCGGCGTCCACGGCGTCGACCCCGACGTCTTCGGCATCGCCCCGGTCGAGGCGGCGAAGCGGGCGCTCGCCCGCGCCGGGCTCGGCTGGGAGGACATCGACGCGGTCGAGCTGAACGAGGCCTTCGCCTCGCAGAGCCTCGCCTGCCTCGCGGGCTGGCCCGAGCTCGATCCCGCGAAGGTGAACATGAGCGGCGGGGCGATCGCGATCGGCCATCCGCTCGGCGCCTCCGGCGCCCGCGTCCTCGGTCGCGTCGCGCTGGAGCTGCGGGCGCGCGGCGGCCGCTACGGGCTGGCGGCCCTCTGCATCGGCGTCGGGCAGGGCCTGGCGATGGTGGTCGAGAGCTGCTGAGCCGGTGCCGGCGGCGCGCGCGATGAGCTCCTTCCTGCTCGTCGACAACTACGACTCCTTCACCTTCAACCTCCAGCACCTGCTGGCGGCGGAGCTGGGAGCGCTGCCGACCGTCTGCCGCAACGACGAGATCCCCTTCGCCGCGCTCGAGCGGGGCGAGTTCCGGGCGCTGGTCGTCTCGCCCGGGCCGGGGCGGCCCGACGAGGCGGACGACTTCGGCGGCTGCCGGCGGGCGATCCTCGACTTCGGCCTGCCGGTGCTCGGCGTCTGCCTCGGGCACCAGGGGATCGCGACGGCCTTCGGCGGGGCGGTCGAGCCGGCGCCCGCGCCGGTGCACGGCGAGGCGACCGAGATCCGCCATGCGGGGGCGGCGATGTTCGCCGGCGTGCCGGAGCGCTTCGCGGCGGTCCGCTACCACTCGTGGGTCGTCGCCGAGCCGCTGCCGGAGTGCCTCGAGGTGACGGCGCGGGCGGCGGACGGCGCGGTGATGGGGCTCGCCCACCGCGCCCGGCCGATCTGGGGCGTCCAGTTCCACCCCGAGTCGATCGGGACGCCGGTCGGGGCGGCGATCGTGCGCAACTTCGTCGCCGCGGCCGGTGCCGCGGCGGCTCCTCGTCGCATGGAGACGACAAGGCGGCCGGCGGCGCCGAGGGTGGGGAGGGACGGCGCGCCCGCCTGGGGCGTGGTGGTGCGGGAGGCCGAGGGTTTCCCCGAGCCCGAGCGGGCGTTCGTGGAGCTCTTCGGCGCGGAGCGCGACGCGTTCTGGCTCGATGACGCGACCGGCGCGGGGCGGAGCTTCGTCGGCGCCTCCGTCGGTCGCGGCGCGGAGGTGCTGGCGCAGGAGCCGGGGGCGGCCGACGGCGCGATCCTCGACCGCCTCCGCCGGCGGCTGCGCGAGCGGCGGGTCGAGGCCGATCCGGCGCTCGAGCTCCCCGGCGGCTACGTCGGCTACTTCGGCTACGGGCTGAAGAGCGGCCTCGGCAGTCCCAACCGGGTCGAGGCCGACACCGCGGACGCGAGCTTCATGGCGGCGACCAGGCTGGTCGCCTTCGACCATCGGACGCGGCGGGCTTTCGTCGTCGGCCTGGTCGCGCCCGAGGACTCGCGCGCGGCGGTGGCGGCCGAGGTCGAGGAGCTCCGTCGCCGCCTCGACCGCATCCCCGAGGAGCCCGCCGCCGTCGGCGGGGCCGAGTCCCTCGATGCGCGGGCGCGGGCCTTCGACCCGGACCTGGTCGCGATGGCGCTCGACCGTCCCGCCTACCTCGACGCCGTCGCCGCCGCCCAGCGGGAGCTCGTCGCCGGGGAGTCCTACGAGCTGTGCCTCACCAACCGGCTCACGGTCGAGATGGGGGACGCCGACCCGCTTGCGGTCTTCTCCCGGATGCGGCGCCTGAACCCGGCGCCGCAAGGGGCCTTTCTGCGCTTCGGCGAGCTCGCCGTGCTCAGCTCCTCGCCGGAGCGCTTCCTGCGGATCACCTCCGGCGGCGAGGTCGAGACGCGGCCGGTGAAGGGGACGCGGCCGCGCGGGGCCAGCGGGGAGGAGGACGAGCGGCTGCGCGACGAGCTCCGCGGCAGCGTCAAGGACCGGGCCGAGAACCTGATGATCGTCGACCTCCTGCGCAACGACCTCAGCCGCGTCTGCGAGGTGGGGACGGTGGAGGTCGACGAGCTGATCGGCCTGGAGACGCACCCGCACGTCCATCAGCTCGTCTCCACCATCCGCGGCCGGCTGCGCGACGAGCGCGACCCGCTCGCCTGCGTCGAAGCGTGCTTTCCGGGCGGGTCGATGACCGGGGCGCCGAAGCTGCGCTCGATGCAGATCCTCGACCGGCTGGAGCCCGAGCCGCGCGGGATCTACTCCGGCGCCCTCGGCTACCTCGGGCTCGGCGGCGAGGTCGACCTCAGCATCGTGATCCGCACAGCCGTCCTGCGCGACGGCGTGGCGACGGTAGGCAGCGGCGGCGCCGTCACCGTGCGCTCCGATCCGGCGGAGGAGTGGCGCGAGATGCTGGTCAAGGCGCGGCCGACGCTCGCCGTGCTCGGCGACTTCGCCCGCGCCGCCGCGCCGATGCGGCGCTGAGGTCGTCCTTTGCGCCGGCACGGCGTTGAGGCCTCCGTGCGCGGCGCCGAGGTCGTCCCTTCGGTTGAGGCCTGCGCGCGCGCGGCGCCGAGGTCGAACCACCCGCAGTGGCCCGCTCGAACCAGGCGGCCCGCGCGGCGGTCGAGGCCGCCGGCTCGATCATCGGTCCGTTCGATCGCGAGCCTCACGTAGGGTTCCTCGCCCGATGTCTCGCCGCCTCGTCCTCCTCGTCCTCGCCATGGTCCTGGCGCTCGCGGTGGCGGCGCCGGTCGCCTCCGCCGCGCCGGAACGCGAACGACTCACCCCGGTGATCGGCAACGCGATCGCCGCGCCGGAACCGGTGCTCGCCGGCAACGGCCGGCGCGAACTCGCCTACGAGTTGCAGCTGATCAACCGCACCGAATCGACGGTGACCGTGCGCAGGCTGGAGGCGCTGGCGGGCGGCAGGGTGGTCGAGCGGCTCACCGGCGCCGCCCTGGAGGCGGTGATGCAGCCTTACGGCCAGGCGGCCCACGGGGTCAGGCTGAAACCGGGCCAGGGCGCCTACGTCCTGATGGACGTCAGCCTCGCCCGCCGGGCGAAGGTGCCGGCCGCGCTGACCCACCGGATCGCGGTGTCGATGCGGCCGAAGCAGGCCGCCGTCGCCACCAGCTACGAACTGGCGCCGACCGCCGTCGTCGATCGCGAAGCGGTGGTCGTGGCGCCGCCGCTGCGGGGGCCGGGCTGGGTGGTCGCCAACGGCTGCTGCGCGGAATTCACCGCCCACCGCGGCACCGTGCTGCCGGTCGACGGCGCCGCCCACGTGGCCGAGCGCTTCGCCATCGACTTCGTCCAGATCGACCCGCTGGGGAAGCTCTTCGAGGGGCCGCTCGACCAGCTCTCCAGCTACCCGTACTTCGGCGACGAAGTGCTCTCGGCGACGGCGGGCAAGGTGGTCGGCGTCCTCGACGGCATCCCGAACACGCCGGCGGGCGCCTTCCCGCCCGCGATCACCGCCGAAAGGGCGGGCGGCAACCACGTGGTCGTGGCGATGGGCGGCGGCCGCTTCGCCTTCTACGCCCACCTGCAGCCGGGCAGCATCAAGGTAAGGGCGGGGCAGCGGGTGAGGCCCGGCCAACCGCTCGGGCTGCTCGGCAACAGCGGCAACTCGAACGCCCCGCACCTCCACTTCCACATCATGGACAGCCCCCACCCGCTGGCCTCCAACGGCGTGCCCTACCGCTTCAGCAGCTTCACCGTGGAAGGGAAGCTGACGAACCTCGCCGGCCTCGAAGCGGGCGAAACGGCAACCGTCGCGCGCGAAGGGCTCGGCAGGCGCCACGCCGAGCTGCCGCTGAACGACGAAGTCATCGCCTTTCCCGGCGACTGAGCCCCGACCGCGAGGCGCCCCACGCGCCCGGTGCCGGAAATTCTGTGCCGTATCCGCGACGCCCGGCACGAGCAGCTTTCAGAAGTGTCGTCCCAGAAACGGCGCCTCGGTGGGCAAACCGGGCTCCCCTAACTGAGAGACCCAAATCCTAATACTCAAACATTTGCATGGTTAGAAATCCACCGCATGGGTGGATAACTAACCGTGCAACTTTTTGAGCATTCCCCGTCCGCCGGGACCGCGCACCTACGCCGTCCCCGGGACCGCGCACCTACGCCGTCCACCGGGACCGCGCACCTACGTCGTCCCCGAGACCGCGGACCTACGCCGTCCGCCGAGACCGCGCACCCTCGCCGTCCACCGCGCCGTCCCCTCGCCGTCCCTCCCAGACCCGGCCATCTCGGCGGCGACCTCAGCCTGCCCGGGTCGCCGCCGAGATGGCCGCGTCCCTTGCCCGTCCCTTTGCGTCCCTTGCCCGTCCCTTTGCGTCCCTTGCCCGTCCCTTTGCGTCCCTTGCCCGTCCCTTTGCGTCCCTTGCCCGTCCCTTTCCACCCCGCGCCCACCCCGATCCAGCGCATCCTGCCTCTAGAGTCCGGACCGTGGCCCAGCGCGCCCGTCCCCCGATGACGCCCTCCTCGCCGGGCGTCAGCGAGCGGATGGCGAGGGTCCGCCGCCGCGACACCGCGCCGGAGCTGGAACTGCGCTCGGAGCTGCACCGGCGCGGCTTCCGCTACCGGGTCGACCGCCGGCCGCTCGCCGGGGTGCCGAGCCGCGCCGACCTCGTCTTCGGCCCGGCCAAGGTGGCGGTCTACGTCGACGGCTGCTTCTGGCACTCCTGCCCCGAGCACGGCACCATGCCCCGCTCCAACGAAGAGTTCTGGCAGGCGAAGCTGGGGCGGAACCGGGAGCGCGACGCGGCGGTCAACGCGGCCCTCGCCGCGGCCGGGTGGACCGTGGTGCGGATCTGGGAGCACGAGGAGATCGACGCCGCCGCCGATCGGGTCGAGGCAGCGGTGCGCGCCTCCCGCGGCCGCCGAGCCTAGGCCGCCGGCCGCGAGCTGTCCTGGCCTGCGAGGGCGGCGGCCAGGGACTCGGCGAGGCGGCGGGCGAGCAGGGGCGGGACGGCGTTGCCCACCTGGCGGGCGATGCTCGTCATCGCCTGGTCCTCGGAGAGGACGAAGTCGTCGGGAAAGGACATCAGGCGGGCCGCCTCGCGCACGGTGATCGGGCGGTGGGCGGAGGGGTGGAGGTAGCGGCCTTTCTCCGGCTTGTAGAACTCGGTGCGGATCGTCAGCGCCGGCCGGTCCCACCAGAGCCGCCCGAAGACGTCGGTGGTGCCGGTCGGCTTGTCGCGCCAGCAGCGGGGGACGAGGTCCCCGAGCCCGGCCCGGTCGAGGTTGCGCTGCATCGCGAACCGGTCGCCCCCGTCGCGGGGCACCGCCTTGTAGCGTCGCACCGACTCCGGCCGCGGTCGCCGCGGCCGATGCCATCCCCGCCCGTCCGGTCGCAGCGGCAGGCCGTCGACCGCTTCCCGAAACGTGCGCCACGGCGGCAGCCCCCTTGCCTTCGTCGGCCTGCGGGTGACGACGGGACGGGGGCTGGGCGAGGTCGGATCGGCGTGGGTGGGGGACGGCCACGGGATCGCGCCGGACCGGGTGCCGATCACGATCGCGCGACGGCGGCGCTGGGGGACGCCGAAGTCGGCGGCGTTCAGGATCTCGCCCGCGACCGCGAACCCGAGCGCCTCGGCGCGCCCGCGGAACTCGACGTACTCGGCGCTGCGCAGCAGCTCGGGGACGTTCTCCATCACGAACGCCCGCGGCTCGACCGCCTCCAGCGCCCGCAGGTACTCCCGCCACAGCCCCCGTCGCTCGAAGCCGACCGCCTCCCGGTTCAGCGGCGAGAACCCCTGGCAGGGCGGCCCGCCGATCACCACGTCGGCGCGTGGGAAGGCGGCGACGTCCTCGATCCGCCCCCGCACCACGTGGTCGCCGAAGTTGGCCGCGTAGGTAGCCGCCGCGTCGCGATCGAACTCGACCGCGAAGACCGAGCGGAACGCCCCGGAGTCCTCGAACCCACGCGTCATCCCGCCGCAGCCGGCGAACAGATCGACGAGGGTCAGGCGTCCCACGGTCCCACGATATGCGGCCCGCCGGCGCCCCCGCGCGGACCCGGACGCGCGCCCTCGGCGAGCGCCCGGGCGAGCCGATCCGCTCCTAGCCGTCGACCCGAGGAGGGGACGGGCTCGCCTGCTTCCGTGCCCGTCCGTTCCCGTCCCGCGCCCGCTCCGCTTCGGCCACGAACAGGTCGTGAAGATCGGAGATCGCGTTGTGGGCGGGCGCCGAGCGCCGCCGTTGGAGGACGAGGAGGACGCCGGTGCCGTCCTCCTTCAGCGGCCGGTAGGCGATCTCGCCGCTGCGCTCGAGCGGGTCGCCGACGACGCTGTAGTCGGGGAGGACGGCGATGCCGAGGCCGGCGGCGACCATCAGCTTGCCCATCTCGGCCCCGTCGGCGGAGTAGGAGAAGGTCGGCTCGCGGCCGTCGAGCAGCCGCATCACGTAGCGGTGCATCACGTAGCCCGCCCGCATCGCGATCAGCGGCCGCTGCCAGAGGTCGGCGGTGCGCACCGTCCTCGAGCTCGCCAGCTCGTCGTCGGGCCGCAGCACCACCACCGGCCGCCCCCGCAGCAGCTCGGTCGACTCGAACTCGGGCGGCATGTCGTCGCCCTCCAGGTAGTTGACCAGGCCGAGGTCCATCGAGCCCTCCAGCATCGCCCGGTGGATCCCGGCCTGCTGGGCGCTCAGGATCTCCACCTGGGTCGCGGGGTGGGAGTCGCGGAAGGCGTGGATCGTCGGCGCCAGCAGCGGCACCGTCGCCGCGGTCACGGTGCCGACCCGCACGGTGCGGCTCAGTTCCTTGCTCGCGTCGGCGGCCCGCTTCAGGTTGTCGGCGGCCTCGATCACGGCCAGCATGTGGGGGAGGAGCTCGCGCCCGTGCTCGCCCACGGTCGCCCCGGAGCGGCGCCGGTCGAGGATCTCGACGCCGAGCTCGCGCTCCAGCCGGCGCACGTTCTCGCTCAGCGCCGGCTGCGAGATGTGGAGGTTCTCGGCCGCCCGCCGGAAGGAGCCGAAGCGGGCCACGGCGGTCGCGTATTCGAGCTGTTGGATGCGCATTCCTGACTGGGTCCCGGTTGGGTTGTGAAGTTATTTCACCAAAGTTGACCGACTAGGTAAGGAAAGACTATAGGGCTACCTGAAATTCCGATTTGACATCCCCGTGCCCCTGCCCGCATCATGCGCTCTCGCCTTACGTTGTTTGTCGATCAACTTACTAGAGAATGTGGCCTTGACCCGACCCTGACCCCCGGCGCCGAACCCGACGCCTGGACCCGACCCCCGAACCCGACGCCTGAACCCGACCCCCCGCCCCCCCCCCCCCCCCCCCCCCCCCCCCCCCCCCCCCCCCCCCCCGCCCCCCCCCCCCCCCCCCCCCCCCCCCCCCGACCCCCGGCCCCGACCCTCATCCGACCCGAAGTCGCCCCGACTCCCGGCCGCGACTCCCGACCTGACCCGAAGTTGTCCCGAGGCCCGTCGCCGTCTACCGCCCCGAACGACCAGCAAGGAAGAGCCCAGTCACATGCCCCGACCGATCCGCCTCAACGCCTTCGACATGAACTGCGTCGCCCACCAGTCCCCGGGGCTCTGGCGGCATCCTGATGACCGGGCCTGGGACTATCGCAAGCTCTCCTACTGGACCGACCTCGCCCAGCTGCTGGAGCGGGGGCGCTTCGACGGACTGTTCATCGCCGACGTGCTCGGCATCTACGACGTCTACGGCGGCAATCGCGACGCGACGGTCCGCCACGCCACCCAGGTGCCGGTCAACGACCCGGCGATGCTGGTCTCGGCGATGGCCGCGGTCACCGAGGGGCTCGGCTTCGGCCTCACCGCCTCGATCTCCTTCGAGCATCCCTACCCGTTCGCCCGCCGGATGTCGACGCTCGACCACCTCACCGACGGCCGCGTCGGCTGGAACGTCGTCACCTCCTACCTGAAGAGCGGTGCCGAGAACATGGGCGAGGCCGATCAGCGCAACCACGACAACCGCTACGACGTCGCCGACGAGTACCTGGAGGTCTGCTACAAGCTCTGGGAGGGCAGTTGGGAGGACGACGCCGTGGTGCGCGACCGCGCCGCCGGCATCTTCACCGACCCGGCCAAGGTGCACGGGATCGGCCACGAGGGCGAGTTCTTCAAGGTCCCCGGGATCCACCTCTGCGAGCCCTCGCCGCAGCGCTCGCCGGTGATCTACCAGGCGGGCGCCTCGAACCGCGGTCGCCAGTTCGCCGCCGAGCACGCCGAGGCGATCTTCACCGCCGCGCCGACCAAGGAGATCCTCAAGGAGGTCGTCGGCGACATCCGCCGGCGCATGGTCGAGGTCGGCCGCGACCCCTACGACGCCCGCATCTACACGCTGATGACGGCGATCGTCGACGAGACCAAGGAGAAGGCCTGGGCCAAGCACGACGAGCTCGAGCGCTACGCCGACGACGAGGCCGCGCTCACCCTCTTCTCCGGCTGGATGGGCGTCGACCTCTCCCGCTACGACCTCGACGACCCGATCGGCGAGGTCGAGTCGAACGCGATCCACTCCGCCGTCGCCGCCTTCCAGCAGGCCGACCCGCACGGCGGCGAGTGGACCGTCCGCGACATCGCCCGCTGGGGCGGGATCGGCGGCCTCGGCCCGCGCACCGTCGGCTCCGCCGCCGAAGTCGCCGACCACATGCAGGAGTGGATCGATTATTCCGACGTCGACGGCTTCAACCTCGCCTACGCGATCACGCCGGGGACCTTCGTCGACCTGGTCGAGCACCTGATCCCGGAGCTGCAGCGCCGCGGCGTCGCGCCTACCGAGTACGCGCCGGGGACGCTGCGGGAGAAGCTCTTCGGCGCCGGGCCGCGGCTGCCCGAGAGCCACCCGGGCGCCTCGTACCGTCGGCTCGGCAGGAGCCTCGCCGGGGCCGCCGCATGACGGCGCTGCGCTTCCACTGGTTCCTGCCCACGCAGGGCGACGGGCGCGGCCTGATCGAGACCGGTGACGCGCCCCCCGCCGGGGTCGCCGGGGGCCTGCGCGAGGCCTCGATCGGCTACCTCTCGCGGGTCGCGACCGCGGCCGAGGACCTCGGCTTCGAGGCGGCGCTGACCCCGACCGGGGGCTGGTGCGACGACGCCTGGGTGGTGACGGCGATGCTGTCCGAGACCTCGGAGCGGCTGAAGTTCCTGGTCGCCTTCCGGCCCGGGCTGATGGCGCCGACCCTGGCCGCGCAGATGGCGGCGACCTTCCAGTGGCACTCGGGCGGGCGCCTGCTGCTCAACGTGGTGACCGGCGGCGACGGCGACGAACAGCGCGCCTTCGGCGACTTCCTCGGGAAGGAGGAGCGCTACCGGCGGACCGGCGAGTTCCTCGAGATCGTGCGCCGGCTGTGGGACGGCGAGACCGTCGACTACGCGGGCGAGCACCTGCGGGTCGAGGGGGCGACGATCCACCGCCTCCCCGATCCGCGGCCGGAGATCTACTTCGGCGGCTCCTCGCCCGCCGGGATCGAGGTGGCGGCGGGGCACGTCGACGTCTACCTGACCTGGGGCGAGCCGCCCGCCGCGGTCGCCGAGAAGATCGAGCGGGTGCGCGCGGCGGCGGCCGACCGCGGGCGCGAGGTGCGCTTCGGCATCCGGCTCCACACGATCTCCCGCGACGACGCGGCGTCCGCCTGGGCGCAGGCCGAGCGGCTGCTCGACTCGGTCCCGGCGGCGACGATCGCCCAGGTCCAGGCGCGGCTGCGCCGGTCGCAGTCGGAGGGCCAGCGGCGGATGCTCGACCTGCACGGGGGCTCGCGCGAGGGCCTCGAGGTCTATCCCAACCTCTGGGCCGGGGTCGGCCTCGGCCGCGGCGGCGCCGGCACCGCGCTGGTCGGCTCCCACGCCGAGGTCGGGGCGCTGATCGAGGAGTACGCCGAGGCCGGGATCGAGGAGTTCGTCCTCTCCGGCTACCCGCACCTGGAGGAGCTCTATTGGTTCGGCGAGGGCGTCCTGCCCCTGCTCGAGCGCCGCGGCCTCTGGCGGCCCCCGGACCCCGCCGAGCTCGCCTTCTCCGGCGGCCGCGAAGGCACCGCCGTCCCCTTCGCCGCCGGAGCCGCCCGATGACCCCCCCCAAGTGCGTTCGCACTTATCACCGGTATGCGGCGAGAACTGCGAACGCATCCGTGGGCCCCCAGGGGTGCGTTCGCACTATTCACCTCTATGCGGGCAGAAGTGCGAACGCATCGGTGGGGGTGGGGGGATGAGTGGGGGCGGGCAGCGGGTGGCGATCGTCGGCGGCGGGGCGGCGGGGGCGCTCGCGGCGGTGCATCTGCTGCGCGAGCCGCGGGAGCGCGGGGGGCTGGAGATCGAGCTGATCGACCGCACCGGGACCTTCGGCGCCGGGGTCGCCTACGGGACCGAGGACCCGTTGCACCTGCTGAACGTGCCGGCGGTGCGGATGGGGGCGATCCACGGCCACCCCGAGCACTTCCACGAGTGGCTCGCCGAGCGCGGCGAACCGGTGGCCGAGGAAGCGTTCCTGCCGCGCGGCCTCTACGCGACCTACATCCGCGACCTGCTCGCGCGGGCCGAGCGCGAGGCGAGGAACGCGCGGCTGCGCCGGCGCGCGGGCGAGGTGGCGACGATCGCCGAGCAGCACGGCCCCGGCGTCGCCCCGCTGGAGCTGACCCTCGCCGACGGCGGGCGGCTCGAGGCCGACCGGGTGATCCTCGCCCTCGGACCGCTCGGGGCCGGCGACCCGATCCGCATCCCGCCGGAGCTGAAGGAGAGCGGCGTCTACGTCGCCGACCCGTGGGCGGCGGGAGCGCTCGACCCGGTGCGCGGCGACCGCTCGGTGCTGATCGTCGGCACCGGCCTGACCATGGTCGACGTGGCGCTCTCGCTCGGCGAGGCCGGGGGCGGGCCGCGGATCCGCGCCGTCTCCCGCCACGGCCTGGTGCCGCGCCGCCACCGCCGCGACCTGACCAACCTGCGCCGCTTCCATATCCCGATGGAGACCGGGGAGCTGGAGCCGGTCGTCGCCGCCGTCTTCGCCCAGATCTGTCGCGTCTCCCAGCAGGGCGACGACTGGCGCGACGTGATCGACTCGATGCGGCCGATCTCGCCGCAGCTCTGGCGCTCGCTCCGGCTCGCCGACAAGCAGCGCTTCCTCACCGAGTTCCAGCGGCTCTGGGACGTGCACCGGTTCCGCATGGCCCCGGAGGTGGCCGACCGCTTCGCCGCGCTCGAGGCCTCCGGCCGGCTGGTCACCGAGGCGGGCGCGATCGTCTCGGTCGAGCCGCAGGGGGAGCGCGCCCGCGTCTTCCTGCGCACCCCGGGCGCGCACGAGCTGGACACGGTCGAGGTCGACCGGGTCGTCAACTGCAGCGGCGCGGGCTGCGACCTGCGCCGCCAGGCCCCGCCGGTCCTCGCCGGCCTGCTGGCCGCCGGCTGCGCCCGCCCCGACGAGCTCGGCCTCGGCCTCGACGTCGGCGAGGACGGCGCCGTGCTCGACGCCGAGGGGACCGGGTCGGAGCGCATCTTCGTGGTCGGCTCGCTGCGCAAGGGGGTCGAGTGGGAGGCGATCGGGGTCACCGAGATCCGCGACCACTCCGGCGCCGTCGCCCGCCAGATCGTCGCCGCCGGCGAACGCGAGGAGCGCTCGGCGCCGGCGCCGCTGCGGGCGGTCGCCGCGTCCGTCCCGACCGAGTGGGAGGCCGCCTGATGCCCGCGCCGCGCCCGTCCCTCGCCGTCCCCACCCGACGGAGGCCCCTCCGATGAGCCCGCTCGACCTCGTCCCCGACATCCCGCTCGCGCCCGACGCGGTCTCGCTCGCCGGCGACGAGCTCGCCGCCGGCCGCATGGTCCTGCTGCGCGACGACCGCGAGCGGCGCGGCGAGGGCGACCTCCTGATCGCGGCCGAGTTCGCCGACGCCGAGGCGATCAACTTCATGGTCACCGAGGCGCGCGGCCTGGTCTGCCTGGCGCTCTCCACCGAGCGCTGCGCGGAGCTCGGCCTGGAGCAGATCGGCAACCGCGGCAACCAGTCCTCGCTGGGCGACTCGGCGATGGTCTCGATCGAGGCCCGCGAGGGGGTCACCACCGGCATCTCCGCCGCCGACCGCGCCCGCACGATCGCCGCCGCCGTCGATCCGGCCGCCGGCCCCGAGGACCTCGTCCAGCCGGGCCACGTCTTCCCGCTGCGGGCGCGGCCCGGCGGCATCCTGGAGCGGGCGGGGCGGACCGAGGCCGCGGTCGAGCTCACCGCCCTCGCCGGCCTGCGCGGGGCCGGCGTCCTCTGCCAGGTGATGCGGGAGGACGGCCACATGGCCCGCGACGAGGACCTCGAGGCGTTCGCCGTCCGCCACGGGCTGGCGATCCTCACGGTCAGCGACGTGGTCGAGCGCCGGCGCGCGGCGCAGCCCGACGCAGCGGCGCGGCTCGCCGAGACCGGGCGGCTGATGCGCGCCGTGATGGGCCACTTCGCCACCGGCGTCTCGGTGGTGACCGCCCGCGACGGCGAGGGCGCGCCGGTCGGGACCACCGCCAACGCGATCTCCTCGGTCTCGCTCGACCCGCCGCTGCTGCTCGCCTGCCTGGCGCGCAGCTCCGAGACCCTGGCGGCGATCCGCGGCGGCGATCGCTTCGCGGTCAACGTCCTCGCCGCCGAGCAGCGCCACCACTCCGACCGCTTCGCCCGCAAGGGGAGCGCGGTCGGCGTCCACGAGGTCGAGTTCGACGACCACCGGCACGGGGTGCCGGTGCTGCCCGGGGCGCTGGCGACGATCGCCTGCACGGTCGAGTCGATCCACCCGGCGGGGGATCACGAGATCGTCGTCGGCCTCGCCCACCACCTGGAGCACCGCGAGCCCGGCGCCAGGCCGCTGCTCTTCTACCGCGGCGCCTACTCGGCGATCCAGATCGAGGAGGACGAGCTTGCCGCCTGAGCATCGGACCGACCTCCTGGCGATCCTCGGATCGACCACGCCGCCGGGGCGCATGCACCGGGCGGTCGCGGGGGCGATCGAGCGCGCCCGCGGGCGCGGGGTGGAGGCCGACCTGTTCGACCTCGGCGCCCACGCGCTCGGCTTCGCCGACGGGACCCCGGTCGAGGACCTCGACGACGACACCGCGACCGCGGTCGCCGCGGTCGGGTCGGCGAGCGCCCTGGTCGTCGCGACGCCGGTCTACCGCGGCTCGATGACCGGCTCGCTGAAGAACCTCCTCGACCTGACGCCGGTCCCGGCGCTGCAGGGCAAGGTGGTCGGGATCGTCGCGATGGGCGCCTCCGACCACCACTACCTGGGGGCGGAACGGCACCTGCGCGACGTGCTCGCCTTCTTCGGCGCGATCCCGATGCCGGTCGCCGTCTACCTGAACGGCGCCGACTTCGCCGACGGGGTCCCCGGCGAGCGCGCCGCGACGCTCCTCGACGAGCTCTTCGTCGCGACCGTCGAGGCCGCCGCCGCCCTCGCCGGCACCGCCGCCGGCCACGAGCCGTCCCCGCTCGCCGCGCGGGCGATCAAGCCGCGCGCCGAGGCGGCCGCGACCGCCGCGACCTCCGGCAACCGCCTCGCGACCGCCGGGGACAGCGCCACGACCGCCGACCCGCGTCCCGCGACCGCCGACCCGCGTCCCGCGACCGCCGACCCGCGTCCCACGACCGCCGACCCGCGTCCCGCGACTCCCGCCCGCTGATGCCCACCGCCGAGATGCCGACCGCCGAACTCGACCTGCCCGCCGTGCGGAGCTCGCCGCCGCTCGCCGCCGCGCCTCCTCCCGCGGCCGATTCCGAGGCGCTGCCGGACTCCTCGGTCCGCGCGATCGTGATCGACGGGCACGCGCCCTCGCGGATCGGGCTGGGCGCGCTGCTGGAGGAGCAGCCGTGGATCGAAAGCTGCCTGCTCGCCGCCGGCAGCGAGGAATCGGTGGCGCTCACCCGCCGCCACCGCCCCGACGTGGCGATCCTCGACATCTCCCAGACCGGCCCCTTCGCCGGCTCGATCACGGCGATGATCCGCGCCGCCCACCCGGGCGTGCAGATCCTGCTCAGCTCCCGCTGCCGGACCTCCCCCGGGGCGTCGCCCGCGAGCCTCGGGGCGGTCGGCTTCCTGCCTGCCGGGATCACCTCGGAGGACGTGATCGACCAGGTGCGCGCGGCGGTCCTCGGCGGCGAGCCGCTCGATTTCGACGCGCCGCCGGCCCCCGGCGGCCCCGACCTCTCCGACCGCGAGCGCGAGATCCTCGTCCTGCTCGGCACCGGCCTCACCAACCGCGAGATCGGCGAGCGCCTGCACCTCGGCCCGGACTCGATCAAGAAGAGCGCGACGGCGCTCTACCGCAAGCTCGGCGTCCGCAACCGCACCGAGGCCGCGCAGCGCGCCGCGACGGTGCTCGCCGCCTGACCCATCCAGCTTCCCGGCGCCACCCAGATCCCCACCCCAAGGAGCACCCCATGAACGACCAACCGCTGAACTTCTGCGCCTTCGTGATGGACACGCCGTCCCACATCATCCACGGGCTCTGGCGGGACCCGGAGGGCGAACAGCTGCGCTTCAACGAGCTCGAGCTGTGGATCGACCTCGCGCAGCGGCTCGAGGCGGGCGGCTTCGACGCGGTCTTCTTCGCCGACGTGATCGGGCTCTACCACGACTTCCGCGGCGGGCCCGAGTTCCACGAGGAGCTCGGCCTGCAGATCCCGAGCAACGACCCGATGGTGATCATCTCGGCGCTGGCCGCGGCGACCGAGAACCTCGGCCTCGCCTTCACGCTCGGCTGGGGCCAGGTGCCGCCGTTCCAGTTCGCGCGGCAGGTGTCGACGCTCGACCACGCCTCGCGCGGGCGGATCGCCTGGAACGTCGTCACCGGGGCGAACCCGAACGGGTGGCGCAACCTCGGTCACGAGGGGATGCCAGAGCACGACACGCGCTACGCGATCGCCGACGAGTACCTCGAAGTCCTCTACAAGCTGTGGGAGGGGTCGTGGGAGGAGGACGCGCTGCTCGCCGACCGCGGCTCCGGCGTCCACGCCGACCCGTCGAAGATCCACCCGATCAACCACGTCGGCGAGCACTTCAAGGTCGAGGGGCCGTTCCTGGTGACGCCCTCGCCGCAACGCACGCCGCTGCTCTTCCAGGCGGGCTCCTCGCCGGTCGGGCGCGATTTCTGCGCCCGTCACGCCGAGGCCCAGTTCATCCAGAGCCCCTCGCCGGAGGACGCGCGCAAGCAGATTTCGGAGACCCGCGACCTGCTCGAGCGGCACGGCCGCACCCGCGACGAAATCAAGTTCTTCCAGGGGCTGTCGTTCGTCGTCGGCGGCACCGAGGAGGAGGCGCTGCGCAAGGAGCGCGAGCTGGACGAGAAGATCGACGACGACGGCATGGTCGCCCACATGGGCGGCGCGATCGGGGTCGACCTCGGCGGCCTCGACATCGACGACCCGCTCGACGCCCAGTCGACCGAAGGCGTGCAGGGGATCCTCAGCTGGCTGCGCGAGAGCGCCGGCGGCGGCAACCCGACGGTCCGCGACGTGATGCACCTGATGAGCCGCCGCACCCGCGTCGTCGGCACCCCCGAGCAGATCGCCGACGAGCTGCGGGTCTACGCCGATGCCGGCGTCGGCGGGATCAACCTGATGTACCACACGACCCCCGGCTCCTTCGTCGACTTCATCGACGGAGTCGCCCCGGTGCTGCGCGAGCGCGGCCTGATGCAGAGCGAGTACCGGCCCGGGACGCTGCGCGAGAAGCTCAGCGACGGCGCCGACGGCCCGCGCGTCTCCGCGCGCCACCCGGCCGCCGGTTTCCGCCGCCAGGCGCTCGCGCGCGAGGGGATCGCGGCGTGAGCGCGCCGTACCGCTTCGTCGACACCGACGTGCACGAGCGGGCCGAGCTGGAGGACCTGCTCCCCTACCTGCCGGCGGTCTGGCACAAGTACATAACCG